>Ga0123334_1000030_pt1 | contig 163991 bp, 169 predicted proteins | sample BiotimSIPDNA_FD_89706 | JGI IMG/M metagenome (GOLD analysis project Ga0123334, IMG submission 89706) | Anaerobic biogas reactor microbial communites from Washington, USA - Biogas_R1 time_0 SIP DNA | ecosystem: Engineered > Bioreactor > Anaerobic > Unclassified | place: Washington, USA...
TAACGATTGTTTACAGTCAATCGTTATATCATAGAAGCGTAGCTTCGATGATATAATCGACGCATGTGCGTTTGGCCGCAGGCCAAAAATCGCACGCGCCTGAAATAAAGTATATAACGATTGCTTACAGTCAATCGTTATATCATAGAAGCTGTGCTTCGATGATATAATCGACGCATGTGCGTTTGGCCGCAGGCCAAAAATCGCACGCGCCTGAAATAAAGTATATAACGATTGTTTACAGTCAATCGTTATATCACGAAGCGTAGCTTCGTTGATATAATCGACGCTTATCATCCGGGAGCAAGTGGAAGTCAACCCGGATCGGAGATGGTGATCAATTCTCTCCCTGATGGCTTATATCATGATTAACAACGACGCTTATCATTCTTGACTATTAATTATTGGTGTAATAGGGTAATTAAAAGATAATAAGATGGGAGAATATTATTGAATATTCACATCTACTGGTTATTGGGCCTGGCGATTTTCTTTAATGCGCTGGCTAACATTGTAATAAAATGGGCGATGCAAGGGGAGACACTGATCTTTGCCCATGGAGTGGCGGCGGCTTTGCGAAGCCTAGCCACTAATTATGGTGCCTGGGCAGGGATTGCTTTATTTGGCTTGGCCTTTGTATTATACAGCATGGTTTTAACTCGGGTTAATCTTAGTATAGCTTATCCGGTAATGACCAGCCTGGGATTGGTAATTATCAGCTTGGTTTCAGTATTAGTTTTCAGGGAAGCTCTTACCTTTACGCAAATTGGAGGCATCATACTAATAATAGCCGGAGTGTGGCTGGTATCGATGGCAGTTTAAGGAGGCAATTATGAAAGGCAAAGTGGCGGTGGTCAAAACCAGGCCGGAAACTGTTTTGGAAGATGTTGAGCGAGTTATGAAAATGGCCGGTTTTGAACAAGCAATGGATAAAGGGTCAACTACCATCTTGAAAGATAATATTTCCTGGCATTTTCCTATGCCAGGTGCCAATACTACTCCCTGGCAATTGGAAGGGGTAACTGCAGCTCTGAGGAATAATGGTTTTACTGATGTGGTAGCGGTGGAAAACAAGACGGTAGTCACCCGACCGGAGAAGGGCCGTATTTTAAACAAGTTTGATCGAGTATATGATAAACATCACGTGCCGATTCTGCTGAACTTTGATGATAAAGATATGAAGTGGATAAAAATAGAGCCTAAATCTAAAATGAGGGTTTTGAATCATATCTATCCTGAGGGTATTTACATTCCTGACTATTTTGTGGGGAAGAATATTGTTCAGCTGCCAACTATGAAATGCCATATATATACTACTACTACCGGAGCTATGAAGAATGCTTTCGGTGGGCTTTTGAATACACGCCGACACTACACTCACAGTTGGATTCACGAAACCTTGGTTGATTTGTTGAAGATCCAGTATGAGATTCATTCCGGGATTTTTGCGGTGATGGATGGAACAACTTCGGGAAATGGCCCGGGTCCCCGCACCCTGATTCCCGTACAGACTGACTATATGCTGGCCAGCGCTGATCAGGTGGCTATAGATGCGGTGTCGGCCCGCATGATGGGTTTTGATCCGATGAAAATTGATTATATAAGGATAGCCCACGAAGAAGGTTTAGGGATTGGCAAACCCGCCGAGATTCAAATCAGCGGTGAAGATGTTGAAGGAGTTGACCTGAAATTCTCAGTAGGGGATAACTTGGCCAGCACTGCCGGTGATATTATGTGGTTCGGCCCGCTGAAGCAGTTTCAAAAGCTGTTTTTCCATACGCCCCTTGTCAATCTGTTTGTACTGGCTTCGGATGTTTATCATGATCGGGTTTGGTGGCCGTCAAAAGGTGACAAGACTTATCGGGAGTGGCTGCAGGATTCCCCCTGGGGACGCCTTTTTGCGCGGTATTAACGAAGGGGGATGAGTGGGTTGCACAGAATGAAACTTCTATGGGCCTGGCTTATTGACAACCAGCAAAAGCTGACCCGCCCCGTTTTCTATCGCTATCTGCCCTGGTTGATTTTTGGTTTTATCGGTGCTTTTTCTTTCTATCAGAGCCTGCACATTTTTCAATATAAGGATTTCTATGCCTGGACTTTTTTATTTTTGTATGTGGGCCTGGGGTTTATAATCCTTTTGTCCTCAAAGACCCGGCTATTCTTGGAGCAGGTCGATATACGCCTGGCCCTGCCTGTTATTGTGCTGTTAGCTGTCGGAATCAGAATTTATTTTATATATCATCTGCCCACCCAGCCAATTTATGATTACGCGACTTACCAGCTGACTGCATTAGGGGTCAGCCAGGGTAACCTGGAATCCTTGACTCTGCTGGAAGGGAAGCCGTGGGGATATCCTCTCTTGTTAGGCTTGATATATAAGCTGGCGGGAGTTAATATTCTGTGGGCACAGCTGTTAAATGTCTGTTTATCTGCGGTTTCGTTGGGACTGCTATACCTTATGGCTAACCGCCTGGTGGGGAAGGGCAATGCTCTGCTGATAACTATTCTCTATGCGTTGCTGCCTTCCCAGATTTTTATGAACAACGTAGTAAACAGTGAAATATTGTTTATTGCATTATTGCTGGCCGGATTATATTTCAGCATCAGATTCATGCAGGAGCTATCATGGAAAAGCCTGGCGTGGACCGGCTTATTCCTGGGATTGGCCCAGGCGGTTAGGCCGGTTGCCATGATTTATCTACTAACCTTTTTTGGATTCCTGGTTTTACAATTGGGCCAACAGCGCTTGATCAGACTTGCCAAATATGGTGTTATCCTGTTACTGGGCTTTTATTTAGCGTTGGTTCCTTTTCTGGCTTTAAAGAGTGTCATCTATCAGCAGTTGATTCTATGGGAACGAGGCACTTTCGGCATGGTTTTTGTAATGGGTACCAATGTAGATTCTGGAGGGTACTGGAATCAGGAGGACTATGATCATATAAAAAGCCTGTTCGTCAAGTATGATAATAATGCGGAGAAAGTAAATAAAGAAGCGTTTAAGCTGGCCATCTGGCGCCTGCATCGCAGTGAAGATTTTAAAAAGATGATTCCCGACAAAATTAATAATATGTGGGCCATCGATACTTTTGGCTTTGAGTGGGCTAATAATGGTCCTCTTAATCAGCCAATAGTGACTGATCAGGAGCAGCTCAGAACTTATCGGGGACTGTCACAGCTTTTTTATGCCTTCGTGGTGTTTTTTATTCTGGCCGGCTTGATGGGTGCCAGGGTGGAAAAGGACGCAGGATTTCGATATTTTACGCTGCTATTTTTGGCTTTTGTCTTTTTGCACATCTTTATTGAGGTGCAGGGGCGTTATCATATGCACTTGACTCCGATTTTCCTGATGTTATTAGGGTATGGCTTGTTTTATCGGGATCAGAAATACCATCAGGGTGCATTAAATGTGGGCTATTCGGATAGGGAGGAAACGTGATAACTGGAATAGTGGTCATTTTCAAACTGATACGGGTCAGACAGTGGATCAAGAATCTGTTCGTTTTTGCTCCTTTAGTATTTTCACTCAACCTTTTCAATAGTGAGCTCTGGGTTGATGCTCTTATGATTTTTGGGGCATTTTCTCTGTTAGCCAGCACCATCTATGTCTTTAATGACATTATTGACATGGAGAAGGATCGACTTCATCCTGCCAAAAGAAAACGGCCTTTGCCGGCAGGATTGATTACTGTTCCCATGGCGGCTCTGGCCGGAGTTTTATGTCTGGCGGGGGCCATAGGGTTAAGTTCAGGACTTAACCAGGGTGCAATGGTGGTTCTGATTGTATATGCTTTACTGAATCTGTTTTACTCCCTTTATGGCAAAAACGTTATCCTTCTGGACACCATGATGATTGCCATCGGCTTTGTGCTAAGAGTTCTGGCTGGTTCCTATGCCATTGCGGTTACACCTTCTTCCTGGATGCTGGTTGCCACTTTTTTCCTGGCATTGCTTATTGGTTTGGGTAAAAGGAATAATGAGATTTTGGTTATGAAGGAAGAATCCTCTTCTCATCGTCAGGTGCTTAATGAGTACAACGAACCTCTGCTGCAGCAGCTTTTTGCGGTTGCATCCTCCAGTACGGTGGTATCCTATGCACTATACACTATGGATCCTCATGTTGTGGAGACTTTCGCAACCAATAATCTGTTTTTTACTCTTCCTTTCGTAGTCTTTGGGGTATTCCGGTATCTCTATCTGGTTTTAAAACTCAACCGGGGCGGCGATCCTACTGAGCTGGTATTGAAGGACCCAACCATGATAGTTACTCTGATCTTATGGTTTATCTCCGTTGTCATCATTATTTATTAGGAGTAAGGAGTAAGGGGGCTCCTCCCTCTTCCAGACTTGACATGCCGAATTACGGGGAGTTAAACTTTGTTTAATTAGAATTTATTATTACGTAGAATTTAGAAGGGAAGAGAATATGGAGGGGTATACTTCATTTACGTGTTTTACAATGAGAGCGGCGATGAAAAAAATTGATCGCTATTTAGGCGGGCGTTTGGAAGGGTACGGGGTTAGTGTTCCTCAATCATTTGTCTTATTCTCTCTGTTGGAGGAAGATGGCTCAACTCTTAAAGAGATTGGGACTAAAGCTCAGATAGACAGTTCTTCAATGACAGTTCTGGTTGATAAATTGGAGAATGAAGGTCTGCTGGAGCGAAAGCTGGATTCTCAGGATCGAAGAGCCATTAGGGTCTTTTTGACGCCCAAAGGCCGGGCATTGGGGGAACAGGTTTTGGAATTAGCCAGTGACTTCAATCTGCAACTGCGGACATCTTTAGGAGAGCTGGGGGATTCTTTCGAAAAAGGTTTAGGGATTATTATTAATGATATTGAATAGGCTGTCTGAATTAACCTTAAGACCATTCCTCAATCATTTTGGTTGTTTCGCATATAATGTATCCTGAAATCCAATGAGAGGGGGGAAAAAGGCTTGGTCCGAAGGTATTCGGAATTCTCAGATTACGACAGTAATGTCTGAGTCATCTGGTCGGCATTGGACAATAAGGTTTTTTATTGACAGCAAGATGCAATATGCTACAATTATTCCGGTAAACAAATAATTGAGGAGGTTGATAATGAGTTGAACAACAGAGTGGCAGTCTATACTCATCAACCCTCTGGTACGTATTACAGAAGGGAGGATGGGAATTGGACCAATCTTTAGGGCGTCACATCCTGGCTGAGATTTATGGATGTTGCTTTGAGATTCTAAACAACGTTGAGATGGTCGAGGAGACCATGATTAATGCAGCTTTAGAGGCTGGTGCTGAGATCAGAGAGTTTGTGTTCCATAAGTTTAGTCCCCAGGGAGTCAGTGGTGTGGTGGTAATATCTGAGTCGCATTTGGCCATACATACTTGGCCGGAGCTAGGATATGCGGCTGTTGATGTGTTTACCTGCGGAGATACAGTTGATCCTTGGGATGCATGCAACTACCTGGTGGAACATTTCGAAGCTACCAGCATGAATGCAACCGAAATCAAGCGGGGAATGGTGGAAGCGGCTGAGGCGACAGCTTAAGTTTTTAGGGGGGATACTATTTTAGTAGACCGATGTAGGCTAATAGAAGATTTTAGTTGAAAAGACCTTGTTCTGTAACCGGAATAAGGTCTTTTCATTGGGGCAAGGTTTAAATATTGGTGAATATTCAGGTTAACGTTCTTACCGATTTGTTTTCCAATAAAACAAACTTTGACAACTCTTAGTTTTGGGGTAAAATCATATGAGATTATACAGGTTACTTGTGTCACAATGTAGAATATTATAAAAAGACTGGCGCATGCAGAGAGGTTATTGCCATGAAATTGCCTGTAGTGAACGAGCTTTATGAACTGATTGAAGCGGAAGGCCTTCTCATTGAATGTCTGCGTCCGTGGGAAGTTCAATTCCAAAGGTATGACAAAGAATTGTCTCAGGTCTTGCATTGGAAGACCTTGCCTATGGCAACAGTGGCCATAAACAGACATTTAGAGGCAGAACCAAGGGTAGGATCGCATTTGGCGGCTATTTTCCCTTTGATTCTTATGTCTGATCATATTCATGCTCAGGTGACCGATGACTATAATAAGACCGATGGTGATGATTCATTTCCTTACTCCATTCTTCTGGGAGATTACTTGTTTGGCAAAGCAGTAGGCATGCTGACCAGAATTGATGGTCACAGACTGCTTCCATATTTCTCAGACCTCATTTGTTTGGTTAATGAGGGTCACGTAATGGGGAAACTGAGCGGCAATAAGGTTGATTTTGAAACTCTGGCCCGGGAGAAGGCCAGCTATTACCAGTATTCGTTTTTGACGGCCGCAGTTTTTTCGGGCAAAGGTCCTTATGAGTGTGCATTTTATGAAAAGATCGGGTACCATCTGGGGATGGCTTTGACTCTCTTTGACAAGGGATTCAGCAAGGCCAGTTTCACTCATATTGGTCAGATGAATAATCTGTGGTCGGACAACTTTTGCCGAAGTAATCGATCATCCGATGTTCTCCGGGATTTATTGGACGTATTCGCACAAGAACTAAATTCGTCTCAAAAAGTTGCTGCGATTTAGGAGGTGGTTTGTAGGTTATGGCATATCGAGATTTGCAGGAATTTATTGGGAAGCTGGACGAGTGTGGTGAATTGCACCGCGTTAAAGCTGAAGTTGATCCGAACCTTGAAATAACTGAAATTACTGATCGTATCAGCAAGGCTTACGGGCCTGCTTTACTTTTTGAAAATGTTAAAGGATCAGAAATTCCCGTATTAATAAATGCCTTTGGCAGCTATGAAAGAATGGCCTTGGCTCTGGAAACCAGGTCTCTGGATGATATCGCTGCCGAAATTTCGGGATGGTTAGAATTAGCGGATGTTCCGGGCTCTTTGCTTGAGAAGATAAAGACTCTTCCCCGTCTGGCCCAACTGGCTTCATTTGGGCCCAAAGTGGTCAAAAGTGGTGTGTGCCAGGAAGTCGTAATTAAAGATAATCCTTCGTTGGATATTTTGCCTATTATCAAATGCTGGCCTAATGATGGCGGCAAATATATTACCCTGCCTCTGGTTATTACCAAAGATCCGGAAAACGGAAAACGCAATATGGGAATGTATCGTATGCAAGTTTACGATAATCAAACCACCGGCATGCATTGGCATATACATCATGATGGAGCACAAATTCATAAGAAATATGCAGACCGGGGCATACCTACTCCGGTGGCGGTTGCTCTGGGATGTGACCCGGCCGTGACTTACAGTGCCACGGCACCGTTGCCGAAGGATATTGATGAATTGCTTATGGCCGGATTCTTGCGTAAGCAGCCGGTAGAGCTGGTTCCATGCAAAACCGTTGATCTTGAGGTGCCGGCCAACGCGGAAATAGTGTTAGAGGGATATGTAAATCCTGACGAGACCAGAATTGAAGGGCCTTTTGGGGATCATACCGGCTATTATTCTCTGGCCGACCAATATCCTGTGTTTCATCTTACCTGTATTACTCATAGACGCAATGCCGTTTATCCGACTACGATCGTAGGCAAACCTCCCATGGAGGATTGTTACATGGCTAAAGTTACTGAACGAGCTTTTTTGCCGCTTCTTAAATTTTTAACTCCTGAGATAGTTGATATTAATCTGCCTTTGGAAGGGGTATTCCATAGTTGTGTTCTGGTCTCAATAAAGAAGAGCTTTCCCGGACATGCTCAGAAGGTTATGAACTCTCTGTGGGGAATGGGACAGATGATGTTTGCCAAATTCATTGTCGTAGTCGATGAACAAGTTGATGTTCAGGATGTTTCCGGAGTGATGTGGAAGGTTTTTAATAATGTTGATCCTAAACGGGATCTGTTGATTGTTGAAGGTCCTCTGGATGTTCTGGATCATTCTGCTCCGTTGCCGCTCTATGGTGCTAAATTGGGGATAGATGCTACAAAGAAGTGGCCTTCAGAAGGGCACACCCGGGAATGGCCTGATGATATTGTTATGGATCGCAACATTAAAGAGCTGGTATCCAAAAGATGGATAGAGTATGGCCTTGAGTAGATTTTCCGGGTTTCTGAATCTTATAGATTTCCAGCATTCAATATTTGGTCTTCCCTTTGCTTATTTGGGAGCTTTTCTGGCCTTGCCGGGGTTTCCGGGATGGTCTGATTTGTTATGGATAACTGTTGCAATGATTGGGGCGCGAACCGCCGCATTATGTATGAACCGGGCCATTGATGTTCATATTGATGCTAAAAACCCGCGTACTGTTGATTGGTCACTGGTTAAAGGAGAGTTTTCACTTGAGCTAACCTGGGGTGTTGCGCTGTTTTCTTTGCTTGTTTTGGGATTGGCTGCCTGGCAGTTAAATCCCCTTTGTCTTTTATTATCACCGTTGGCGATTTTGGTATTATGGGGATACTCTTATACAAAGCGGTTTACCTGGTGGTGTCATTTAATTCTAGGGCTTGCGATTGGCATGGGACCTATGGGGGGATGGATAGCGGTTGCGGGTCAGATTGACTGGCAGCCGGTGCTGCTGGCTATGGCAGTGGCTTTCTGGGTAGCGGGATTTGATATTATGTATGCCTGTCAGGATATAGAGTTTGATCGCCAGGAAGGATTATTTTCGATTCCTGCCCGGTTTGGAACCCACGGGGCCCTGATGTTCGCTCGCACCTTTCATTTTTTTACGGTGGCTCTTTTTGTTTTTGCCGGAGTGGCTATGGGATTAGGATGGCCTTATTATCTGGGAGTAGGAGCGGCCGGAATTATTCTGGTATATGAGCATACCCTGATTAATGCGGATAACTTGAATCTTGTAAATCTGGCGGCCTTTAAGATTAATCATTATGTTGCCCCGACCATTTTTGCAATGGCTTTGCTGGATATCTTTTTGGTTGGATAACTGTGAACCGTCAGGGTTCAGCAAATAATAAACAAAAATTATTATTAGACTTATTTTTGCCGGGCTGAAACGCAACAGCCTTTTGGATATCGGCTAAAGGGGGATAAGCCTTTGTCAAAGATTGTAGTAGCCATTACCGGTGCCAGTGGTGTGATTTATGGGGTAGAGCTGGCCAACTGGCTTTTGGTCAATGATCATCAGGTCTATCTGGTATTGAGTGAACCGGCTCGGCTAGTCTTAAAAAGCGAATTGGATTGGGATATAGATTCTCGAGGGTTATCCGCTTATTTTGCACCGGGGCATTTGAGCTGCTTTGATAATCAGGACATAGGTGCTCCAATTGCCAGTGGTTCATTTCTTTATGATGGCATGGTAGTCGCTCCCTGCACAATGTCAACTTTGGCAGGTATTGCTCAGGGGACATCAAATAACTTAATTGAGAGGGCGGCTGATGTTTGTCTGAAAGAAGGGCGTCGCCTGGTATTGGTTCCCCGAGAAACACCGTTAAACAAAATACATTTGCGGAATATGTTGGCAGCTTCTGAAGCTGGTGCCCGTATTGTTCCGGCTATGCCGGCCTTCTATTCAGGTGTTGAAGATATTGGTGATTTAGTCGCCTTCATGGTTGGGAAAATCCTGGATAGCCTGACCATAGAAAATAATGCCTATCGCCGTTATTCACCAGCGGGTTATACCGGCAATTTAATCGGAGAACAGAGTTCTGGTGAGGGAGATAATGAGTGATTCCGGCTGTTTTTGAGTATCTGCAATTGCGGACGCTTTTTTATTGAGGCAGTATACATTAACCTTTATAATTAGACATGCATCATGAAAGAGAGTGAGTAATGGATTACCAGAAGTTTTTCAAACCTATAGAACGAGAATTGCAGCTGGTAGAAGCTGAGTTATTAAATACTCTGGACACCGAGCTGCCATTACTTCAAGAATCTTCAAGACACCTGATTAAGGCGGGAGGTAAAAGATTAAGGCCGGCCTTTGTTCTATTGGCAGGCCGTGTGTTTACTGACCGAGTAAATGAACTGATTCATATGGCGGTAGCTCTTGAACTGGTTCATCTTGCTTCTTTGGTTCATGATGACGTTATTGACAGCTCTCTTTTACGACGGGGAAAAGATACGGTTAAGGCCAAGTTTGGCAATCAGATTTCTATTTACGCAGGAAATTACATATTGGCTCGGGCTTTGATGAAGGTGGCTGAATATAACCGGGCCGATGTTGTCGATATAATAGCGGATACCAGCATCAGGGTATGTGAAGGGGAAATTGTTCAGCTTCAAACTTGCTTTGATGTTAACCAAACCCTAAAAGACTATTTGGATCGTATTGAGCGCAAAACAGCATTGCTCATGGCAGTTAGCTGTCATTTGGGGGCGTTGCTCATCGGCGCTTCGCCGCCACATATCAAGGCGTTAAAAAACTTTGGGCACTATCTGGGAATGTCTTTTCAGATTACCGACGACATACTGGACTTTATTGCGGATGAGGAGACGTTGGGCAAGCCAACCGGCAGTGATATCCGGCAAGGCATTATTACTCTGCCGGCTTTATATGCGCTGAGAAAAGAAGGTGAATACTCTGAGGAGCTGCGAAAGATATTAAGCTCTTCCGACGATATTGAACGGTATGCTGACAGAGCCATGGAGATAGTAAGAAATAGTGGGGGGATTGAGTTTTCTGAGAGGATGGCTCAACAGTATGTAAAACGCGCGCACAAAATGTTAAGGCTATTACCGGTATGTCAATCATCTGCGGCTTTGGGTCAAATCGCCGATTTTGTGTATGCCCGGGAATTCTAGGGCCAGGAGGTCTGAAGTTTGTTTGAAAACTTGAAAAACATGACACCCGAGGAAAAGGCAACGATTGTAGAGCATTTGGAGGATTTGAGGAAAGCGCTCCTGAATTCGATCATAGCTATAGTTGTGTGTGCTATAGCCGGTTTTTACTTTAGTGATCAAATATTGGCCTTTGTCCAGCGACCCCTTGATGCACTTGGTCTTAAATTAATTTTCATCGGGGTTACCGAGGGATTTAATATCAAGCTTAAACTGGCGTTTTATGGCGGACTGGTACTGGCTTTCCCGGTGATTGCTTTTCAGATTTATAGGTTTGTGGCACCGGCATTGTATCCCAATGAACGTAAATATGTATTGATTTTGGTTCCCGTCATGGTTTTGCTCTTTGCAGGCGGAGCCATATTCGCATATTCGGTCATTTTGCAGCTTGCTATTACTTTCCTGGTAATGATTGCCGGTGATTTGGAGCCTATGTTGACGGCGGACAAGTATATATCCTTTTTCCTTAGGTTTACCCTCCCCTTTGGTGTGGTATTCGAATTGCCGGTTGTAGTATACTTCTTGACCCGGCTGCGAATTGTTACCCCGCAATGGCTGGCTCAGAAAAGGAAATACGCGTTATTAGTTATTTTCATTCTGGCAGCTATTCTTACACCTGGTGGGGATGTTGTTTCTCAATGCCTTATGGGGATTCCGGTTTTTATTCTCTATGAGCTGAGCATTTGGATCAGCAAATGGTCGGTACCTAAAGATCTGGATGATTGGGAAGATGATGAAGATATAGAAGTCTCAAGTAACACGAATGAGCCGCAGGAGTAAAATTATTAACTTGTTTTGATCCGTATTTTGTCTTTGACAGCTGTCATTGAAAACGGTTAACCTTTCCCTTTGAATCAGGAAGGATACTGAAGTATTGAAATGATTTCACCATTTTGGCGTAATAGTTAGAAAAAGGATTGAGATTGAGGGCGATTGATTTGGTATTGTTATAAGGGGGAGTAAAACCCCCTTTTTCTTTACAAGGGCGGGTCCATTTGTCATAATAGCAACAAGTATGTAAGGGACTAGAGGGTGTTCAAAGAGATGTCAGCAACCTTCGCAAAGTCATTTGTATGGCGGTTGAAAGCATCTTTTCATTGCCGGTGTTGAAAAGGTATATCTCGACTTGATAACTGTTGAAGAGGGATATACAAATAATATTTAAACGGCTGTAATTTAATTATTAAGGAGGGATTGAAGCATGATGGGTTTAATTGGTCCTGTTGGCCCATGGGAGTTGATATTGGTTTTGGCTATTTTACTGATTATTGTTGGCCCGGGGAAGCTTCCCAGCGTAGGCAAGGCTATTGGCAAATCCCTTGGTGAGTTCAAAAAAGCTAAAACCGGTGAATTTGAGGAGATGGATCACGAAGAAAAGATTCAATAGTTGGACTAAATTAATACCTTTATCACAGGCCATTATCTAATAGGGAAGGTATCTTTTATCATCATTTAAGGGAGGAAATGGCTTGCTGGGAATGTACCCAATCAGTGTGGATTTGGTTGGCCGCCGTTGTTTGGTGGTCGGTGGCGGAAAAGTTGGACTGCGCAAGGTGGAAACATTGCTGCAGTGTGGGGCTGTCATTGATTTGATCAGTCCCGGCGTGGTAAGTGAGCTTAAAGAGCTGGCGGACCAAGGAAAGATTAACTGGAAGTGCCATGATTTTGATGGATCTGATTTAAGGGGCTACATGATGGTGTTTGCGTGTACTGATAATGAGAGCACTAATCAGATGGTTTTTGAAATGTGCAAAGAAGCAAATATACTGGTGAATACTGTTGATGACCCCCAGAAATGTAATTTTTTTGTACCTGCCACTGTTCGCCGCGGTGCTTTAACGATTGCAATTTCAACCGAAGGTAATAGCCCGCTGCTGGCTCGTAGAATACGAGAACAGTTGGAGCGGCAATACGGAAATGAATATGTTGATTATCTTGAGATTTTGGGAGAGGCCAGGGTTTTAGTGAAAAAGATGATACCTGATGAAGATTTGCGTCGGGAATTGTTCCACAGAATCCTGGCTGTTGATGTTATTCCATTACTGGAGCAGGGCAGGAAGACAGAAGCAAAGGAGAGAGTTCTTCAGTGTATATACTCCTGGCCGGACTGAGTCACAAAACCGCTGATGTAGAATTAAGAGAAAAGATTGCGCTTAGTGGAAAATCCCTGGACTTGGTCTATCAAGATATAAAAAGTATTCCTTCATTTGAAGGAGTTGTTATTCTTTCAACATGTAATCGAACCGAGATTTACGTGACTGTCAGAGATATTGAACAGGGGACTCATGAATTACGGCAGTATCTGGCGAAAAAGCTGGAGCTTGATAATGAGACCCTGGATTCTGCTATTTATATCCTTAACTGTTATAATGCCATATCTCATCTGTTCCGAGTAGCATCAGGCCTGGAGTCCATGGTTTTAGGGGAGTCTCAGATTCTTGGACAGGTGCGGGAGGCTTACTCCGAAGCTAAGGAGCAAGCAGCTTCTAATGGTGTATTAAACGCTCTTTTTCAGAAGGCCATATCGGTGGGGAAAAGGGTCCGTACCGAAACTGAATTGGACCGCAATGCCGTGTCAATAAGCTATGCTGCGGTGGAAAAGGCCAAGCAGGTATTTGGAGATTTGACAGGGAAAACCGTATTGGTCGTCGGTGCCGGAGAAATGAGTGAACTGGCCCTTAAATATTTAATGGAGAATGGGGTTTCATCAGTAATAGTATCCAACCGTTCATATAACCGGGCAGTATGTCTGGCTGATCGCTTAGGTGGTCAGGTTGTCAACTTTGAGCGGCTTCCTGAGGAAATAACCCGTACTGACATCGTAATCAGCTGTACGGCTGCCAGTCATTATGTTCTCCGTAAGGATTTGCTGACTTATTTACGGCAGCGAAGCACGCCGTTGCTGCTGATTGATATTGCGGTTCCCCGGGATATTGATCCTGCTTTGGGGGATGTGCCGGGGGTTCACCTTTTCGATATTGATGATCTGCATAATGTGGTGGAATCAAATCTGATCAATCGCAAGAGAGCTGCAATTCAGGCGGAAAAGATTGTTGCAGAGGAAATTGATGAATTTAATGATTGGTTGGACACTTTATATGTGATACCGGTAGTTAAGGCGTTGAAACAGCGAGCGGCCGAGATTCGAGAAGCTGAATTAAAACGGGCTTTAAATCGCCTGGGTGATATTAATGCCCGGGAGAAGCAGATCATTAGCTCGCTGGCTTCCTCGATTGTGAACCAGCTGGTTCATTTTCCGATCATTAGTCTTAAGGAAAAGGCTACTACTAATCAGTGTCATCTATATGCTGAGGTGGTCAAAAACTTGTTTGATCTAGAAGTTGAATCGGAGGAGTACCAGAATGCGAAAAATAAGGATTGGATCACGGGGTAGTAAGCTGGCGGTCTGGCAGACTAATTTTGTTGCCGAGAAGCTTAAGAGCCTGAATTCAAATATGGAAATAGAAGTAATACTCGTTAAAACTAAAGGAGATAAGCTTCTGGATGTAGCTCTTTCTAAGATTGGCGACAAAGGGCTTTTTACCAAAGAAATTGAAAACGAAATATTATCCGGCCGGATAGATATGGCGGTTCATAGCATGAAAGATATGCCTACAGCGATTCCGGCCGGTTTGACTATCGGAGCCGTTCTGCCTCGGGAGAATCCGTCGGATGTACTGTTGTCAACCACGGGAGCAACCCTGTCCCAGATGCCTTCGGGGGCAGTAATTGGAACCTCCAGTCTGCGTCGGCGAGCTCATTTGATGATGGGTCGTCCCGATCTTGAAATTGTGGATATGAGGGGTAATATAGATTCCCGGATCAGACGACTTTTGGATGGGGAAGCAGATGCAATAATACTGGCCGCAGCCGGTGTTGTCCGTTTAGGGTATCAAGATTTGATCTCTGAAGAACTGGACTTTTTACCTGCCATTGGCCAGGGTGCTATTATGGTTGAAACCCGGGAAAATGACCCGGAGATTTTAGCGTTGGTCAAGGGGCTCGATCATGCGCCAACCCGGCAGGCGATTACTGCGGAGCGGTCGTTCTTAGCGGCTTTGCAAGGGGGATGCCAGATACCCATAGGGGCTCTGGCCATGATCTCCGGGGATAATTTGGAGTTGGAAGGATTAGTTGCAAGTTTAAATGGCGGCAAATGTATTCGATCTCGAATTGAGGGCCCCAGTGAGCATGGAGATGAGTTAGGCCTGAAGTTGGCTGAAATGCTGTTAAGTAAAGGGGCCGGGGAAATCTTGGCCGAAATACGTGATCAGGGGAATGTTTATGAATAATATTGGAATGGTTTTTCTGGTAGGTGCCGGACCGGGAGATCCGGGGCTTCTCACAGTTAAAGCAGCGGAGCTCATAAAAAAATGTGATGTCCTTGTCTATGATCGATTGGTAGGACCTCAAATAATAGCGGGAGCTGCCCAAGATAGCGAACGGTTATTTGTGGGTAAGGAATCCAGCAATCATTCTCTGCCTCAGGAGGAGATTAATCAGCTGATAGTTGATAGAGCCCGGCAGGGAAAGATGGTGGTCAGGCTTAAAGGCGGGGACCCCTTTGTTTTTGGTCGCGGGGGTGAAGAAGCCGAGTTTTTGAAGCTCAATGGTATTCCCTTCGAAATTGTTCCGGGGGTGACATCGGCGGTGGCTGCACCTGCGTATGCGGGTATTCCTGTGACCCATCGGGATTTTACTTCTACCCTCACTATTATAACCGGCCATGAAAGGCCTGAAAAAAAGGAGAGTTCGGTCCCTTGGGAACAGATTGCCGCCGGAAAGGGTACTTTGGTTTTTCTCATGGGAGTTGAAAATCTCGGCACGATTGTTAGCCGGTTAATTGCCTTTGGACGTTCCCCGGATACTCCGATTGCTTTGGTCCGCTGGGGAACCTTGCCTTACCAGGAGGTTTTGACAGGAGTTCTGCATAACATTGCAGACGAAGTAAAGGCACGGGGTTTTCTGCCTCCGGCGGTGATTGTGGTGGGTGAGGTGGTGAAGCTGCGTGAGGATTTGCAGTGGTTTGATAATCGTCCTTTATCAGGACGGACAATAGTAGTTACCAGAGCTCGCAGCCAGGCCAGCCATATGGTGGCCGAATTAGAGCGGCTGGGAGCGCAGGTTATTGAGTTCCCCACCATTAGAATCAAGCCGATTGCGGCGCCGGGATTGCAGGAGTGTCTGGTCAAGATCTCAGAATATTCCTGGCTTACTTTTACCAGTGTTAATGGAGTCAAGGAGTTTATTAATCAGTTAAATGAGCTGGGTTTTGATATAAGAGACCTGAAAGGCCCCAGGATATGCGCAATTGGGCCTGCTACCGCTGCGGAAGCAGAGTCCAGGGGATTAAGGGTATCAATTATTCCTCCTGAGTATAGGGCTGAGGCAGCCGCCGATATTCTGCTGAGCGAGATGGAAGCGGGAGAGCAGATGCTGCTTCCCCGGGCCAGAGGGGCTCGTGAGATTTTGCCGGTTATGCTTAGAGAACGGGGTATCATTGTAGATGAGCTGGAAATATATGAAGCCGCCTTGGAAGCTTCAGTGTCTCCTCATGCTCTGGGATTGCTGAAGGATGCGGATATTGACCTTATTACTTTTACCAGCAGCTCTACGGTCAACAATTTCGTAGCTCTGATTGGAGCGGAAGGATTGTCCGGGCTTCAAAAGGAAGTAAAGGTGGCCTGTATTGGCCCGATCACAGCCAATACTGCTGTTGAAGCCGGTTTTACCGTTGATATTATCCCCCAAGAATATACAGTTGATAAATTGGTACAGGCAATTGTAGAATTTATGGGCCAGAATGCATAATTCAGGCTACTATTCATTGATTAAAGGAGAGAAGAGTTTTGATAGGATGCACTAAACTTTTATGTGGGACGGCCACAGTATCTGAGGTAATCAAGCGCCAAAGTGAAGGAGAAGTGCCGTCACAGCTTCTTCAGTTCAGTGATATTAATCGTCCTCTGGTGGTTTGGAATACTACCAATCGTTGCAATCTTCGCTGCCGGCACTGTTATATTGAGGCTGACGATGTGTCATATGCTAATGAGCTTACCAATGAAGAGGCCAGAAGATTCATTGAAGATCTGGCCCAAATGAAAGTACCGGTTCTTTTGTTTTCAGGAGGAGAGCCCTTCTTAAGACGTGATTTGTTTGAATTGGGAGAATTGGCAGCTACCAATGGTTTGAGACCGGTTATTTCCTCGAACGGAACTCTCATTGATGACGATACTGCTAAAAAGATTAAAAAAGCCGGATTTCAGTATGTTGGAATCAGCATTGATGGTTTGAGGGAGACTCACGATAAATTCCGCTGCAAGGCAGGAGCTTTTGATCAAACCCTCAAGGGTATTCGCGCTTGTCTTGATAATGGGATCAAGACTGGAATAAGATTTACTGTTAACCGGGAAAACCAGGAGGATCTGCCCGGGATACTGGATTTGGTAGAACGGGAGGGGATTCCGCGTTTTTGTATGTACCATCTGGTATATGCCGGACGGGGCAAGGAAATGGTGGAGCTTGATTCCGACCGTGCTGAGACCAGGCGTATTATCGATACTGTTATAGATAAAACTCTGGATTTTCATAGACGCGGTATTGAAGTGGAGATATTAACTACTGATAATCATGCCGATGGAATTTATCTTTTGAACAGAATCAGGCGACTGGAGCCGGAACGAGCCGATGAGGTAATCACTTTATTGCAGATGCATGGAGGATGTTCAGCAGGAACCAAATTTGCCAATGTGGATCCTCGCGGCGATGTGCATCCTTGCCAATTCTGGCAGGATTACACGGTGGGTAACGTTAAGGAGAAAAGTTTTATTGAAATCTGGAACGGAGATGATCCCTTAATGATCAAACTCCGTAATAAATCTGAGCATCTAAAAGGCCGCTGCGGGCAATGCAGCTACAAAACCCTTTGTGGCGGATGCCGTATTCGTGCTCGTGAAGTATATGGTGATCTGTGGGCAGAGGATCCGGCTTGTTATCTGACTGATGAGGAGCTATTAAACGGGGGAGCGATGTAAATGAGCTATCCACACCTGCGAATGAGACGCTTGCGCCGCAGCGAAGGGATTAGGCGTATGGTAAGGGAAACGGTGGTTTTACCCCAGGACTTGATATATCCAATGTTTGTAGTTGCCGGCCATGACCGGCAGGAACCAATTGCATCTATGCCTGGTGTGATGCGGTACTCTGCCGACCGGTTGCCTGCTGTGGTACGAGAAGTAAGGGATCTGGGGATATCTGGCGTCCTGTTGTTTGGTATTCCTGAGCATAAAGACAGCATGGGTTCTTCTGCCTTCGATTCAGCCGGTCCGGTTCAGCAGGCAGTTCAGATCATTAAGGATACGGCTCCTGAGCTGGTGGTGATAACGGATGTATGTATGTGTGAATATACGGATCATGGACACTGCGGACATCTGACTCAAGATGGCCGGGTGGATAATGACCGTTCTTTGCCTATGTTGGCTAAGGAAGCCATATCTCATGTTCGGGCAGGATGTGATGTGGTGGCGCCATCGGACATGATGGATGGAAGGGTCGGTTATATCCGTCGTGTCCTTGATGAGGAGGGTTTTACTGATACCATGATTATGTCTTATGCCGCCAAATATGCTTCGGCTTTTTATGGGCCTTTCCGGGATGCGGCCGATTCCGCACCCCAATCGGGGGATCGCAAATCTTACCAGATGGATCCTCCCAATGCAAGGGAAGCCCTTAGAGAAGTTGAATTGGATATTTCTGAAGGTGCAGATATAGTTATGGTCAAACCGGCTATGGCATATATGGATGTAATCCGGGGGGTTAGAGACAGATTTGACCTGCCGGTAGCCGCATATAACGTAAGTGGTGAATACTCCATGATCAAAGCGGCAGCTGAACAGGGTTGGATAGATGAGGAGCGGATTGTTGCCGAGGTATTAACTGGTATTAAACGGGCGGGCGCCGATTTAATAATCACTTACTTTGCTCTGGATTTCGCAAGAACCTTAGTAAAGTTTTAGGCTGTTTAGTTCTTTGCGATTAGACTTTTTAATTGAATTTACTAATTTCATTTAAGGTTAAGTTTGCTGAATTTATGCCTTTGGTGAAAACTCTACCTGCTTAGGAGGTTATTTCGTGCTGGTATCTTGGAATACGACGAATCAGTGCAATATGTTTTGCGACCATTGCTACCGGGAAGCCGGGGCGAGACTGGAAGAGGAATTAACTACCCGCCAAGGCAAGACTTTGCTTGATCAAATAAAAGAAGCGGGCTTTCGCCTGATGATAATGAGTGGTGGGGAGCCGCTGATGCGGCCGGATATTTTTGAGCTTTGCGCTTACTCAACATCATTGGGGCTTAGAACGGTTATGGGCACTAATGGCACCTTGATAACCCGGGAAGTAGCCGAAGAGCTTCGCAAATCCGGGGTTATGGCTTGTGCTGTAAGTGTGGACAGCATCGTGGCCCGGGAAAATGATGAGTTTCGCAAGCTGGATGGCGCCTATGATTTAGCTGTTGAAGGAATGGAAAATCTGAAACGGGCAGGAGTTCCTTTTCAAATCAACACAACGGTAATGGATTGGAATGTGGGACAATTGGAGTTATTGACAGATATGGCTATTGAGTTAGGTGCAATGGCTCATCATGTATTTTTTTTGGTGCCTACCGGACGGGCAGCCAGTATTGAACAGGAAGCATTGCGGGTAAGGGAATATGAACAGACTCTTAACCGGCTAATGGAAAAGCAAAAGAGCATCGACATTGAAATTAAACCGACCTGTGCCCCCCAGTTCATTAGAGTTGCTGACATGAAAGGGTTAAAAACCAGATTTACCAGAGGGTGCCTGGCGGGAATTTCATACTGCATCATAAGTCCTCGAGGCGATGTTCAGCCTTGTGCTTATTTGGATGTCAGAGTCGGAAATGTCAAGGAACAATCCTTCGCCGATATCTGGCACAATAATGCAGTCCTTAAACAGCTGCGAACCGAGGAATATGGAGGCAAATGCGGAAATTGCGAATATACTCACACCTGTGGAGGGTGTCGGGCAAGAGCTTATTATTATCGCGACGGAGATTTTATGGCTCAGGATGATTGGTGTCTCTATAAACCAAGGGGGATTAAATAGTGGATAGTATAGATAGGCGTCTTTTAAACATTTTGCAGCAGGGGATTCCCCTTGTCAGTTGTCCCTTTCTTGAGATAGCAGATTCTTTAGGGATCTCTGAAGAGGAAGTTATGACTCGGATCAGCCACCTGAAGCAAGACGGAATTATCCGCAGGTTAGGTGGAGTGTTTGATTCGCCAGCCATGGGAATGAAGTCAACTCTTTGCGCTATGACAGTTCCTCCTGAGAGAATCAAAGAAGTTGCCGGACGGGTTAATGCTTTTACCGAAGTTACTCACAACTATTTGCGTGATGATAAGTTTAACATGTGGTTTACAGTTACGGCTTCATCTGCTCAGGCTTTGGAGACAATTCTGAACAAAATCATGTCTGATACCGGCGTGAAAGTAACCAGTATGCCGGTATTGCAAAGATATAAGATAAAGGTGGTCTTTGATTTAGATGAAGAATGATGACGTTTTGGATCTTCTCATTAAGGAATTGCAAGGTGACTTGCCGGTAGTTTCCCGTCCTTATTTGGCTCTGGCTGAGAAAGTGGGGCTCACTGAGGATGAGGTTATAGATATTATTAACCGGTGGCAGACTGAGGGCTTGATGAGACGATTGGGCGCGGTAGTGCGGCACAACCGGTTGGGGTTTGCCAGCAATGCTTTGGTGGCATGGAAGGTTGATGCTTCGGAATGTGACCGTGTGGGCAATAGCCTGGCGGCCAGTTCCCGGGTTAGCCATTGTTACTGGCGTCAGACTCCGGCAGATTGGCCGTACAATATTTTTTCTATGATTCATGCCCGAACACGGCCGGAGCTTGCCTCAATTATCGAAGAATTGGCTGCTCAGGTGGGAATTAATGAATATAAAACAATTACCAGCATGAGAGAGTTAAAGAAGACCAGCGTTCATTATAGATGATTTGTTTGTGAACCGGTCAGGATTCCGTAGAGCTTAGGAGGTATATTGTGAATTCAAATAAATCTCAACAATTATTTGAACAGGCTAAATTAATCATTCCTGGAGGCGTAAACAGTCCGGTCAGAGCTTTCAAGTCGGTAGGGATGACCCCCCTTTTCATCGAAAAAGCCGCCGGGTCACGTGTTTTTGATGTAGACGGCAATGAGTATATTGACTTGGTCGGCTCATGGGGGCCGTTGATCCTGGGACACAGCCATCCCCAGGTGGTTGAAGCGATACAGAAGGCGGCATTGGCCGGAACCAGTTATGGTGCTCCTCATTATGGAGAAATCCAACTGGCTGAAATGATTTGTGATGCGTTTCCTTCCATAGATAAAGTGCGATTGGTGAACTCCGGCACTGAGGCGGCTATGAGTGCAGTGAGACTGGCCCGGGCCTTTACCGAAAGAGATAAAATAATGAAGTTTGCAGGCTGTTACCATGGCCATGCTGACACTTTTCTTATTCAGGCAGGATCCGGATTGCTTACCGGTGGAGTTCCTACCAGTCCGGGGGTACCCGCTGCTCTGATCAATGATACTATTGTGTGCCGTTATAATGATCTGGATTCTGTCCGAGCTGTGTTTGAAGAGGGAAGCGGCCAGGAGATCGCGGCAATAATTGTTGAACCAATGGCGGGGAATATGGGCTTGGTATTACCCGATATAGAATTCCTCTATGGACTTAGGGAGCTGTGTACGGAATATGGTTCACTGTTAATTTTTGATGAAGTTATTTCCGGATTTAGGGTTACCTATGGCGGTCTGCAAAACCTATTGGACATAGAAGCAGATTTGACTTGTTTGGGCAAGATCATTGGCGGAGGTCTTCCGGTAGGGGCTTATGGAGGCCGCCGGGAGATAATGGATCTTATCGCTCCTGAGGGTCCGGTTTATCAGGCCGGAACTCTGTCCGGCAATCCCTTGGCAGTTGCGGCCGGCATCGCTACCCTGAAGATCCTGCGTGACGAATCCTGCTATGATAGATTGGATGTTAACTCCTATGTTCTGGAGACTCGCCTGCGGACAGTACTTGAGGAAACTGGAGCAGAGATAGCTATTAACCGTTATGGATCCATGTTCAGCCTTTTCTTTACTGGAGAAGAAGTTACAGATTACGAAAGTGCCATGAGTGCAGATGTTAATAAGTATCGTAATTTCTTTGCGGGGATGCTTAAGCAAGGTGTTTATTTGCCGCCTTCTCAATTTGAAGTGTGTTTTTTATCGTGTGCACACAACGAAGAGGATGTGGAAAAAATCGCAGAAGCTGTTTGGTGCGTCCTTAATGACCAGGTATAAAGGCATTGGGGTAATTTAGGAATAAGATTCATGTTTTGGGGGATGTCGTAGTGGAGAATTTTGGCTGGGACTGGTTTGTAAAAAAAGCTTACCAGAAAACCGGATTTGATCTTAACGCCTATAAAAGGCCGCAGATGGAGCGTAGAATTAATAGCTTTATGAGGACGGTAGGTGCTCACAATTACAAAGGCTTGATTAATCTATGTAATGAGGATGAGGATGTTCGTCGCAGCCTTGTTGAGCATCTTACCATAAACGTTTCAGATTTTTTTCGCAATCCCAACTGTTGGCAGGTTTTGCAGCAGGATATTATTCCTGACCTTCTTAAGGATAGAACCCCGATTAAAATTTGGAGTTCGGGATGTTCGACAGGCGAAGAGCCTTATTCTTTAGCACTGCTTATGAACGAATACTTCCCGGGGCAGGCAGTAACGATCAAGGCGACCGATATTGATGAGGTTGCACTGCAAAAAGCCCAGACAGGCAGTTACAGTCGCAAGGCTGTGCAGGGAATTCCTTCCCATTTACTTAAAAAGTATTTTACGGAAGATGAGTCAGGATTTGCGATCCATGACAAAATAAAGCGGATGGTTAAATTTGGAAAGCAAGATATGTTGGAAGATACATTTCCCTCCGATCTTGACCTGATTCTGTGCCGTAATGTTGTAATCTATTTTACCGAGGAAGCCAAGAACAAACTGTATCGAAAATTTGCACGAGCTCTTCGTTTTGGCGGCATACTTTTCATTGGCAGTACTGAACAGATATTCCAGGCGAAAGATATTGGGTTGGAATCGCGAGCTACCTTTTTCTATCAAAAAAGCAGGCTTGACAAATAATCTGAAATTTATGAAAAAACTGAATTAGGTTTGACGGCAAGAAAAAAGAAGGAAAACACCTATTCTTATAGAAGATTTATGGGTGTGCTTGTATTAAGATCAGCCGCGTGTCAGGCTGGATATTAATAATTTACTGATGAAAATTGCCAAGGGGCAAAATGAAAATTTCAAAATGTTCTACTGGAGGTGGTTAAGCAAAAACTATTAACGGGAGTTGTTATTACATTTATTAAGTAGGGTAGGGTCAGGTTTACAAGCGACTATGGGAAATGCATTCTAGAAGACCATGAAAAGGAGGAAAGAACTTTGAAAATTGCTGTGTGTGTAAAACAGACATTTGACACAGAAGCTAAGATTGTTCTGAAAGATGGAAAGATCTCCGGTGATGGGATTAATCTGATTATTAACCCGTACGATGAAGTGGCCGTTGAAGAAGCCTTGCAGATAAAGGCAAAACAGGGCGGGGAAGTAATTGTGATTTGTGCAGGCAGTGACAGAGCTACGGAAGCTATTCGCCAGGCTTTGGCAATGGGAGCTGACCGTGGTGTATTGATTAAGATGGCTGATGGCGATGTTGATGAATATGCCAGAGCTGTAATTCTGGCCGAAGTTCTTAAAGAACAGGGCGCAGATCTTATTCTCTGCGGACATGTGGCTGCTGATGACGGTTCTTCACAGGTCCCAACTCGTGCGGCTGAAATCATGGGAATACCCCATGCTAACGTTGTGACCAAACTCGAGTTTGCTGATGGAAAAGCTATATGCACTCGAGAAGTTGATGGTGGGATGGAAGTAATGGAAGTGGCACTTCCGGCCATTGTTACCTGCCAGGTAAGTCTAAACGAGCCCCGTTATCCTTCGATGAAGGGAATTATGCAGGCCAAGAAAAAGCCTGTTGCAAATGTAGATGCGCCTGCAGTTGAATCTAAGGCAAAAGTAGTTGAGCTGGTTCTTCCAGCAGCCAAACAGGCCGGCCGTAAGCTTGAGGGCATGGAGCCTGAGGATGCAGCTAAGGAATTAGCGGCATGGCTGTTAAACGAAGTAAAGGTCGAAGTAAAGAAATAGTTCCCAACAACTTAACCAGGTGTATCATTAATAAAGGAGGGTGACCAATGGCAAAGGGAACATGGGTAGTCGTTGACCAAAGGGACGGAAAAATTCGCAAGGTTACGTTTGAACTGCTTAGTGCAGCTCAAAGTTATGGGGAAGAAGTAAGTGCGGTCTTAATCGGCAAGGGTGTAGAAGGATTGGCGGCGGAACTAGGCAAATTCGGCGCAGATCAGGTCTTAATTGCTGATGATGATATATTTGCTAACTACAACACTGGAGCCTATGTAGCACAGATGGTAGCGATGGTAAAGGAATATGACCCGGCAGTGATACTGTTTGGACACACTTCCATGGGCAAAGACTTAGCGGCCAGATTGGCTCAAAAACTTGAAGTTGGCATGGCTACTGACTGTGTAGCTGCTGAGATTTCAGGCGGCAAGGGGATGTTTACCCGTGCTATCTATGCAGGTAAAGTGTTGGCCAAGGTAGAAGTTGGCTGTACTCCTGTAATGGCTACTATTCGTGCCGGAGTTATGGAAGTTGCAGAGAGCGGCAAAGCCGGCGCTGCTGTTAAAGTTGCAGTTGCTGCATCAGCTGCGGATGTATATCAGAATGTCAAGGAATTTATCGCTTCGGTTTCTACACGGCCTGAGCTTACTGAAGCTGATGTAGTAGTATCCGGTGGTCGTGGTTTGAAGGGTCCCGAAGGCGTAAAGGTTATCGAAGAATTGGCTGACCTTCTGGGAGCAGCAGTAGGTGGCTCCAGAGCCTCCATTGATACCGGATGGTTGGGTCATGAATATCAGGTTGGTCAAACCGGTAAGGTGGTTAACCCCAATCTGTATATAGCAGCCGGGATTTCCGGAGCTATTCAGCATTTGGCCGGAATGTCCTCTTCCAAGTTTATTGCTGCAGTCAATACCGACCCTGAAGCACCCATATTCAGTGTGACAGATTTGGGTGTTGTCGGTGATTTATTCAAGGTAATCCCAGTCGTATCTGCCGAACTAAAGAAATAGCATAGGGGAGTTATAGGGTGCCTGATACAGGTACCCTGGAATCTCCTTTATTCGAGGAGGGAAGCGCCTTATGTTTTTTGGCTTTCACCCAATTGAGATTTACGATAAGCCAATGCGTGTTGTTGGGGCCAATATTCCTTACGAATGGCTGATCTATATTATAATGTTTATTCCTCTTACTCTTTTCGTAATTGGCGCCTGGAAGAAAATAAGTATATACTTGCTTGCCAAGGGCAAGGCTGATCGGGGAGACAACTTATGGGCCAGAACTAAGTCATTCCTTATGACTGTTTTCGTACAGCGCAATGTGATCAAGAAACCCCTGTCAGGAACCATGCATTTTCTTCTTTTCTGGGGTTTCGTGGTTCTGTTTATTGCAGCAGCCATAGATGCAGCTCATTATTGGTTAAATTGGCCTCATGTTGAAGGTTCATTTTATATTGGTTTTTCATGGATAGTTGATGTATTGGGATTCTTAGCCTTGATCGGAATATGTGTTTTAGCTTTTGTGCGCTATGTGCAAAAGCCTGACCGGCTCAACGACACAAAAGCCAGTGATGGCTGGGTAATTCTTCTTATCTTTGTTATTCTTTTCTCCGGATATGTTATTGAAGGCCTGAGAATCGCAGCTCAGATCCAAATGGCGCCTAACATGGCTGTGATTTTGTATGAAAGAGCAGCATCCCCATTTGGCTGGTTATTTGCTAAGATGTTTGCGGGAACAGTATTGGGATCAATCCTTTTGGCTCACCGGATATTATGGTGGGTTCATATGGCCTTAGCATTTATGTTTATTGCTCTGGTTCCGTCTACAAAACTGTGGCATATATTCACCAGCATGGCTAATTCGTTTGTACGCGATCTCAGTCCCAAAGGGTCTTCCATCAAGAAGATCGAGAACATTGAAGAAGCAGAGACATTTGGGGTGGAGAACATTGAAGATTTTTCCTGGAAGGATTTCTTGGATTTTGATGCTTGTATTCGCTGCGGGCGCTGCCAGGAAAACTGTCCCGCTTATTTGACCGGCAAGCCGTTGAATCCAAAAATTACTTTGATACAGAATCTCAGGAAGCATATGGAAGAAAAGGCTCCGTATCTGAAGGCAATGGTCGGCCAAAGCGAAGCCGAAGCAGAAGTGGCTATGACCCAGGATGAGGAAGTCAAGCCAGTTATGGAACAAAGTTTAATTTATGATGTTGTTACTACCGAAGTCATATGGGATTGCACCAACTGTCGCGCTTGTATGGAGCATTGTCCTATGTATATCGAACACATTCCTAAAATTACTGACATGCGGCGCAACCTGGTTATGTGGCAGGGTGACATGCCCAGCGAAGCTCAGATGACTTTTACCAACCTGGAGAGAAACTACAATCCTTGGGGTGTTGGATGGGCTAATCGCGCGGACTGGCTCAATGAACGCGGAATAGCCGACAAGGTTAAGATAGCCTCAGAAGATCAAGATTTTGATTACCTCTTGTTCGGAGGTTGTGCCATAGCCTTTGATGATCGTTACAAGAGGGTTGGGGAAGCAGTTGTCAAGGTATTTGAACAGGCTGGAGTAACACTTGGTTATCTTGGTACTGAAGAACAGCACTGTGGTGATACGGCCAGAAGACTTGGCAATGAATACTTGGCTCAAACCCTTATCGGCGCCAACATTGAAGCATTTAACAACTATCGAGTTTCTAAAATTGTTACAACATGTCCACACTGTTTCAATGCTCTTAAGAACGAGTATCCTCAGTTTGAGGGGGGCACATTTGAGGTTTATCATTATACAGAGCTGATTGCTAAGTTTATTTCCGAAGGCAAGCTCAAGCCCGCAAAATCATTATCGGGCACCAGATTGACTTATCATGACTCTTGTATGTTAGGCCGTCATAATGATATATACCAGGCGCCTCGTGATATCCTGAAGTTCACCGGAAGTACCCTGGTGGAAATGGAACGTTCTCGGAATAAAGGATTCTGCTGTGGAGCAGGTGGTGGTCGCATGTGGCTGGAAGAGGATGCAGTCGAAGGGTTCAAGCGTATCAATGATACCAGAACTGATCAGGCTCTGGCCACCAACCCGGAAATTATTATAACCAATTGTCCGTTCTGTCTTACAATGCTGGATGATGGAGTAAAAGGCGTTGAGTCGGAGGTCAAAGTCCTGGATATTTCCGAATTGCTGACTCAATCTCTTAACTAGTCAGACGGTGTGGTTTGTCTATTTTGCAACAGGGACCGAAGGGTCCCTGTTGTCTTTAATGAGTACATACAATTTCTGGAGCGATTCGATTTAAACAAATTTTTTGCTAATATTCAAACTTTATTTGCATTACTGCTGACTTTAGATAAAATTATATAGTCAGACAAAAGGGTGAAAATACTTTTTGGAGAGGGGAATTATAAGTGAAAAAGGCCGTGATTGTAAGTGCTTGCAGAACACCGGTAGGTAATTTCGGAGGGACATTGAAAGATGTCTCAGCTCGTGAAATCGGAGCTTTAGTCATCAGAGAAGCAATTAACCGGGCAGGCATTAAACCGGAGATGATTGAGGAGGTCATATTCGGCTGTGTATTGCAGGGTGGACTTGGACAGAATATCTCGCGCCAGTGTGCTTTGGATGCCGGTATTGCACCAGAAGTTCCCACTTTTACAGTAAATAAAGTTTGTGGTTCCGGTTTGAAAACAGTTGAGCTTGCAGCCCAGGCCATCAGGGCAGGAGATGCTGATATCATAGTAGCTGGTGGTACTGAAAGCATGTCGAGTGCTTTATTTGCATTGGATAAAGCCCGGTGGGGCTATCGCATGGGTGAAGGCAAAGTGGTGGATATGATGATCAGGGATGGACTATGGGATGCATTTAATAATTACCACATGGGAATAACGGCTGAAAATATAAATGAGCAATGGGGAATAACCCGTGAGGAGCAGGATGAGTTGGCATTGCGCAGTCAGCAAAGAGCTGCGGCGGCTATCAAAGATGGCAAATTCGTTGATGAAATAGTACCGGTGGTGATCAAGACTCGAAAAGGTGAGCAAGTATTCGATACCGACGAATTCGTCAGAATGGATGCCTCTCTGGAGAATTTGAGCAAGTTAAAAGGTGCTTTCAAGAAAGACGGTTCGGTTACTGCTGGAAACGCTTCCGGCATAAATGATGGCGCGGCAGCGTTGGTGATTATGTCAATAGAGAAGGCCCAGGAACTGGGGCTGAGGCCTTTAGCTACTATCGTCAGCTATGCATCAGCAGGAGTTGATCCGAAAATAATGGGTATGGGTCCCTGGCCATCATCTCTGAAAGCTTTGAATAAGGCGGGACTTTCCATAGATGATATGGATCTGATCGAAGCTAATGAAGCTTTTGCCGCCCAATCAGTCGCGGTGGCCAAAGAGCTAAACTTTGATTCCCAAAAGGTTAATGTAAATGGGGGGGCCATAGCTTTGGGGCATCCTATCGGAGCATCAGGCGCCAGAATCCTGGTAACCCTTCTGTATGAAATGCAAAGAAGAGATGCTAAAAGAGGTTTGGCCACTTTGTGTATAGGCGGCGGAATGGGTACGGCACTAGTGGTCGAAAGAGAATGATATCGGCGACAGAGTATACAGTATTCTGGTCAGATGACGGGAGTGAGAGCAAGGTGTCTGGGGGAGTTGGTAATTGAGGCTTAGATAAGGTACATTGATTGAGCGGGCTTACTGACAATGCAGAGTATCTTTTTGTCATCGGTTGGAGGGTCCTCTTTATATGAGGGCCCTCTTTTTCAGGATAGCTGGCGTGGTCGGTGTTTTGAAACATTAAAATTGTTATTTCCTATGCTTAAGGCCATTTTTATATCATTAATAAACCGGCCTGCAGGGAGAAAATTGTCTGTTTATAGGGAGATGGCTATAGTAATATAATGGTACATGGCTATTGAAACGAATCTGATTGCATTAGGAGGAAGATTGATTTGAAAGTGGCAGTATATCCAGGAAGCTTTGATCCGGTAACTAACGGGCACCTTGACGTATTGGAAAGAGCCAGCAAGATATTTGACCGGGTTATCGTCGCAGTTGTACACAATGTTTATAAGCATTCACTGTTTTCTATTGATGAGAGAGTTGACATGCTAAGGTCAGTAACTCAGCACATACCTAACCTTGAGGTTGATTGTTTTTCGGGCCTTTTGGTTGACTACGTCCGCAATAGAGAAGCTGCTGCGATCATAAGAGGATTGAGAACGGTTTCAGATTTTGAATATGAGCTGCAGTTGGCCATGACCAACAGCCATTTACACCCTGAAGTTGATACAATTTTTATTGCCTGTGCCAGCAAATATTATTTTGTGAGTTCTACCGGAGTAAAAGAAGCCGCCCTGTTGGGCGGTTCAGTATGTGGTCTGGTTCCTCCCTTGGTTGAAGACCTGCTGAATAAAAAACGCTTGGAGTTTATTTCAGAATAATGTTTGTAATTCATCCTCGGGATTTTCTTTATTAAGGCAAAACGTAAACCTTGATGTTTTGGATACCAAATTTCAATGCCGACTGATGATCGGGGTAGCATAGGTCAATGCGATTGCCTACTATGGCATTGCCCTGATCAGCGGCGATTGCATTACCATATCCTTCAACGTAAAGTCTGGTTCCCATTGGAATAACCTTGGGGTCAACTGCCACGATGCCTTGTCCCAAGGGAAGTCCGATGTAAGAAGGTTGGCCACCGTATGGATAGTTGCATTTATTACAGGAACAATATGCGGTGGCTTTCATAGTAAGAACCTTGGAATAACGAGTGGGAGCTGAACTTCCCCGGGATGGCTCAGTGGTCGATCCGGTATTGGAGGTGGACTGTAACAGACACGCTCTGGTTTGAGGCCCAACGATGCCATCAACTATGAGGCCGTTGGCTTTTTGCAGATTGATTACTGCCGAATGTGTCCGAGGCCCGAAGATGCCATCCACACTGCCGCAATCGAACCCCTTGGCTTTCAGCTGCTTTTGTAATTCTGCAACATCATTTCCCTGGTATCCTTGTTTCAGATTGCGAGTCGTTGCTTGATTGGCCTTCAATTCGGAAATGCATTTCCGGGTAAGGGATCCCACCACTCCATCCTGGGCAAGGTCATTGGCTTTTTGCAGTGCGACTACTGCGGAGTTTGTCAGAGGGCCAAAAATACCATCTGTAGGGCCACAATTATAGCCCAAATCATTTAACTGGCCCTGCAGCTCTACTACATCGCTTCCCTGACATCCCCATGCCAGATTGCGAGGTTCAGCTGCCTGTGCGGTTCCTCCAATGGTCAGCACTAAGATGAAAACAGCTAAAATGCCAATTAGACCTACCGACCATCGCGGATTTTTCCTAAACAGTTAAACCATCTCCTCTCCTTTGGCTTCTTACGGGAATTTCAATTTAGTTCCCGAAACCAAGATTACACTCTAATTCTATTCCTGTTGGGGGACAAGTTACAAATCTGGAATTTGGTTACATAGCCTGATGAATTGTAACATGATTCGATGAGGCAAACTCGTTGAGTGTTGGTATAATAGTTCAAGAGCTTCTTAAGAATTTTGGCACGATGGGATATTAAGGCATTATGAGTGACGACTGTAATATACATTGAAAAAGATGGCCATTGGGAAAGTAAGTGCCGGACATGGAGGGGATCAGGCACATGTTAATAATTTGAAGATTGGAGTTGGGGCTCAGAATTTGTTTAGGCAGGCCGTCTTCCGGTGATAATGGAGGATAGCTTTACTTTCATAGTTGAAAGGACTGAGAGGAGAAACTTATGCAATCAGGAGATCTAATGATCAGGGCAATGGATAAGAATAGAAGAGTTAGGGTTTTGTTGGCCAGAACGACAGAATTGGCTGAGGAGGCGCGGAGAAGGCAGGATTCAACCCCAACTTCGACAGCGGCTTTGGGAAGAGTTCTGACCGGAGCGGTGATGATGGGTCTTGATTTGAAGGGGGAGGAATCCCTGACCCTGAGAGTCGATGGCGGAGGTCCCGCGAAAGTCATTTTAGCCGTTGCTGAAAGTGATGGATCGGTAAGGGGATATATTGGAAACCCCGAAGTCGATTTGCCGGAAAAAAGGCCGGGGAAGCTGGATGTTGGCGGGGCAGTTGGAATAGACGGCTTTTTGGAAGTAGTAAGGGATATGAGAATCGGCATGCCTTTTACCGGCCGAGTTCCACTGGTTTCTGGTGAGATTGCTGAGGATTTAGCTTATTATTTTACTATGTCGGAGCAGATACCATCTTTGGTTTCTCTGGGGGTATTAATAGAGCGTGACCGTACCGTTAAGGCAGCGGGAGGGTTAATAATCCAGGCTATGCCAGGGGTAGAGGATGACTTGTTGGCACGTATTGAGGGCAACGTATTCTCAGCGGACCCGATTAGCGATCTGATTAATAATTATAATTTGCCAACCATATTAAACTTGGTATTTGGAGAGACCTCCTATGATGTAATCGATGAGAAAAAAGTTTCTTTCCGCTGTCGTTGCAATCTGAAAAAAGTATTATCCGTTGTGTCTGCTTTGGAAGAAGAGGACATAAACAAAGCCCTGGAAGACCAGGGCCGTTTAGAAGTCTGCTGCAATTTCTGCAGTGAAATATACTGTTTTACGGATAAAGAAGTCAGGCTGCTGCGCCAAGTAAATCATGAAAGCAACTGAATTTACAGAGCCTTTTCAACTTTTTTGGAACGCAGACAACGGGTACATACACTTATCTTTTTGGGTGTTCCGTTGACCAGAACTCTAATGTTTTGAATATTAGGTTTCCATTGACGGTTAGTCCTTATATGCGAATGGCTGTACTTCTTACCAAAAGATATGCCTTTTCCGCAAACACTGCATTTAGCCAAGTTGCTTCCCCCTCTCAAATATCACGAATAACATTTTATCAAAATTGGAAGGGAACAGCAACAAGCAGGATTAAAAAAAACAGTGTTGAACTATATTTAATCAGACAGGAGGGGATAACATGTTGGTCCTGGAAACCAATGAAACCGGTACTATAAAAATTTCCAAGGAAGCGCTTCAAACTATTGCAGGTATGGCAACCGTCGACTCCTATGGCCTGGTAGGAATGGTATCGCGAAATGTTACTAACGGACTGGGCAGCATTTTGGGTCTGGATTCAATTCGCAAAGGTGTTGAGGTTAGCAAGACTGCTGAGGGACTAATGGTTGAAGTTTATGTTATAGTGGGCTATGGCATCAGGATATCCGAAGTAGGCTATAATATTATGCAAAAAATCAGGTATGTTATGGAACATATTACGGGTATAAATGTGGCATGGGTCAATGTGAATGTTCAGGGGGTCAGGGTAGCCAAAGAATAACCGGAGGAGGACTTTGGGTGGGGTTAAGCAGCATTGATGGATTAGATCTGGTAAAAATGGTTCAGGCAGGGACATCTCTGTTGGAGAAAAATAAAAGCAAGGTTGATGCATTAAATGTTTTTCCCGTACCTGACGGTGATACGGGAACCAACATGTATCTGACTTTACTCTCGGCTTCACGAGAGGCCGAAAAGAAACAGGAAAATAATATCGGTAATGTTGCCAAGGCTATTTCAATGGGGTCATTGATGGGGGCTCGAGGCAACTCCGGAGTTATTCTTTCCCAGGTTTTCAGGGGAATAGCCAAAGAGATCGGGCATCGGGATACGGTAGATGCCAAAGGGTTGGCGGCAGCATTGAAGTCCGGTGCCGATACGGCATATAAAGCGGTAATGAAACCGGTTGAAGGTACTATATTAACGGTGGTTCGGGAGGTTGCACGTTCGGCAATGGCTAACTCCGGTAAATCAGAAGACATTGTTGAAATGATGCAAACTGCTTTGGAAAGCGGCAGGCTGATGCTGCAGAAAACACCTCAGCTTTTGCCTATTCTTAAGGAAGCCGGGGTGGTAGATGCAGGAGGACAGGGATTTCTGTTCCTTTTGGAGGGAATGATTATGGCATTATCGGCGGAGTCAGCGGCAACATCTATGGTTGTGGAGGTATCCGGCCCTGCGGTTGAAACCAAATCGTCAGTGGAAAGTCTGGAATTCCAGTATTGTACCGAGACACTTATTCAGGGTACACGCCTTGACATCGACCGGATAAGAGAACAGCTGGAACCCATGGGGGATTCTTTGCTGGTGGTGGGAGAGGAAAGCCTGGTCAAGGTTCATATTCATTCTAATACTCCGGGGAAGGTTCTCGATACTTTACAATTATGGGGCAGTTTGCATGATATTAAGATTAATAATATGGAAGATGAAGCCCGGGAAAAGCTTGCTAATGAGAGGGAAACTAAAACTACCGGCTTGGTGGCTGTAAGTCAAGGTGATGGCTGGAGTAAGATTTTTTCCAGTCTGGGTGTAGATCAGGTCGTTCATGGGGGACAGACAATGAATCCCAGTACTGAGGATATTATTAAAGCGGTTGCTGAAGTTAATGCCGACGGTGTTATTATTTTGCCTAATAACAAAAATATAATAATGGCAGCCGAGCAGGCTGGTAAAATGGCGGATAAACCGGTTCGGGTCATTCCCACCACCAGTGTTGCTCAGGCGATTCCTGCCTTAGTGGCATATGAAACTGATCTAGATCTTGAACAGGTTTTTGAAATTATGGATCGTGAAATTAAGCGAATTAAGACCGGAGAAGTAACAATTGCGGTCAAGGATTCTTCTATTAATGGTTTGCAAATAAAAAAAGGCGATTTTATTGGACTGGTTAATGATGAAATATCGATAACAGGTGAAAACGCTTCGGATATCGTACTTCGTCTTCTCAATCTGCTAACTGATGGAGGGGATTTGATCAGTATTTACTACGGAGAAGAAGTCAAGGAAGATGAAGCTGAACCGCTAAAAAAAGAAATCGAATTACGGTTTCCTGATTACGATGTTGAGCTTACTTTTGGTGGGCAGCCCTTTTACCCTTACCTGATATCGGTAGAATAAAACTGTGCAGGGGGTACAATTGGGAACTTTATTCGAGTCCGTTCGATATATCAAGGGTGTAGGACCTCAGCGAGAGAAGCATTTGAAACGTCTGCACATTACAGACGTTTTTGATCTGTTGTGGCATATTCCCCGCTCATACACTGATCGAACCCAGACTATCCCCATTAAAGATGTTCGGATAGGTGAAACATCCTCGATTCGGGGAGAGATTCAACAGGTGCGAGCCATGTTTAGCTCCCGGGGGGTATCCATAATTAAGGCGGTACTTCTTGATGGTTCCGGGCACATTAGTGTGGTTTGGTTTAATCAGCCTTATTTGAAGAGCATTTTGAAGCAGGGAGGGCATCTGTTTGTCCGGGGGAAAGCAAATTCCTCTTATGGTACGATTGAAATGGCAGTTTATGATTTTGAAGTTCTGGACCAGAATGGGATTGCCGGGAATCCGGGAATAGATCCGATTTATCCCTCCACTGAGGGAATCACTCAAAAAGCGTGGCGGCAAATGATCAGACATGCACTGTCCACCTATGCCGATTCTTATCCTGATATTATCCCTTCTGAAATCAGGGGGAAAATGAGTTTGCTGTCCCCGGCCCAGTCTTTTTGGGGCATTCATTTTCCATCTGACTGGGGAGAGCAGGAATTAGCCCGGCGCAGCTTGGCGTTGGAAGAGCTTTTACTCCTCCAACTGGCCATCAGGGGTGAGCAGATTGCATTAAGTAAGCTGGCTGGGAAGGGAATAAGGCATCTGGAACAGGATGACCTGGTTCAAGAGGTTAGAGCCCGTCTGGAGTTTTCTCTGACCGAAGCTCAGGAGCGGGCATTGAGTCAGGTATTTGATGATATGGAGAGTGATCGCCCCATGAATCGTCTGATTCAAGGGGATGTTGGCTCCGGCAAGACTATCGTGGCGGCTTTGGCCATAGCTAAAGTGGTCAGCAGCGGTTATCAGGCGGCTTTTATGGCCCCAACCGAGATTTTGGCACAACAGCATTTTTCCTCCCTGAGCCGGATTTTTCCTAAAAAACTTGAAGTGGCCATTCTTACAGGCTCGACACCATCCAAGCTGAAGGAGCAGATCCGCCAGGCAGTGGCTGTGGGCGAGACAGATGTTCTTCTGGGAACTCATGCCTTGATTCAGGAATCAGTGGAGTTTAAAGGTCTGAGTCTGGTGGTCATAGATGAACAGCAGCGGTTTGGAGTAAGTCAACGTGCTCTTTTAGGACGGAAAGCTGAATTCCCTGATGTTTTGGTTATGAGCGCCACTCCCATACCCCGTACACTGGCATTAACATTTTATGGGGACCTGGATATTTCTACTATTGACCAGATGCCGGCCGGGCGCAGGCCGGTAAAGACTTTAGTTTTACCCAGTTCCAGTCAGGAAAAGGCCTACAGATTTTTACTGGCTCAGGTTAAGGCAGGATATCAGGGGTTTGTGGTGTGTCCTTTGATTGAAGAATCGGAAAAACAGGATATTACCAATGCTGTCGCTCTTTTTACCCGCCTTCAGGAATCGGTGTTCCGGGAATATAACTTAGGGCTTTTGCACGGACGTCTGAAAGCTAATGAAAAAGACCGGGTGACAGAGGAATTCAGACAGGGAAAAATCCAGGTTCTGGTCAGCACTACCGTAATCGAAGTAGGGGTGGATGTACCTGATGCCACCGTTATGATTGTGGAGGGGGCAGAGCGATTTGGCCTTTCCCAGCTGCATCAGCTGCGAGGCAGAGTGGGAAGGAGTTCTGAACAGGGCTACTGCATTTTATTGGGAGATCCTCGTAGTGCCGAAGGTCGAGAAAGATTAAAGGTGCTGGAGCGGACTACGGATGGTTTTGAGATTGCCCGGGAAGATTTGCGGCTTAGAGGAGCAGGGGATTTATTGGGTCTCAGGCAGCATGGGTTACCAGAACTGAAGCTTACCGACCTGTGGAGGGATACAGACTTATTAGAGATTTCTCGGGATGTGTCCGAGGAATTTGCCGATCTGCTTCACAACAGCCCGAAGGTCCTGGCATTTCTGGAGAAAAAATTCCCGCGTGAAAGCAATATAGCCAATAACTGATAAGAATGGCTTATCTGGTCTTTATGGTTTTATCCGGGTTTTTACTGATTATTTTTTTAATGAGCATAAAGTTCAAGTTGTTCACGGGAGATCTCTGGAAATAGTGAGTAAGCAATTCCGTATGATATTACATTAGAGACGTTTTCAACCAGATCGTCTACCTCTTTTGGGGTTACGGTCAGACTTCCTCCAAAAAACGAGAGTACCGGTTTTATTGTCTCTACACTTTCCTGCCGGTCATAGGGCAGGTTTCTTTTTTGACAGAAAGCTTGAACCGCTTGATCAGCAATTGTCACAGCATTTACAACCATCGGACAACCAATGGCGATCACCGGCACTCCCAAAGACTCATGATTTATTACCTGGCGATTCACACTGGACAGAGCAGATCCGGGTTGAATGCCGGTGTCGGATATTTGTATGGTGCTTCCAATTCGTTCGGTGTTTTGAGCCGAAAGAGAATCGATTACCAGCACCAAGGCCGGCTTGATTTTTTCAACTATCCCTTTGATGATTTCGAAGGTCTCTATGCCGGTGGTCCCTAATACTCCTGGAGAAATGGCGCAAACTGGCCGCATCCCTTCCACCAGGGCCTGGGGGGCATATTTATAATAATGGCGTGTTACCGGGCTGGACTCAATTGTTTTGGGACCCAGGGAATCAGGCGTCGCCCGCCAATTTCCCAGGCCAACCAAAAGGACCGGTGCCTTCGGATCGATTTTATCTACAGCATTTTTGAGTTTGCCGGCGATAGCTTGAGATACCTCTTCGTGAACTTCCGGATCCCTTATTCTCAGGTTTTTGGCTTCAATTGTAACATAGGTCCCAATGGGCTTACCCATTCTTTTTTCAGCTGCCGAATCGGTAATTCTGATTATGGTAATCTTGCCATTGCGTAATTCTTCGATTTCTTCAATCACCCCCGGGATTTCAAGATCAGAATCACCTCTGACCAGATCGCGAGCTTCCATGGCCAGATCAACTTGAAGTGAGAAATGTCGCAATAGTTCGTTCATGCTTTTTGCCTCCGATTACATTGTTTAATAAAACGGCGGCTGAACCGTTCAGCCGCCTTTGTTTGGGGAGAGGAGAATTTTGTAAAGTTGTTGGGGAGGGTTTGTTTTTCCGGGTTTTATCTCCCGGTTGATGATATCTTTCCCCCGGTTATCAGGATTCATACATTGTTTTTTATTTTTTTTCTTATGCTATAATTTTGTTAGTCTAAAGCCAGTTAAGGCAACAAATGGAGGAATAGATTTGAGGGTGATTGCCGGGCAGTGCAAGGGCCGGAAGCTTAAAGTGCCTGTTGGTCCTGACATCAGGCCAATTACTGATCAAATAAAGGAAGCGCTGTTTAATACTATTGGGCCTTATCTGGAAGGACAAGCTTTTCTTGACCTTTTTGCAGGAAGCGGAGCTGTTGGGATAGAAGCATTGAGTCGAATGGCTGAAAATGCTGTTTTTGTAGAATACAATCCTCAAGCGGTCAAGATAATAAAAGATAACCTTGATAGCTGTCAGCTGGCATCACGGGCCACTGTTATTCGAGGCGATGTGTTCGTGGTTGTTGATCAGTTCATCCGTAAACAAAGAAAATTTGATATAGTTTACATTGATCCTCCATTTCGACAGGATTCATATTATTCAAAAATAATGGACTCAGCCGCATCCCTGCTGGGCAAGGATGGCATAGTTATTATCAGAAGTCCTAAATCATTGGAAATGCCCATAACAATTGGAGGGTTAAACAGATATAGATGCAAAAGCTACGGTGATTCAGTTCTGAATTACTATCGAAAATAATGACAAAAAAAGACTGGGGGGTATTTATTAATGGAAATCATAAAGCTTTTAGACGAAATTGAGGAAGAGATCAAAGGCGCCAAGAGAATGCCCATGACCGCCAAGCTCCTGTTGGAGCCTGAAGGCATTCTGGAAAGACTGGATCGTATCAGAGCAGTCTTACCGGAGGAGATTGAGGCGGCTCAAATGGTAATCAGCGAAAGAGAACGGATTTTTGAAGAGGCAAAAAAAGAAGCTCGTTACATTCTTGATGATTCTAAGTATCAGGCATCCCGGCTGGTATCTGATGATGAAATTACCAGGAATGCCAACCAGATAGCCGAAGAGATGCTGCTTCGTACTGACGAAGCAGCCCGAGAAATAAGGGGAAGTGCCGATGAATATGCCGAAAATCTTCTCAAGTATCTGCAGTCGATCATTACTGAAAGCCTGAATTCAGTTAATCAGGGTCTGAAAGAGATTAGCGAACACTACGAAAAGGATTGAAATTTTTTAGCCACGAAATTGTACAAAGAATGAGCAGGAATGAAAGACCCCCGAAGATTCCCGCGAAGCTTACCTTAAGAAAATCCAGGGAAGATGGCCAAGCTGCCAGACTTGGAGAGATGCTGACAGCCTTTTGCAGCAATTTGTCCGAGGTTAATTGAAGACCGGCAAAGGTAAGGCCGAAAGAGAGTCCGGCTTGCAAAATGCGAGCCTTGAGATAATAAGAGTAGCGAACCGCCAGGTCAGATATCATACTCATGACCTGGGCCTGAACGGAGATGCCGCTCCAGGCCAGGATCACTGTTATGGCCAGGAGCTTTTCCCAATAAGCTCCGGCAGAGATGGAGATAGTTTGAGCGCCAAGTGTCATTTCGAATAAACCTATCCCAAGGCCCCAGGAGCAGTGATAGGAAATTCCCAGCATCTGAAACATACCGGCCACAGCCCCAATCAGTCCCCATTCTGACAGGGCAGAAGTCAGCACGGAAAAAGATATAATAAAGCCTCCTACCATAGTAACGTTCACCAGTGCTTTTTTAATCGCCTCTCCCAGGAGGAGTCCCGGAGATTGTTTGGGGCCGATTAACTCGAAGAAAGCAGTGGAGAGAGAGCCGGGCTGTGAGCTGATGGGGATGGTATCTGAACGAACGCGACCCAGAATCAACCCTACCAGAATGTTTGACAGGTAATGACTGAAGGCCAGAAGATATCCCAAGGCTGGGCTGTTAAAGAGACCAACCCCAACTATGCCTATAATGAATAAAGGGCTGGCATTATTGGTGAAACTCACTAAGTGTTCGGCTTGCTCCCGGCTTAAAAGGTTTTCTTTGAATAATTGACGAACCAGGACTGCTCCCACCGGAAACCCCGATGTGAAGCCCATGGCAATAACGAAGCCGGCTTCCCCGGGCAGACGAAAAGCTTTGTGCATTAGAGGCTGAAGGAGCCGCCCCATAAATTGCACAATACCGATGTTGACCATTAAATCACAGACCACAAAAAAAGGGAACAGGGCGGGCAGGACTGTATCGAACCAAAGCCGGAGTCCGGCGGCAGAGGATTGCAAGGCTGCCGATGGGTTACTAATCATGAATATGGACAGGGCCAAAACTATCATTATTATGACCAATGAATAGAAAGACCTTATGACCATCACCGCCTACAAATAATCTAATGCCAAATACCTATAGCATTAAAATTATAGTGACGGTATGATTCATATAGAAGCATTTGGAAAAGATTAACCCGAATCAATTCAAAGGTGGGAAAAAGAAATGGGTGATCGGAAAAGTCGGGTTGGCTTGGTTTTAGGGGCGGGAAGTGCCCGCGGTTTTGCTCACATTGGAGTTTTGCAGGTATTAAAAGAAAACAACGTTCCTGTTGATTTTATTGTAGGAAGCAGTATGGGTGCTATGGTAGGAGCTGTTTTTGCAACTGGAGGAGATATATATATGACCGGCAGGATGGCCGCTGCACTTAATTATTCTCTGTTTTGGGATGTAGGGGTCCCCAGAATGGGCTTGATCCGTGGAAAACGGATTGAACAACTCCTTTGTATGTTAACCAAAGAAAAGAATTTTGATGAGCTTGAACTGCCTTTGGCGGTGGTGGCCACCGATATTAAATCCGGGGAAAGAGTCGTGATAAGAGAAGGGCCGGTTTACAAAGCAGTAAGAGCAAGCATTTCCATTCCGGGAGTTTTCGAACCGTTGAAATTAGGTGATCGTTTACTTGTAGACGGAGCAGTTGGAGATCGATTACCCTTGGGTGTGGCCTGGGATATGGGGGCGAATTTGGTATTGGGGGTAGATGTTACTTTTTCAGATGACAAGGATACCCAGATTAACAACATGATGGATGTAATGTTCCAGGCAGTGGAGCTGCTGGAAAAGCAGATATTCGAAAACCTGGTTCGTGCGCGGGCCTCTGTTCTGATGCAGCCTCGTTTAGGTAATTTCAGCTCGAGGGATTTCTCCAGGGCTGAAGAGTGTATAATTATAGGAAGAGAATGTGCCCTGCAGAAAATGGACGAAATCACCAAGGCCTTGGCCGATTGTGAAAAGACATTGAACAAAAAGCCTGGGGAGTTGAGTTAAGGAGTGTTGCCCAGATAGAGGGCTTCCTCATTAAGAGTTTCCTTCGATCCGTAATGGGGAACAGGTAAAGTCTAATCCAGCCGGTCCCGGCTTCGGCTGCAGCAAAGCGTGCAGATCGGTAGCCATCCAGTCAAAGGCCAGCATTTCGCGGTCGGCGGGTCCATTCCAATCGCTAAAACCACCCATTTTAGTAATCACGGGGAGGCGGGAATTAGCTTTCATTTCTTGCAGGATTTTTTGGCCTTGTGGCGAAAAACCTAAAAGACGGAAATAGAGAGGACCGGTTTCATCAAAAACTGCAGCTTTCTGTTTTGTAAACTGTAATAGAATATAGGAAAAAACACGCATAATCCTGGTGTAATTGTAACGACGAGTTTTAATGAGGGATATGATCTCCCTCAAGTCGGTACCCCTTCTGGAGGCGCTGAGGATGCGGTTCTCGAGTCCTTCAGTTACATCGTAAATGGCGGCGAGTTCTTCAGGGATCATGCGATTGATACAGAATCTCAGCAGGTTTGCCATCCGGTCAGGATCTACCGGGCCGCGGTTTTCATCGAATTCTTGTTGGAGAATGAGTCGAGTGGACGGAGGGATTCCTTTAATCTCTTCCAGAGGTTGTTGACGGAATATATCCTGACGAATAGAAGTGGCGCTGGCGAGTTCAGTATTGGCCAGTTGATGATACCCGGAACCGGAACGAGACAAGGTAATAGGGATCAGATCCAACTGCTCCCGGAGTATGGCGCGTAGATATTCTATAGCCAGAATGTTGTTGGGAGCCATTAATATTTGCTGCAAATTCATTGATTTGCCCAAGGGGGTGTCCTTAAAATACTGCAGCAGAGCATCGGCACGGGCTTGAGGAAATGCAGCCCCTTGTTGAAGTTCTTTTTTCAGCAGCTGCTTAAACGGGTCAGGCTCCTGGTGGATAACCTGGGCTATATTCTGTAAAGGAGAAAGCCGACCCAGTTCACTGCCAAAACATAAATGGGTGACTACTCCCGTTTTCTGCAGAAGAAGAGTGGCACCGCGAGCAAAATGGTAAGCACTTCGGGCCGCAAAAACAAAGGGCAACTCAAATACCAGGTCAACTCCGGCTTCCAGGGCCATGGCGGTTCGAGACCACTTGTTGACCAGAGCCGGTTCCCCGCGCTGAGTAAAGCTGCCGCTCATTACGCATATTACGGCTTCAGACCCGGTTAATTGGCGTGCTGCCTGGATGTGACGGGTATGTCCGTAGTGCAGAGGATTATATTCAGTGACTATTCCTACTACCGACAAAGCTACCTCCAACATTGAATAAGACTATTCTAACATATTTGTATAAGATTATTTTACTTGGGTTCACCTTGTGATAACATTAACAACGGATTGATCCAGGGCTTAATGCCAGCGGTGGATGGCAGACAATAAAAATAAGGAGGCAAAAGGATTAATGACCTTACTAGAACAAATCAAGGAAAAAGCTCGAGAAAAATTTAAGACTATCGTCCTTCCTGAAGGAACTGAAGAAAGAACCCTTCAGGCCGTAGAAATTCTGATTAGGGAGAAGATTGCCCATCCGATTCTGATTGGTGAAGTTGAAGCTGTCAAGGCTAAGGCAAAGGAAGTAGGGGCAGATATTACCGGAGCTGAGATTGTGGATCCGATCAAGGCGGATTATTACAATGATTTTGTAGAAAAATTTGTGGAAATGCGTAAAGCCAAAGGAATGACTACCGAAAAAGCTCAACAGTTGATGCTGGATCCTTTGTACTTTGCTTCCATGATGGTTAAGTTCGGCAAGGCTGATGGTGAAGTGGCTGGAGCAATAAATACCACCGGTAACGTTCTGCGTCCGGCCTTACAGATTATTAAGACTGCCCCTGGAATATCTGCAGTTTCCGGAGCGTTTATAATGATCGTTCCCAATTCGGAGTATGGTGATAAAGGTATTATGGTTTTTGCCGATTGTGCAGTTACCCCCAATCCCACCGCTGAACAGTTGGCCGAATTCGCCTTTGCATCCGCTGAGACAGCTCGCGAACTTTGTGGCATAAAAGAGCCGGTAGTGGGAATGCTTTCATTTTCAACCAAGGGTAGTGCCAGCCATGAGATGGTTGACAAAGTTGCTCAGGCAGCGGAAATTGCTAAGACCAGATGGCCTGAATTGCCTATAGATGGTGAATTCCAGGCTGATGCGGCTCTGGTTCTCAAGGTGGGGCAGTCCAAGGCCCCCGGCAGCGCGGCAGCCGGAAAATGTAATGTACTGGTATTCCCCGACCTGCAGTCTGGGAACATAGGCTACAAACTTGTCCAAAGACTGGCCAATGCCGAAGCTATCGGACCGATACTCCAGGGCATGGATAAACCCGTAAATGATCTTTCTCGTGGATGCAGTGTAGAAGATGTTGTTAATGTGGTTGCTATGACAGCGGTCAGAGCATAATTCCCGTTTAAGAATTTCAGTAGGTGGACGTTTACCGGGTGCCACCTGTTGCAATAGTATAATAGTTGAGGAGGTTTTTGATCTAAAATGAAGATACTAGTAGTTAACTGCGGAAGTTCATCCATTAAGTATCAAGTCTTTAACATGACAGATGAATCGGTTCTTGCCAAGGGATTGGTTGATAGGGTTGGTATTCCCGGAACAGTCCTAAAGCACGAGCCCACCGGTAAAGATGAAGTGGTGATTAAAAAGGATCTCCCTGATCATACCGAAGGCATGAAGCTTGTTCTGGAAGTCCTTGTGAATAAAGAGTATGGGGTAATCGCGGACATGACGGAAATCGGCGCTGTCGGCCACCGGGTTGTACATGGCGGCGAAGGGTTTGCTAAATCGACAATTATTGATGGCAAGGTGAAGCAGGTAATCCGTGAATGCTTTGATATTGCTCCTTTACACAATCCTCCCAACCTTATGGGGATTGAGGCTTGTCAGGAACTGATGCCGAGTGTTCCTCATGTGGCTGTATTTGATACCGCGTTTCATCAGACCATGAAGCCGGAATATTTTATGTATGCACTTCCCTATGATGTATATAGGGACTACAAGGTAAGGAGATATGGTTTCCATGGGACTTCTCATTTCTACGTATCTCATCGGGCCGCCGAAATGATGGGCAAGCCTTTTGAAGAATGTAAAATAATTACCCTTCACCTTGGCAATGGCGGCAGTATGGCTGCTATCAAGGATGGCAGAGTAGTAGACACCTCCATGGGCTTTACTCCGCTGGAAGGTTTGGTCATGGGAACTCGTTCCGGTGACGTTGACCCGGCCATTGTGTTTTTCCTCATGGATAAGCTTAATATGAATTCAGATGAAGCTAACAGCTACTTTAATAAAAAGTCCGGTATGCTGGGCTTGTCTGGAGTATCTAACGACCTGAGAGACATAATGGAAGCAGCCAAATCCGGTAATGAAAGAGCACAATTGGCTTTGGATGTTTATCACAATCGGATTAAAAGCTATATTGGAAGCTATATAGCAGAGCTCAACGGCTGTGACTGTATAGTCTTTACTGCCGGAGTTGGAGAAAACGGCATTGAAAATCGGGAAGCTATTTGTAAAGATTTAGACAGCCTGGGAATCATAATGGATAACGAAAAGAACAAGGTTAGGGGCAAGGAAGTTGATGTATCCGCCGCTGATTCCAAAGTGCGCATATTTATTATTCCTACCAATGAAGAATTGGTTATAGCCAGAGATACTTTCGGCCTGGCAAAATAGCAGCAACAATCTGGGGCGGGCTGCGGCCCGCCTTTAATTTTTTATAAATCTATTCACTGATAGGGATAGAATCGCCTCCTCGGGTGAGTGCGCAAGTCTGTTATGCTGCTTAAGAGAGATAATTGCATGATTTTTCATATTGTACTATTAGCTATGATCAGCTAAATATGCTATTCTTGACAATAAATATCTTGCCAGACTATAATTAATCTGGCATTTTTACTGGAGTGTTAGGCATGCAGATTGATTTATCATGGCTCAAGCTCCATCCCAAGTCCGCTGAAGAATTCCGCCTTGAAAAGGATTATTCGGGTCTGGAATTGATTCAGGGGGTTCGGCTGTTTGGGCGGGTATTAGTATCCTTAACGGTTACAAATACCGGCAGATTAATGGTGGGGCAAGGTGAAATCAAGGCCGGACTGGAAATGGATTGTGACCGGTGTCTGGGGATCTTTTGTCAAGAGATTCAAATGCCGATAACGGTGGAATTTTGCGAAGAGGAAAACCGAAGGTTTTTCAAAGATGAAGAAAGCTTTATCTATTTTGAAGATCCGAAGGTTAATCTGGAACCGGTGGTTCAAGGCAATATTTTACTCAGTTTGCCTTTGAGAGTGTTATGTTCTGACGAATGCTTGGGACTTTGTTCCAAATGCGGACAGAATTTTAACCAAGGCAAGTGCCAGTGCCGGGATGAAGAAATAGACCCGAGATGGGAAGCACTAAAGAAAATGTTATAATTGGGAAGGAGACTGATCATGGGAGTACCTCAAAGAAGACAATCCAAATCTCGTAAAAACAAGCGGCGTTCTATCTGGGCCAAAATAGAGAGTCCGAATTTGGTGGCTTGTCCCCAATGTCATGAACTCAAAATGCCCCATCGGGTATGTTTGAAATGTGGTTATTACAAAGGTAAGGAAGTCACTAACTAGTAAGGGAAAGTAAGTAGGAGCCGTTAAGGCTCTTAGCTTGCTTTTTATTTAAGGGGGTTATCTTGTGAGGATAGCCGTTGATGCTATGGGCGGGGACCATGCTCCTGGAGAGATAGTGGGTGGGACTGTTCTGGCTGTTAATTCCAGAGACGATATTGAGGTCATTTTGGTAGGGGATCAAGACGCAATTAAAGCGGAATTGCAAGGGTTATCCTGGCCTGCGGGCAGGATCAGTATTCACCATGCCGGTCAAGTGGTAGAGATGAATGAATCACCCGCTTTGGCCCTTCGAAAAAAAAAGGACTCCTCCATTATGGTGGCCACCCTGCTGGTAAAGGAAGGTCAGGCAGATGCTGTAGTATCTTGTGGCAACACCGGTGCTCAAATGTCTGCTGCTGTTTTTGGGTGGGGGAGAATGAAAGGAATCGATCGGCCGGCTATCGGAGTTTTGATTCCTGGAAACCATGGGCATACTGTTCTGTTAGATACCGGTGCTAATGTGGATGTCAAACCTGGTCAGTTAACTCAATTTGCGTTAATGGGAAAATCTTATGCTGAGATACTTCTGAGGGGTGAAAATCCCCGAGTGGGTTTATTAGCTAATGGTGAAGAGGAGACTAAGGGCAACCAGGTTACTCTGGCAGCTTTTGTTCAATTAAAAAGTATAGAGTCTCTGAACTTTGTTGGGAATGTTGAAGGACGCGACCTTTTTAGCGGTTCGGTAGATGTGGTGGTATGTGACGGCTTTATTGGGAATACAATTATTAAAGTCTTGGAAGGGCTGGCCTCGACCATAACGGAGCGTCTTGTTTCCAATGGAGTTGATGCGGGCCATTTGCTGCAGGACTTTGATTATTCCCAAGTGGGTGGCGCTCCCTTGCTGGGTGTTGATGGAGTTAGTGTCGTTTGTCATGGCAGTTCCAGAAGCAACGCAGTATATAATGGGATTATGGAGGCGGAAAAATGCGTGTCTGCTGGGTTGGTAGGCAAGCTTAATAGCAGCTTGGCATTGTATGAAAGCTGATCTGCAGATGCAGGTCTTGCTGGATTGCCGGGATAAGTTTTTTTGCTGAGGCAAATAGGGAGGTGGACAGAATGGAAGAATTCTTTGACCAGGCTCGGAGAATTATGGCTGAACAGTTAGGGATCGAACCGGAAACGATAACCTTGGACAGCACTTTTGAAGAGATTGATGCTGATTCCATTGATATAGTGGAAATGCTGATGGCCATCGAAGATCTTTATGATGTAGAGTTTCCTGAAGAGAATCTGGAGGATTACAAAACAATGGGTGCTCTTATTAAAGCACTCTATCAGGTTATCAGTGCTAAACAGTGAGGCAGAACATGGAAGACAGGGCTTTAGGATTTATTAAAACCAATCGATTGAAAATGAACAACGTGCAGATGATGGTTACTGCCCTCACTCATCCTTCTTACGCTCAAGAATTGGGGATGATTGAGAACAACCAAAGGCTCGAATTTTTGGGAGATGCAGTACTTAATCTGGTGGTTGCCAAATACTTATACCATCGATTCCCTCAACAGCCTGAAGGGATTTTAACCAAGATTCGAGCCAAGGTGGTCTGTGAACGTTATCTGGCCAGATTTGCTCGGGCTTTGCGAATGGGGGAATATCTCATTTTGGGCCGAGGTGAGGAAAACTCGGGAGGAAGAGACCGAAGTTCGATTCTGGCTGACGCATTTGAGGCGGTAATCGGCGCACTTTTTTTGGATCAGGGCCTGGGTTCTACCGAGTCCTTCATTATCAGCAATATGAAGGATGATATTGATTCGGTTGCTGATGGTGGCTTTTACGATTTTAAATCCCGTTTACAAGAAATTGTTCAGGGTTCCAGCCGTGAAAATGTATCTTATGAAATACTGCGAGAAAGTGGCCCCGCACATGATCGTACCTTTGAGGCCGGAGTTTTCCTGCAATCTCGCTTGTTAGCCACCGGGGAGGGCAAAACAAAAAAAGAGGCTGAACAGAAAGCTGCTGAACTGGCTCTTAAGGATATTCCTCAGTGAGAACCCCTTCGATTATCAGTTTCTTTATTCCTCATCAGGGCTGCACCTATAACTGTATATTCTGTAATCAGAAAACTATTACCGGCCAAAGGTCAAGCCTGAATGTTCAGGATGTGGTCAGGACCATTGAAGAATATTTGCCTGCCTTGCCTTCTCCCTGTGAAGTCGCCTTCTATGGAGGAAGCTTTACAGCTTTACCCTCCAGTCTTCAGGAATCATATCTTAGTTGTGTGGAACCGTATATTCAGTCAGGGCGGATAACTGGTATTCGTGTTTCAACCCGTCCAGATGCCATTGATATCCCGAATCTGGAGTTGTTAGCCCATTATGGTGTTAAGACTATTGAATTAGGGGTCCAGTCTCTTGAACGGGATGTTTTAGCTTTTGCCGGTCGGGAGTATGTGCCGTCCCAAGTGGCAGAAGCTTCACTTCTAATAAAGGAAAAAGGATTTACTCTGGGACATCAGCTGATGATTGGCTTGCCCCTGTCTGACCGCAGCAAGGAGCTCCGGTCTACACGGCAGGTGATCCAAATAGGTCCCTCCTTGATTCGTATTTATCCGACTTTGGTAATCCGGGGCACTGGCTTGGCCCGGCTGTTCATCCGTGGCGAATACCAGCCTCTATCCCTTGATGAAGCCATCGAAACTACGGCTCTGATGTATATTGAACTGGAAAAGGCGCGTATTAAGGTGATCAGAATGGGATTGCAGACTACGCAAGAGCTGGAGGGGCCGGGAGAAATACTGGCAGGGCCCTTTCATCCGGCCTTCGGAGAAATGGTATATAGCCGGGTATTCAGATGGCAGGCCAGGGAGGCGATCACCCGATATCTGGAATTGTGGCCGGCGGAGAGATTAAAGCTGTTTGTGAACCGCCGGAGTATTTCCAAGATGGTGGGTCAGGGACGTGGCAATATAATAGATCTGAAAAGGGAATTTCAGCTTTGCGACTTGGCAGTTGCGGGGCTGGAAAGCTTGGAAATGGACGAGGTCGGAGTGGGACATCCGGGACAGGACGCTCCGGAGGTTCTCCTTTCCAGAGAGTCTTTTGCAGGCATCTTTCAATGATCAGGGAAATGTCATTCACAGGTGTTTGCTCGGTTCTCATCCCCACGGTCGCTACGCCGGAATTCATCTCGTGTCTCCGCACCCGGTTTCCGGATTGTGGGATGACATTTTCCCTGATAACTTGTATCATGACATTTGATCAACAGCATAGTTGGGGGAGAAATATTTGGAAAACCTAATGGAATCCGGTAAAATGGATGTCATAGGGTTAATGAGGCCTGTCTTTGGGGATCAAATCATGGGCTGGGTCGAGAGGAAAAAATATGTATCTTAAACACCTGGAAATGAAAGGATTTAAGTCTTTCGCCAAAGGAATAGAGATTGATTTTCGACCGGGCATAAATGTGATTGTCGGACCGAATGGCTGCGGCAAAAGCAATATCGCGGATGCCATTCGCTGGGTCCTGGGTGAAGCTAATGTGCGCAACCTCCGGGGGCAAAGGGGAGAAGATGTGATTTTTACCGGCACGGACAAAAAGAAGCCCTTGGGAATGGCTTGGGTATCCATGACGGTAGATAATCAAGATCGTGTTATTAGTAACGATTACTCCGAGATTTCTGTGGCTCGTCGCATCTATCGTAATGGTGAAAGTGAATTCCTGTTAAACATGAATCAGGTCAGGCTTAAGGATATTCACAGCCTGTTTGCAGGGACCGGATTAGGCAAGCGGGGCTATTCCATTATTGGCCAGGGTGAGTTGGAGCAGGTTTTGGATGCCAAACCTTTTGAGCGCCGTCTGCTCATGGAAGAAGCCGCAGAAATATCCGGATTCCGCTATAAAAAAGAAGAAGCTGAAAATCGCATGAATTCCTCGGCCCTTGATCTTATAAGGCTGGAGGATATTATAGGGGAAGTCAGCCAGCGGGTGGCGGAACTGGAAATCAAAGGGGCTCAGGCGCAAAAATATCTGGAACTAACTGAGGCGCTGGGTTTTCGTGAGCGTAAGGTCATGGCTTTTGAGTTGATGGGATTACAGCGTGAAGCGGATGTTCGGCAGCGAGAGGTGACGGAGCTGGGCCAACAGCTGGCCGTTGTCCGGGATCTGTTTCACAAGGAAGAATTGGCTTTTCAGAATTTAACCTCCCGGCAAAGTAAGGCGCGGGATACAATTGCTTTTCACCGGGAAGAGAAATATAAGCTGACAGCTGTCATTAACCGTATTGAGGGTGAGCACCGGCTGGCAGAAGAACGTATAAATAATGCCCGGGAACGTTTGGATCAGATGGAGAAGGATATTTCTAAGCATCGGGAATTAATGCAGAAAATAGACAGTGATTTGGAGCTTTCAACGCATGATCTGGCTGCCAAAGAGACTGAACTAAAGGGCAAGACTGAAGAGGCTGAGAAGATATTAACTGAAATTCAGGCGACTGAGGTTTTGGAAAATAATGATCGGGTAGTTTTGGCAAAGCTTGAGGGACGAGAAGTTGATATGATCCGGGAGGAGTCTTTGCTGGCAGAACAGGCGCAAAGGCTGGAAGCAGAACTGAAAAAACTGCGGGAGAAGCTGGAGCAGAGCCAGAATGAGAGTTTTTATTTAATGGACAAGATGAAAGGGGAGCGGGAGAATCTGACTGCCCTGAGAAACACAATCCGTAACGGCCAAAAATCCCTGGATGAGTTAATGGAGAAAAAACGGGCGGTTGAATCCAAGCGGGAACTGGCTCAGGGGTCTATTAAAGAATTGATTGATAAGTCGAACCGGGCGCGGACTGAATTAGAAGAAATAAATCGCCGTATTTTGCATCTGGAGGAAAATATCCGCTCTCATGCCGGATTATCGGAGGGTGTAAGGAATCTGGTTACTGCCGTTAGTAAAGATAACCGATTGGTGCCTGGTCTGATTGGTGTGGTGGCTGATTTGCTTGAAGTCCCTTCAGGTTTGGAAACAGCTGTGGAGGCGGCAGTTGGAGGGGCCCTGGAAAATGTGGTCGTCCAGAGAGAGGAAGATGCTTCAAAGGCCATAGCACTGCTGAAAAAGAAATCATGGGGGCGGGTAACGTTGCTGCCCCTTAACATACTGCACCCCAGTGGAACAGAGCGCCGCCAGGTGGAGGCAATTCTCAAGGTGCCGGGAGTTGTAGGGCTGGGGGTTGATTTGGTCGGGTTTGATCCTGAACACCGCAAAGCGGTGGAATATGTCTTAGGCCGCATTTTAATAGTGGAAGATTTACAGATTGGGCTGAAGGTCTTTCGCCAACATCTGGGTTTGCGAATTGTAACGGTGGAAGGGGATATTATTAATCCTGCCGGAGCCATGACCGGGGGACGAAATAATCGGCGTGGCCCTACTCCCCTGCAGATGAAAGTTAACTACCGGGAAAGCGTGTCTTTGGCAACAGCGGTGACTGCTGAGCTGGAAACTCTCATATCTGACCTGGAGATGCAGAAGAGTATTTTGGAAGAGCTGGATGCTGATTGGAACACAGTGATGCTGCAGGTCAATGAAAAGACTTTCCAGCATGAGCTATTGGTCAAAGAAGAGGCAAGAACCGTACAGTTTTTAGATGACTCGACTCGCAAAATCAAGGCATTTAATAGTGAAGAGGACAGGCTGCTGAAGGATATTGCCGGTCAGGAAGGAGACCTGGAGCGAGTTGCGGTTGGTCTTAAAGGAATGAAGGAACAGCTTGATAATATTCGGGGAGACAAGCATGAAACAGAGGCCTCGATTAACCAGAATAACAGAATGCTCGATCTTCTTCGGGAGAGACATGCTCATTGCTGTGATCTGGTGGATTTGCGTATGAGAGAATTAGAGGCAAGACGTAATAATTTAAATCAACAAATAGCGGTTAAGGAGTCCTATGACCGTACCCTGACCGAATATGAAAGCCAGATAAAAAAGTTTGATGTGATGGCTTTGGTTGAGCAGGAGCGGATTGAGTCTCTGGAGGAAGAAAAGGATGAGACTCAACAAAAGTTAAGTGACATTAAGGAGATAATTCTGGATATTGAAGGGAGTCTGAATGAAGGAAACAGGCGGCACTTGGAAGCACAGGCTAATGTGGAGTCATTACGCGGCCAGATTGCAGCTCTTGAAGGCCGTATAACAAATGGTGAGATGAAAAAGCTGCGGGCGGATATGGAAGAAAAGAACCTTCAGGATCAATGGACTGAGAAGTTTGGCGATGAACCTTTCTGTGACTACTTGGAGGAGATGGATAAACGCCGGCAGAAGATTATGCGGGATGAGGCGGTTAACATCAAAGAATCCCTTGGGGAATTGGGGCCGGTGGATTTGACCTCCATCGATGAATTATCTCAAACCAGGGAAAGATATGATTTTTTACAGGAACAAATGGAGGATTTACAACAGGCCCGCGAAGCTCTGAGCAGTATAATCGAAGAGACGGAATTAATCATGAATCAACGATTTCAGGAGTTCCTTCGTTTGGCCAATGGTTCGTTTAATAAGACCTTCAATACCATTTTTGAAGGCGGTGAGGCTGAGTTATTGATGGAAAACCATGAGAATCCTCTGCAGGCGGGTGTGGATATTATGGTTAAAATGCCTGGCAAACGCCGCCAATCCTTGAATCTTCTTTCCGGAGGCGAGCGTGCTCTGACTTGCATTGCATTCATTTTTTCACTGTTAGCGTTGAAGCCAACCCCTTTCTGCCTGATAGATGAGATAGATGCCGCATTGGATGAAGCTAACCTGGGCAGATTTACCGGATTTCTCAGGAAGCTGGCAGAGACTATACAGTTTGTGGTGATTACTCATCGACAGGGTACTATAGAAATAGGGGATAATATTTACGGAGTCACTATGCCGGAACAGGGGATGTCGGAGGTCTTTTCCATAACGCCCCGGGAAGCGGAGGAGCTGGCTGGGTAGTCCTGGAATTGAGTATTGAGTAATGATTATCCGGTTCTTGACCATGAAGAAAGGGAGCGATGAGCCATATTTAACAAGATAAAGCAGGGCCTGGCAAAGACCCGGCAGAATATCGTCAGTAAAGTTGAAGTATTGATTAAAAGTTTGCGGACCTTGGATGATAATTTTTTTGAGGAACTGGAAGAGCTATTAATTTCTGCAGATATTGGGGTAAACACTACTGATGAATTGGTGACGGAGTTGCGGCGCCAGATCAAAGAAAACCGCTTATCAGATCCTGAGGATGTCAGAGAATGTCTCCGTAATCTGATCTCAGGGATTCTGGCCACTAATGCAGAAGGTCTTCGACTGGCGGATAAAGGACCGACGATTTTTTTGGTTGTGGGTGTCAATGGTGTGGGTAAAACTACTACCATTGCCAAGCTGGCTTATCGCTACAAATCTCAGGGGAAAAAGGTTCTGCTGGCGGCAGGGGATACTTTTAGAGCGGCAGCTATTGATCAGCTTCAGATTTGGGCAGATCGGGCCGGGGTAGATTTGATTAAGCATCATGCCGGAGCTGATCCGGCAGCGGTAGTGTTCGATGCTGTCAGGGCGGCCAGGGCCCGAAATGTGGATTTTTTGATTATTGATACTGCAGGGAGATTGCATAATAAAACGAATCTCATGGAGGAAATTGCTAAAGTCAAGCGAGTAATAAGCAGAGAAGTGGAAAACGGACCCCACGAAGTACTTTTGATATTGGATGCCACCACCGGACAGAATGGAGTGAGTCAGGCCCGCAGTTTTATGGATTCTTCCGGGGTAACGGGGATTGTGCTGACCAAACTCGACGGAACAGCCAAAGGGGGCATAGTAATTTCTCTGAGCAGAGAGCTGAAAATACCGGTTAAGCTGCTGGGGGTTGGGGAAAAGATGGATGATCTAGAGGATTTCTCCAGCCGGGAATTTGCGGCGGCGTTATTTCCCGAAGAAGGAGGAGAGTAAAAAAATGATAGGTATTATTGGAGGAACCGGAGTATATGACCCGGCCATGCTGGAGGAGGTTCGGAGTCAGGAGGTTACTACCAAGTATGGGACGGCCTCAGTCAATTTGGGACGTTATCAGGGCAAAGTGGTAGCCTTTCTTCCCAGACATGGGGGAGACCACTCTGTTCCACCCCATCTCATAAATTATCGTGCCAATATTATGGCTTTAAGCCAGTTAGGGGTTAAGAGAATCATTGCTACCGCCGCAGTCGGCTCTCTGAACTTCGATTACAAACCTGGTGCTATTGTGGTTGTAGACCAATTTATTGATTTTACCAAGAGCAGAATTCCAACCTTTTTTGACGGGCAGGAAGGGGGAGTTATTCATGTGGATGTGACTGAACCTTATTGTCCGGAAGTAAGAAAAAGTTTGCATTCGGCAGCTTTAGAAACAGGTGCTGCTGTTTTTAACCGGGGTGTTTATGTATGTACCGAAGGTCCGCGCTTTGAAACTGCTGCTGAGATCAAGATGTTTAAGACTCTGGGTGGAGATGTGATTGGGATGACCACGGTCCCCGAGGCGGTTCTGGCCAGGGAATTAGGAATTTGTTATGGCACCGTGGCGGTTGTAACCAATTTTGCCGCAGGGTTTTGCTCCGGCAAACTGACTCATGCGGAAGTAGTTGATTGCATGCAAAATAATATTGATAGAATCAAGGCGACTGTTATGGGAGCCGTGGCAAACATGCCGGCCGCAGCCGAATGTGATTGTGCTATAGTGCCCACAGAGGTCAAGGTGAAGTAGCTTTGAAAACCATTGAATGGCAGAATGACAAAATATTAATTTTAGATCAAACCAGACTGCCGGGACAGGTTGAGTATGTGACTCTCTCCAGCGTGGATGAGGTTGCTCATGCCATCAAATCCCTTCAGGTGAGAGGTGCGCCATTGATTGGGGTGGTTGCTGCCTGGGGTCTGGTTTTGGCGGTGATGAGCTATAGTGGCCCTTCAGCTGAGTTGGCGGAGATAATGAATGCCGCCCGGCAGCAGCTAACCGCTACCCGTCCCACGGCAGTCAATCTCCAGTGGGCTGTATCCCGGATGATGGAAGCTTATGATCAGGTTCAGGACCTTGATTTATCTTCCATCCGGCACAGATTGACAGAAGAAGCCCGGGCCATGCAGGAAGAAGACCTTTCCACCAACCGGCTCATAGGTGAATGGGGGGCCCGGCTGCTGCATCCCGATACCAAGGTATTGACCATATGTAATGCCGGAGCCTTAGCTACCTGCGGCCACGGGACAGCTCTGGGCATAGTTCGCTCCGCATTCGCTCAGGGCAAAATTCAAAAAGTCTGGGTGAGTGAAACCAGACCTGTTTTGCAGGGTGCTCGCCTGACGGCCTGGGAATTATCCCGGGACGAGATCCCAGCTACCCTTATTACTGATAATATGGCCGGCTTCCTTATGCAACGAGGTGAAGTTGATGCAGTAATAACCGGGGCTGACAGGATTGCGGCCAATGGTGATACGGCCAACAAAATCGGGACATATAGCTTGGCGGTACTGGCCAGATATCATGATATACCTTTCTATGTGGCGGCACCGGTTTCATCCATTGATATTAGCATGGAGGAAGGCAGTCTGATACCTATTGAGGAGCGGGATCCTGATGAGGTTCGCATAATTGGAGAGTGCTGCATCACCTCTGTGGACATTCCGGTAGTCAATCCGGCATTCGATGTTACTCCCAGCCATTTAATAACAGCTATAGTCACAGAAAAAGGAATAGTGCGAGGGCCTTACCTGGAAACCTTGGCTGAAATTAATAACGTTAAGCGGTAAATCTGCATGTGGAGGAGGCTCGTGTCATGAACGAAGACAGTCTTCGCCGGGAGACGCTCCGCACTGCCCGGGCAATGATGGAACAGGGCCTGGTGCGGGGGACCTGGGGTAATGTAAGCTGCCGGATTCCTGGTGAAGAGGGGCTTATTTTGATCACCCCCAGTGGAATGGAGTATTCGGTCCTGGGCCCGGATGATCTGGTGGTTATTGACCGGCAAGGGCAACTGGCAGCCGGGAAGTGGAAACCTTCTACTGAGAGTCCTCTCCATGCTGCATTATATGAGGCTCGTTCCGATGTGGGTGCTATTGTACATACCCACAGTGTATATGCCACATCTTTTGCGGTTGCCGGTCGGCCGATTCCGGCCATTACCGAAGAAATCGCTCAGGTTATCGGCGGGCCTGTTGAAGTGGCACCTTACGCGGCCTGTGGAACTCAGGAGCTGGCTGAGGCGGCAGTAAACTATCTGGGCCGGCGAGGGGCGGTTATGCTGGCCAAACATGGGTTGGTTGGGGTGGGCAAAGACTTGTCCGAGGCATTGCTGGCCTGTGTTATTGCTGAAAAGACGGCAGAAATTGCTGTTATGGCCAGGATACTGGGGGGCTATAATGAGCTGACTCCCAAGGAGGTCTTGTCTTTGCGTGACACCTATCTTAACAAATATGGGCAGTGAGGAGGCGCGATATGATTCTTATCAAGGATGTGAGCATACTGCCGATGACGGCACCGGAGGACTTTATTGCCAAAGGATATATTATCATTGATGGAGCCAGAATAGTCGAAATCAGCGAAGGCCAGGCCCCCGATGGCAACAGGTTTCGACAGGTCATAAATGCCGGCGGCATGGTAGCCATGCCGGGCCTTATAAATACCCATACTCATGCGGCCATGACCCTTTTACGCGGGTATGCAGATGATCTGCCCTTAATGGAATGGCTTCAGCAGAAAATTTGGCCTATGGAAGAGAAGCTGACGGCTGAGGATTGTTATTGGGGCACTATGCTGGCAGCGGCTGAGATGATTAAATCAGGAACCACTTGTTTTGCCGATATGTATTTTCACATGGACCAGGTGGCAGCGGCAGTGGAAAAGAGCGGTTTGCGCGCTTGCCTCTGCCAGGGAATGATAGATGGACCCAATGGGGAAGCCGCCTTCACCCGCAGTCAGCAGCTTTTCAGCGACTGGCATGGGCAGGCCCAGGGGCGTATCAATGTAATGCTGGGTCCTCATGCCCCCCATACCTGCTCTCCCCAGTACCTTAAAAGGGTCATCAATCTATCAGAGCAGCTGGGAATCGGAATTCATATTCATATTGCAGAAACCCAGGGGGAGTATGAAGATATTTTCAAACAGTATGGTAAAAGCCCGGTTTCCCATTTGCAGGAGGTTGGTCTGTTCGCGCGGCCGGTTCTGGCCGCCCACTGTGTGTTTCTTAACGATGATGATATTGGCATTCTAGCCCAACATAGTGTAGGAGTGGCCCATAATCCCGAAAGCAATATGAAGCTGGCCAGCGGAATCGCCCGGGTACCGGAAATGCTAGAGGCAGGAATAACTGTAGGGCTTGGCACTGATGGGGCTTCCAGCAACAACAACCTGGATATGATCCAAGAGCTGCGCAGTTGCTCTTTTCTGCATAAGGTGAACCGGAAGGATCCTCAGCTTATTCCGGCTTATCAAGCTTTGGAGATGGCCACGGTTAACGGTGCTCATGCTTTGCGATGGGAAGGAATCGGCACTTTAAAACCGGGTATGCTGGCCGACATCATTCTGGTGGATTTTGAAAAACCCCATCTTTATCCTCGCTACCAGACCGAAGGACTCCTGGCCTATTCAGCATTGGCCTCTGATGTGGATACGGTATTGGTTAATGGAAAGGTGCTTATGCAGGGGCGCCAATTAACAACTATTGATGAAAAAGAAGTCTTCCGCCAGGTTGAGCAGATCGTAAACAGGCTGATAAGTTCCATATAGCTAAAGACATGGGGCGGGACTGCCCGGTATGACGGAAGTGTGGAGATAACAGTCCCGCTTCGGATTCAGAGCTTCCCGCTTTCTTTGGAGTTGGCAACATAGGCCAGGATCCGTTCCCGGGTAGTATGATATACCTGGTCAACTTGAGTAAAGTTCATGGCAGGAATGAAGTACTGTTCCAATTGGTCATGGTTCTGTTTAGCCAGATTGATGAACCCAATGGCGGCTAACAAAGAAGTATTAAACCTTTCTTTGGCATCCTCGATTTCTCCGCTGAAACGCATAATTCTTCCGGGATCAATCTCCCCATTGAAATCAAAAATCCGGCCTTCCGCAACCTTGCTCAGGGTTTTCTCAAAATTAACCACTAGGCCGGATGCATCCACAACTGCAATTCTGTGGTGTGGGAAGACCAGTATTTCCAGTAAATCCGGATTGAAGCAATTATGATAAACTTCCACAGGAATGGACTTCTGGTACGACCACTGGAGAAGGTCTTGAAGAATTTCATGCATTCCGGTGCCGGGATTTCCCTGCAGAGCTAAGATTCTATGATCCTGAATAAGGCTGGCCGCATGGGTTGCCACTCCCAGGGGAGTAATGGCAGATGCAAACAGATGACGGGTGCTGTTCATATCTCCTGCCGGAAAAGCTTTCGTATCAGCTAATTCTTGCTTTAATTGACGGAGGATATGATAACCGAAGGATTTGGGTACTGATTCCAGATAGTATTCGTGTAATTGGTTCCAGACGGTCTGGGCTTCTTTGAGGCGCAAGTAGGCCATACGAAAATATCTGGCGATGGAATCAGTAAAGTCAATGATTGGCAGCTTGCTATGGATCAAAAGGGCTTCATTCCAGCATTCGCCCAGGTTGATGATCTCATCAACCGCTCCGGGATACCGGGGGTCAACTATGTGGGGGTTGGTTCCATCCAATAAAGCGATCTCATAATCGGATAGTACTAAAGCATCCAGTGAGTCGTTATCTGATGAACACCAGTGCAGCTCCAGATTGAAACCGGTCTTCTCAAATTCGCGGGCGAATTTTTTCATAAAGGTGGATTTCCCGACCCCAGGGCCACCCTTTAAAACAAAGATACGGGTCGCCCGTGGGTTGACTATATAGTGATAAAACGAGTAAAACCCCTGACAGGTATTGCCTCCCGGATAGAATTGCCTCAGCGTTCCCATACTGCTCCCCCTTTCATGTATATGTTTATGCTTTGGGGAGGAAAAGATAGAACATTTGAGGAGATAGGTGAGAGGCGAGAGGGGAAAGGCGAGAGGCGAGAGGGGAAAGGCGAGAGGCGAGAGGCGAGAGGGGAAAGGCGAGAGGCGAGAGGCGAGAGGAGGCGGGAGGGGAGAGGAGATAGGTGAGAGGGGTAAGGTGAGAGGTGAGAGGGGAAAGGCGAGAGGCGAGAGGGGAAAGGCGAGAGGGGTAAGGTGAGAGGTGAGAGGAGATAGGTGAGAGGCGAAAGGCGGAAGGCGGAAAGCGGAAGGCGAAAGGCGAGAGATTAGGCTCCCTGCTTGCCGCTTCCAAATAGGTTTCTAAGTTGCTTGACTTTTGGGTTGGTGACCTGTAAAATCCTATTGTAAAGTATTAGTGCTTTACAAGAGGTGATAAATTTGCTGGAGAAGCTGGATAAGCTGGTAATCCTGTTTGATTTTTATGGCCCTCTTTTGACCGAGCGCCAGAAGCAAGTTTTTGAGCTTCACTATGAGGCCGACCTTGGTCTTTCGGAAGTGGCTCAGCAAATGGCTATTACTCGTCAAGGGGTCTTTGATTTATTAAAAAGAACTGAACAGGCCCTGGAAAGATATGAAGAAAAATTAATGCTGGTTCACAGATTTCAAGAGGACAGGAAGAAAATTGAGGAAGCTTACCTTATCTTGAGCCGGCCGGACCATAATAATACAGACTTAATTGCCCAGGCTGCGGATAGATTAGCCCAGGTACTGAATACAGACAGCATTCCGAAAGGAGTTGACGGGAATGGTTTTTGAGGGATTGGCCACTCGGTTGCAGGAAACCTTCCGACGCCTCAAGGGCAAGGGTAAGCTGACCGAGGATGATGTCAATGATGTGATGCGCGAAGTCCGCCTGGCCCTATTGGAAGCTGACGTTAATTTCAAAGTTGTCAAGGGCTTTGTGGCTAAAGTCAAGGAGAGAGCTATTGGCCAGGACGTAATGAACAGTCTGACTCCGGGCCAGCAGGTGGTTAAGATCGTCTACGAGGAACTGACCGAACTGATGGGAGGCAATCAGACCAAAGTAGTGCTGAGTTCCAAGCCTCCGACGATAATTATGATGGTTGGTCTTCAAGGGGCCGGTAAGACTACAACCTGTGGAAAGATAGCTCAGTATTACTTATCACAGGGACGCAGGCCTATGCTGGTAGCGGGTGATGTCTATCGTCCCGCGGCCATAAAGCAGATTCAAGTTGTGGGTGAACAGGTAGGAGTTCCGGTCTTTTCCATGGGACAGGAAAATCCGGTTAGTATTGTCCGCGGGGCGCGGGAATATGCCCGCAATCAAAACCGGGATATTATGATTATCGATACTGCCGGCAGACTGCATGTTAATGAGGAATTGATGCAGGAGCTAAAGGATATAAGCACTGAGGTGGAGCCTCATGAAAAACTATTGGTGGTAGATTCTATGACCGGTCAGGACGCAGTAAATGTAGCGGAATCATTTCACCAGGACCTGGGGCTGACCGGGGTGATCTTAACCAAGCTGGATGGGGATACCCGCGGCGGGGCAGCCTTGTCAGTCAAAGCAGTAACAGGTTGTCCGATTAAATTTACCGGAACCGGTGAGAAGTTAGATGCCTTGGAGCCTTTTTACCCTGATCGCATGGCTTCAAGAATACTGGGGATGGGTGATGTCCTTACTCTGGTGGAAAAAGCCCAGGCATCCTTCGATGAAAAGAAAGCCAAGGAGTTAGAACGGAAAATCCGTGATCAGGAGTATACTCTGGATGATTTTCTGGAACAGCTTCAGCAGGTTAAGTCAATGGGGCCCTTAGATCAATTGGCCGGGATGATTCCAGGGATGGGCAAGCAATTAAAGGGTGTGAAACCGGAAATTGATGAGAAGGAAATCGCTCATGTTGAAGCTATTATTAAATCTATGACACTCCAGGAAAGGCGGGACCCGGCTATTTTAAACGGCAGTCGCAAGAAAAGGATTGCCCGGGGCAGTGGCACCAGGGTGCAGGAAGTCAACCGATTGCTGAAGCAATTTGACGAGACTCGCCGTATGATGAAGCAATTGACAGAAATGGCTGTTAAAAAGGGCAAAAAGGGCGGTTTTAAACTGCCTTTCTAATAATTTTTGCATGAAACAATTGAAGTGGAGGCGGAAAGATGGCAACAAAAATCAGACTGAGAAGAATGGGGGCTAAGAAAAGTCCCTTCTACCGCATGGTGGTAGCTGACTCCAGGTCACCCCGGGATGGCCGCTTTATTGAGGAGTTGGGTTATTACGATCCGGGGACTGATCCTGCTACTATCAAGATTGATGAAGAAAAGGCTCTCAAGTGGCTGGCTACCGGAGCAAAACCTACGGATACTGCTCAATCACTCCTGAAGAAAACCGGCATTTGGGAAAAGCATCAACTGAAGAAAAACGGGTAATCGCAAGGGGGTTAGCCTTATGAAAGAACTAGTTGAATATATCGCCAGATCGTTGGTCGATAACCCGGATGAGGTGGAGGTTAACCAGATAACAGTAGATAGCTCGGTTATTTTGGAGGTCAAAGTAGCTCCTGATGACATGGGCAAGGTTATTGGCAAACAGGGCAAAATAGCCAAATCTATTCGTACTTTGGCCAAAGCTGCCGCTACCAAAGAAGGGATTAAGGTAACTGTGGAGATTGGAAGATAATCACCGGTTTCTAATGGAAAGGATGAGGTTAGTGGCCGGAGAGAAGGTTAATGTTGGTGAGATCAGTGGAGCTTATGGTTTGCGTGGAGAACTCAAAGTCCTGCCTCTGACTGATTTTCCGGATCGGTTTTTCGGGATGAAAGAAATTTGGGTGGAGAACAGGCGGAAAAAGGGCCTCTATGGAATTGAATCTGTTCGTCGGCACAAACAGTTTTTACTGTTTAAGTTTGAAGGAATAAATGACAAGGATTCTGCTCTTCTTTTGGTTAAAGGGCTTTTACAGGTTGACGAAGAGGATGTTTTCCCATTGCCTGAGGATGTTTATTATGTTTTTCAGCTGGTGGGGCTGGATGTGGTAGATGTACAGCGTGGCCTGCTGGGTAAGCTTCAGGATATTATCTCCACTGGTGCCAACGATGTTTATGTAGTCCAGGACGGAAAGTACGGTGAAGTGTTAATACCGGCTATAAAAGAGGTTGTTCTGGAGGTTGATTCCGACCAGGGCAGGATATTGGTGGACTTGCTGCCGGGACTCATCGAAGAGGATAAGAAATGAAGTTCAGGATACTTACTCTTTTTCCGGAAATGTTTGATTCTCCTCTTAAGAGCAGCTTGATTGGCAAAGCTCAGGAGAGAGGAATAATCGGCATTGAGGTAGCAAATGTCCGTGACTATGCTCAGGATAAACATAAACAGGTTGATGATTACCCATTCGGGGGTGGCCCGGGTATGGTAATCAGGGCTGATGTGGCCTTGCGAGCCCTGGAGGATGCCCGGAGGGAGTTGCCGGATGCCAGGACTATCCTGTTGAGTCCCGGGGGGCGAATGCTGAGCCAGGAATTGGCTGGCGAGCTGGCTGCAGCTAAGAGTTTGGTGTTGTTTTGCGGTCATTACGAAGGGGTTGACAACAGAATTCTGGCAGCAGTTGATGAAGAAGTATCCATCGGTGATTATGTTCTTACAGGTGGAGAATTGGCAGCTCTGGTGGTAATTGATGTGGTGGCTCGACTGATTCCGGGAGTCCTGGGCAGTGAAGAGTCGGTGAGTGATGAATCCTTTACGGATGGATTGCTGGAATATCCTCAATTCACCAGACCTCGCAAGATTGATGAAATGGAAGTTCCTCCGGTGCTTGTCTCAGGAAACCATGAGGAGATCAGGAGATGGCGCAAGAAAGAGAGTATCAGAAAGACTTTGACCGCCCGACCCGACTTGCTGATTAACAAGGAATTAAATGATGAAGAAAAGAAGTTTTTGCTGGATATTATACTGGCGGGAAGGGAAGGAGAAGAGTAATGGCTTCCGGGCTGTATATTGCTTTGCTTCATACCCCTGTTTACAATAAGCGAGGCGAAATGATTACTACTTCCATAACCAATCTGGATTTGCATGACATATCCCGGGTGGCGCGTACTTACGGGGTTAAGAGATATTTCCTGGTACATCCCCAGGAGAGTCAGCTGGAATTGGCCCGGGACATGCTAAGCTACTGGCGAAGCGGATTTGGAGGCAGCTATAATTCGGATCGTAAGGAAGCTCTGAAGGTATTGGACTTGGCCGTTGACTTGAAAGAGGTTAAGGAACGTATTATTCAGATGGAGGGATGCAGTCCGCTGACAATAGTTACTGATGCGCGTATGTTTCCCCAGAGTATTAGCTACCTTGATTTACGTTCACAAATTCAGGATTCGGCAGCACCATTTCTGATCATGTTTGGAACGGGTTGGGGACTGACCCGAGAAGTAATTGAAAAGGCGGACCACATTCTGTTTCCGCTGGAAAGTAACGGCGACTATAATCATCTTTCAGTCAGAAGTGCGGCATCCATTATTATGGATCGTTTAGCGGGTGAGGCCTGGTGGGAGCCTTCTTAATTAACGGCTGGGCCTGGCTTGTGAATCAATAATCCCTGTGATATAATACCATCTGGCAGTTAGTTTGGAATGATAATTATGATTAGCATTCTATGCAAGGAAGGGAGGTTGAATTTGTGCAGGACATAATCAATTTAATAGAGGAAGAACAAATAAAAAAAGATATACCGGACTTCAGACCAGGTGATACTGTAAATGTTCATGTAAAGGTTGTTGAGGGAGCCCGGGAGAGAATTCAGATATTTGCGGGTACCGTTCTCCGGAGACGGGGAGGAGGTCTGGGAGAGACATTTACGGTCAGGCGGATTTCCCAAGGAATCGGGGTGGAGAGAACTTTCCCCGTTCATTCTCCGAGAATTGATAAGATTGAACTGGTTCGCCGTGGTAAAGTCAGAAGAGCGCGACTAAATTACATGCGTGACAGGTTTGGGAAGAAAGCCAAGATCAAGGAAAAAAGAGAAACCAGATAAAAAAAGGAGACTGGCAGAAAAGCCAGTCTTTGCTTTAGATCTGTGCTTAGAATTAAAGCTGAACAGGGGGCGGCAAATTGGTTGACAGTTGGTTCCCCGGACATATGGTCAAGGCCCGCCGGGAGATTTCTGAAAACTTAAAATTAGTGGATGTGGTAATTGAGATATTAGATGCCCGAGCACCACAATCTACCCGCAATCTTGAGCTTGAGAATATGTGCAGGTCCAAGCCGGTGTTGATGGTTCTTAATAAAATTGATCTGGTTGGCACGGAGGATCTCAATAGTTGGGTCAATAAATTGAATCGGGAAGGGTTTACTGCGGTAGGGATTAATGCCATCACAGGGGAAGGAAAAAAATCCATCATTCCAATTATCGAGAAGCTGTATCAGCCGGCTGCTGAGATTATGAAAGCCAAAAAACGCCGGATTCGGCCTCCGCGGGTTATGGTGGTTGGAATCCCCAATGTGGGCAAATCCACTTTCCTTAACAGTATGGTGGGAAAAAAAATGGCCCGTACAGGGTCTCAACCGGGGGTAACTCGCGGCAAACAATGGGTGCGAGTTGAAGGACGCCTTGATTTGCTGGATACTCCCGGTCTGATGTGGCCGCGTATCAGTGAACCGGATCAGGGTTTGAAGCTGGCCGCCTTGGCAATTCTGGGGCAAAAAGCTTACACCAATGAAGAAGTGGCCCGATATCTTATCAGGGTTCTTCAGAAATCTGCACCCCAGGATTTGGAGGCGCGTTTCGGCATAACCGGAGTCGCTGATTTGGATGAAGAACAAGTTATGGAGGGAATAGCGCGATTTCGTGGCTTTGCTGATCAGAAAGGCTATGATCATAATAAAACGGCGGTGTTTATCCTGGGTGAGTTTCGTAAGGGCCGAATGGCCAGGATAGTCCTTGATGAATTATGAAACTAGGCCTGGAGGAGGCCTAATTTTTTTGCCCATTTTTACGATAATTTATAGTACAAATTTTTTTTGTAAAACCTAACCGAATTTTTAACATAAGAAAACTTGCTATAATTGACTTATACTGTTCGGAACGAGTACAAGCCACCGAGCCCGGAAGTATTTCTACCTGTCTGGTAATGCATGGGGAGGGTTGTTGATGACAAAGGGTATTCAGATTGTTCCGGAGACGGAGGTTGAGCGCCTCAGAGAATTGTCCTATTATGAGGAATGTTTATTTGGCCGGGGATTTAATACTGTTGCCGGCATAGATGAAGCAGGACGCGGGCCATTGGCAGGTCCTGTTGTTGCAGCAGCTGTTATTTTGCCCCGGAATCTTCTGATACCCGGGGTTAACGATTCAAAAAAGCTTAGTCCATCCCGCCGTCAGAAGCTGGCGGTGACTATAAAACACCAGGCCATGAGTTGGGCAATTGGAATTGTCTATCCTCCTCTGTTAGATCAGATAAACATTCTGGAAGCAAGCAAGCTTGCTATGATCAACGCCGTGAAAGGTTTGGCTGTCAAGCCCCGGCATCTCCTGATAGATGCCGTAAAGCTTCCCGAGCTGTCAATCCCCCAGACTTCGTTGATAAAAGGGGATTCCTTGAGTATATCTATCGCTTGTGCTTCGATTCTTGCCAAAGTGGAGCGGGATGCCATAATGGAAGAGTTTGATGCTATTTTTCCGGGCTATGGTATGGCCAAACACAAGGGCTACCCAACTAAGGGGCACCTGGAGGAGCTCTTTAGACTTGGCCCCTGTCCCATACATAGAACCAGCTTTGAACCGATAAAATCTTGGCCGGGAGATGTACGCCATTATGCAAATCAGAGTTGACAATCCATCAGGCACAAGTCAAAATAACATTTCTTCCTCCGGCAATGGAGTCCTCTTTCTGCAAAAAGGAGAAATAGTTCAGGCTGTGGTGGACAAATCCATCGGTGAGGGTCTGTTCATGCTGGGCATAAAAGGAATGACTATAGAGGCCAGCACTGAATTGACGCTGACTCCCGGGCAGAATTTAGTTTTGATTTCCGCAGGAACGGAAAATGGGCGTTTGGTTTTGAAAATCCCCAGTCCTGAAGAGCTTTACTCCGCACGGGTTTCTAATCATTTGCAGGAGATTGGATTGCGGGCAGATGAACGATCGGTTTTAATAGCAGACAAACTGATTCAACTTGGATTACCTGTTACCAAGGAGAACCTGGAAAATATCGAAGGAACAATCCGTCTGCTGGGCGGTTTTAGCTCTCAAACTCTGGATACTGCAGGATTGAGTCTGCTGGGTGGAATCAAAAACGACAGACAGATACTCTTGGCTTTTCACGATTTTATGACCAGTCCCACTATGCCCAAGATTGCCCTGGAACAGGCAATCCAATTCCTTCAAGCTTTCAGCGGCCAGCGAGACTCTGCGGTGATGCAGACGAAATATACTTCTGTACCGGCAGATGGATCTTTTACGAGTTCGTCTTTAACTGCTAATGCCGGTGAGCAGCTTTTGGCAGGAAGGGCCAGCAATACCGCTGCCGCTGTCCAAACAGGGCAGCCTGTTCCTGTGGAGAGCAGTCAAATACCGGTAGGTGTGCCTCCCCATCTGGGAAATAGCCGTATGCCTTCTGGTGAATTATCTCCGTCAGTTAATATTGGAATGGCGGCTGCCGGTGCGTCATCCATTTTTGATACCGACGGAATGCCGTCATCCACCGGTGTGTCATCCACTTTGAATACTGGTGGAATGTCAACTGAGGCACCGCTTTGGTCTGATAGCATTAAAAGCCCGGCGGGTGGCCCTTTTTCTTTGGATGGAGGCCGAATGCGGGAGGTATTGAGCCTGTTGAAAGAGGTTGCGGATTTATTAGTTATCCGCGGCGAAGAGAGGCCGGAAGTAATGGCCCGGGATTTACTTAACATGTTTAAAGGTCAGAAAGAAGCGGTAAGGGTCTTAACCCTAATTCAAGCTATCCTGGCCAGCAATTATCCAAACCAAATTACTGAAATAGAAAGTGCGTTAAAATCCCTGCAAGCCGCCAAGGGAGAATTAATTGGCCAGGCCGCCTTTAATTCAGCTGATAACCTGAACACACTTCAGATGGGGGCCTATTATTTTGCCTTTCCCCTGGAAATCAATGGCCGGGATCATTTGGTGGAGCTGAAGCTGTACAAGGAGGAGCGGGATAAAAGATCCTTAAATGAACGGGATGAGATTAAACTGACTATTTCCTTGAGCACTACTAATTTGGGTATAGTAGTGTTTCATCTTCACTGGCGCAAGGATCAGGGTATAGTAATTCAAGGTGCAGTAAGCCATCCGGATTATAAGGAATTGATCGAGGGGGCATTTGGCGGTCTGCAATTGCGATTACAGGACTTGGGCTATCAGGTGCACTTTCAGGGAATGAAGGTTGTTGCTCATCAGGAAACAGTGAGACCGGTATTGCCCGGCGAAGAGGCAGGGGCCAGAAAATTAGGGATCGATATTAGGGTATGAGGTGCCGAAATGGTGAAAGATAAGAAAGCGGTGGCATTAAAATATGACGAGAAGGATAATGCTCCTCGCGTGGTGGCCCGTGGGTTTGGATTTGTAGCGGAAAGAATAGAGGAGATCGCTGCCGAGGCCGGAGTATACGTGAAACAGGACGCGGAACTGGTTGAGTATCTTAGTGTTCTGGATATTGATCAGGAAATACCGCCGGATTTGTATGCGGTTGTAGCTGAAATTCTGGTGTTTGTTTATCATCTGGATTCGCGGAAGCGTAAGTCATGAAGAGAGAAATCGGACGGCGGGCAGAGGAGTTGGCAGTTGAACATCTTATCGGACAGAGATATGTGATTATAGAACGCAATTTCCGTTGCCGTTGGGGGGAGATAGACATTATCTGCCGGAAAGATGGAGTGCTGGTATTTGTTGAGGTGAGATCAAAGCGGAGTGAAAGATTCGGGAGTCCGGAGGAGAGCATTAACTATAACAAGATGTCAAAGATAAGGAAGACGGCGTTTGAATACCTCAATGAAAGAAACCTGCGAATAAAAGAAATCCGCTTCGATTTTATAGGCATCGACTTTCAAAGCCGGCAACCAATCATTAAACATATTGAGGGGGCGTTTTAGATGATGAAAAAACATGTTCTCAGCCCTAAGCTGGGGGCCCATTTATCTATTGGCAAAGGACTGGAGGCCACTGCCAGGAATGCAGTGGAGATGGAGGTTGAAACCTTCCAAATCTTTTTACGTAATCCCCGGGGCAGTAAATCCCGGACCTGGAGTGTTAATGAAATCGAAGCATTTCGAGATATAACCGTGAGCAATGGAATTACTCCCATAGTTGCTCACATCCCTTATATTGTTAATCCGGCCAGTGGGAAGGATGATCTTTATCAATTGGCGGAACGCGTGATCAGCGAAGACCTGGTTCGAGGTGATACCATTGGAGTATCCTACTTGGTTCTTCATCCCGGTACCCGGGGGGATTCAACGGTTGAGGAGGCCATTGAAAGACTCAGCAAGATGTTGGATCGGGTTTTGGACGGGTTTGCCGGGCAGACCATGATTCTATTGGAAACCATGGCCGGAATGGGCAAGGAAATCTGCAGTAATTTTGAGGAAATGAGGATGGTTCTTCAGGGCATGAAAGACAGCAGCCAAATCGGAATCTGCTTTGATTCCTGTCATCTTTTGGCGGCCGGCTATGATACAGCTACTGAGGATGGAATAAGGACTGTATTGGCTGAAGCAGATGAAATAATCGGCAAGGACAGGATCAAGGTAGTTCATGCCAATGACAGTCTGAAAGGACTGGGATCGCATCTGGACCGCCATGCACCCATAGGAACAGGCTATATCGGAGTGGAAGGCTTTACCCATCTGATGAAAAATGAGTATCTTCGGGAACTGCCATTTATCCTGGAAACCCCTTCGGATACTATCATGGAGGACTTGGGGGTTTTAAGGAAGATCCGATCCGCTATAGCCGGGCAGCAGGTATTAGCTTAATTCTGACCGGGATTATCCCACTTTCCAATTGGTTTGCAACTGCTCCCAATCCTTAGCTCCTATAAAGGAATCGGGTGCTCTGACCAGAGTTGCCTCGCCACGGGCGGTAACAGTACCGTCAAGAAGACGTATTTCGCTGCCCACTCTGGCTCGGCTTTCATTCATATCTATTATCCATCCCACGGATTTTACAGGCTGTTCAGTGGGAGTAGGGCGCTGAAGCCGAATATTTAGATTCGCAGTAACCATTGTCCGCTGAAAGTTACCGTCAATCCAGATGGCCCGAAAGGAACCTTCGTCCAACAGAGCAGCGACAATCCCGCCATGCGCATAGCCCGGCCAACCGTTGAAGCGTGAGGGTATGGTAATATGGGCGATCACTTGCTGGTTAACAGCGTCGTTATAATACTGGGCTTGGAGACCTACTTCATTCTCTCTTCCACATATAAAACAAACCTGGGAATTAGGCTGATTTTCCATAATGCACCTCTCTCGAAATTAGTCTTCGCGGACCTTCCAGACAGATATTTCTGCCTCATAATTGCACTTTTCCAGGAAAGCTTCTGATGGTTTTAGCAGCAGACCTTTGCAGCGGGCGGTTACAGTTCCGTCAAGAAGCCTGATTTCGGCTATTACTTGGGCCTGTACATCGTCCATTTCCACCGTCCATCCCACCGCTTTCAGAGTTTGACCTGTGGGGGTGGGGCGAAGGAAGCGCACATCCATTTCGGCTGTAGCCATAACCCGTTGGTAATTGCCATCCAGCCAAATAGAACGATAGGAGGTTTCATCTAACAAGGCTGCGACAATTCCTCCGTGGGCAATACCTGGCCAGCCGTCACCGTATGAGGGAATGGTCACTTCTGTAAATACCTGGCCGGCTTCAACATCATTGTAATAATCGGCTTTCATACTGATCTCATTATTCCAACCACAGATAAAGCAGTCACGGGCAACCGGTTGTTTTTCCATTTGAACCTTCCTTTTTTATGAAAGTATTGCATAAATGATTATTAATTTAGAATTCTCTTATAGTCTACTTCCAATTAACAAATTAGTCTATTCTATTAGGAGTGAGGGGTGAGGGGTGAGGCGAAAGGAGAAAGGCGAAAGGGGAGGACGTGAGGGGTGAGGGGTGAGGCGAAAGGAGAAAGGCGAAAGGGGAGGACGTGAGGGGTGAGGCGAAAGGCGAAAGGAGAATGTGAGAACGGGGGGACGGGGAGGACGAAAGACAGTTCGGTTAGGAATAGGTAACAGAAATGGTTCAAGACATGGGTAACACTCCTATAAAAGTAATGAGATGAAAATCTCAATTAGGAGATTTCATCTATGCCTTGGCCTGTACTCCATTATTCTGTATAATTATTTAATGAAGACAGAGAATTCCCAAAAACTAATAATTGTGGAGGTTGTGCTGTGTCATATAAAACCGATATCCAAGATAACATAGTCATTTTTACTATTGATAATCCGCCGGCAAATTCTCTTAATACTGAGGTGTTAAAGGGACTGGAAAAAGCCATTGATCGGGTCAGCACAGAAGAGGAATTGAAGGGTTTGGTTTTAACCGGTACCGGCCGCATATTTTCCAGTGGATTTGACCTGGGCACCTTTACTACCTTCGAAGGGCCGGAGCATATAATAAGCTGGTTTAAAGATGACGAGGAGATTATGTACAAGCTCTTTACCTGCCCGAAACCGGTCGTAGGGGCATTGAACGGCCATGCCAGTGCCGCCGGCTTAATCATAACCCAGGCTTGCGATTACCGGATCATGACTGATGACCCCAAAGCAAAAGTAGGAATGCCGGAGATTAAGCTGGGAATGTCTTTATCCCCATGCCATGGTGAAATAATGAAGTACGGACTTGAAACCAATAAGAATTGGAAAGAAGTAATATACAAAGGTGAAAGAATTCCGGGATCGGTGGCACTGGAAATGGGAGTACTTGATGAACTGGTAGAAGAAGGGGAGCTGCTGGAGAGGGCCAAAGCCATAGTTCGCGAGTATATTGACACCCCTGGCCGTCCTTTTATTGCAATCAAGGCGGCTCAAAGAAAACAGGCTGCCCAGCAAGCCCGGGAAGCAATAGACACCTGTGATTTTTCAAGCTTTGTAGAAACATTTAGTAATCCGGCCGTAATAAATGAGTTAAAGGGCTCCCTGGCCAAGATGAATAAAGGCAAATAAAGTTCGATAGGGGTATACCGTTGATCCCAAGCTTAAACGTAACACCAAGCAGCACCATAACCGCAAGCTAAGTTTTAATTGAACGGGAGTGTAAATAAGACTGTGTAAATGGAATAATCAACCAATCATTTGGTAATAATGAAAATTGTGCTCTTCTTCATGTTGGAGGATAGGGCATTGTCATTTTCCCACCGAACAAACCTCAAAACAATATTCGTTCGAATTATATTGATCAAATCGCACGATTTTTGTATAATAAAATCAGGATAAAAAACCCTATGTTTAACATGAGGAGGTTGTTACATGTTAATCACCGCCACTGAGTTTAAAAACAACATTGGGAAGTATCTGGCGCTTGTTTCCGAAGAGGATATCTATATCACTAAAAATGGGAAGCGTGTCGCCAAGCTCATCAGCATCAACCAAGATAAAGTTGAGATGGCCAAATCGCTGTTTGGCATTTTGCCTGCCGATGCTTCCTTGGAGCAGGCAAGAGAGGAACGTTTGAGCCGACATGAATGTATTGATTGACACCAATGTCATACTGGACGCCTTGCTTGCTCGCGTCCCTTTCGACGAACCCGCTCAAAAGCTGTTCATCATGGCTGCCGAGGACAAAATCAGCGCTTGCATTACAGCAAACAGCGTAACCGATCTTCACTATCTGCTGCACAAGTATCTGCGCGACGACACCCAATGCAGGCAGGCCCTTCTCAAACTCTTTACGCTTTTTAACATTTTGGATGTCACCGGCGCTGACTGCGAGAAGGCGCTGGAGCTCCCCATGCCGGATTACGAAGACGCTTTGCTTGCTGTCTGCGCCAAACGGGGAAAAGTCGATTGCATCATTACCCGGAACCTGAAGGACTTCAATGACTCTCCTGTTAAAGCGATTTCCCCTGATGATTTTCTCAAAAGCGTATAGCAATACGCACCGTCCGACTATTCATTTTTTATCCTTATTAACATGAATATCCGTGGGTTATATGGCGGTCTTAATGGATTGGTTTGTAATTACAGAGATACATCCAATTTCCTGGCAGCAGATTTTCCGAACATAATATACGAAGCGTAAATATACTATTCAGAACAATACGTTTGGTATATATTATTCTTAGAGCTAATCAGTTTAGTGAAAGGAGTTCGCCCATGAGCATACTACTGAATCCTAAGAAATATCGGGATAGGAATTACCCCGATGCATGGTCCAAGGAGATTATGCTTAAGATGATCGACTGGTTCGAGGAAAAAGGTTTGACCAAACATAAAGAACAGTATCATAAACATGAGTTCTGCCAAGATTTTCAAGAGTTCGTAACTGAAGAAGGTTTTTTTGAGACACTATTTCTTCCCCAAGGCTACGGGTCGGATCCCAACCAGTACTACAGCACCTATCGGATGTATGAATTCTCAGAGATTTGCGGGTTTTATGGAGCAGCCTACTGGTATACCTTCCATGTATCCACTCTCGGTCTGGATCCGGTTCTATTGGGCGACAACGAGGAAGCCAAGCATAAAGCCGCAGCAAAGTTGAAGGAAAATGCTTTATGTGCCTTTGCGCTTTCAGAGAAAGAGCATGGCGCCGACATCTATTCCACCGAAATGAAGTTATATCCCCAGCCAGATGGGACATACCTGGGCAGGGGCACCAAGTATTATATAGGTAACGGTAATGTGGCCGGTACGGTAACGGTTTTCGGTAAGATTGACGGAACCGATGATTATGTGTTTTTTGTGGTTGATTCTGCACATCCCAATTATGAATGCGTCAAAAACATTACTGATTCCAACCAGCAGTATGTGGCTGAAATAAAGCTTCACGACTATCCCATTTCCGAGGCCGAAATCCTTTCCCGGGGCCCCAAAGCCTGGGACGATATGCTGAATACCATTAATATATGCAAATTCAACATTGGCTCAGGTGCCACCGGTATCGTGACCCACTCCTTTTATGAGGCTTTGAATCATGCTTATAAACGGATGTTATATGGCAACAGGGTTACGGATTTTGCTCATGTCAAAAGGCTCTTTTCTGATGCCTGGCTGAGAATTATGGCGATGAAGCTGTTCGGCCTCCGGGCAACCGACTATATGCGGATAGCTAACGAGAATGATAAACGGTATCTTCTCTTCAATCCCATTATGAAAATGAAGGTTGCCATGCAAGGGGAAAAGGTTCATGAGCTGCTTTTTGATATTATAGCTGCCAAAGGCTTCGAAAAAGATATGTATTTTGAACAGGCGGTGATGGAGCTGGTGGGCTTCCCCAAGCTGGAAGGCACCAGCCATGTGAATATGGCCCTGATTATAAAACTGATTCCCAGCTATATGTTTATGCCGGCTGAGTTTGAGGATATAGGCAGGATTACCGACAACCGCAATGACGATTTCATGTTCCGTCAGGGCCGTACCCGCGGATATGCCCGCACCAAATTCCATGATTATAACATTGCATATAATTCTGTGGCCCATCTGCCGAATGTTAAGGTGTTTCTGGACCAGATAGAGGGTTATAAGGAATTCTTGATGGTATCCGGGGAAGGCCTTGCTAGGCAGATGATGGACTTCGATTACTTGCTGGCGGTAGGAGAACTGTTTACCATGGTGGTTTACGGTCAGCTAATCATTGAAAGCGCCAAGATCGAAGGTATCAGTGATGAGGTTTTGAACCAGATCTTCGACGTCTTTGTCAGGGATTTTTCAGCCTATGCCGTTGAGCTGTACGGAAAACCTATCAACACCGAGGCCCAACTGGATAAGATCATGAAAATGATCAAGCGCCCGGTACCCAATAAAGAGGAATTTGAAAAGGTCCTGAACGAAGAAGTGTACAGTCTGGTGGATGTTTATATCCAGAATCCATAATCATCCTATTGCAGTCTGGTGGTATCCGCAGGTAACAGAAGCAGGCCAGAAATTCACCGCCATCGTAGTTTGGAACGAAGCCTCAACCCAGGAATTCAAGGTGATCATCGGTGAAGGTGTAAGCCTAGAAGCGGCACCGGTAGAGGAAACCTACTCCGATTACACCATTAGCACGACAGCCCCAGAAGCGGTTAATGTCGACCAGGCTGTGGAATTCACCGTCAATTCATCTTTGGTCTTAAATCAGTAACAGGTTAATGTAACTGGTCTTGATGAGCCGTAAAAATGTGTAAGTTAGGTGATAGAGTAGAGGATCATAGAGGCTGTCCCAAAAGGATGGCCTCTTCTTTTTAGGAGCATATGACACAGATTGTCCGCTGGGGCGGTGTTGGCAGAGCGGCTATTTTTTACGTTTACAGTTACTAAGGAACGATTATATAGTACCGGTTTAAGGGACATCGGGATCGGTATCTGACCCGGAGACATACGGTTGATGGACCCTGGTAATATAGAATTTGCCGTCTCTGTCATTCCCGGCGACATAGAAAATCAGCCTCTCATCGGAAGTGGCCTCAAAATCAGTCTGCTCTTCATTGAGAAATCTACCGGCTTCAGCAGTTATCTTATAAGCGCCGCTATATCCCATCAAATAGGCTATATATTCGGAAGTATACCTGATTTCATCATTTCGGAAATTAATGTCCAGTTGAGGAATTTCAAAATCATTTCTTAATACAGGCATGATGTTTTCCATAGCTGCCTGGATGTTGTTGTTAGCCAAATGATTGACAAATGATCTTACAGGGCTGTTTAAGTCTTTTTCCAGTCCAGAGGCCCCTTGGTTTAAGGGCCGAGTTTTTTTCCATTGGGGGCTAATGTAGATATAGATGGTCTTATTGTTGATTTTATCTGTAATGGATAAGGTCAGTTTTTTATTTAAATCTTTAAGGTTAAATGTGCCTCCGCAAAAGACAGAACAGTAGTTGTTGCTTGAATTGAAGCGAGCGCCATTACTGCTAAGGTTTCCCGGAGAGATACTCATTTTAAAATTATTCCATGCATCACTGCTTTTAATGGAATTCCGGGCTTCTGCTGGATAGAGCAGGGCTCCGGAGATATTAATATCAGCTTTTTCCATAGTGCGGGGTGTGTAGGTATAGAATGCCACTACGTTAAAGAGCTTTACGGTCCAGTTCCAGGGAAGACCTGCTTCCAATATTTTTTCATAGATCCAGGGGATTCCCGATGAGGCCAGACTGTTAAGCTTTTCCTGGTCCCGATCTGAAATACGGATATCATCGATGACCAGGGTCATATCATCAATGGGTATCACAGCCTTTAGGTTGGTACATCTGTATTCGATCGGTTTTTGAAAGTAAAAGTATATGGTCACGACGAGAAATATCAGCAGGAGCTTGAAAAGTATTCGGGTTACAGTGGATTTGTTCATATTCCTCCCCCATAATTATTATGCCGGGGCATAGATATAATGAAATTTACTGTATTAAGTTATTAAAACATATTATAGCATTATACCCAGCTATTGCATATGGGCCATCTTTGATGTCCGTGTCAAGATTAAGTGGGTAAGCCCCCGCATAATTTATTTCCCACCTCATGCAGTTCGATAATTGACTAAATCAAAAAAATACGGGAGCAACAGGCCGGCCTGTTGCTCCCGGGCCACTACTTTTTTTCAGGGGACCGGACCCTAATAAAGTTCGAAGGGACTCTCATCCAGGCTGATATACAGGTTCTTGCTCTGGCTGTAGTGAGCCAGCATCATCTTGTGGGTCTCGCGGCCGATACCGGACTTTTTATAGCCGCCAAAGGGCGTATGGGCAGGCAGCTGGTTGTAGGTGTTCACCCACATGCGCCCGGTTTCCACCCCGCGGGCCACCCGGAAAGCCCGGTTAATATCCTTGGTCCATACGGCGCCGCCCAGACCGTATTCGTTGTCGTTGGCCAGAGCGATCACTTCGGCTTCATCCTTAAAGGGGATGACCACGGCGGCCGGTCCGAAGATCTCTTCCTGGGCCACCCGCATCTTATTGTTTACGTCGGCCAGGATGGTGGGCTTGACGAAGTTCCCCTTATCCAGGCCGTTTTCGGTAATCTGATAGCCTCCGGTAACCAGCTTCGCCCCTTCTTGCCGGCCAATTTCCACATAGTCCAGGATCTTGTTTACCTGGCCTTTATTGATCTGGCTGCCCATCTGGGTCTCCTCTTCCCAGGGCAGACCGACTTTGACCCGCTCAAATTTTTCCGCCATGGCCGCCAGGAACTTGTCATAGATGTCCCGGTGTACGAAGATCCTGGAACCGGCGCAGCACACCTGGCCCTGATTAAACAGGATGCCCATCATAGTACCTTCAACGGCTTTATCCCAGGGGCAGTCGGGGAAGTATATATTGGCCGACTTGCCTCCCAGTTCCAGAGTGGCCGGAATCAGCTTTTTGGCGGCGGCGGCGGCTATCTGGTAGCCTACTTCCGTGGAACCGGTAAAGGCCAATTTCCGGAAACCTTCGTGTTCCAGAAGGTAATTGCCGGTGGTGGAGCCTTTTCCCGTAACCACGTTGACCACCCCGGGAGGCAGGACCTCGCCTAAAATCTTGGCCAGCTCCAAGAGGCTCAGAGAGGTTTCGGAAGAAGGCTTGATCACCACCGTATCGCCGGCCGCCAGGGCCGGGGCTATTTTCCAGCAGGCCATTAAGAAGGGGAAGTTCCAGGGGATGATCTGGCCCACCACCCCGAGAGGCTCCCTTAAAATGATGCTCATATGGTCTTTGTCGATCATGACGGCCTGGCCTTCTTCGGTTCTTATGGCCCCGGCGAAATAACGGAAATGATCAACGCCCAGGGGAATATCGATGTCACTTGTTTCCCGGATCGGTTTGCCGTTGTCCAGGGTTTCGATCAGGGCCAGTTTTTCCGCATTTTCCTCTATTTTATCCGCGATCTTGAGCAGATAGCCAGCCCGTTCCTGTGGGCTGACATCTTTCCAGGTCTCATAAGCCTTCCAGGCAGCCTTTACGGCGTCATCCACATCCTCGCGGCCGCCGTCGACGCAAGTGGCCAGCAATTCTCCGTTGGCCGGGTTGTAGGCTTTGAAAGTCCGTCCTTCTTTGCTGTCTACCCACTTACCGTTGATATATAATTTGTAGCTCTTGTCGATCGGTTTTCCCATTATAAATCCCTCCTTATGCTCACTAAGCCGGATAACATCTTTTACTGCCCTTTAGATCCCCCCCTTTTTACGGTTCTGATTCCGCTTGCCTAATGCGGTCCACAGCATGTAGCATTCTTCTGCCTATTCACTTATGCAAATAACGTGCCAACTGGATTAAGGCTGGTCGATTCGAGGGGTTATCTCCAAGGAACGCCAAGCTTCCCGATCAAATATCTCCTCAAAATGAAGCACCTGTTCCTTTTCGTGTAACAGGTGCTCAATCACAGGCGCGTACAGCGTATTATGTAAGTCCGGGGCTAATCGAAGTGAGATTCCCTGCCGATATGGTAGAGTCTCATTTTCCGATAAACGGTGTTGCGGCAAACCCCCATTTCACGGGCAACCCGGCTGATATTGCCCTGGTGGCGGTCCAGCAAATTCAGCAGCGCCTCCCGCTCCGGCGTGGTATGCGCCCGGCTTTCCGCCAGGGACGCTTTCTCCGTATCGAGATTGGAAGATCCGGGATCATACCCAGGTTTGAAGGTTGGATGCAGGGATATGATCTCCGCGGGCAGGTGTTCAGGCATGATGCCGGATCCCCTGACCATATTGATTATTTTCTCCACTACGTTTTCCAATTCCCGGACATTGCCCGGCCAATCGTAACGCCGGAGGCTTTCTAAAACGCCCGGCTCAATGTATTCGATTTTCATCTCCATTCTCCCGGCGATCTTGTCCAGGAGGTAATTAAAAAGCGGTTCGATATCTTCCCGACGCTCCCGTAAAGGAGGCACGTAAATTTCTATCACATTCAGGCGATAATACAGGTCCGGCCGGAAATTACGCTTCCCAATCTCGGTCTGCAGATTCTTGTTGGTGGCACAAATTATCCGCACATCCACAGGGATAATCTTTTCTCCCCCCACCCGGGTAATTTTCTTTTCCTGCAGGACCCGCAGCAGGGAGGCCTGCTGATCAAGGGGCATATCTCCAATCTCATCCAGGAAAAGAGTCCCTCCCGCAGCCAATTCAAATTTGCCGGGTCTCCCGCCCCGCCTGGCCCCCGTGAAGGCGCCCTCCGCATACCCAAACAGCTCGCTGGCGATCAGCTCCCGGGGAATGGCGGCGCAGTTTAAGGCAATAAACGGTCCTTTGCGGCGGCGGCTCTGGTTGTGGATGGCCTGGGCAAACAGTTCTTTGCCGGTGCCGCTTTCACCCTGGATGAGCACGTTGCTGGTGCTGGACGCCGCCCGCATGCCCACCTGGATAGCCTTTTGAAGTTTCTGGCTGCCGCCGATGATATCCTTGAAATAGAAGCTGGCCTGGGCGCCGTTCAAGCGATTGACCAGATTTTTGACTTTGTTGATAGGATTGAAGAAGACAACCGCGCCGGTCACCCGGCCGTACTCATCCTTGATGGGCTTGCTGGTAGCCAGGCAGTGCAAACGGCCTCTGGCGGTATCTATAATCACTTCCAGGTCAGCGAAGGTTCTATCCGGCGACAGCATCAACGCGATTTCTTCCGAGCCTCCAAAGGCTTTATATATGGAGTTCCCCAGTACCTCCTCCCCCAATATCTGCTCGGCCACCGGGTTAATCTGACTTATTACGCCCTTCATATTGATAAGCAAAGCCCCGTCGGACATGGTCTGAAAAATATCATTAAGGCTGTTGTTCAGTACCGTTAATTCGCTGTTCTGTTTTTTTATCCTTATTTGGTGGGAAATCGCTTCCACCGCCGCCACTACCATCCCCAGGGTATGCAGGTGGGCTCCGCTGGAAGGTCCAGACATTTGCAGAGCGCCCAGTATATGTCCGTTTTCGTCAATGATCGGAGCGGCTGAACAGGTCCAGGAATGAATCTTCCGGCAATAGTGTTCCCGGCCCGATACCTGAAAAGGACGTCCCAGGACCAATGCCGTTCCGATGCCGTTGGTGCCCACTTCCTCTTCCATCCAGCCGTAGCCCCGGCTCAGATTGACCTTGCCGGCGTTCTCCAGGCTATCGTAATCACCCATCACTTCTATCATATATCCACGCTCGTCCGCTAAAAGAACGATAAAACCCGATCCCGCCACAAACTCATACAATTTCGTCATGAAAGGGCGAGCTACGTCAATCAGCTCCTGATGCTTGTTCAGCAGATCCTCAAGTTGATTCTCGTTCAAAACCAGATGACTGGCGCCGTCGTAAGGATTTACTCCCGCCGCATAGCATCTGCACCAGGAATCCACAATCTCGGGGCGAACTGGCGATGAATCCTCTACCTTGCCATATAATATGAAACGTTTCCAGGCAACGTCCATCGCTGAAGGCGGGTGAACAGCTTTCATGCTTCCTATCCCTCCCTTCCCTGGATGTCAAGACTAATTTAATCTTATTACATACTTTGCCGGCAGACTAGATTCAAGACCGCTTTTTTTGAGTTTGACAGCAAACTGAGCCCAAAAGACTCTGTAACCCCCAATAAATCAGGGATACAGAGCTCTTTTGGTTTTTGGAAATATAGTTTGTGTATTATCATTATTATGGGGTTATACAATCCTAAGAGCGGTATTTTCTCTCCAGGCTGCGGTACTGGATAGCTTCCGCTACGTGGGACGGACCGATATCTTTTGTTCCTTCCAAATCGGCAATAGTCCGGGCCACCTTTAAGATTCGATCATAGCCCCGGGCACTCAGACCCAGCCGTTGGAAGGCGGAACGCAGCAGTGGTTCGGCTTCCTCATTTAGTTTGCAGAAGGCTCGCAAGTCCTGGGATCTCATTTGGGCATTTACTTTTATTCGCCGGCGAGAATAACGATGGGTCTGTATCTGACGGGCTTTCTCAACCCGGGCCCTGATCTCGGCCGAACTCTCCTGAACCACGGAATGAGCCAGGGATTCATAGCTGACCCGGGGAACCTCCACCTGCAAGTCGATTCGGTCCATAAGGGGACCGGAAAGTCGATTCAGATACCTGGATACCTGCACAGGTGTGCAGGTACATTCCCGGTCCTGATCTCCGAAAAAACCGCAGAAACACGGATTACAAGCAGAAACCAGCATAAAGCTGCACGGATAAGTTGAAGTCTTTTGGGTGCGGGTAATGGTAACGACACCGTCTTCCAGGGGTTGCCGCAGGCTTTCCAGGACATCGCGGGAGAACTCGGTTACTTCATCCAGAAACAGTACCCCGTGCTGAGCCAGGCTTACTTCGCCTGGGCGGGGAATTCTTCCGCCTCCAATGATGCTGTTGGTGGTGGCATTGCGATGAGGGGCACGGAAGGGCCGGGTAGATATTAAGGGCTGTTCATTATTTAAGAGGAGACCGGCTACCGAATATATTTGAGTGGTCTCCAGGATTTCCTGTTGGGTCATGGCCGGCATTATGGTTGGAATTCGACGGGCCAGCATGGTTTTTCCTGAGCCGGGCGGCCCGATAAGCAGGATGTTGTGTCCTCCGGCTACGGCTACTTCCAGGGCCCGTTTGGCGGAGGCCTGTCCCTTAATATCAGAAAAATCGTGGGGGTATTGGCCGGATGTTACGGTTACCTCTGATAATGAAGCTTTTGTCAGAGAATCTTCTCCCCTAAAGAATGAGACTATCTGCTGCAAAGAATCGGCCAGGAAACAGGGATGGGCCAGAAGTGATGCTTCATGCTGATTAGCGGCGGGAATCACTAGGGGAAGGCCGTGTTCATCCCGGCTCAGAGCCAGAATCATTGGCAGTACCCCGGGAATTCCTTTGATGGTGCCCTCCAGCGACAATTCTCCCACCCAACAGACCATTTCCATAGAAGGCTCAATTTGTCCGCTGGCCAAAAGAATTCCCAGAGCAATGGGCAGGTCCAGATGACTGCCTTCTTTGCGCAAATCTGCCGGAGCCAGGTTAACGGTTATCCGCTTCAGAGGGAATTCGAAGCCGGAATTCTTTATGGCTGCCCGGACTCTTTCTCTGGATTCCCGGACAGAGGTAGATCCAAGTCCGACCAGATCAAAAGCTGGCAGGCCGTTTTGTACATCTACCTCCACTTGAATGGGGATTGCATCAATGCCGTTTAAGGTCAAGCTTCTAACGGTGGCAAACAAAAGCAATCTCCTTCCTTCCGACAAAGCGGTATGGTTTATTTTTCCACAATACCCCACTTATGGATTCGCGAAAAGCATTATAAATCCTTCCATATTTACCGGAAAGATTTGACGAGAAGCCATTGGGTGAGTAAACTTTGAAATATGCTGGGGTTTTCATCCAAAAAGCTATGGAGTGGATGCAATGATTGGTGAAAAGAACTATCTGCTATCTATTCTCAAGGTGCAGGGACTAGGGCCGCTTAAATTAACGAAGCTTAAAGACCGGCTGAATACTTATGAAGAGATATGGAATACTCCGCGGGAGATGCTGTCCGAAATAATTGGGCATAAATTAGCTTCAAGCCTCCATGAGATCCGTGAACAACAGGGTCCTGCTGAGGAGCTGGAAAAATGCCGGCAGGCGGGAATTGGGGTTTTGGCTTATTTTGAATCTGATTACCCGGAGAGCTTCCGAGTCATTCATACTCCGCCACCCCTAATCTTTTACCAGGGAGATATAAAAGTCCTGGATATACCGGCAGTAGACATAGTTGGCTCCAGGCAGGCTACTCCCTACGGGAGGACGGTGGCCCGCCGATTAGCCGGTGAGCTGGCTGAAGCTGGTTTTGTGGTGGTGAGCGGAATGGCCAGAGGGATTGATTCCGAAAGCCATCGGGGTTGCTTGGATGCAGGAGGGAAAACTATAGGAGTCTTAGGCAATGGAGTAGATGTTGTTTATCCCAGGGAAAATCGCAGTCTGTATATGAATGTCCGGCAGCAGGGCTTACTGCTTTCCGAATTCTATCCCGGAACTACTCCCGAACCCGGACATTTTCCAATCCGGAATCGTTTGATTTCTGCATTATCCAGAGGGATAGTGGTTGTTGAAGCTCAGGCAAAGAGTGGAGCCATGATTACCGTAGGATTTGCGCTGGAGCAAGGCAAGGATGTTTTTGCGGTTCCGGGCCCGATTACCAGCGGTTACAGCCGGGGTCCGCATCAGCTCCTGCAGGAGGGCGCCCGGCTGGTAACGGGAGTTGATGACATCCTGGATGAATGGGGAATAGAAAAAATGGGAAAAAATCTCCTCAATGCTAAAACTGATGAGAGGAGCTCCAAAGTTTTGCGGTTTATTGGCTTTGAACCCATCCACATAGATCAAATAGTGGATAAGTCTGAAATATCAGTGGGAGAGATTGCCGCGGAGTTGCTTCGATTAGAAATAGAGGGTAAAATTAAATGTCTTCCAGGAAACACATATGTTCGAATATAAATGTAGAGATTTATTTGAGGTGATGATTTGGCGAAGAAAACTTTAGTAATTGTTGAGTCAGCAGCTAAGGCCAAGACAATTGGAAAATTTCTGGGCCCTAAATATAAGGTCAAGGCATCTGTAGGCCATGTTCGTGATTTACCCAAAAGCAAAATGGGAATTGATGTTGAAAATGGTTTCATGCCTCAATATATCACCATTCGCGGTAAGGGACCACTGATAAAAGAGATCCGTGAGGAAGCTAAAAAAGCCGATAGAATATTGCTGGCCACTGACCCTGACCGGGAGGGTGAAGCTATCGCCTGGCATTTAAGCAAAGTAATAAACTCTGGTGACGAGTCAAAATGTTCCCGCATTGAGTTTAATGAAATCACTAAAGACGCAGTTAGCAAAGCGATAAAAAAACCCCGCGGCATAGATTTTGATCGGGTTAACGCACAGCAGACCCGCCGGGTCGTGGATCGTCTGGTGGGGTATTCCTTGAGCCCCCTCCTATGGTCCAAGGTTCGCAAAGGACTTAGCGCCGGCCGGGTTCAGTCGGTGGCGGTTCGTCTTATTTGTGAAAGAGAAAAAGAGATAGAAGACTTCCAGACTGAAGAATACTGGAGCATCGATGTGGAGTTGCTGTCGAAACGTCAGGACCCTTTCACTGCTCATTTACATGCAGTTAAAGGGAAAAAACCGGTTATTAAGAACCAGGAAGCGGCTGATAAGCTGGCCGCGCAAATCAAAAAATCTGCTTTCACCGTCAGCAAAATAGACTCTAAAAAGAAGCGGCGCCCAGCTCTCCCTCCTTTTATTACCAGCACTTTGCAGCAGGAAGCTGCCAAAAGATTGGGGTTTACCAGCAGTCGTACCATGCGAATTGCTCAGGAGCTTTATGAGGGCATAAATTTGGGCACTTCAGGCAGTGTGGGGCTGCTGACCTACATCCGGACTGATTCCACCCGGGTGTCAGATGAGGCCCAGACGGAAGCCCGCAGTTATATTAAGGAACGATTTGGTCCGGAATATGTGCCCAGACAACCCAATGTTTATAAATCAAGAAAATCTGCTCAGGATGCTCATGAGTCGATTCGGCCCACCTCTGTATATCGCCGGCCGGAGGATCTGAAGCAAGTTCTGTCCAGAGATCAGATGCGTTTATATAAGTTGATTTGGAATCGCTTCGTGGCCAGTCAGATGGCTACAGCACTTTATGACACTGTAACCGTCGATATATCGGCCAGTGGGCTGCTGCTGCGTTCCAGTGCTTCCCAGCTTACTTTCCCTGGACATCTGGCGATTTATGATGTTGTTGATGAAGAAAAAGATAAGAGCGCTTCAAAGACCAGTCTTCCGGTCCTGGCTGAAGGTGAAAAGGTTATCATTGAGGCAGTAATTCCCGAACAGCATTTTACTCAGCCCCCGCCTCGCTATACCGATGCCAGTTTGATTAAGCTGCTGGAGGAGAAAAACATTGGGCGGCCCAGCACTTATGCCCCTATAGTCGAGACTATTATTAAACGGGGTTATGTGGAAAGAAGGACCAAGCAGTTTCATCCGACTGAATTGGGGTTCATAGTAGTTGATCTGCTGAAGGAATACTTCCCGGAGATTATGGAAGTTAAATTTACGGCTGAGATGGAGGAGGATTTGGACAAGGTTGAGGAGGGTAATCTATCCTGGGTTAAGATCGTAGAAGAATTTTATGGTCCTTTTGCCCAGAGACTGGAGAATGCTCAAGAGGTAATTGAGAAAGTTACTATACCGGACCAGCCTGCAGACAAGGATTGTCCTGAGTGTGGGAAACCGATGTTAATAAAGATGGGGAGGTTCGGCAAGTTTGCGGCTTGCTCCGGATTCCCCGATTGCCGTCATACGGAATCCATCAATGAGACTATTGGTGTTCCGTGTCCCGAGTGTGGAGGAGATATAGTAACCCTCAAGACAAAAAAGGGGAGAAGATTTTACGGATGTAAAAATTACCCTCAGTGTGAATTTAAATCATGGAATAAGCCGGGCGAGAAGTCGGCTAAGCAAACTAAAGGGACCCCGTCTGAATCTGAGAATGAACCCAATAATTCATGATGTTTCCTGGAGGAAGATGAAATATGAAAGAGGATAGAGTAATGGTAATCGGGGGCGGACTTGCAGGTTGCGAAGCCGCCTTTGCATTGGCAAACTGCGGCATTCCGGTAGATTTGTATGAGATGCGGCCACATCGGCAAACTCCTGCTCACAAAACGGGATTATTGGGTGAATTGGTATGCAGCAACAGTCTCAAGTCTGAAGACATTGGGACTGCACAGGGAGTTCTGAAACAGGAGATGCGAAGGATTGGATCAATCATTCTCGAGATTGCTGATCGCTGCCGGGTTCCGGCCGGATCAGCTCTGGCAGTGGATCGACACCTTCTGGGGAGTTATTTAACAGAAACTATCAGCAATCATCCATTGATCCAGGTAATAAATGAAGAAGTACGAGATTTGCCGGATTCCAGACTTACAGTGGTGGCCAGCGGCCCCCTTACTTCTGACGCTCTTTCTGAATCTTTGATTGAATTAACCGGACAAGAGCATCTGTTCTTTTTTGATGCGGTGGCGCCAATCCTGGATGCCGGCAGTATTGATATGGCTAAGGTCTATTGGGGTTCAAGATATGGTAAGGGTGAAAGTGATTATTTGAACTGTCCACTTAGTGAAGAGGAGTACGACCGATTTTATCAAGAGTTAATCAATGCTGATTCTCTGCCTGTTACTGAGGTGGATCAGGGCCTATACTTCAGCGCATGTACTCCTATTGAAGTAATGGCACGTAAAGGGCGGGACACTCTTCGCTTTGGTCCTATGAGACCGGTGGGCCTTCCTGACCCAAGGAATGATAAAGTGCCATATGCAGTGGTTCAGCTTCGCAATGAAAACCGGGAAGGGACCATGGTCAGTCCGGTAGGTTTTCAAACGCGGATGAAGTGGGGTGAGCAAGAGAGGGTCCTTCGCCTTATACCGGGGCTGGAAAACGCTAAGTTCCTGCGGCTGGGAGTTATGCATCGCAATACATATATTAACAGCCCTCAGCTGCTTAATACTGCTCTGCAATTTAAAGATCGCCCCAACCTTTTCTTTGCCGGTCAGATTATTGGGGTGGAAGGTTACATGGAATCTGCCGCCACAGGAATAATTGCCGGCATCAATGCCGGTCGCCGCTGCCTAGGATCAGAACTGGCCACTGTGCCGGAGGACACTATGTTAGGAAGTCTTATAAATTATGTCTGCGATCCGCAGCAGGAGAGATTTCAACCTATGAATGCGAACTTTGGCCTCTTGCCGCCTTTGGGTATTAAAGTGAGGAAAAGAGCCGACAGGAAACTGCAGCTGGCAAAGAGGTCCGAACTGAAGATTAGGGAATTTTCTGAAATTTTTGTTAACTGAGTTGTAATAACTATATCATTATGCTAGGATAATAACGTAGAATGCTTTGGAGGAGGACTATTTTGCTATTTCAACATGTGGAGGGGTTCCTGGAGCATCTGCAAGTCGAAAAAAATGCTTCGGAAATGACTATAGTTAGTTATCGCACTGATTTGATCCAGTTTTTCGATTTTATTTCGGACAAGTACTCGGTTTCCCGCGACGAAGTTACTGAGGAGATGGTAATTCATAAGTCAGTGAGAGAATATTTGTCTTATCTTCAGCTGCGGGGATTTAGCCGGTCTACCATGGCCAGAAAGCTTGCTACTCTCAGATCTTTTGTCAGGTATTTATGCCGGGAAGGAGTATTGCAGGGAAATCCCATTGCTGCAGTATCGACTCCCAAACAAGAGAAGAAATTGCCCCGGTTTTTGTATCCGATGGAAATCGAGTTATTGCTGGATGCACCCGATATTAGCAAAGCAGGGGGAATACGAGATAAAGCAATTCTGGAGCTTTTGTATGCTACCGGAATAAGGGTTAGTGAATTGGTTTCATTGGATATTCAGAATGTGGATACTGAAGAAGGTTATATTAAGGTAACCGGCAAGGGAAACAAAGAGAGAATAGTACCTATGGGAAAAAATGCATCTTTATCCCTTAAAATGTATTATCCTATGAGAACCAAGGATCTGAGGAAAGGCTCCAATGATAATGAAACGGCGGTATTTCTCAACAAGTTTGGGCAGAGGTTGACCGCCCGGAGTGTTCGCAATATAATTAATAAATATGTTCAACAGGTAGCCATTAACCAGAAGGTGAGTCCTCATACCCTCAGGCACACCTTTGCTACCCACCTGCTCAATGGGGGAGCAGACCTGCGCTCGGTGCAGGAGTTTCTTGGACATGTGAAACTATCCACAACCCAGATCTATACTCATGTGACAAATGAGCGCATTAAGAGCGTTCACGATAAAAAACATCCAAGGAGATAATTGCTTGTTTAGAGGGACTACAATTATTGCGGTTAAACGTAACCAGGAGTCGGCAATGGCCGGTGATGGCCAGGTTACCATGGGGCAAAATACCATTATGAAGCATGGAGCGAAAAAGGTTCGCTGGCTTTATAATGGTGAGGTATTAGCAGGATTTGCAGGTTCGGTGGCTGATGCCTTTACATTGTATGGAAAGTTTGAAAAGAAGCTGGAGGAATATCGAGGGAATCTTTCGCGGGCTGCGGTTGAAGTGGCCCGGGAATGGAGTGGAGATAAAGTCCTGAGACGCTTGGAAGCTATGCTGGTGGTAATGAACAGCGAAAGTATGTATCTTTTATCCGGGAATGGTGAAGTAATTGAACCGGATGATAACATTATTGCTATAGGTTCGGGCGGACCTTATGCTTTGGCGGCGGCTCGGGCCATGTTGCTGCATTCTGATTTGAGTGCTTCTCAAATCGCGGTAGAATCCTTGAAAATTGCTTCAGACATCTGCGTATTTACTAACCAAAATATTATGGTTGAACAACTTGGTAGATAGGAGTCATTTGTGAATACATCAACACCACGTCAGATTGTGGCCGAGCTTGACCGATATGTGGTAGGTCAGGACCAAGCCAAGCGTGCAGTAGCTATTGCATTGCGAAATCGTTATAGAAGAAAACGACTCCCCGAGGATATGGGGGAAGAGATATACCCGAAAAATATTATTATGATTGGACCAACTGGAGTAGGAAAAACTGAGATAGCCAGGCGCTTAGCCCGCTTGGTCAAAGCGCCGTTTATTAAAATAGAAGCCACCAAATTTACAGAAGTCGGCTATGTAGGCCGGGATGTTGAATCCATGATTCGTGATCTGGTGGAAACATCAATTCGGATGGTGAAGCAGGCCAACATGGCAACTGTTCAGGAGAAAGCCGAGTCTTTAGCGGAGGAGAGGCTTTTAGACTATTTAGTTGCTCCTCCTCGAAGAAAAACAAAGCTGCCTAAAAACCCTTTAGATTTGCTTCTCGGTTCGAATTCTGAAGATGAGGATGAAGACCAGGAATACCTTAATAAAGTCAAGGCAATGCACGAGAAGAGACTTATTATGGCCCAAAAATTGGCCAGACTTGAGTTAGAAGACGAGATAATTGAAATTGAAGTAGTAGAAAAACCGGTTTCTTTTTTGGAAATCGTATCCGGATCCGGAGTCGAAGAAATGGGCATCAATTTCCAGGATGTTTTTGGCGGCATGTTGCCAAAAAACAAAAAGAAAAGAAAGATGTCAGTCGCAGAAGCGCGCCGTTACCTCATTAACGAAGAAGCTCAAAAGATTATTGACATGGATGAAGTAGTAAGAGAAGCTTTGAATATAGCCGAAAATGAAGGAATAATATTCCTTGATGAAATTGATAAGATTGCAGGTACCGATGGATCATGGGGACCTGATGTATCAAGAGGTGGCGTCCAGAGAGATATCCTTCCGATTGTTGAAGGATCTACCATTATGACCAAGTACGGGCCGGTAAAAACAGATCACATACTGTTTATTGCGGCAGGTGCTTTTCATACCAGTAAGCCATCCGATTTGATTCCGGAATTACAGGGAAGATTCCCGATTCGAGTTGAACTTGATAACTTGTCAAAAAACGATCTGGAAAGGATATTGACTGAACCTGATAACTCGTTAATTAAGCAGTACATAGCTCTGCTTTCAGTAGAAAACGTGACGGTCAAATTTAGCGATGATTCTATCAGTTACATTGCAGAGATTGCCTACGAAGTTAATTCACGGACAGAGAATATCGGGGCCAGACGGCTATGTACCATACTTGAGAAGGTGCTGGAAGATTTGCTTTTCGATGCTCCGGATTATTCCGTAATGGAAGTGATTATAGACCGTAATTACGTTGATGCCAGATTGGCTAGAATTGTGGAAGATGATGAAGTAAGCCGGTATATATTATAGGGGGTAGAAATATGGGGAAAAGTCTATTGGAAAAGTCGAGAGCGTTAAACAAAATGATGCGTCAAATTCCGGTCCATGAAAAGAAACCGGATTATGATGGTGCGGCGCAAATGATGACAGACAACCTGGAGTGTAACGTTTATATTCTGGGCCGCCGAGGGAAACTTTTGGGATGGGCATTTGTCCCAGGTGAGGAATGTGACGATATTGAATCGGTAGTTTCTTTTACGGAGCGGTTTCCCAGTTCATTTGATCAAAATCTGCTGCAGGCCGAGGAGACTGAAGTAAATATTCCGATTCCTTCGGGCCAGTGTGTTTTCAATGCGGAAAACGGTTGCTGCAGTGAAAAAGAAAGACTGGCCGCTATTGTACCTATTTTCGGTGGGGCCGGTCGGATGGGGTCATTTCTTTTGGTGAAATCTGTTGGGCAGTTTGAGGAAGAAGATATTATTCTTGCCGAATATGGTGCTACCGTAGTTGCTAACGAGATGATGAGAATCAGAAGCGAACGGGTTGAAGAAGAAGCTCGCAACAAAGCTTCTGTCCAGGTAGCCGTAGCAACTCTTTCCTACTCCGAACGTGAAGCCATTGATCATATTATGGCCGAGCTGGAGGGTAATGAAGGGTTTGTTGTAGCCAGCCGTATTGCCGACAAAGTAGGAATAACAAGATCGGTAATCGTTAGTGCTCTAAGGAAGTTTGAAAGTGCCGGAGTAATTGAATCCAGATCTTTGGGAATGAAAGGCACATATATAAAAGTCTTGAATGAAAACCTTTTCGAAGAACTCGAAAAGCGATAATAATGGCTCGGTCCAACTTAATATCTATTTGATATCTTAATGAACTAACCTCCAAATAATTTGGGGGTTTTTTTATTGGTCCCAAATCAATTAATCTCAATCAAGCTGAAAAAGAAGTTGATCTTTTAAATTTATTTTACAATTCGCTCGAAAGATAGGACCCCTGACTAAAGTCTGTATTATAGGCCTTTTTTACCGCTAAAGATCATTATTTGTGAGCTCTTTTTACTAATTTTTTAAGAAAATTATTTTATTTATTAAATTTTTTTAATTCTTAGCAGGACTTTTGACTTATATTATAGAATCAATTTGAATCTAAGGAGGTAAAATCAACCATGTTCAATAGAATCTTGACGAATGCTAATATGCGACTGTTTGAGAATGCAATGGATGGTGCGGTTTTACGACAGGAAGCAATCGCTAACAATATTGCTAACATAAGTACTCCCGGATACAAAGCTTCTGAAGTTTCATTTGCTGATGAACTGCGCAACGCCTCTAAAGGGGTTGGCGCCACCCTGGAGCTGAGAACTACTAATTCTCGTCATATGCAGATTCCTGAATCGGTTCGCCCGGATACATTTACTCCCCGGGTTTTCACCGACACCGCAACCGCACTGCGCAATGATGGCAATAACGTGGATATTGACAGAGAAATTGCCAAACTCGCCAGTAATGAGATCTATTTCGATGCAGTGGCGAGAAGTCTTAATGATGAGTTCAATCTGCTTAAATTAGCCATACGACAAGGGGGTTAAATGAATGGGATTGCTTAACAGCGGTATTGATGCATGTGCATCAGGGTTAACAGCACAGCGTCTCAGGATGGACGTTATCGCCAATAACCTGGCCAATGTGAATACTACCAGATCCGAAGGAGGCGGACCTTTTCGCCGTCAGGTAGTGGTATTTGAATCCCGCTCCAGTTCCCGGGATTTTGCCAAGATTCTTCAGGGGGAGCTTGAAGGTTCGGGGGGGGTAAGTGTAAAGTCCATAATACAAGATGAATCCCCTTTGCGTCAGGTTTATGAGCCCTCTCATCCTGATGCCGACGAAAGTGGATATGTTTCATATCCAAATGTAAATTTAGTTGCGGAGATGACGGATATGATTTCGGCTTCTCGTGCTTACGAGGCCAATATCACCGCTCTTGATTCCATTAAACGAATGACTATGAAGGCAATTGAAATTGGCAAGTAAATTGTATTAATGAATGTCGTCGGCGAAAGAAGGGGGGAATAGCAGCTTGAAGATTGATGCCATTGTTGATCAAAGTTGGTTTAATGTCGGAGCACCTGATGTCCAGGTGAGTGATAGTATTTCTTTTTCCAGTTTTCTGAAAGATGCCTTGGACCAAGTGGAATCAACCCAAACTGAGGCTCGGATAGCCGGCGCGTCTATGGCTGTGGGAGATTCGGCGCAGATGCACCAAGTAATGATAGCTTATGAAAAGGCTTATATGGCACTTGACCTTACTATTCAGATCAGAAATAAAATGGTGGAAGCCTATCAGGAAATAATGCGGATTCAAATCTAAATGGCTTATGGAGATGATTATGGAGTTTCTTGCAGGGTTGAAAGAAAGAATACTTGGTATTCCGAAAGCGTGGGAAAGTCTTAACCTGAATAAGAAGGTATTGACGATCGGTGCGGCAATACTAATTGTTGCAACAGTTTTTGTATCTTTGTCAGCCCTATTCACTACAGATTATGAACCATTGTTTACTAATCTGGGTGTTAATGATGCCGCTGCTATGACGGCTAAGCTTCAAGAATTGAATATTCCATATAAATTAGATGATGGAGGGACCTCAATCCTGGTTCCGTCGGAGTCAAAGTACTCCACCCGCTTAGAGCTGGCAGCGGCCGGCTTGCCTCAAGGTGCGGCAGGATTTGAAATTTTTAATGAGACAAGTTTTGGAGAAACCGAAACTGATAAAAGAATTAAATATCAGGTTGCACTCCAGGGTGAGTTGACCAACACTATTCAAAGTATGGACAAAATCGAGTTTGCCAAAGTAAACTTGGTAATCCCTGAAGACAGTCTTTATGCAGCAAATCAAGAGATCGCCACCGCTTCAGTGCTAATTAAGAATAAGGCCAATACTTCTTTATCTGCAAAAGAGATTCAGGGCATTGTGCATCTGGTGGCCAATAGTGTCGAAGGTTTGGAAGTGGAAAATGTCACTGTAGTTGATACCAAGGGCAATCTTCTGTCTACAGGTTTGGGTGAGATGGGAACAAATTCAGGATACATAGAATTGACCCAGGCCCAAATGGCGCTGCAGCGCCAGTACGAAAGGGAATTGCAGACTTCTGTTCAGTCAATGCTTGAACGCCTGGTAGGAGAAAACAAAGTCGTAGTCAGAATAAGTGCGGTTCTGAATTTTGATGAGCGGGAAAGTCGTATGGAAATCTACGCACCGATTCAAGATAAAGAAACTCCCGTTACTTTTCCCCGCAGTGAAAAAGAGACTGAAGAAAGTTCAACTGAAACCGGGCAGTCAGCCGGAGGAGTGCCTGGAACAGAGACCAACATTCCAACTTATCAAGAGAATACTGAAGGCAGTACAACTAGCTCATCCCAGCGCAGTGAACGCATAACTAATTGGGAGATTGACAAAGAAGAAGTCTTACAGCGGTTTGCTCCGGGTACTCTAAAAAGAATTACCGTGGCTGTTCTGATTGACAAAGAATTAAGTCAGCAGCAAAAGGACGAGATTGAGCAGTTAGTGGAAACGGCGGTGGGCATTAATCGCAACAATGCAGATTCACTGGATCATAATGTTACTGTCACCAGTATGATGTTCAATGAGCCGGCAGAGCCGTTGGTGGCTGCTGTTTCGATTATGGACCTGTTATCCAAATATGTATGGCTGATTGCAGTAATACTATTAGGCTTAGTATTGGCTTTTGTGGTGTGGAAAATGTTAGCCGGAAGAAAAGAAGAAAATTCGGGATTTGATAAGCTGGTAAATGATGAGATAGATTATCAGGCTATTAGCGAAATGGAAATATCGGAAGAGGAAAAAGAGAGAAGAAGAATGCGTGAGGAAGTTGAGAAACTAATTGATTCCAATCCTGAGGATATGGCCAACTTAATGAGAACATGGCTTCTTGAGGAGTGATCAAAGAATATGGCTATTAACAAACGTATGACAGGTCGACAAAAAGCTGCCCATCTTCTGATTTCACTTGGCCCTGAGAATTCGTCTAAGATATTCAGGCACTTGCAGGAAGAGGAGCTTGAACAGGTTACTTTGGAGATTGCCAATGTTCGCCGGACATCTTCGGAACATGCCAATGAAATCATGGCGGAGTTCTACCAGATGTGTCTGGCAAATCAATATATATCTCAGGGTGGGATAGCTTATGCTACCGAAGTCCTGGAAAAAGCCTTGGGTCATGAAAAAGCTATGGATATCATTAATCGTATTTCGGCTTCTCTTCAAGTCCGGCCCTTTGATTTTGTCAGGAAAACAGAACCGGCTCAAGTGCTGAGCTTTATTCAAAACGAACATCCTCAGACGATAGCAATGATTCTGGCGTACTTAGATTCAAATAAGTCCTCAATAATTCTTTCCGCTCTCGCTCCGGAGCGTCAGGTTGAGGTAGCGCGAAGAATTGCTCTTATGGATAATACTTCACCCGAAGTGGTCAAAGAGGTGGAGCGGGTATTAGAAAGAAAACTGTCATCGGTTACTCCCCAAGAAGTTTCATCTGCCGGCGGAGTAAAGTCAGTAGTTGAAATCCTTAACCGGGTGGATCGAGGTACTGAAAAGACGATCCTGGATGCACTGGAAGTGGAAGATCCTGAGCTGGCTGAATCTATCAAGAAGTTGATGTTTGTATTTGAAGATTTGATTCAGTTGGACGATCGTTCAATTCAAAGAGTATTGCGTGAAGTAGAAAATCACGACCTAGGCTTGGCCTTGAAGGGTGCCAGTGAAGATGTTTCTAACAAAGTTTTCGCCAATATGTCCAAACGGGCTTCAGAGATGCTGGAGGAGGATATTCAGTTTATGGGCCCGGTGCGGCTGCGTGATGTTCAAGAGGCTCAGCAGCGCATTGTGAATATTATAAGAAGGCTTGAAGATAGCGGAGAAATAGTGGTAGCTAGAGGGGGGGGGGACGAAATAATTGTCTAACATTGTTAAATCCGATCAGACGGTTATTGCCGAACCTTTCTCGATGAAAAGATCACCCAAGCTCGAGGTTACTTATAAGGATTATATGCCGATAGACGATGAAGCAATTTTACTGAGAGCGCGAGAAGAGGCCAATGGTATTTTGCAGGATACTGAAACAATGGCCCTGGATATATTGGAAAAGGCTCGTGAGGAAGCTCATAAAATAATTACAGAGGCCAAAGAAGCTGCCGGGTTAATTGAAGCTTCAGCAGCGGAAGAAGCTGTATCTGTTCGAGAGGATGCGTTAGAACAAGGTTATCAGGAAGGTATAGCCAAAGCGGTACTGGAGAAACAAGCCGAGATGGACCAGATGAGAGAAGAGAATATCAGAATTCTGGAAGAGGCGCAGCTGGAAAGGCTGAAAATTATTAATACCAGTGAAGAAATCATTGTAAAAATGGCATTGGCTATTGCAAAAAAAATTGTTGATAAGGAAATAACGGAAATTCCCGATATTACTAAAAACATTGTAAGTAAAATTATGGAGCAGCTTGGCGATAGTGAAGCATTTAAGATATTTGTCAGTTCCAGGGATTTCGAGTTTCTGGCAGAAGAATCAGCTCGTAATCAGCTGGGTCAAAGCGGAGGCAAGCTGCAGATTAAGAGTGATAGCAGGATAACTGACGGGGGCTGCATAATAGACTCCGATTTGGGCATTGTCGATGCCAGATTGGAAACCAGAATTACGGCAATTGAGAATGCTTTGTTGGAAGGGGTAGAGCGTGATCCGGTTATCTGTGAATGAGCTGGGGACAATTCTGGAAAAGTATGAGGACATACTGGCCAAAACCCAAATTTGGCAGCAAAAAGGCCGTATCTCTCAGATAGTAGGGTTGACGATCGAATCTATCGGTCCCAGAGCAAGCTTGGGTGAATTGTGTCACATTAAGCCCGATGCGGACAGTGATTATGAACTATATGCTGAAATCGTCGGTTTTAGAGATAACCGGACTTTACTGATGCCATTGGGTGAGCTGGATGGAATCGGTCCCGGTTGTGAGATAACAGCTACCGGAAAAAGATTAACTGTGCCGGTAGGCTTAGGCTTGAGAGGTCGGGTTCTTGATGGCTTAGGCCGCCCAATGGATAATTTGGGTCCTTTACATGTCGAAAGAGAGTATCCGGTTATGAATTCACCGCCAAATCCGCTGGATAGAACCAGAATAGTAGATGCTCTATCTCTGGGGGTCAAAGCTATCGATGGCCTGATCACCCTGGGGAAAGGACAGAGAGTGGGTATAATGGCTGGCAGCGGAGTGGGAAAGAGCACTTTGATGGGAATGATTGCCCGCAATACGTCGGCTGATATAAATGTAATTGCTCTGATTGGGGAACGTGGCCGTGAAGTCAGGGATTTTTTAGAAAAGGACCTGGGAGAAGAAGGGTTAAAGCGATCAGTAATAATCGTAGTGACTTCGGATCAACCGGCTTTGATTAGAATAAAAGGGGCTTTTTTGGCCACTTCTATTGCGGAGTATTTCCGGGATCAGGGCCTTGATGTATTGATGCTGATGGATTCCATCACCCGGTTTGCATTGGCACAGCGAGAAGTGGGATTGGCCATAGGTGAGCCTCCCACGACCCGGGGGTTTACTCCGTCGGTATTTGCTCAGCTCCCCAAACTGCTGGAAAGGGCGGGCACTTCATCACTTGGAAGCATAACCGGTTTATATGCGGTTCTGGTGGAAGGGGACGACATGAATGAGCCAATAACTGATGCCGTAAGAGGCATTGTTGACGGCCATATTGTTCTCAGTCGCGAAATGGCTGCATTAAACAGATATCCTGCAATTGATGTCTTGCAAAGTGTCAGCCGGCTTATGAATGAAATAGTATCTGAAGAGCATCTGGGTTTGGCGGCCCGGTTCCGCAGTATCCTGGCAACGTATAAAGATGCGAAGGATTTAGTTGATATCGGAGCATATAAAAATGGTTCCAATCCCGGCATTGATGAGGCTCTGAAATATATTGCACCCTGTAACCAATTCTTACGGCAGGAAATCAATGAAAACGTATCTTATGATCAGACTATCCAGCAATTAGCTGGCTCGATTGCATGAGGAGGAATAAATGAAGAACTTCGCCTTCAGGCTGCAAACACCATTTAATGTAATCACTTGGAAAGAAAAGCTGGCTAAACAGGAGTTTAAAGAAAAACAATCCGCTTATGACCGGGAAGTTGAAATTCTTTGCAATAGTTCTCAGAATCTGTCAGATCTGAGTGATCAGGCAAGAGATTTTATGGGCTGCCGGGTGTCGATTGACAATATGGTGGTATTGAAAGACTATCAGGAGGTTTTGTCCAATCGGGTTCGGTGTCAGCAGGTTGTGGTTGATCAGGCTTATTCAATGCTGGAAGAAACCCGTCTGCATTTATCCCAGGCGGTGAAGGAAAAGAAGACACTGGAGAAGCTGAAGGATAAGCGTTATGAACAATTTCTCCAAGAGTGCATGCGCCAGGATCAAATAGTAATTGACGAGGCGGCAGTAATAGGCTTTAATCGGGAGTCAAAATCTTAGCGGTCTATGAGATGGTTTAACGGGAGCGATTTTTTATATGATTATTAAGATTTTAAAAATAATGGGAATCTTTCTGGTGGCTATGGGATTGGGGTTTGCCGTTATGTATTTTGATTTAATAAAGCCGCCTGATGTAGTAGAGAGGATTCCTGTTGTTGGCCCATTACTGGCGGAAAAGAACCGGACCGATGAAGTTGAGCCGGAAAAACAAGGCGAAACCCAGCGCCAAAAAGATAAACGGATCCTTGAAGAAATGAAAGCCCAAGTAGCTCTTGCCAATAGTATTTCTTCTAAGCTGGAAAATGAAAATGTAGAACTGCTGGCTGAAATAGCGGCTTTATCAAAGGAATTGGATACCCTTGAGAGTGCCCGGGCGGAGAGTGATTCCGAGGCTGACCGACTGAAGAAGCTGGCCGGTTATTATGGCAATATGAAAGCCAAAAATGCAGCTGCCATAATGACGGAGCTGGATGATGCCACAATAATAAAGATTTTTTCGAAAATGGAGATGAATGCGACCGCAGGCATTTTGGGGGAGCTGAACCCTCAGCAGGCCGCGAGGATTACGCAGAAAATGGCAGCAGAGAAGGGAGGTGAATAAGTGTCGATAGCTGTTTTGTTACCAGTATCTAATACTATGCCGGGCTTAGCACCGGGCAAATCAGGTGACATGGAAAATAACAACTGCTCGAATTCAGATTTCGAAAACAGCTTGAAATCCTTTGGCAGTATGCCGGACAAGCCGGAAACCCAGGAAAATGCCTCTATGGAAACAGTTTTTCAGCCGGAAATGGGGCTGCAGTTTTTGCTTAACCAAATTCCTGAGCAAAAAGAAGAGGCCGGTAATATAAAGACTCATTGTGAGGAGGGGGGAAATGTACCGGCGGAAATATTCGATTCGAAAGGTTTACTGCCGACTTTGACTGAACCCACAGAGCTTGACTCAGGGTTAGTGTTACCGAAGCCGGATTCCAGTGACCAGACTCAACTGATTAATGCTTCGGTTTACGGCATAGCCGGAGAGGCAAATGCTGCCGGAGAAGGGAGAAGTTCACTGGATAAGATGCCTCAGAGCTCAGAGCCGTTGTCCTCCAATCAAGGTGCAATCAATATTTCGGAGGTAAGAGACAAGGGAAATCCTAAAGGGCAAAAGCAGGCTATTCGGTCCATGACCACTGGAAACCCGTCAAACCAGGCTTTGGTTGAAAAATTGAGCATTAAGGCTGGGGTTGATTCTCAAGCCAGGACTGAGGCTGGGTCTGATGGAGGAATAGAAAACCATGCGGGCAAGGATCAGAAGGCTATGGAGGTTAACCAACTGATCTCTTTGGAATCTGAGCGTATGCGAGGAACGAAAAACTCGGAAGACCTTCAAGGCAATACCAAAATATCTGAAGGTGAGGCTGCCTGGGGTGCAACCGGTAAATCAGGTACTGAACCGGTATTGCTGAATCGGGAGACTATTTCCCAAAAGCCGATTTCAAGTAAACAGATGATCGAACAGGTGATTAAAAGCATGGAGCATATGCCGCTTTCCAGGTCATCAGATGTTACCATCAAGCTGGAGCCCCAATCTCTGGGGAAGCTGCACATTCATCTTCAGATCAGAGATGATGTGATTGTGGCTACCTTTAGTACTGAGAACCATCTTGCGAAACAATTGCTTGAAAGTGGCTTGGGCAATCTCAGAATGCAATTGGAGTCCAGCGGAATCCGCCTGGAAAGGGCAGAGGTCAATGTAGACCTGGGAAATGAGTGGGGATTTGCCAGTTCTGACTGGTCTGAAAGTGACCAAAGCCGACATCAATTTCACTCAGCCGCCGGCTATGAACCAAATCTTATTATGACCAAAATGAGTATGGATGAGTGGACTGAGGAAGAAGCACCCGTTAACTACTCGGGTGATGCTACAGTTAATTATCTCATTTAAGGAGGGATACATATGAGCGTTTATGGTGTTTCAGGCACTTCCTACTCCAACACTGGCAATACGGTCACTGATACTACTAAGGAATTGGGGAAAGATGATTTTTTTAAACTGCTGATCGCTTCTTTAAAGTACCAGGATCCTCTGGAGCCTATGGAGAATCAGGAGTTTGTTTCGCAGATGGCTAACTTCAGTTCTCTGGAGCAGATGACGAATCTGAATACTCAGTTTCAAGGTATGTCTTCTTTTTTGGAAAACTGCTTATCCTCCATCACCTATATCCAACAGGCGACAGCTTGTCTGGACAAGGAAGTGGAATATCTGGATGGTGATCAGATCCTGGTGGCTCAGGTGGATGGGGTGGAATTCCATGAAGGAATGCCTGTTCTGGTAGCCGGGGATCAACGTATACATTTGGCGTATGTAATCTCAATAAGAACACCTCAGACTGTTTCCCAGGAGGCCGTTGCGGATGAGGCAGCTGCTGAGGGGAATGAAATAATTCAAGAATAGTGAGGTGTTAAAGGTGACTGTAAACAAGGTTTTCTTTCCGGAACAAATGCAACCTATTGCACCATTGAACCAGTCAAAGGTTGATAATAAGACACCTAAGGCATCTCCATCTCAATTTGATCAGGTGCTGGCAAGTCAATCCAGACAGGTGAAATTCTCCAGTCATGCCCAACAACGGATGAAATCACGAAATATCCAGTTTGGCGATCAGGAGATGAATCAATTACAGAATGCCATGAATAAGGCTCGGGCCAAAGGCTCTCGCGACAGTTTGATTCTTATGGGTGACATGGCCTTGGTGGTCAGTGTAAAAAACAACACCGTTATTACTGCTCTCGATGGAGACAGCATCAAAGAAAACGTGTTCACCAACATTGATAGTGCAGTTGTAGTATAAGGGCTGGACCTCATTGAGGAAGCCTGGCGGCGCTGATTTATCGAAGCGCAGCTTAATAAAAGGAGGTCAATAATTATGATGCGTTCCATGTATTCGGCCATATCCGGATTAAAAAATCATCAGACTAAAATGGATGTAATAGGAAATAACATTGCTAATGTTAACACCTATGGTTTCAAAAAGGGAAGAGTGGTCTTTAAGGACGCTCTTTATCAAACTATGAAAACCGGTTCTGCTCCCCAGGACAACCGGGGAGGAACCAACTCCATGTCAATAGGTTTAGGAATGTCACTGGGCAGTATCGATACGATTAATACTCCAGGTTCTTCCCAAAGCACCGGTAAAAACACGGATCTGTGCATCAGTGGAAACGGCTATTTTATAGTGCAGTCCGGACATGAGATGCTCTACACTCGCTCAGGAGCATTTGATTTTGATGAAACCGGCAATTTTTATGCCTTAGGAAATGGGGCCTTGGTTTTGGGGTGGATGGCTGATCCTAACAACAACTGGAATATAAACACCGATGATAAAGGAAACCCGGTGCCTATCAATATTGGAGGATTAAGCAGCTTGGCGCCACAGGCCAGCACGGCCATGAATTTTACCGGGAATCTGGATTCTTCATCAGCAGATAGTGCCATTGTGCCTACTTCCAAGGTGGTATATGATTCTCTGGGCAATGAGCACACCATTTATTTTCAATTTACAAAAACTGCTGTTCCCAATGAATGGGAATGCCGAATCTCCGCTGAGCCCGATTTTAGTACATCTATTGTGACTGGGACTGATCCTATACCTATGGAGTTTGATACCAGCGGAAGACTAGTAAGTCCAACAGGTGTTGATGTCGAGCTGTCTGGTATTAGTGGTGCAGAAGATATTGATATCGATATAGATTTCAGCTCTATTACCCAGTACAAAGGGGAATCAACGGCTTGGGCCAGTTATTGTGACGGATATACCAGCGGAGATCTGAGAAGCATCAGCATTGATGAAACCGGTACTATCAAAGGCACCTTCTCCAATGGACAGATTCGTGACCTGGGGATGGTGGCTTTGGCTACTTTCCAGAACCCGGCTGGATTAACCAATATGGGAGGCAGTCTCTTTCAGGTATCCAGCAACTCTGGTGATCCCAACATTGGATTACCCGGCAATGAAGACCGGGGAGTACTGATTCCTTCGAACCTGGAAATGTCCAATGTGGATTTGTCCGAGGAATTTGTAGATATGATTACTACTCAAAGAGGCTTCCAGGCCAATTCTCGAGTTATTACCACCTCTGACCAGATGTTGGAGGAATTAGTCAATCTTAAGAGGTAAAGGCGATAAATGAGTTCCACCGGTAATAGAGAGGAAAGAAAATGATTGAACTGACCCGAATAAATGGAGAAAAAATGGTGATTAACGCGGAACTCATTGAGATTCTGGAGGCGACTCCCGACACGGTTGTAACCCTGACCACCGGGAAAAAATTTGTGGTTAGCGAGAAACCGGAGCAGATAGTATCGGGAATTATCCGCTTCAGGAAATTGATCAACAATTTGAAAGGCTAGGAGGGTTTAAGGGTGGCTGAAGAAAAAAATGATAAAGAGATTACACAGCAGACCGGTATCAGTATCAAATTTATTGCCATATGTCTTATTCTGTTTCTGGCAACAATTGGAGGTTCCTACTTTGCCATCAAAACCGCCCTTGCCCCTCTGTTGCCCAGCAACACGGTGACCAAGGGTGAGACAGGAACCATCGGCAACTTAATTGACCTGGGGGAGTTCACGGTTAATGTCCTGGACGTGAGTATGGCTCGATATTTGAAGACCGAAATCGTAATTGAAGTTAGCGATGATAAGGTAAAAAAAGAAATTGAGGCTAACCTGTTACCGGTACTCAGAGATGAAGTGATTAGTATTCTTTCATCAAAGACTTTGGCTGACCTGGACAGTCGGCATAGGAATGAGCTGAAGAAAGAGATAAAAGACAAGTTGAACAAACGACTTAATGATGCGGTCAGCAATGTTTATTTTGACTCTTTTATTACTCAGTAATCCCATTCGGGGACTAATATCGTCATTATGGTGGCACGGGGGGGGATATTGTGAGTGAGGTTTTATCTCAAGGTGAAATTGATGCGTTACTAAGTGCTCTTAATAAGGGTGAAGTTGATGCTGATGAACTAAAGAAAGAAACAATGAAGAAAAAAATAAGACTATATGATTTTCGACGTCCCAATAAATTTTCTAAGGAACAAAAACACACTTTGCAGGTGATCTTTGAAAACTATGCTCGTTCTCTGAGCAATTATCTTTCGGCTCAATTACGCACTCCCGCGACGGTAGAAGTCTTATCCGTTGAACAGATCACCTATGATGAGTTTATCAGGTCTATAGCTAATCCTACTATACTAGGCATTTTTTCATTACCTCCCCTGGAAGGTAACGCAATATTAGAAATAAATCCCAACCTGGGATTCGCTATTTTGGATCGCATCCTGGGAGGGACTGGTCAAACCATCGATAAAATACGGGGCTTAACGGAGATAGAAGAAACTATTATGGATCGAATCTGTGCCAAAATGCTGGATTATCTGGAAGAGCCCTGGACCATTATTGCACCTATTAAACCCTCACTGGTGAGAATTGATTCTAATCCCCAGTTTACCCAGGTAGTTTCTCCCAGTGAAATGGTATTGATAGTATCATTGGAGACCAACATTTGCGGGGTTATCGGGATGATAAACATATGTATCCCTTTTTTGGTACTGGAACCCATTATCAATAAGTTGAATGTCAATTACTATTATTCATCTAATACCAGGCGGAGTGATGCCAACTTTTCTAATTCAATAAGCAGCCGTTTGCAGGATACTTCTATCCCGATCAAGGTTTTAGTAGGTAATGCCGTAATTACCGTAGCCGAGCTTCTGGAGCTGAATGTGGGTGATGTGGTTCCGCTGGAGCGAAGCATTGATGATGATATGGAAGTAATCATCGGCAATACCACGAAATTCTTAGCAAAACCGGGTATTTACAGTAACCGTTCTTCAGTCAGAATTACCAAAATTGTTGAGGAAGGAGATGATGAGAATGGATAATGGCATACTGTCGCAGGGTGAAATAGATGCTCTGTTGAAAGGCAAGTCTTCGTCCGAGGGTGAAGAGACAGGTAAAGCGCTCTTGCTGACTCCCACCGAGGAAGATACTTTAGGCGAAGTAAGCAATATCGGGATGGGTACTTCAGCTACTACCCTTTCGACTTTGTTGGGTCGTAAGGTCAGCATTACTACTCCTGCTATCAGATATACTTCGCGGAAGCAGTTCAGCAGTGATTTTCCTGTTCCGTATGTGGTGGTTAAGGTTAATTACCAGGAAGGCCTTACGGGAAGTAACATTTTAATTATCAAAAAGGAAGATGCCAGCATTATAGCAGACCTGATGATGGGTGGGGACGGCCAGGTTCAAGAGCTGAATGAGATTATGCTGAGTGCGGTAAGTGAGGCCATGAACCAGATGATGGGTTCCTCAACTACCAGCATTTCATCAATGTTAAAGATTCGTATCAACATTAATCCTCCGACTCTGTCCATAATAGATTTTTCTGATCCAAAAGCAGAGTTCGATCTTGATGAAGAATTTGATAGTGTTGTTCAGGTGTCTTTCCGAATGGAGATTGCCGATCTGGTAGATAGTGAAATAATGCAGTTGATACCAATCAAATCGGCGCGTCAGATAGTGAAAACTTTAATGGATATTACCCAGAGCCCTCAACCAGAGGCTAAATTAACTCCGCCCCCCCAAATATCAATACCTGTTGAGGAGTTTGCTCCGGTTCACTCCGAACCATCTGTCGGTTCGGATCTTATTGATTTTTTTAGCGAACAGCTGAGTGAACCGCCTATGAAAACGACCCGGACCCCCGATGAACAGGTCACAGTCAGACCGGTGCATTTCTCAGATCTGGGAAGCCCTTCGAATCAGGGAGAGATGAGAAATATTGATATTATTCTGGATGTTCCGCTGGACATTAGTGTTGAGTTGGGGAAAACCAAAAAAAGCATTAAGGAGATCTTGGAATTAGGGCCAGGATCAATTATTCAGCTGGATAAACTGGCTGGAGAACCGGTGGATTTTAAGGTCAATGGCAAATTAATTGCTAAGGGAGAGGTGGTGGTTATTGACGAAAATTATGGCCTTAGAATATCAGCAATTGTGAGTCCATTAGATAGGATGACCAAATTACAATAAATCGGGAGGGAAAAATGAGTAAGCGCGTTTTAATTGTGGATGACGCTGCGTTCATGAGGATGATGATTAAAGACATTTTGACCAAAAATGGTTACGCAGTTGTTGGAGAAGCGGAGAACGGTCTTAATGCCATTGAGAAATATACTGAGTATTTGCCGGACTTGGTTACAATGGACATTACGATGCCGGAAATGGATGGAATCAGTGCGGTGAAGGAGATCAAAAAGAATGATCCTAATGCCAGAATCATCATGTGCAGTGCAATGGGACAACAGGCGATGGTAATCGATGCCATCCAAGCAGGTGCCCGTGACTTTATTGTCAAGCCTTTTCAACCTGATCGTGTTCTAGAGGCTGTTGCCAAAGCCATGAGTTGATTGGGCCGAAAGTGAGAAATATGCCAAGGATTAAACTGATTGCCGTTCTGATAATCTTGGGTCTGTTCTGGGGTGGGCTGGAAGCTCAAGCTATGCCTATAGAAAATGAAGACCAAAAAGTTGAAATGAGCTATGAGGCGCCTCAGAAAGCTGAAAATCGAAGTGTCTTTGGGTTGGTACTTCAGATGATCTTCGCCCTGGCCTTAATTATTTTTCTGGCCTGGGGGCTGATCAGATTTTTTGGCAGAAGCTTGAATACATCTTTCCAGGGAAGGTGGGTCAGAGTAATTGATCAGGTTTCTCTGGGAGCTAACCGAAGCATATCGGTAGTTGAAATCGGTGGAAGATCTTTTCTTATCGGCATTACTGATCATGGCATTTCCTTGCTTACAGAAATCGAAGATCCAGAGTTGATTCAGGAAATGATTGTAGCTAATCTGGATCAGAATAACCAGGCGAGTCTGGAACCCACTATGATATGGGAACAGGTGAAGCGGCGGCTTATGCCTGTCAGGGAGCATTCTGAGCCAAGACATGATTTTGCTAAGATATTTGATCAGCGACTTAAACGGATGGATTCTATTTCGGAGCGTATGAAGAATATTAACGGTGACAAAAACCAGGATAACGGGGATAAGAGATGAGGAGAAAAATCCGATTTTGTTCTTTCCGAAACATGATGCTGCTGGGGATACTGGCTGCAGTGGGAGTATTTATACTTGTTGCGCCGGTGGGGGCGGCTCCCTTTGAAATTCCCAACATTAATCTGTCAGTAGAGGGAAGCCCGGAAAGCAGTCCTGAAGGGGTCTCACAAACCCTGCAGCTCCTGGCTTTAATAACTGTACTGACTCTTGCTCCCGCCATATTAATACTAGTGACATCTTTCACCCGGATAGTAGTCGTTCTTTCGTTTTTAAGGAGTGCATTGGCAACCCAGCAAATGCCGCCTAATCAGGTCTTGATTGGCTTGGCATTATTTCTTACTTTTTTTGTGATGCAGCCAACCTGGCAGGAGGTTAATAACAATGCTTTGCAGCCGTACCTAAATAGCGAAATGGGGTATGAGGAAGCGTACGAAACAGCCATGAATCCTATAAGGACCTTTATGTTTCAGCAAACCCGGGAAAAGGATTTGGCCTTATTTGTCAGACTCTCAGATATTGAGCGACCTCAGACTTATAAGGATATTCCCACTTATGTATTGATTCCATCTTTTGCAATCAGTGAGCTTAAGACGGCTTTTCAAATAGGGTTTGTTTTGTTTGTGCCTTTTCTGGTCATCGACATGATTTGTGCCAGTGCTTTAATGTCAATGGGAATGATGATGCTTCCTCCCATGATGATCTCGCTTCCCTTTAAAATACTGCTCTTTGTGTTGGTGGATGGGTGGAATTTAGTAATTCACTCATTGATTATTAGCTTCAGGTAGGTGTTTTTATGAATGAAAACCTAATTATGGGAATAGCTAAAGATGCCGTTTGGACAGCCCTGCTGGTTGCGGCTCCAATCCTGGGAGGCAGTTTGCTGGTCGGCTTATTGATAAGCATCCTGCAGGCGACTACCCAGATTCAAGAACAGACGCTAACATTTGTTCCTAAAATTGTAGCAGTATTTTTAATACTAGTTATTTTTGGCCCCTGGATGCTCAATATTTTAATGAGCTTTACTAATAATCTTTTTTTGGATATCCCGCGCTATATTTTGATTCACTAGGAGGTCACAATGGCTCTTGGGTGGGAAAGCTTTTTACTGGTAGTCGGCAGAATGTCGGGGCTGTTTATCAGCACTCCCGTTTGGAGCAGCAGACAGATTCCCGCTCAGGTTAAGATTTTCTTTATCCTGATGTTTAGCGCTTTAGTATCGATGGTTACTCCTATCGATACTACTGCTGCCCTGGCCGGACCGGGATTCTTCTTTCTGGCTTTGGGGATAGAGGTTTTTATTGGATATGCCATTGGTTTCGTAGCCTATGTGGTTTTTGCCGGCATCCAGCTGGCCGGTCAACTTATGGACATGCAAATGGGCTTTGGTTTAGTTAACGTTATCGATCCTCAGTCCGGCACCCAGGTTCCGCTAATCGGGAACTTTCAGTTTCTGGTAGCTTTGATGGTGTTTCTGGCGGTGAATGGTCATCATCTCGTTTTAAGCGCTGTTCACGATAGTTATAAATATGTTCCGATTCTGGGAGCTAACTTAGACGGAAATTTCTTTAATTTTATGATGAATATGGGGGGGTATATGTTCGTTATCGGGCTAAAGTTGGCTGCTCCTGTGGTGGCCGCTCTGTTTCTGGCGGATATCGCCTTGGGCTTTATTGCCAGAACAGTGCCTCAGATGCACGTATTTATCATCGGTTTGCCGATGAAAATTGGAATAGGTTTGGCCTTGGTAATGGTTACAATGCCCGTTTTTATATGGTTCATTTCTGTTTTGATGGAAAGGTTTTTTGTATATATGGAGCAGCTGATTATTATCTTGGGGAAGTGAGAGATTGGAACTATATCTTGGTTTTGACCTGCAATTGTTTGCTGGGGAAAAAACTGAGCCGGCCACTCCTCATAAAAGGCAAGAGGCCAGAAAAAAAGGCCAGGTTTTTAAAAGCAATGACCTGAACTCAGCCGTTATTATTCTGGCGGTCTTTTCAGTTATTTACTTTGGATTTTCTTATATGCTGGAAACTCTGCGGGATTTTATTAAAGAATTTATAATTGCGAAATCAGTTGTTGAGATTACACCGGCGGTAGTAAACGCTGTATTTTTGGAGGCCCTTAATGTAAGTATCAAGATTACCTGGCCAATCCTGGCGGTAGCATTGGTCGTGGGAGTAGCCAGCAATTTGCTCCAGGTTGGTTTCATTTTTTCCAGTGAGCCTCTGGGATTGAAGCTGGAAAGGCTTAATCCTGTTGAAGGCTTTAAAAGGATATTTTCCAAACGCGCCATGGTTGAACTGCTTAAATCCTTGTTCAAGTTGAGCATGACAGCCTACATTGTATATCAAATATGTATAAAGTATCAGCAAGTGTTTCCGGCCATGATGGACATGGAAGTTAATCAGATGACTCAGATCATGATAAAGATTATTTTTGAAATGGCCATGAAAATTGGAGTGGCATTGCTGGCACTGGGAGTTGTGGATTATCTTTACCAGCGCTGGGAGCATGAAAATACTTTAAAAATGAGCAAACACGAGGTTAAAGAAGAGTACAAGCAGATGGAAGGACATCCTCAGTTGAAGTCCAGACAAAAACAGAAGCAGAGAGAAATGTCCATGAGCAGAATGATGTCGGAAGTGCCCAAAGCTGATGTAGTAATAACTAATCCCACTCATTTTGCCGTTGCCCTAAAATATGTGGCCGAGCAGATGAACGCCCCGGTAGTAGTTGCCAAGGGTCAAAACCTGGTAGCTCTGCGAATTAAAGAAATTGCCAGAGAAAATAAGGTTGAAATTGTTGAGGAACGGGAACTGGCCCGGGAGTTGTTTTATTTTTGTGATCTGGGAATGGCCATTCCAGAAAGCCTTTACCAGGCTGTGGCTCAGGTGCTGGCTTTCGTATACAGTCGTAGCAAAGCTGGTTAGACAAAACGAATAGCAAGGAATTATTACATGATTGTTCGGGAGGTAACACATTGGACTATGCTCAAGGTTCGAAAATAAATAAGCTTATAGCAAATTCCGGCCTCCTGGTAGCAATTGGAGTTGTTGGTGCGGTTATGATGATGATCATACCTGTACCCAGCGAAATCCTTGATATTCTTTTGACTTTTAACATTAGTTTTGCTTTAGTGATACTTCTGGTGGCCATGTTTAATTTGAGTCCGCTGGAATTTTCCGTCTTCCCGTCACTGCTGTTAATTACTACGCTTTTAAGGCTTTCATTGAACATATCCGCTACCCGGTTGATTCTGGGGGAAGCTGATGCGGGCCAGGTTATTCATGCTTTTGGCAGCTTCGTAGTCAAAGGTGATATGATAGTAGGCTTTGTCATCTTCCTGATTTTAGTGGTAGTCCAATTTATCGTTATTACTAAGGGTGCAGAGCGGGTTTCAGAGGTGGCAGCCCGCTTTACCCTGGATGCCATGCCAGGCAAGCAAATGGCTATTGATGCCGATTTGAATGCCGGTATCATTGATGAAGGAGAAGCCCGAGGAAGACGCCGTAATATTCAAAGAGAAGCTGATTTTTATGGCGCAATGGACGGGGCCAGCAAGTTTGTAAAGGGAGATGCAATAGCGGGAATAGTCATCGTCATTATAAATATCGTAGGGGGCCTGGCCATAGGAGTATTGCAAAAAGGATTTACTTTGGCTGAGGCCGCCCACAGATATACAATTTTAACGGTTGGGGATGGCTTGGTAACCCAAATTCCCGCTTTATTAATTTCCACTGCAGTTGGCATAGTAGTAACCCGGTCAGCCTCAGAAACAGATTTGGGACAGGAGCTTTTCACTCAAGTTTTCTCAGATTCGCGGGTTTTGTTTTTGGCAGCGGGAGTGCTGGTGGCACTTGGACTGATTGGGCTGCCTAAAGCACCGATGTTTGTAATTGCCGCTATTTTTATTGCTTGGGGATTTCTTATGAGAAATGCCATTAAGAAGGAAGATTCGGACCGGGAGGCGGAAGAACTGGAAGAGGCCCATGAGATTAAAAAACCTGAAAACGTCATGCAATTACTGCGGGTTGAAAAGATGGAATTGGAAATTGGTTATAGTTTGATTCCCCTGGTAGATGCCGACCAAGGGGGCGATCTCCTTGATCGCATAATAATGATCCGCAGACAGGCTGCGGTTGAACTGGGGTTCATAGTACCTCCCATCAGAATCCGTGATAACATGCAGCTTAAGCCCAACCAGTATCTGATCAAGATCAAAGGACTGGAAGTGGCTAGGGGAGAGCTTTATATTGACAGTTATTTAGCTATTGGACCGGGAATCGAAAATGATTTAGAGCTCAGGGGCATAGATACTGAAGAACCTGCCTTTAAATTACCGGCCCGATGGGTAGATACCCAGGATAGAAAAGAGGCAGAAGCAAAGGGATATACAGTAGTTGATCCACCGGCTGTAGTAGCGACTCATTTGACTCAGACCGTTAAGAAACGAGCTCATGAGTTATTGGGTCGCCAAGAGGTTCAGACCATGATTGACTATGTTAAGCAAAATAATCCGGCCGTGGTCAATGAGTTGATACCAGATATGCTGGCATTGGGTGATATTCAGAAGGTGCTGTCAAATCTACTGTTGGAACAAGTGCCCATAAGAGATATTGACACCATTCTGGAGGCCCTTGCGGATTATGCCAAGCTGACCAAGGACCCGGATATCCTCACGGAATATGTTCGGCAAGCTCTGAAGCGTCATATTACCACATTGTACGTGGGAGAAGACAATCGTATGACTGTGATTACGCTGGATCCCGGTTTTGAAGAATATCTCAGAGATTCGTTGCAATCAAGTGATTTTGGTTCATATTTAGCCATTGATCCCAGCCGTGCTCAAAACATGGTGGGACAATTAAACCGGCATAATGATAGATTGTCAACCAAAGGACAAAACCTGATTATTCTTTGTGCGCCCGTTCTGCGGATCTATTTTAAGAAGCTGCTGGAGAAATTCATGCCGGGAGTAGTCGTACTATCATATAACGAAATCGAGACTAATGTGGATCTTGATATAATGGGGATGATTTCTGGATGAAAATCAAAAGGTTTGTAGCAGACTCTTTTCCCGAGGCCATGAAACAAGCTGAAGAGCAAATGGGTAATGACGCCATAATCCTTCACAGCCGCAAATTCAGGAAAGGCGGATTTTTCGGGTTGTTTGCCAAAGAAAAGTGCGAAATCACCGTAGCGATTGATAACAATTATGGCAACAGTATTTCCCTGCCTTCTTCATCTGCCAATAACCGGACCGGAAATAAGTCTGTTCTGAGAAGTGAAAAAGATTCTTCTATCCTGGAAGTAATGGAAGAGATTAAAGGGATGAAATATATGGTGGAAGGGCTGCGGGAACAAATGGCTGAAAGCCAGTTCCAGGCTCGCAGTCGTCAAGGGAAAATACTTCATAAAGCACTGATGGGCAGAGAAGTTGATGAAAAGCTGGCCAATAAAATAGTTAAAACAGTGGAAACCAGAATGAAGGAAGAGGAGCTAAGCCAGCCCTCTCGTGTACGCGAGATGAGTATCCAGGTAATTGCTGAGCTTTTTAAGACACCACAGGGAATTGAATTCAGAGACCGCCAACCTCGCATTGTCACTCTTATTGGTCCAACCGGGGTTGGAAAAACCACTACTATTGCCAAGCTGGCGGCCAAATTCAGTTTGGGTGAAGGCAAAAAGGTTGCGCTAATTACCATTGATACTTATAGAATCGCAGCTGTGGAACAGTTAAAGACCTACACTGATATTATTGGCTTACCTCTGGAGGTAGTATTTAAACCTCAGGACCTAAAGACAGCTATTGATCGATTTTTATCCTATGACATAATTCTGATTGATACGGCAGGACGAAGCCCGCGCAATGAGGATCAAATGGCGGACCTCGTTAAATTCATCGAAGCCGCAAACCCTGACGAAACATTTTTAGTGTTAAGTGCCACTACCCGAACATCTGATCTTCAAGAGGCTTTAAGCAAATTCGGCACCCTTAATATAGATAAAATTATATTCACCAAACTGGATGAAACCACGTGTTATGGACCAATCCTAAATGTTGTTACCCATACCAGGAAACGATTATCCTATGTCACAAATGGACAAAACGTTCCCGACGACATTGAATTGCCAGATAGTTCCCGATTGGCTCGTCTGGTGGTGGGAGATGATTTGTTGGCATGAAAGATCAAGCCGAAAAATTGAGGATTTTAACCCGGAATGTTAAACAGCAAATTGAAGCTGAGATAGATACTGTGCCGAAACGGAAACACACCAGAGTTATTGCTGTTACCAGCGGGAAGGGTGGAGTTGGCAAGACCAATATTGCTTTGAACCTGGCAATAAGCATCAGTGAATTGGGAGAAAAGGTTATTCTGTTGGATGCCGATATGGGCTTGGGTAATGTTGACATTATTGTGGGATTAATCCCCCGGTACAATCTTTACGATCTTATTAAAAGAGAGAAAAGCATTCGGGAAATAATGATAACCGGTCCCAAAGGAATTCAAATAATACCGGGAGGCTCTGGTATTTTTCAAATGGCTGATTTGAAGGAGTGGGATCTCCGAATGATAGTGGACGAGTTGGGAAGCTTGGATGGAGAAAGTGATTACCTTATTGTTGATACAGGAGCGGGGATTGCCAGTAATGTGTTGAATTTTGCCTTAACAGCCGATGAAATCATAATTGTAACTACCCCTGAGCCTACTTCAATAACCGATGCTTATGGAATTATAAAGACCGCTACCCTTCGAAAAGCTCGGGGAAAATTCCACCTGATTGTAAATCGGGTTGAGTCTAAGTCAGAAGGAGATGCGGTTGGGAAAAATATAGAATATGTGTGCAAAAGATTTTTAAACGTTAAGGTTAATATTTTAGGACATGTAATGGAGGACTCCAAAGTACATAATGCGGTTATGCAGCAACAGGCATTGATGCTCATGGCGCCATCCAGTATAGCCGCACAAAATGTAAGGGGGATTGCTCATAGCTTGTGCGGAGTAAATGCTCAACCAAGGGTTGAACCTATTGGGATTAAGGACTTTTTTCGTCGCCTTGTAAAATCATTGGAGTAATTTGTCGCTGAAAAGGATATGAGGAGGGAGAGGTCGTGAACGATATTAAAGTAATGGTGGTAGATGATTCGGCATTTATGAGGAAGGTTATCGGCGACATAATCACGGCACAGCCCGATATGAGAGTTGTCGCGACTGCTCGTAACGGGCAGGAAGCACTGAAACTGATAAAGACAGTAGACATTGATGTAATTACTATGGATGTAGAAATGCCAATAATGAACGGTCTGCAGGCATTGGAAAAGATTATGAGCGAAGACCCGTTGCCGGTTATTATGTTGAGCAGCCTGACCCAACGTGGTGCAGATGCCACCATGAAAGCACTCTGTTTGGGAGCTGTTGATTTCATCTCCAAGCCTTCCGGCACAATGGGAATCAATAATACCGCCGGCGAAATAACACGAAAGATAAAGATTGCAGCTGCCACTCGTTATCGACTAAGAAAACAGAGTGTCCAGCCAATTATTAAGAAAACAAAGCCGATAAAGACCGCTATCAGTGCTAATGATACTCCTGGAAAATTGGTGCTGATTGGTACTTCAACAGGCGGTCCCAAGGCTCTTCATGAGGTGATTCCCAAACTACCGGGCAATTTGGGGGCCGCAGTTCTGGTGGTTCAGCATATGCCTTCCGGATTCACTCGCTCTCTGGCTGAAAGATTAGATCGTCTTTCTTCACTACGAGTGAAAGAAGCTGAAGATGGTGAGCGAATTTTAAGGGGGTGTGTATATATAGCTCCTGGAGATTTTCATTTGAAGGTAAGGCGATCGGCGGATTCCTCCAATCGCCGGCTAATGGTTAATTTAACTCAGGATAATTTGGTTTCCGGACATCGGCCGTCAGTTGATGCCATGCTTGATTCCGTTGTCAACGAATACTGGTCAAAGATAATAACCGTCATTATGACCGGTATGGGACAAGACGGAGCAAAGGGAGCCAGTTGGGTTAAGAGTAAGGGCGGCAAGGTCATTGCCGAAGATAGTTCTACTTGCATAGTTTATGGAATGCCCAAAGCGGTCATCGAGACAGGCAATGCTGATAAGATTTTACCCCTGCAGAATATAGCCAATGCTATTGCTGAGATGGTTCTCTAGCTCAATAAATATGATTTTAGTGGCGGGGGTTGCTGTAGTGAGGAAACGATTGGGGAGGTAGAACAATGAATATGGACATGTCACAATACCTGGATGTCTTTATTGAAGAAGGCAAGGAGCATCTATTAATCCTAAGCAAAGGGCTTTTAGAGTTGGAAAAGGACCCCAGGAATTTATCCAGTATTAATGAAATATTTCGATCGGCTCATACTCTTAAAGGCATGTCAGCCACTATGGGCTTCAATAATATGGCTGAACTTACTCATCATATGGAAGATGTGCTTACAAGATTAAAGGATGGGGTAATGATAGCCGATGGTATGGTGATTGATGTACTCCTGGACTGCCTGGACCGCCTGCAAATGATTACGGAAAGCATTCAGGAGGGCCAGTCGAATGGGGTTAGCGGTACAGACCTAATTGAGAAACTTGAATACTTAATTAGTGGAGATCAGCCGGAGCATCCAACCATCATTTCTGAGGAATCAGGGCAGGATTACAACCAGGAACAAAAAGCCTCAGGCGAACTTGTTAACATTGAAATGCCTTTTAAACTCAACGAATATGACATGACTATTATTAAAGAAGTTCATGCCAAAAATCTTAATGCCTATTATATTGCAATCGATATTGCCAAGGATTGTCTGATGAAGTCGGTGCGGGTATTTATGGTCTTTAAGGCGTTGGAAGCTGATGGAGAGATTATAAAAACGTATCCTTTGGCTGAAGATCTCGATGAAGGCAAATTTGAAAAGGAATTCCACATAATCTTAGTCAACGGATTGGATGGGGATACTATTCTCCAGCGAATCAACAATATTTCAGAAGTCGAAGTAAAGACTATTAAACCCATCAGCGGACCAAGCTGGTCTTATTCATCACCACCGATAATACAGGAAAAAAACGGGGCAATGATAAATCAAACAGATGAAGTGATAAAAACTCATAAAGTTAAACAGACCGTAAGAGTTGATATTGAAAAATTGGACATCCTGTTAAACCTGGTAGGTGAGCTGGTAATCAACAAAGGACGATTAGAGCAGATTGGATCAACCCAAAAACATAACGACTTAAATGAAGTGGTGGAGCAGATTGAACGTATTACCAACGATCTTCAGAATATTGTAATGAAGGTTCGTATGGTTCCCATAGAAAATGTGTTTAATCGGTTCCCCAGAATGATAAGAGATCTTGCTAAAGATGAAGGCAAAGATATTGAATTTATAATTGAAGGAAAAGAAACCGAGCTTGATCGGACGGTCATTGATGAAATTGGTGATCCTTTGGTGCATTTGTTGAGAAATGCGGTTGATCATGGAATTGAGGAGGCTCATGTCAGAAAGGCTGCCGGTAAGCCATTGACCGGGACGGTACGCTTAATTGCTCGTTATCAAGGTAATAACGTGTTTATTGAGGTGATAGATGATGGTGGTGGTTTTGATGTTGAGTCAATTAAAAATACTGCCATAGACAAGGGAATCCTGACAGCTCAGTCAGTAAATGAACTCAGTACGGATGAAATCCTGCAATTAGTTTTCAGACCTGGTTTTAGCACTGCAAAAAATATAACCGATGTGTCTGGACGAGGAGTGGGATTGGATGTGGTGAAAAGCAAAATTGAAAGCCTTAATGGAGAAATCCATGTCCAAACTAAACCAGGTGAAGGAACGACATTCAGGATCAGGCTGCCTTTAACCTTGGCTATTCTTCAGGCATTACTAGTTCAGGTTGGTACTGATACTTACGCAATTCCGCTTTTCTCGGTAGATGAGACAACTATGATTACGGAAAATGAAATAAAGATGATTCACTCACAGGAAGTCATTGTCCTGAGAGGCACAGTATTACCGTTAGTGAGGGCCAGATCTTTATTGGAAGTTCCGCCGTCAGATTACGCCAGTGATACCATGTATGTAGTTGTAGTACGCAAGGGAGAAAAGCAAGTGGGAATGGTAGTAGATTCTATGTTGGGGCAACAGGAGGTCGTGATTAAATCTTTGGGTAAATTAATGGATGGTATTTCTGGATTTGCAGGGGCCACTATACTGGGAGATGGAGGAGTCTCATTGATATTGGATGTGGGCACTTTAATTTAAACAGGAGGTGGGGACATGACATTGTCTGACACATTTAACAAAGACACTCAGATAGTAGCTTTCAACTTGGGAACCAATTTATTCGGAGTCGATATTCTTACCGTCCAGGAAATAATAAAGGTTCTTAGTATAACCAGAGTGCCCAAGGTGGGGCGAAGTATTGAAGGCGTCATAAACCTTAGGGGAAATGTTATACCGATCTTTAATCTGCACAAACGTTTTGGAATAACACCCACTGAAGATAACAACGATCATCGCATTATTGTGTTTTATTTTGATGATATCAGAGCCGGAATAATTGTGGATGCGGTGGCAGAGGTTTTGAAGATAGATCAGGACCAAATCGAGGATGCTGGCAACATCTATAATGGGATTGAATCGGACTTTATTAAGGGAGTCGGCAAAGTTGATGATAGACTTATGCTTTTATTGGATTTTAGAAAACTGTTTGGGTTGACTTAAAAAGGCAGGCTGAGAATTATGATTCAAGATTTTTCTGATTTAACTGGTTTACAAATTGATGCTCTCAAAGAAGTAGGTAATGTAGGGGCCGGCAATGCTGCTACTGCTCTGGCTACCATGACTGGAGCCAGAGTGGAAATGTCCGTGCCACAGGTTGGAATAGTACCTTTCAACAAAGTAGCCGATATGGTTGGTGGTGCAGGTAACGCAGTGGTGGGGGTCTATCTGATGGTAACCGGTTCTGCCACTACTAACATGCTGTTCTTGTTATCAATTGACAAAGCCCTTTTGTTGGTGGATTTATTAATGGGTCAGCCGCCAGGCTACCACAAAATCCTCGATGAAATGTCGTTGTCTGCTATATCAGAGGTAGGAAATATTATTACCGGTACATATCTGAATGCATTAGCGTCCTTTACCGGGATGCAATTTGTCCCTACTGTACCTGATCTGGTTGTTGACATGGCAGGGGCCATCCTTGATAGCATATTGGCTCAATTTGGGGAATTGGGTGACCATGTCTTGGTTGTAGAAAACAAATTCAATCGGGAAGAGTACGATATAATCGGACATCTTTTCATGCTGCCGGAGCCTGGAAGCCTAAACAAAATACTTACCGCGCTTGGGGTGATATTCTGAATGTCCGATTTGAAGCAAGTTGGGATGGCGGAGCTTAAGGTGGTCCGTAGCCCTGACAGATTAATTACGGCCGGTCTTGGTTCATGTATAGGTATTTGCTTAATTGACAAAACGGCCAAGGTGGGAGGAATGGCTCATATTATGTTGCCATCAAGCATTCAGGCACGCAATGCACAAAATAGGGCCAAATTTGCAGATACTGCCGTAGAGGATATGATTTATGAAATGGAAAAGCTAGGCGCAATTAAGAGACGAATAGTAGCTAAGATAGCTGGTGGTGCCCAAATGTTTAAGATTTCGGCAGCCAGCGATATTATGAAAATAGGACTGCGAAACGACCAGGCAGTCGAAAGTGCCTTGGCCCAGGCTAAGATCAGAATTGTTGCCAAGGATACAGGAGGGAATTTCGGGAGAACTATCATTTTTGATACTGAATCCGGTGATTTGCTGGTAAGAACCATTGGTCACGGGGAGAAGATAATCTGATGAAGCTTGATCTTATGAAGCTTTGGGAGCAATATAAAGAGCATGATGATCAGATAGCCAGAGAAGAATTGATTGTCCACTATAGTTATCTGGTCAAGTATATTGCTAACCGACTAGCCATTAATTTGCCTAGTTATGTTGAAGTTGATGAATTGATTTCAGATGGAATTGAGGGTTTAATTGAGGCGGCTGATAAATATGATCTTCACCGCAAAATAAAATTCGAGACCTTTGCTTCAGCGCGAATACGGGGAGCAATGATCGATGGCCTGCGAGCCATGGATTGGGTTCCGGTCTCTATTCGACAAAAGAGCAAAGAATTAGAAAAAGCGTATGCTCACCTGGAAAGCACATTAGGACGTCCTGCTGCCGATATCGAAGTCGCCAACGAATTGGGCCTGACTATGGACAAATTCCATGTTTTAGTCAGAGATGCCAGTGTGACTGCCATGATTTATCTGGAAGATCTTCTGCTCGGCGAAGAAAGTGCTTCACAAAGTAAACGTATGATAGATCTGTTGCGTGATGATCAAGCTGAAAACCCTTTAGAAATAATTGCATTGTCTGAAACGAAAAGTGTGCTGGCCGAAGCAATCCGAAAGTTGCCTGAGAAAGAAAAAATTGTATTGGGACTATACTATTACGAAGGCTTAAACCTGAAGGAGATTGGTGAGGTTCTAAATCTTTCCGAATCGAGGATTTCACAGTTGCATACCAAATCGATTCACCGTTTAAGGGGTCGATTAAGCCGAAAAAAAAGTCAAATGTTCTGAACACAGGTCACTTGAAGCCGATTAATAATGCTTATTTGCATATAAATAAATTTGGGCATTTGAGAAAGGTGGGGTGAGATTATGAGTTCCGGATCTAAGAATAAGGGCCAAGACCAAGACGGATACGTAAAAGTATTCGTTTCCGATGATGCTATGGAAGCATATGCGACTGTATATGGTCCCAAAGAGCAGGGACAAGCTGTTACATTACAGGTTCTTTTACAGGCTCTTAAAGATGCAAAAGTGTCGGGGGGAATTCAACAAAAGGGTCTCAACGAAGCGATTCGTAATGAAAATTGGGGGAAACCGGTTCTGGTTGCCCGGGGTACTCTGCCCAAAGACGGCATTGACGGCAGGCTGGAGTATGAAACGCATTCGTCAGACGACGAAAAAGGCAGGCCGGCTGAAGGGGAAGACGGTAAAGTTGACTTCCGAAACCTCAATTTGGTCAGGAACGTTGCCAAAGGTGATTTATTAGTGGTTCGTATTCCTCCGGTTGAAGGGAGAGAAGGGGTATCTGTGCTGGGCAAAGTTATTAAGCCTCGTTCAGGGAAAAACCTTTTGCTGCCGAAAGGGAAAAACACAGTAAGCAACGAGGAGCAGACCCATTTGTATGCCGCTATTGATGGTCATGTTGCCATGGTTGAAGGTAAGTTGACGGTTAGCCCGGTTCTTAACGTGGCCGGCAGTGTTGATTTTTCCACCGGTAATATCGATTTTGTTGGTGACGTTAATATCCGGGGCAGCATTAGTTCGGGTTTTACGGTTAAAGCTGAGGGAGATATAGAAGTAAATGGAGTAATTGAAGGCGCCACAGTTATAGCGAGGGGAAACATCCTGATAAAGAATGGCATTACCGGAGGCAACAAATGCCTGATAAAAGCCGGGGGTAGCGTATTTGCCCGTTTTGCAGAAAACTGCCGGATTGAAGCTGGGGATGATGTGAAGATTTCCGAGGCCATTCTCCAATCAGATGTCAGAGCCAACAATTCCATTCGGGTTGAAGGGCGCAAAGCTGTTATCGTTGGCGGGGTATTGCAGGCCGGAGAGGAGATAAGTGCTCGTGTCATTGGTTCACCTCTGTCATCTCACACCGTTCTGGAGGTAGGAATGAATCCAATGCTGCGAGAAGAACAAAAAGAATTAAATCATATTTTTGCAGAAAAAAAGAAAGCCTTCGACAGTATTGCTCAGTATTTGCAATCATACCAGAAAAGCGGTATTTCGCCAGATCGAATTTCTGATAAAAAGAAGGTTGTACTTGCCGGTTTGCTCGGGGATTACAAGGAGCTTAACGCGGAACTGGAAAAACTGCAGCAACGAAAGTTAGAGCTGGAAGAAGAATTGAATCGTATGCAGAGGGGCCGTATCAAAATAATGGATGTTATTTATCCCGGAGTTCAAATTTCCATAGGCCGGTCATTCCTGAATGTTAATGATCCAATTCAGTATGCGATGCTTACTCTCAAAGATGGGGAAGTAAAAATAGAGCCTTTACGTATGTGACGAGGGGGAGAATAGCTTGAGCATGAAAATTCCCGATTTGCAAATGGTGGTATCGAAGGCCAACGAAGTATCACGCATTCAACAAGCAACCCTTCAGGAACATGCTGCCAAACGGCAGGAAATAACTGCTCAATTAACAGCTCAAACGCAAATGAAAGAAGAAACGGTTTTTGAGTCATCACCAGGCGAGCATGCTTTGATTGTCGAAAGGCAAGAGGATGAGAAGCAACGAAAAAATAAACGTAAACAACATAAATCAGAGAAGAAAGACAGCAAAGACGATGGCATAATTGTGGATGACAAGAGTGGTGGCAATGTGGATATTCTAGCTTGAGAGGTGTTTATGGATACTATTGGGCTGCTTGCAATTATAACTGCCATTATTTTAGGCGCCATATTATACACGGTCTGGCGAAACCAAAGAGCTTCAGAGGTGTTTACAGGAGAAATGAAAGCACTCATTGAAGAAGCGAAAATGGTGCGGAAAGATCTTAATACAATAATTAGTAATGCAGAGCAGTTGTCTGACACTATGATACAAAACCTGGATGAACGGATAACCAGAATCGAAAAATGCCCCGAAGATCTTCAAATGTTTGAAAGTTCGGGCTTCCCCAATAAAGATTCAATTATTGCTGAAGAAGCTGCACTTAAAATAGAAGCACTTCGAAGTGTCCACCCCAGTATTGCAGTGCCCAGACTATATAATGAAGGGTATACCATCCCGGAAATTGCAGAGCTGCTGAGCAAAGGTCAAGGTGAGGTCAGACTAATTTTGGATCTTCAAAATAAGAAAGAGGCAGGAGTTTAAATAATTCTTGCTGAAGGGTCAATGATCAGGGAAAATGTCATGTTAGGACTAGTGGGAGACACAAATACTTTAGCAGAGCTTTGATTTCCGGATCCGACCCGGATTGAATTCCACTTGCTCCCGGAATGAAATCATAATTTATCAGCGTAAATCAGCGTCTAAAAACCCCCAAGCGGGAAGCACAAATCTTTTAGCAAGATTTGGCTCCCGCAGTGATGACTTATACCATGACATTATCGCTGATCAACAACAAATAATTCCTTTCAAAGTTGCTTGCCTTCGGCTGTTATGCTATACTAACCGATGGAGAAAATTCACACGCACTTGACCTTGAATGGGGGTGCCGGTTTCGGTCCAGGCAAGGGATGAGAGTAGCGGAGGAAAAAACTATGGAGGTGTTTTTTAATGGCAGTTGTATCGATGAAACAGTTACTGGAGGCCGGGGTACATTTCGGGCATCAAACCAGGCGTTGGAATCCTAAGATGGCTCCTTACATCTATATGGAGCGTAATGGGATTTATATCATTGATTTGTCTCAGACAGTGAAAAAATTTGATGATGCCTATGAGTTTATTAAGGGTATTGCCGCTGAAGGCAAGAGTCTTTTGTTTGTAGGGACTAAAAAACAAGCTCAGGAAACTATAAGAGATGAAGCCGAAAAATGTGGCATGTATTACGTTAACCAGAGATGGCTGGGTGGAATGCTCACCAATTATAACACTATCAGGAAACGGGTTTTTCGCCTAAAAGAGCTGGAAAAGATGGAGCAGGATGGGTTATTTGATGTCCTTTCCAAAAAAGAAGTGGCACGTTTGCGGGGACAGCAGGAAAAACTGGAGCGTTTTCTGGGCGGGATTAAAGATATGAACGGAATCCCGGGAGCGTTGTTTGTGGTTGACCCTCGTAAAGAAAGGATCGCAGTATCTGAAGCCAGAAAGCTTGGAATTCCAGTCGTGGCTATTGTTGATACCAATTGTGATCCTGATGAAATTGATTATGTGATTCCTGGGAATGATGATGCTATCCGGGCCGTCAAACTACTCTGTTCGCGCATTGCTGATGCGGTTTTAGAAGGAAAACAGGGAGAACAGACTACAGCATAATAATTAGCCGGGGTGAAAATGTTTCCTTTTAAATAGAAATAGGAGGTTGGATAATTGATTACTGCTGCAATTGTAAAAGAGCTTCGCGAGAGGACCGGAGTAGGAATGATGGACTGCAAAAATGCTCTGGTGGAAACCGAAGGAGATATTGATAAAGCGATTGAGCTGCTTCGTACCAAGGGATTGGCTCAAGCGGCTAAGAAAGCCAGCCGTGTTGCCAGTGAAGGTCTGGTTTCGCAATATATTCATATGGGCGGGAAGATTGGAGTTCTATTAGAAGTAAATTGTGAGACAGATTTTGTGGCCAAGACTGAAGACTTTAAAGCGCTCTGCCATGATGTTGCCATGCAAATTGCCGCCGCCAAGCCTGAATTTGTCAGACGTGAAGAAGTGAATCAGGAAATCATTGAGACTGAAAAACGGATTTTGCGGCAGCAAGCTCTTAATGAAGGCAAACCTGAAAAGATTGTTGATAAAATGGTTGAAGGCCGTATTGAAAAATTCTATAAAGAAAATTGTCTGATGGAACAACAGTTTATCAAGGATACGGATAAGACAGTACAAGAAATAGTGAATGATCAGGTTATGAGATTGGGAGAAAATATTTCGGTTCGTCGCTTTGCCCGCTATGAAGTTGGTGAAGGCTTGGCTAAACGGGAAGAATGTTTTGCTGAAGAGGTATTTTCGCAGATCAAGTAGCCAAACGAGGTGTCACCATTGAATATTCCTCAATATAAAAGAATTGTCCTCAAGCTGAGCGGTGAAGCTCTGGCAGGAGATAATGGATACGGTATTGACCACCAGGTTCTCGCAGTCATTGCCAATCAGATCAAGGAAGTCGTGAAGTTAGATGTTCAAGTGGCAGTGGTTGTTGGAGGGGGAAATATCTGGCGAGGTGTTGCCGGAAGCGCAAGGGGAATGGATCGAGCAACCGCAGACTATATGGGAATGCTGGCTACGGTCATTAATGCGCTGGCTTTACAGGATGCCCTTGAAAGTGTGGACCTCCCAACCCGAGTTCAATCGGCTATCGAGATGCGGCAGGTTGCAGAACCCTATATTAGACGCCGGGCGATAAGTCACCTGGAAAAGGGGAGGGTAGTTATCCTCGCAGCTGGAACGGGAAATCCCTATTTTTCCACGGATACTACCGCAGCTTTAAGAGCCGCTGAGATTGAGGCCCAGGTTATTTTAATGGCCAAGAGGGTAGATGGAGTCTATGATAGTGATCCGTTAATTAATCCGAATGCAATAAAGTTTAAAAATCTGGATTATATCGATGTTATTAATAAAGGACTTGGAGTAATGGACTCGACTGCGGCATCATTGTGTATGGAGAACAAAATACCCCTTATCGTCTTCAGCCTCATGGAAAATGGCAATATACTGAAGGCGGTAATGAATGAAGATATTGGTACTTATGTTGGGAGGTAGGTGAATTGCATGGCCAAGATGGTTATAGAGGATGCCGATGAACGAATGGAAAAAACAATCGAACATCTGACTAAAGATTTTGCGGGTCTGCGGGCCGGAAGAGCAAATCCAGCCATGCTGGACAAAATCAGCGTTGAGTATTACGGTACTCCCACCCCAATTAAGCAACTGGGGAATATAGGTGTGCCGGAACCTCGCTTACTTGTTATTCAGCCCTGGGATAAGACTACTATTCCTGACATTGAAAAGGCCATAATGAAATCGGATTTGGGTGTTAAACCTTCCAATGATGGTAACGTTATCAGGATAGCAATTCCATCCTTAACCGAAGAACGCAGAAAAGACCTAGTTAAACTAGTGCGTAAGCGTGCTGAAGAAGCTAAAGTAGCGGTAAGAAATATTCGCCGGGATGCAAACGACTTTTTAAAGAGCATGGAAAAAGACGGTGAGATTTCCGAAGACGAAAACAAGAAAAGATTGGATGAAATTCAGAAGTTAACTGATAAACATATTAAAGAAATTGATAAATTGATAGTGGGCAAGGAAAAAGACATCATGGAAGTATAATACATGATTACCAAAGCCGGATGGATAAATTGTTTCAATGAGGAGCAAGGTTTTTCCCTGAAATGTTGTCGGCTGTGCCTTTGCCAAACTAATTAATGACGCCCCCATCCACATGGGGGTTTTCTACTTTGATCCGATGACTAACCCGCCCTAAGACCCCGCGCTTCTATAGGCGGCGGGTGTCCAAGGGCGGCTAAGTCCCTGGATTCGTGCGACTAAGATTCAGATGGAGTTAAAACTCCACCTGAATCAAGTCTTACTTAATTGCAGGAGGACGGTAATGACAGTTAAAAAAGCGATACCGTATTCAAAAGACCGGCTGCCGAAACATGTGGCAATCATAATGGATGGTAATGGCAGGTGGGCAAATAAAAGAATGCTGCCCCGCCAAATTGGCCATAAGGCAGGCATAGAAGCACTAAAACGAACCATCGAAGCTGTTATTGACCTGGGAATTCCGGTGTTGACTGTCTATGCTTTTTCCACTGAAAATTGGAAACGTCCTGACACGGAAATCAATTATCTTATGACCCTCCTCCACGAATACCTTTCATCTGAATTGTTATCACTGCATGAGCAAAACATTAAATTAAGAATTATTGGGGATGGGGTGGCTTTTTCAGCCCGTATTCAAGAGGAACTGACGATGGCTTGCGAAATGACAACTAATAATACCGCTCTCCTTCTTAATATAGCTCTCAACTATGGGGGACGAATGGAAATAACAACCGCCGCCAGAAATATCGCTGAAAAAGTATTAAGAGAAGAATTGCGCCTCGAAGATATAAACGAAGATATATTTGCCCAACAGCTTTTCACCGAAGGTGTTCCGGATCCCGACCTGCTGATTAGAACTGCCGGAGATATGAGAGTAAGCAATTTTTTACTCTGGCAAATCGCTTATTCGGAAATTTGGATCACTGATGTGCTTTGGCCGGATTTCAATGGAGATATTCTGGCGCAGGCCATCGAAGATTATGGCAAGCGGGATCGAAAATTTGGCGGTGCTTTAGAACAATAGGAGTGGCCGGACCCTGTGGCCCACGGAAAGGGAAAGCATGAAGAAAAGAATCATTACTGCTTTGTTAGGAATACCGGCAGTTTTTCTAATTGCCTGGGCGGGAGGCATTTATTGGTTGGGATTTGTTGCTCTAATCGCCATTATTGGTTTGTACGAATTTTATCGGGGCATAAAGACATTTGGACACCAGCCAATGTGGGTGCCTGGGTATTTAGTTATGATAATCATGTTCTTTACCGGCAGTGAATGGTCAAATGAAGCTTTGCTAATTGCTGTTTTGCTGCTGACTCTAACCTTTATGGTTTTATTATATCCTCGGTACCATATAATTGATTTAGCCGCCAGCTTTTTTGGGGCAGTCTATGTGGGACTATTCATTGGTTACATATGGAAGTTAGCTTTAGTGCCGGATCATTTTCGAGTAATTGTATTTGCTTTGCTGTTAACCTGGGCTAGCGATACCGGAGCTTACTTTGTGGGAACCTGGTTTGGAAAGCATAAAATGATCCCTTCGTTGAGCCCCAATAAGACCTGGGAAGGTTTTATCGGTGGATTTATGGCAACAATCCTAGTAGCGCTGGCGGGAGGCTTTCTGAGTGCATTAAGCCCTTTCCAGTCGATAATGTTAGGAATCATAGTGGGCCTGGCGGCTCCGGTCGGTGATTTGTTTGCATCTGGAGTCAAGCGGGGATTAGGAATCAAGGATTTCGGAAATCTGATCCCCGGTCACGGCGGTATTCTGGATCGGGTGGACAGCTTGATGTGTGTTGCTCCTGTGGTATACTTTTTGATATTGAAGGGAGGGGTATAAACTGGATCCCGAACTGCTGCGCTATGTGAAAGCAATGACGAAACTGGCTGTAGGGGTTTTAGCCCTCCTGGCTATATATTTGTTGTTTACCTATGTATTTCCCATATTAGGAGATGTTGCAGGCGGCTTTCCCAAATATTTTATGCCCTTCGTGCTGGCTCTGTTTTTTGCCCTGCTAATTGAACCGGCTATACGCTTTATGGAAAGACGCCTCAAGATGGGTCGTGGGCTGGCTACTATTATGAGCATGCTCTTAGTTCTGGGCTCATTAGGATTAATACTTACTTTTTTGATTACTAAGCTCATTAATGAATTAATTTCTATTTATCGCCTGATTTCCGTGAATTCTGGGGACTTGATAGCACGTATACTAGATGGCTTTCAACAGATTCAATTATTATACGGTCAGCTGAATTTGCCGGTGGATCTGGAGAAATCTATGCAAACCAGTCTTGCCCAAATCATATCAGGTGCTGAAGAGTTATTGAATTTAATTGTTAATTCACTTATTACCATTATGGCTAATGTGCCTGGCTATTTTATCTTCCTGATGATTGCAGTTGTGGCTACTTATTTTATGGCCCATGAGCGTCCCGAAATCAAAGCATGGTTTCTAAGGTCATTGCCTCCCACATGGGAAGGAAAGACTCAAACTGTTGCCAGTGACTTGATTTCCGCCCTGCTGGGTTTCATTAAGGCCCAGTTCATTCTGGTGTCCATTACCGGTTTACAAACGATTATTGGCTTAAAGATCATAGGGGCTGAATACGCTTTGACTATTGGCCTATTAGTAGGTTTATTGGATATTTTGCCTATCCTGGGACCTGGTTTGGTTTTTATCCCTTGGGGCTTATTCGCGGTTTTTTCCGGGCAAGTTGGGTTTGGGATAGCGTTGCTCATTCTTTATGCCGTACTAGTAATAGTCAGATACATTATTGAGCCTCGGATAATCGGTAACAATATTGGCCTTCATCCCTTGGCTACTTTGATTTCCCTCTATGTTGGCCTTAAAGCCGCCGGTGTAATCGGAATGTTCTTAGGACCCATACTGGTTATTGTGGTCTTGGCTTGTTTCCGTGCCGGAGTGTTTGACAGATGGTTATGGAATAGGACTGATTAGATTTGAAGAGAATTGCTATACTTGGCTCTACAGGTTCCATAGGAACTCAAGCATTAGATGTTGTCCGGCGCAATCCCCACAAGTTGCGGGTGGAGGCTTTGGCAGCCGGAAGAAACGTGGAAAAGCTCATTGCCCAGACAGAAGAATTTAAACCCGCATATGCTGCCATCAATGATGAAGCAGGTTATCCTCAACTGTCCCGAAGCTGTAATTGCAGGACCGGCCAGGGAAAGGAAGCCATTGCTTCACTGGCTGCTCTGGAAGAAATTGATTTGGTGTTAATTGCAGTAAGTGGTGCTGCTGGAATATGGGCTACTTATGAAGCAATTCGGGCCGGTAAAGCAGTAGCATTAGCCAACAAAGAAAGTCTGGTAACTGCCGGAACAGTTATAATGCCTTTAGCGGCTGAATCCGGCGCTATGCTGCTTCCGGTAGACAGTGAACACTCTGCCATCTTCCAATGCATACAAGGAGAGGAAAAGTCTGTTGATAAGATATGGATCACCGCTTCGGGAGGGCCTTTCCGTACCTGGAATCCTTCTCAGCTGGCTGCTGTTACTCCTGAACAGGCTTTGCGTCATCCTAAATGGAGAATGGGGCCGAAGATAACGGTTGATTCTGCTACATTAATGAATAAAGGATTAGAAGTAATTGAAGCCCATCATTTATTTGGATTGAGTTATGACCGAATTAAGGTGGTTATTCATCCCCAGAGTATAGTCCATTCCCTGGTTGAATTCAGAGATGGCTCTTTTCTGGGGCATCTGGGGGTGCCGGACATGAGGATTCCGATTCAGTATGCCTTCAGCTATCCTGAGCGATGGGATAATCCGGCCCCGGTGCTGGATCTGCTCCAAATGGGGAGTCTTGATTTTTTCCCGCCTGATAAGGGCGGATTTCCTGCCTTGGAGCTTGCTTTTGCGGCTGGCGGCCGGGGCGGGACTATGCCGGCGGTACTCAATGCTGCCAATGAGGTGGCGGTAAGCCATTTTCTTAATAATAAAATTGGGTTTTTAGAGATTGCCGGCATTGTGGAAAAGGTGATGGGGATACATAAAGTAATTGAAGCTCCTTCCCTGGAAGAAATAATGGCCGCTGATAAATGGGCCCGTGCGGAGGCTATGGGTTATATGAAAGGATGAGATAAATAATTATGATGATAATTATTTCGCTTTTGGTCTTGGCGCTTATTATTCTTGTCCATGAATGGGGACATTTTATGGCAGCGCGAAGTGCCGGCATTGAAGTTTTAGAATTTAGCATAGGCTTTGGACCTAAGCTATTCAGCGTCAATCGCCCTTATAAAAAGGGAGGTGCCAACTCAATCACCGAATTTTCTCTGAGGCTCTTTCCTTTAGGGGGCTTTGTTCGTATGGCAGGAACCGATCCTGATGATGAGGATCACGAACACGGCTTCAACAAAGCTTCACCACTGCAGAGAATTAAAGTTTTGGCAGCTGGGCCGGTTATGAATTTTGTTTTGGCAGTATTCTTGTTTGTGTTTGCTTTTACTGTCATTGGTATTCCTCAGCCGGTAGAGAATGCAATTATTGGTGAGATAATTGATGGAAGACCGGCGGCGACAGCAGGGCTAATGACGGGTGATGAGATAGTAGCTGCAAATGGTCAAAGAATTCAAAGCTGGGAACAATTGGTAGGAGCAATTCAGCAAACTCCCCGGGAAGGCACTCTGCTTCTGCAAGTGAAAAGAGATGGTCAATTATATGATATGAGTGTGAAACCAGAGTATGACACAACCACCCAGACTATGATGCTGGGAATAAGCTCGATGGTTACCTTTCATAAAATGGGCTTATGGCAGGGGATTAAGATGGGCTTTGTAAATACCTATCAGACCACAGTTGCAATGCTGCAGGGACTGGGACAAATAATTACGGGTGCTGTTTCTACCAAAGCCTTGGCCGGCCCGGTGGGGATTACTAAAATGATTGGCCAGGCAGCTCAGGGTGGTTTCATATACCTATTGAATTTTACCGCTTTGTTGAGTATCAATCTGGGTATAATCAATCTTATTCCTTTTCCTGCCCTGGATGGAAGCCGAATTGTCTTTACCGGTATTGAGATGGTCAGGGGGCGTCCTATAGAGCCGGAACGGGAAGGCTTTATTCATTTACTGGGTTTTATGGTTCTGATGGGTTTAATTCTCCTGGTCACATATAATGATATTTTCATGTTGTTAAAAGGCGGCTGATTATGCGCAGACCAACCCGGCAGATTAATATTGGATCAGCTGTTATCGGAGGAGATAACCCCATTGTTGTCCAATCTATGACAAATACTGATCCTCGTGATGTGGAAGCCACCTCTCGGCAAATAGCTGAGCTGGCCCAAATTGGCTGTGAAGTGGTCCGGGTGGCAATACCTGATGCTGAATCGGCGGAATGCTTAAAAGAGATCCGGGCCAACAGCACCATTCCCATCGTTGCCGATATTCATTTTGATTATCGTTTGGCCTTGATGAGCCTGGAGGCCGGAGCAGACGGACTTCGAATTAACCCGGGCAATATTGGGGCGCGTTCCCGGGTTGAGATGGTGGTTTCCGCAGCTAAAGAGAGAAATATTCCAATTCGGATCGGTGTTAATGCCGGTTCGCTGGACAAGGATCTGCTCAAACAATTTGGTGGAGCAACCCCTGAGGCTATGGTGGAGAGTGCTCTTCGTCAGATTGGAGTCTTGGAGGAACTGAATTACGACCTGATAAAGATTTCTCTGAAATCATCGGATGTTCTTTCGACGGTAAAGGCTTACCGACTGTTAAGTGACAGGGTGGATTACCCTTTTCATATTGGAATAACCGAAGCCGGTACACTGGCCCGGGGATTGATTAAATCTTCATTAGGGATTGGTATGCTCTTAGCCGAAGGCATAGGCGATACTATCAGGGTTTCTTTAACCGCAGATCCTAAAGAAGAGGTATGGGCAGCCTATGAGATTTTAAGGGCGGTAGGAAGCAGAGCGCGTGGAGTCGAATTAATCTCCTGTCCAACCTGCGGCCGTTGTGAAATCGATCTCCAGACTTTGGCCGAGCAAGCGGATCGTGAACTCCGGGGAATTACGGTTCCGCTTAAGGTAGCCGTAATGGGATGTGTGGTCAACGGACCGGGTGAAGCCAGGGACGCCCATGTGGGTATCGCCGGGGGGCGCGGTTTTGGCTTATTATTTAAAGAAGGAAAGATAATCGAACGGGTAGAAAAAGATAAGATGTTATCGAAATTACTGTAAACGGTATATGAAATAGTCCATGAGGAGGGGCAGGTTTGAAGATTACTCAGCTGTTATTTCCCACTCTGCGGGAAGAACCCAGTGATGCAGAAGTCATAAGCCACAAATTGTTGATGCGGGCAGGAATGATCAGGAGAACTGCTGGCGGAATATATACCTATTTACCATTGGGTTTACGGGTGCTTAAGAAAATCAGCCAGATTGTCCGGGAAGAAATGGATCGAGCCGGAGGTCAGGAGGTTGGGTTACCCACAGTTCAACCCCGCGAATTATGGGATATGTCGGGGAGATGGCAGTTATATGGTGATGAGATGTTCAGACTCAAGGACCGTCATCAGCGGGATTTTTGTTTGGGACCTACCCATGAAGAGGTAATCACCACTCTGATAGATGGTGATGTACATTCTTATCGAGATTTGCCACTGTTGATCTATCAGATAAAAGATAAATTCCGGGATGAGATTCGCCCGCGCTACGGATTGCTGCGAGGGCGGGAGTTTATTATGAAAGACCTGTACTCTTTCGATGTGGATTCAGATGGTCTTGAAATCTCTTATCGCAAGATGTATGAGGCTTACAGTAAAATTTTCGAGAGAATGGGTCTTACTTTTCGGGTAGTTGAAGCAGACACCGGGGCTATTGGGGGAAATGAAAGCCATGAATTCATGGTTTTAGCCGGAAGCGGAGAATCAAAAATCGTATTCTGTGACACATGCCACTATTCGGCTAATGTGGAAAAAGCAGAGTCCTTGCCTCAGGAAAAGCCTTCTGTACTGGATTTTCCGTCAATAGAAATGATATCAACCCCTGATGTGCGGACAGTGGAAGATGTGGTGAAATCTTTGGGGGTTTCACCTTCACAGGTTATCAAGACCCTTATTTATGTGACTGATGATCAAGGTTATGCTGTTTTGATCAGGGGAGATCGGGAGTTAAACGAGCTTAAGCTCAGCAATTATCTCCAAGGGGCGGAGCTTGCTCTGGCACCCGAGAATGTAGTTAAGGAGCTGGTGGGCGCCTCCATAGGCTCAGTGGGGCCGGTTGGATTGAACCTTAAGATTTTGGCAGACTTTGAAATTCAAAATATGACAGAGGCAGTTTGCGGCGCAAATCAGGAGAGCCAACATCTTATTCATGTTTTACCCGGTCGGGATTTTGTTCCCCACGCATATATTGATCTCCGCAATGTTCAAGGCGGAGACCCTTGCCCCCACTGCAAGGGATTACTTAATGAGATCAGAGGAATCGAAGTCGGTCACATTTTTAAATTGGGCACAAAGTACTCCCAGGCTATGGATGCTTGGTTTTTGGATGAGAAGGGGAACAAGAGCCATTTTGTTATGGGCTGTTATGGCATCGGGGTTTCTCGGATTATGGCTGCAGCTATAGAACAAAAACATGATCAGAATGGCATAGTATGGCCAATGGCCATCGCCCCCTTCCAGGTGCTGATAGTCCCTGTCAATATAAAGGATGAGGAACAAGCCCGACATGCTTTCGCTATATATGAGAGTTTAATTCAGAATGGGGTTGAAGTATTACTTGATGACCGGGAAGAACGTGCGGGCGTTAAATTCAAGGATGCGGATTTAATTGGCATTCCCTTGCGGTTAACTATTGGATCCAGAGCTTTGAAAGAGGGCAAAGTTGAACTTAAAAAACGCTGGGAAGCCGAGAGTGAATTAGTGAGCCTGGAGGAGATTGCTGGTCAGATAAGTTCTTTAATCAGTCAGTATAATTAATTCTGGATAGGAGAAAAAAGTTGTCCGAATTTGAGATTGTCTTAAAATTGGCGCTTGCTTGCCTTCTGGGAGGAATAATTGGTTTGGAACGGGAAAGCCTCAATCGCCCGGCGGGTCTGAGGACTTATACACTGGTATGTATGGGTTCAACCTTGGCTATGATTGTATCATTGGAGATGTACTATCAGTTTCAAGCTACGGTAAATGCGGATCCGGGCAGAATTGCGGCTCAGGTAATCAGCGGGATCGGCTTTATTGGCGCCGGTACCATTATTCGTGAGGGTGCTACCATTCGCGGACTTACCACGGCCGCAGGAATATGGGTAGTTGGCTGTATAGGACTGGCAGTAGGCGCCGGTATGTATTTGCCCGCTATTGTTGCTACGTTGCTTATCTTATTTGTACTCATTTATTTTGTGAAAGTAGAAGAACGGTTTACCGGAATGAGGGAACTGCGAGCCTTTACAATTATTGTAGATGATAGACCTGGGCAGATCGGGAAATTAGGTTCGGCTCTGGGAGATCTTGAGGTCTTAATAAAAAATATCTATCTCTCCCGCACCGATGAAAATGGCCGATTGGAAGTGGAGTTACTGGTGAACCTTCCTTCCCATGTTGATGCCGGCATGGTCGTAGAAAGGCTTTCTATGGTGGAAGGGGTCTTTGCGGTAGAAAGAATCGATTAATTATGGCCGACAGCTTTGGAGGGAGAATTATGACCTTAAACCAGTTATTACAACGACTTGATTGCCCGGAAGAAGCTGGATTGGAATCCGCCTGTATTGGTGAAATCACGGTGCTGCAGACGGAAAAAAACTGGCGGATTGAACTTATATTGGATCAGTTGGTGCCTGCCCAAAGACTTTATTCAATTGCCCGGATGATTCAGAGTCGTATTCCGGAAATAAATGAAGTGCAAATCGTTGTTACCCCCCAAGATGCAGAGTCCTGCCTGTCAGAAATAGTCACCGGGAATTGGCTGGAAATCGTAAAACAGGTTGATGAAAGTGAGCCTTTTTTAGCCGATGCTAAATACGTGGTAGAAAATGATCATTTAAAAATCCTCTTTGATGAGGTATCCCAATGGCAAAAGGCTATTCAGCTTGATCTCTGCAGCCGGATAGAAGGTTGGATGGTTGAAAATTATTGCATATCATTTTTAGTCACTGTCCTTTATACAGGAGATTTGTCTTCACGATCGGAGAATCCCGTTGTCCCGCCGCTTAATAATATTGTGCCCAGCCAAAGCAGCCTTTCGGGTCGAAAAGAATTTGCAGGTGGTAAATCCAAAACTAAAGGCAAGACTATTCCAGATGTTAAGCCTACTCCTATTATAGAGTTGCAGGAAGGTCTGCAAGCACTTATTACAGGCCGGATAGTCAGAAAAGATTACCGGCAGCTAAAAAATGGCCGCTCCATAGTACTCTACGATGTAACCGATTATTCGGATACCATAATCGTAAAAAGGTTTGACGAAGATCTGTATGAAGTTGGAAACGATCTTAAGGTTTATGGCGAGGTCCGTTATGACTCCTATGAAAAAGATGCTCTTTTTTTCCCAACCGCCATTGAGTCTGTTAATATAACGGACCGACGAGATGAAGCGTCTGTCAAAAGAGTTGAACTCCATTTGCATACTAATTTGAGCACCCTGGATGGAATGACAAATATCGGCGATTTAATGGCGAAAGTTGCAGAATTTGGGCACCAGGCCCTGGCTATAACTGATCATGGCTGCCTCCAGGGATTTCCCGAGGCCGACAAGCTGGGCAAAAAATATGGAATTAAGATCATTTATGGAGTGGAGGCTTATCTGGTTGATGAACAGAAACAGGATCGTTCTCACCATATAGTGCTGTTGGCTGCTAATGAAATTGGCCTTAGGAACCTTTATTTTTTAACTAGTGATTCATATTTAAACAATTATTATCGAACTCCGCGCATATTAAGAACCTTGTTGATTAAGCATCGGGAAGGCCTTATATTAGGCAGCGCCTGTGAAAGAGGCGAGGTTTTCAGCAGTATATTGAAAAAAACAGATTGGGAAGAGTTAAAGCTGATAGCCGATTTTTATGATTATCTGGAAATTATGCCCTTAACTAATAATGAGTTCTTAATTAGGGACAGAGTTCTGGGGTCTCGCGAAGAATTGATGGCAATGAATCAGACCTTGATAAAACTGGGAAAGGAACTGCGCAAGCCGGTGGTGGCCACTGGTGATGTTCACTTTCTGAATCCGCAGGATGATGTTTTTCGGCGTATCATCCAGGCCGGCAAAGGATTCGAAGATGCTGAAAATCAAGCGGCTCTATATTATCGAACTACCGGGGAAATGTTAGAAGAATTTGACTATCTCGGGGATGAGCTGGCTTGGGAAGTGGTGGTAAAGAATTCAAATTTGATTGCGGATCAGTGCAGCCATATCCGTCCCGTACCTGAAGGATTTTTCGCACCGGTCATGGAAGGTGCCGCCGACCGGCTGACCAAGCTTACCAGGAACAGGGCCCATGTTCTATATGGGCAAACGCTGCCGGAGTATGTCGAGGATCGAATAGCGTATGAGCTTAATTCCATTACTCAGCATGGTTTTAGCGAACTGTATCTTATAGCTTATGAACTGGTGAAAAAATCAAACAGTGATGGATACCTGGTGGGTTCACGAGGTTCGGTTGGATCCTCATTGGTGGCCTTCTTAACGGGAATAACCGAAGTTAATCCCTTGGCTCCTCATTACCGATGCAAATGTGGGTATACCAGGTTTCCTGAGGATGTATCTGTATCCAGCGGGATTGACCTGCCCCGGGACAACTGTCCGGAATGCAGTCAGGAATTAATCAGGGATGGATTCGAAATCCCCTTTGAGACTTTCCTGGGTATTGATGGGGACAAGGTTCCCGATATTGATTTAAATTTCTCCGGTGACTATCAGAGCCAGGCCCATCAATTTGTGGAAGACTTATTTGGGAAGGACCGGGTATTTAAAGCCGGCACCATTTCTACCATTGGTGAGAAGACGGCCTTTGGGTTTGTTAAAAAATATGAAGAACAGTTCGGGCTAAAGTTCCGAAAGGCCGAGATTGACCGTTTAGTACGAGGGATTACCGGGATTAAGCGCACAACCGGGCAGCACCCGGGAGGGCTTATGATTGTACCCAATCATATGGATGTACACCATTTCACTCCTATACAACGCCCGGCCGATGATGTGAAATCAGAAATCACCACAACCCATTTCGAATATGAGGCATTAAGCGGAGTATTGGTAAAGATTGATGTTCTGGGTCATGATGATCCCACCATGATTAAATCTCTTGAGGATTTGACCGGCTTCAAAGCCACAGAAATCAGTTTTGATGAGCCACGGACAATGGAGTTGTTTTCGGATGTGGCTTCATTGGGAGTGAAGCCGGAGGATATCAGGTCTCAGGTGGGCACTTTCGGGATTCCGGAATTTAATACCCGGTTTGTTCGTCAGATGCTGGAAGTGACAAGGCCCAAAACTTTTTCAGAACTGGTTAGAATAAGTGGGTTGTCCCATGGCACTGATGTCTGGGTTAATAATGCCCACGATTTAATAAAGAATGAGATTGCCGGATTGAATGAGGTTATCGCCATTCGTGACGATATCATGACATATCTCATTCAAAAGGGCCTTGAGAAGAAAGAGTCCTTTGCAATTATGGAAAAAGTCAGGAAAGGCAGGGCCGGCGATCTTACTTCTGAACAGCTAAACCGGATGAGGGAACACCAGGTTCCCGATTGGTATATCGATTCCTGTATGAAAATTCAATATATGTTTCCTAAGGCTCATGCAGTAGCTTATGTGATGATGGCCTATCGTATTGCCTTTTACAAGGCTTATTATCCTCTGGCTTTTTATGCCAGTTTTTTTTCCATCCGGGCTCAGGATTTCGATGATGCAATCATCTCTGGATATGATGAAGTAAGAAAACGCCTGGAGGACATAGACCACCAGGGACATTCGGCCTCACCCAAAGACAAAAATCTGATCCCGGTGCTGGAGGTGGCCTTGGAAATGTGGGCTCGCGGTTTCAACTTTTACCCGGTTGATTTGTATCGGTCCGGGGCAACGAAATTTGAAATAATGAACGATGGTTTATTGCTGCCGTTTAGCGCCCTTCCAGGGGTTGGAGAAAGTGCAGCTAATAATCTGGCCGAGGCCAGGGAGGGATGCAAATTTACTTCCGTCGAAGATCTCCAGCGCAGAGGACGGGTGAATAAAGCCGTGATTGAAATACTGGACAAGACCGGATGCCTGCAGGATCTTCCCCCCACCGATCAGATAAGCCTGTTTGGGTAGATTAGAGAAGATAGGAGTTAGAGAGATTTGGCTCCCGCCTGCGCCTCCCACTTCTCAAATAGGAGGGTTGAATAGGTTCCTTGCTATATGGTATACTCCTAAAAGAGTGGCACAGAATATTTTGGCGGAAGAGTGGGTATTCAACCCACTTTTTCTGTTATAGATGCTGGAGGTGCTTAATTGATAAAGCGGGATATTCCCCAATTGGCAGAGTCTTTGATTACTTCGGTTTTGACTGAAGTTGGTATTGAAATTGTCGATATAGAATACCTGAAAGAACAGGGAAGATGGGTTTTGCGCATTTTTATTGACCACGAGGACGGGGTAAACCTGGAAACCTGTGAAAAAGCCAGCAGAATGATATCAGGAGTTCTTGATAAAAACGATTTTTTATCTCAATCTTATATGCTGGAAGTGTCTTCCCCAGGATTGGATCGAATAATAAAAAAGGATCGTGATTTTCTTCGTTTTTCCGGGCAAAAGGTTAAATTAAAGGCCTTTGAGGACATTGAAGGTCAAAAGAAGTTTACTGGCTTTCTTCGGGGCTTGGAGAATGATTGTGTATTACTGGAAGTGGATGGCAAGGAGTTGCAGATCCCCAGAAGCAACGTCAAACAGGTTAGATTGGTGGTAGAATTATAAGGATGAAATTTCATCCTTATAATAAGCGGTCAAGAATATTGGAGGAGGCGTTACCATGTCCGCTGAGTTAATCCAGGCATTGGAAGAATTAGAGAAAGAGCGGGGAATTCCTAAAGAGGTTTTGATTGATGCTATTGAGTCTGCCCTGCGAACGGCCTACAAGAAAAATTTTGGCTCTAATCAAAATGTCGAAGTGCATATGGATGGGGATACCGGTGTATTTACGGTCTATTGTCACAAAACGGTTGTTGAAAGCGTTACAGATGATAAGATTGAGATTTCACTGGAGGAGGCCCGGGATATTAACATAGATGCTCAAATTGGTGCTGAAGTTGAGATCGAAGTCACGCCTGGGAATTTCGGACGTATAGCGGCTCAGACTGCTAAACAAGTTGTGATTCAACGTTTGAGAGAAGCAGAACGAAATATTATCTTTGATGAATTTGTTAATCGAGAAGGCGAAATAGTGGCCGGCACTGTCCAAAGAAACGAGCAAAGAGTAATAATAGTGAATCTTGGTCAAACCGAAGCTATTATGGTACACCAGGATCAGATTCCTGGGGAAACTTTTGCTCAAGGCCAGAGGATCAAAGTATACATTTCGGAAGTTAAACGATCGGCTAAAGGGCCGCAAATTACGGCTTCACGGTCTCATCCCAATTTCCTTAAGAGACTTTTTGAATTAGAGGTTCCGGAAATCTTTGATGGTTTGGTCGAGATAAAATCTATTGCCCGTGAAGCAGGCTATCGTTCGAAGATAGCAGTTTATTCCCGTGATGAAATGATTGACCCGGTCGGTGCATGTGTTGGCCCTCGTGGTATGAGGGTTCAAAACATCGTCCGTGAACTCAATGGAGAAAAAATCGATATCATTAAATGGAATTCAGATGCCGAAGTTTTCATTGCCAATGCTCTTAGTCCATCCAAAGTAATTCAGGTTGAAGTTGATGAGGAAGAGAAAGCTTCCCGGGTGGTTGTGCCTGACCATCAGCTTTCACTGGCCATTGGCAAAGAGGGACAAAATGCCCGATTAGCTGCAAAATTAACTGGATGGAAAATTGACATAAAAAGTGAATCTCAGGTCAACAAGGAGGAATAGCCTTGGTCAGAGTCCGCAAAATCCCACAGCGTATGTGTGTGGGTTGCCGGGAGATGAAAAACAAAAAAGAGCTTATCAGAATTGTCAGGACTCCAGAAGAACAGATCGTAATTGACAGCACTGGAAAAAAAGCAGGCCGAGGAGCCTACATATGTTCTGATGCCCAGTGTTTCAAAATTGCTGTTAAAGCTAAAAGCTTGGAAAAAGCTCTGGAACGACGTATCCCCGAGGATATCATTGCAGAGCTGCAAAAGGAATTGGTGATAGATTGAAAAAAGACATTTATCAACTTATAGGTTTGGCCTGTAAAGCGGGACAGATTTCTTCCGGCACCATGTCTGCCAAGACCAGTCTGATCCGGCGAAGAGCCTGTTTGTTGATTGTGAGTGGCGACATATCGGAAAGGACCAGGGATGAACTTGTTACAGTCTGCGAAAAACGTAGTATTCCATGGTTAGTTCTGGGAGATAAATATCGTTTAGGGGCTCATGTGGGTAAAGCCTACCGGGTAGCCATTACTATAAATGACCGCAGTTTCACCCAGGCCATTCTCAAGGTTTTGGATGAACTGGAGGTTGAGGAAGCTAATCAAATGGGGGTGGTCGAATGGCAAAAATAAGAGTTCATGAACTTGCCAAAGAACTCAATATCCCGAGCAAGGAACTCGTAATGGTCATTAGAGATCTGGGTATTGATGTGAAAAACCATATGAGTACTATGGAAGAAGAGCAGGGAGAATGGGTAAGACGCAAGATAACACAAAAGGATGAAGGCGAAACTCCGGCCCAGAAGACGGCTGCCAGGGCTAAGGAAACAGAAACCATGGATTCCAGGCCTCGGATCAATAAAGAGAAGGTTGAGCCTTTACCCACTGCCAGATCGACTGAAAGAAAGTCGCCCCAGGATAAGCAGGTAGAAACAGTTCGCAGACCTCCCCAAGCGGAGAGACCGGAGCAGACCAGAGGCCGTGCCGATGCGCCTGCCCAATTCGCTAAGAAAGAGGAAGGTTCACAACGAAACTCCAGACCGCTTCAAACACCGGCAGCTAAGTCTGGCGGCAATGTTGCAGGCAAACAACCCCAAAAGGATTTTGGATCCAAAAATTTCCAGGGACCAAGAGGGTTCGCCAAACCGACGAAAGGAAGGCCCAAGAAAAAAGGCAGGAAGTCGGAATTTAGGCAGGAAGTATTGCCGGAAATGATAAAAATTGAAGAAAAAGTCAGCGTAAGAGACTTAGCAGCTAAATTGCTAAAAAGCCCGGCCGATCTTGTGAAGAAACTAATGCTGCTAGGCATGAACGTATCATTGAACAATGAAATTGATTATGCTACTGCTGAATTGATCGCCTTAGATTACAATGTCAGAGTTGAAAAAGAAAAATCACTGGAAGAGAGGATCCTTGATACTATTCCGGATGATGTCAAGAACATGTTGCCCCGACCGCCGGTAGTAACTGTAATGGGACATGTTGACCATGGCAAGACATCCCTTCTCGATGCTATTCGCCAAACAAATGTAGTAGCCAAGGAAGCGGGGGGCATTACCCAGCATATAGGGGCATATCAAGTTACATTCAGAAATGAAAAAATTACTTTTATAGATACACCTGGTCACGAAGCGTTTACGGCTATGAGGGCAAGAGGCGCCAAGTCTACTGATATTGCTATATTGGTGGTGGCAGCAGATGATGGAGTAATGCCTCAGACGATTGAAGCAATTAATCATGCCAAGGCTGCCGATGTTCCCATAATAATTGCTGTCAATAAAATGGATAAAGAAAATGCTAATCCTGACCGAGTTAAGCAGCAGCTGACCGAACATCAGCTTATTCCTGAGGAGTGGGGCGGAGATTCCATATTTGTACCGGTATCTGCCAAAACTCGTGAGGGTATTGAATTATTATTAGAGATGATCCTTCTATTGTCTGAGATGAAGGAATTAAAGGCGGAATCGGATAGGCCGGCTGAAGGATTGGTAATTGAAGGGGAACTGGACAGAGGTCGTGGTCCGGTAGCCTCGATTTTAGTTCAAAAGGGTACCCTTCGTATTGGTGATAGTATAATTTGCGGCACTACCTTTGGGAAGGTCAGAGCCATGGTGGATGATGTGGGCAAAAGGATTTCCAAAGCCGGACCATCCACACCGGTTGAGGTTCTGGGTTTGGCAGATGTGCCGATGGCGGGAGACCCATTCAGGGTTGTTGACGAGAAAGTTGCCCGACAGGTTTCCTCTATACGCTTGGGTGAAAAGAAGCGCGAAGAGCAATCTAAAACCAGCAAAGTAACGCTGGATGACTTCTTTAAGCAAATTCAAGAAGGCGAAGTTAAGGAGCTTAATCTGATTGTAAAAGGTGACGTACAGGGTTCCATTGAGGCTCTTAATCAATCATTAGATCGCCTTTCAACCGATGAAGTAAAGGTAAATGTTATTCATACCGGAGTGGGAGCAGTAACCGAATCCGACGTAATGCTGGCATCAGCCTCGAATGCGATTATTATTGGTTTCAACGTAAGGCCGGATACCAAAGCACGGAAATATGCGGAAGAAGAAAATATAGATGTACGTCTGTATCGGGTGATATATGAGACTATTGAAGACATCAGAAAAGCCATGGCAGGACTTTTAGACCCGGATCATGTTGAAAAATTCCAGGGTCGGGCTGAGGTCAGGGCTACTTTCAAGGTTCCGAAAGCTGGAATCATAGCGGGCTGTTATGTAATCGACGGCAAAGTATCTAGAAATGCTCATCTTAGAATTCTTCGGGATGGAGTAATTCTTCATGAAGGTAAGTTAGCTTCACTGAAGCGTTTTAAGGATGATGTCAGAGAGGTTCTGAATAATTTTGAGTGTGGAATAGGAATTGAGGGTTTTAATGATATTAAAGAAGGAGATATCATTGAGACCTATACTATTGAAGATGTTCCGCGTGAGCTTTAAACTGAAAATTTGCGCATGAATATCTGAAAGCGAGTGGAATAGGTGAACAGACGAAGACTGGAAAAAATGTCTGAAGAAATCAGAAGAGAAATATCGGGTATTCTGTCCGAGCAGGTTAAAGATCCCCGACTGGATATGGTATCGGTTACCAGAGTTGATGTGTCCAATGATCTTGGATCGGCACGAATAATGGTCAGTGTCTTAGGGGATGAGCAGAAGCAGGAACAAGCTATGCAAGCATTGGAGAAAGGACGAGGATTTATTCGTGCGGAGCTTTCCAGCCGCATCAGACTTAGACACGTACCGGAGATATCATTCCGTTTGGATAAATCTATTGAGCATGGAATGAAGATTGCCGCTATCCTTGATGAGCTTAATGATCGGAGCGGACACATTGATAAAGACTGAATTGGATAATTTTTTTGGGGTGCTGGCGCAGAGAGATGAATGGACTATTGTTGGCCATGCAATTCCTGACGGTGATTGTATAGGTGCAGTGACGGCAATGGGGCTGGTATTAAAAAGCATGGGGAAGAAGGTATCTATTCTTGTTGAAGATGGACTCCCGGCCCGGTACGAATTTCTGCCGGGTTCATTAATGGTTGGTTCCCTGGCTGAGCTGCCCCGAATTTTTGATGCCCGGATTTATCTTGATTGTGCTGACTTGGAGAGAATCGGAGAACGGACTCTTAACATACTTCCGGAAGCCAGTATTACTGTCAATATTGATCATCATATCAGCAATACCAGGTTCGGCCATATTAACCTGGTTGATGAAAAAGCATCTTCTACCTGTGAAGTAATTTATTGCCTCCTTAAGCAGTTGAATCTGCCTATTACTAAAGATATGGCTACCTCGTTGTATTGTGGGGTTGTAATGGATACCGGTAGTTTCCAATATGCCAGCACTTCTCCGTCGACTCATCGGATGGCGGCTGAATTTTTGGAACTGGGCATTGATTTGAACCATATTGGGACTAATTTGTACGAGTCTAAAACTCGTCAGGAAATAATGGTTATTAAGATGGCCCTGTCCAGTTTGGATACTTCTCCGGATGGAAGGCTGGCATGGATGGAGCTTGGTTATCAGGAGCTTTTAGAAATAAGTGCCGAAAATCTGCATTTTGAGGGAGTAATCAATTTGGCACGTAGTATTAAAGATGTAGAAGTAGCTATGTTATTCAGGGAAACTGAGCCGGGTTCAGTTAAAGTAGGCTTCAGATCCAAAGGGGCGGTGGATGTGAACCGCATTGCTAGGAACTGGGGAGGGGGCGGACACATACGAGCAGCCGGAGCATCGTTATCAGGTGATCTTCCCACGGTAAAAGAATTGGTTATTTCGAAGGTTAAGGAAGAATTGGCGTGAACGGTTTTTTAAATATTAATAAACCCTCGGGAATAACTTCCTATGATGTGATTCGTCGGCTGAAATTGATCATTCCCGGGATTAAGCTTGGCCACCTGGGCACTTTGGATCCTATGGCCAGCGGTGTATTGCCAATAGCCTTAGGCTCAGCCACACGTCTGATTCAATATATCGAAGATAATTGGAAAGCCTATGAGGCCGAAATGACACTGGGAGGAGTTTCTGATACTCAGGACAAAACAGGGAATATCATTCCTGTCTCCAATGAAATTATGGCTCAGGATAGAATTGAAAAGACCATGAGTAAATTTGTGGGGGTGATTGAACAAATCCCTCCCATGTACTCGGCGGTTCATTATAAAGGGAAGCGTTTGTATCAATTGGCCCGGGAGGGCCGGGAAGTTAAAGTGGAGCCCAGATTGATTACGGTAACGGATCTGACTATTCTTGAAGTCATCAGCACTGAAGAGGTTCAAATAGTACGATTCCGAATCGAATGTTCTCCGGGGACTTACGTCAGAACAATCTGCCATGATGCTGGACAACAGCTGGGTTGTGGTGCTTTCCTCAGCAATTTGATACGAACCAGGTCCGGGCCATTTATTCTTGCCGAGTCTGCGAATATTGATGAATTAACTGACTATGAAACATTGGTCGGTCAAACAATGTCTATGGATGCTCCGCTCAGTAATATGACCATGGTTTTTCTTGATGAGGTACAAGCCTGGAAGATTAAGAACGGACAGGCGGTGGCCTGGCCCGGAGTAAATGATCAGTACTATTTATTGTACGATGAATTGCGTGATTTTCTGGCTATAGCAAAAGGTGAACAGGGGCATGGGGTGCTTTGCCCGAAAACAGTTTTTACTGGAGGGAATAATAAACAGCAATGGAAATAGTAACTGACTTAAAAGCACTAAAAGCTAATAAACCGGTAATAGTAGCCTTGGGCAATTTTGACGGAGTACATAAAGGCCATCAACAGTTGATTGGCAAAGCGATCCGGATGGCTAACGATGGTGGGAGCTCGGTGGTAATGGTATTTGAACCACATCCCCGCATGGTATTGACTAATAATAGTCCCAAACTTTTGACTACTATTGAACAAAAGGCTGAAATCCTTGAAAGAATGGGGCTTGACTACTTGCTTTTGAGCCCTTTTAATCGCGAGATTGCTTCGTGGACACCGGAGTTTTTCGTAGATAAGATATTAGTTGAAACCTTGGGTGCTTCCCGGGTTTATGTGGGATATAATTATTTCTTTGGCCGGGGCGCTCAGGGAAATGCTGAGTTGCTAACCGAGCTAGGGCAGCAAAAGGGATTTGAGGTTGAAGTAATTGCACCGGTAAAAGTCGGCGACCAGATAGTATCCAGCACTTTGGTAAGAAAATGCCTGGAAGATGGGGATGTGGAAGCGGTAGAAAGGTATACCGGCCGATGGCCGCGTCTGCAAGGCCAGGTACAGCATGGTGAAGGACGAGGCCTGGGCTTTCCTACTGCTAATTTGGATCTGAACCCGGAGCTGGCACAGCCTGGCCGGGGTGTTTATGCGGCCCGGGCCATCGTTGACGGTGAATTCTATGATGCCGTAGTAAATATTGGATTCAAACCTACTTTCCACGAAGAATACCGGATTCTGGCCGAGGCACATATTCTGGATTTTGCAAAGGTGCTGTATGGCCAGGAAATAACAGTAATGCTTGTAAAGAGATTGCGTGATGAGCGTAAGTTCCCGGATATTGAAAGCCTAATAGCCCAAATCAGGTTGGATATCGAGGAAGCCCACCGGGTTTTGAATGAACTGAAAAAGATCCAGGCAATTCTATAGCAGGTGCAAACCGGGGGCGGATTCCTGATTCGGATTAATGACCTGAAAGTCCGGCAAGACGAAGCTTAGTTAAGTTTACATCAAAAAATTACTGTGCTACAATTAGTTTTGGTATACAAAGGGAAATAATCATCAAAGGCACTTTTCAGGTGTGAAAAACATAATTAATTATATAGATTATAATGTGCTTTTCATGCCGGTTTCGCTTAATATGTGGGATATGCTGCCACTGATGCTAAATTATTCACCCATTGATTATAATAATGATATAACCCAATGAAACGAAACTTGCGGGATCTCCAACGGAGTTTTCTGAGAAAAGACGCGTAAAGTTGGGTGATATGAGTGAAGGTCTTGATTACTGAGCATAGCCGTAAAAGACTGAGGGATTTTCGGCAGACCGGCATAGGGGATGAAGACCTATACCATGCCAGTATCAAGATACCCGGACAAATACCGATAGCTACCCGGTTCAGGGGTTTTGTGGCCCAAAGCGGCAAGGTCTTCGATCTGGTCGTTAAGGATATAGATGATGGCAGATTAGTAATCACCGTCATCGGCAAATCATGAACCTTGGCGAGGAGCTTCGAATCTCCGACGAACTCTTGGCCATAGGCGATTATTTTAAAAGGAGGTGAAAGAATGGCTCTGGATCAAGAAACAAAACAGAATCTTATCAAGGACTTTCAGATTCATGAATCAGACACCGGTTCTCCGGAAGTGCAAATAGCACTGCTGACCAATCGAATCAATTATCTGAATGACCACCTTAAGATCCACAAAAAAGACCACCATTCCAGAAGAGGCTTGTTAAAGATGGTTGGACAAAGGCGTGCTCTTTTGGATTATCTGAAAGATAATGACTTTGAGCGCTATCGAGCCATTGTTACGCGGCTAGGCTTGCGCAGATAAAGAGCGGCTATGCCCGCTCTTTTATAATGCGAGCAAAAAATGTGAAAACTTATGACAAGACTAAACAGCCGTTTTGCCGGCAGAAAGTTCTTTGCCGGGAAGGAGTGGCCGGGGATAATGCATTATTCCCGGCCCGGGCTGTTGGATGTAATAGCCTTAAGTAGATTAGGAATGCCCCTGTCCATCTATGACCGGGGTTTTTTCAAATGAAGATGCCAGAACAAGGAGGGACGTAAATGACACATGTTTTTGAAACGGAAATAGCCGGAAGACCTTTTAAGGTCGAAATTGGTAAGGTAGCTAAACAGGCCAACGGAGCGGCCATGGTATATTATGGAGAGACGGCGGTGTTGGTAGCGGCTACTATGTCCAGAAAGCCCCGGGAGGGAATCGATTTTTTCCCACTGACCTGTGATTATGAAGAACGTATGTATGCGGCAGGCAAAATTCCCGGCGGATTCATTAAAAGAGAGGGAAGGCCCACAGAAGCGGCAACCTTGACATCTCGCTTGATTGACCGTCCTATCAGGCCACTTTTTCCTGCAGGTTATCGCAATGACGTTCATGTGGTAGCTACTGTATTGTCGATTGAGCAGGACAACCCCCCGGATGTCACCGCCATAATCGGCGCTTCAATTGCTTTGTCCGTATCGGACATCCCTTTTGCCGGTCCTTTGGCAGCCGTTATTGTAGGGATGGTAGACGGAGAGTTAATAATCAATCCCACTGTAGAACAAGATGTGGCCAGTGATATGCATTTGGTGGTAGCCGGGACTCGTGATGCCATTATGATGGTGGAGGCCAGCTCCAATGAGATTCCGGAAGCAACCATGCTGGACGCAATCTTCCTGGCCCACGATGCTATCAAAGAAATTGTAACCTTCCAGGAAAAAATTGTGGCGGAAATCGGTCAGGAAAAGGCCGAAGTTCCTTTGTATGTTACCAACCAGGCATTGAAGGAAGTAGTCGGAGCTTATGCCCGCGACAAAATCCTGGCGGCAGTACAGTGTACTGATAAGCTGCAGCGGGAAGAACAGACTGAAGCAGTTATGAAGGAGGCTGCGGAGCATTTCGCGGAAGAGTATCCGGAACAAGGTGCAGAGATAGCTTCGATTCTGTCCGGGATTGAAAAAGAGGTGGTTCGTCATCTTATCCTCAATGAAGGTAAACGAGCCGATGGCCGTGCTGTTAATGAGGTAAGAAAGATTACCTGTGAAGTGGGAATTCTGCCCAGGCCTCATGGTTCCGGGCTGTTCACTCGCGGTCAGACTCAGGTATTGTCTGTTACTACTCTTGGCGCCGCCAGTGAGGAACAAATCCTGGATGGACTGGGTACGGTCCGGTCCAAGCGTTATATACACCACTACAATTTCCCTCCTTTTAGTGTAGGAGAGACCAGACCTATGCGGGGACCTGGACGCAGAGAAATTGGTCATGGCGCCCTGGCCGAAAAAGCTTTGTTTCATATGATTCCTTCCCAAGAAGAGTTTCCATATACTATCAGGGTTGTTTCCGAAGTGTTGGAATCCAATGGCTCAACCTCTATGGGCAGTGTATGTGGAAGCACCCTTTCATTAATGCATGCGGGTGTGCCTGTTAAAGCACCCGTATCAGGCATAGCTATGGGGTTGATTAAAGAAGATGATCGCTTTGCCATTTTAAGCGATATTCAGGGCCTTGAGGACGCATTGGGTGATATGGATTTCAAAGTTGCCGGCACCGCCAAAGGTGTAACCGCTTTACAAATGGACATCAAAATTGCCGGTGTTACCCGTGACATTCTTGAGAAAGCTTTGGAGCAAGCCAGAGAAGGGCGGATGCATATAATGAACATTATGATGTCCACCATTAGTCAGCCCAACTCCCAATTGTCACCTTATGCACCGCGGATGCTGAAAATGAATATTAATCCTGACAGGATCAGAGAAGTCATTGGTGCCGGCGGCAAGACCATTCACAAGATAGTAGACGAAACCGGAGCCAAGATTGATATCGAAGACGATGGTTCCCTCTTTATTACTGCCACCGATCAAGAAGCGGCGGAAAAGGCCAAAGATATAATTGAACGACTCCTGGAGCAAGTGGAAGTAGGTAAAATCTATAATGGAAGAGTCGTCAGAGTTATGGAGTTTGGTGCATTTGTGGAGATAATTCCTGGAGTACTGGGATTGTCCGGCAAGGAAGGAATGGTCCACATTTCACAGCTGGCTGAGACCCGCACCGCAAAAGTTAAAGATGTGGTGGATGTGGGTGACGAAATCGTCGTAAAGGTAACAGAAATAGACTCTCAGGGCAGAGTAAACCTGTCCCGCAAGGAAGCCATGAGACAGATGCAGCGGCCTGGCAACACAGGTATCGTTCGCAAAAGAGAAAATCAAGAATAAAAAATGTGATGCCAAATAAAATAATCAGGCCTTTAGAAAAACCGAGTTGCTCGGTTTTTTTATTTTTTTGAATATCAAACTTATTGAGTGAATACAAATTAGCACTACGGGAGGGGGGTGAAAGCCATATTTTGAAAGGAATACAATACAGATCACCATAAAAAGTCAGGCTATATTTTTAATAGGATTATTGTGTTTAGCATCGTTATATACCACCTGGGTGGATCGAGTTGAGCGGAAGATGTATGGAGTGAAGCCGGGGGTAACAATTGAAGACCATGAGATTGGCGGTTTTATGCCCGGTGAGGTTGAAGTGGTGGTAGATGAGCTAGTGGTCAAATACCGGCGGATGCCGCGTGATGCCAGTATTGACAGAGACAGCGGCCAGATAATTCCTGATATGAACGGAACCGAAGTAAATGTTGAAGCAACCACCCGGGCCATCTTTGGGGCGCCACCTGATACTCTTGTAAAAGTGATTACCATGGAGATTCCCGCTCGATACAATTCCGATATGCTCATACCTATCACCAGAGAAATGGGATCATTCTATACCTGGTCCTATGGTTCCTGGCAAAGGCACGAAAATATTGTACTGGCTGCCCGAAGTATTAATAATCAGATCATTTGGCCTGGGGGGGATTTTTCCTTTAATAAAACGGTCGGGCCACGCACTCCGGAACGAGGCTATCGTCCGGCACCAGTTATTGGTGGTGATGGCATAGGATTTGGAGGTGGAGTATGTCAGGTTTCAACCACCCTGTACAATGCCGCTCAGGCAGCAGAACTGGAAATTATCGAGCGACATCAGCACAGCACCAAAGTTCCTTATATTAAGGCAGGCAAAGATGCGACCGTTGTCTACGGTGCTCAAGATTTGCGGTTAAGGAATAACTTTTCCTACCCGGTCATTATAAAATCCGGTGTTTATCGGGGGAAGATTTTAGTGACTATAATGGGAAAGCAATAAATCGAAGCACCGGTCGGATTATAAAAAACTAACCGGAAAGCAGGTGAGGTTTTGCGAATATTCTACTTGTCGAAGCGCAGACTTAAACTGATCCTTTTGATTTCTCTGACAGTAATGGCACTGGGAATCGGTTATGCTCTGGTAATTGCGTGCAATATCGCTTCAACAGCTGAGGTTGCCGGGCCCTACTACCAGGGGTCCACCAACAAAAAGATGGTCTCTTTCACATTTAATGTTGATTGGGGAGAGGAATATGTCCCATCCCTCTTAGAGATCCTTCAGGAATCCGATATTAAGGCCACCTTTTTTATTACCGGCCGCTGGGCTTCTCTTCATCCCGAGCTGGTCAAGTCTATTGCCACAGGAGGGCATGATATCGGCAATCACGGCCAGGCTCACCGTCATCTGAAAAAGCTGTCGGACGGAGAGCTTGAACAGGAAATTATCCAGGCCGAAAAAATATTGCTCAAGGAAAGCGGCAAAAAACCAACGCTATTTGCCCCCGCTTATGGAGAAATTGATGCGCGGATAAGCGGGGTGTGTGATCGCCTGGGGTATCAGGTGATCATGTGGAGCCTTGATACCATCGATTGGCAAAAGCCGGATGTGGCCACAATTGTTAAGAGGGTAGTGCCACGCATACATAATGACGCTATTATTTTGATGCATCCAACCGATCCGACCGTTCAGTCCTTGCCTGAAATAATAACCCGGCTGAAGGCAGACGGATATAAAATCGTTCCTGTTTCTCAACTGATACAGCCCGAAGAGAAGTCTAATTAATTTTCAGCCGGAGCAGTAAATCTATAGTATTGTCTTTCACAGGCGGCAATCATTACCGTCCTTATCCGGCCGTGAAAAACATGGTATTGTATGCCATTTTCGCCTGATATTTCCGAAGGAAGTTTGCAGTCATGCCGGAATAAAAACTTGTTGGGGAGTTGATGTGGTGAAAAGAGCACCATTGCTTATAACGGCAGGGCTGATTTTATGGAGTCTGCTGGCCGTGGTGGCACCAGCCCAGGGAACCCCTTATGTAGGAGCCGGAGCATGGGGATTATATGATCTTAAAAGCGGACAGTTTTTGGATGGTAAGAATTATCGGGAGATCAGACCACCTGCCAGTACCACCAAAATCATGACTGCAATTCTGGCCCTGGAGTACCTGGAGCTTGATGAACAAGCTCAGGTCAGTCAAATCGCCGCCTCTACCCCTGCAACAGCTATTGGAGTACGGGCCGGACAAGAAATGACGGTTCATGATCTGATTATTGCAGCTCTCCTGGCTTCCGCCAACGATGCCTCCGTAGTTCTGGCCGAGCGAGTGGCCGGAAGTGAGCCGCTTTTTTGTTATCTTATGAATAAAAAAGCTTTCGTTCTGGGGGCTGTCGATACCTGTTTTTTCAACAGTAACGGCTTGCCCGCAGAGGGGCATCTCAGTTCTTGCCACGACTTGTTTATGATTTCCCGCTATGCTCTTCAAAACCAGATTTTTGCCGCTACAGTAGCTTTGCCCTCTGCCCTCATCAAGCATCCCGGTTATCCCCAGGGCAAACAGATTAACAATACTAACCGGATGCTGACCTACTACCCCGGAGCAAAAGGAATAAAAACCGGGACCACTAATGCTGCCGGCCAGTGCCTGGTGGCCCTGGCCAGCAGAGAAGAGCGCCAATTGATAAGTGTCGTTTTAAAATCCGGGAATAGATATGGAGATACTACCTCCATTTTGAATTATGGTTTCGGGTCTTTTTCCCATGATATCCTGGTGGGTCGGAACGAAACATTTAAAAATATTAAAATTGAGGGAGGTGAATGGCCGGAAGCCGGCCTTTATCCGGAGCGTGATGTGCGGGCCTGGGTTTCTGAAGAGGGAATGGTTCATCTGGAAAAAAGAATATCATTAAACTACCGTCCCCAGGCTCCAATCAGGAAAGAAGACAAAATTGGGAGTTTAGAGGTATACTATAAAGGAGAATTGGTTGACATTGTTGGATTAACAGTAAAAACAACTATTGAGAAAAGGCCAACAGGGATATGGAGATTATTCAAGAAGCCTAGGATTGTCAGCGACACCAACTCCTTTGGTGCAGATTCAACTTAAACAAAGGAATAATCATTAAATAAACAGAACTTCGTACCGATAATGGAGGTAGAAAGGTGAATGTAACAAAAGAAACGATTAACGGTGCCAAGGTGTTAATTGAAGAGCTGCCCTATGTAAGGTCGGCGGCAGTTGGAGTATTTATAAGAACCGGTTCCAAACACGAGCCACCTGAACTAGGGGGCATATCTCATTTTATTGAACACATGCTGTTCAAAGGAACCAGCTCCCGCAGTGCCAGACAAATCGCTGAAGTATTTGAAGGGATGGGAGGACAGCTCAACGCCTATACATCCAAAGAATACACCTGCTTTTATGCTCGGGTATTGGATGAAAATATTGAACTGGCTATAGAGGTCTTGTTTGATATGCTGTTTGATTCAGCCATAAATCAAAAGGATGTTGAGAACGAACAGGGAGTAGTACTGGAAGAGATTAATATGTATGAAGATACCCCGGATGATTTGGTTCATGATCTTTTTGCCCAAGCTATATTTTCCGGGCATTCCTTGGGTTCATCCATCCTGGGGAGTGAAAAAACAGTGTCGTCATTTACAGCCGGAACGGTAAAGGACTACTATCGTTCCTATTACCATCCTTCCAACATGGTCGTATCCGTGGTTGGCAACGTTAATACAGAACGGATACTGGAAAAGATAGCCGATTTGCGAGGCTATAGCGAATGTATTCAATCTATTCCCGAAATTCCGGCCCCCTTCCCAGTCCAGAACCATAAATTAGTTGCCAAAGACACCGAACAGGTGCAAATATGCTTGGGAGTTCCCGGCATCTCCTATTTTGACCAACGACGCTACGTCCAAAACGTTATGAATAACATTATCGGCGGGGGAATGAGCTCTCATTTGTTCCAGACTATCCGTGAAGAACAAGGCTTGGCATACTCAGTATTTTCATACCCTTCAACATATAAGGAAACCGGAACCTATGCTATCTATGTAGGGACGAGCCCATCCAAAGTAGGACGCGTTTTTGATCTGCTTAATGACGGACTTTACCATTTTATTACCGAAAAAGTAACTGCAGATGAGATTAAACGCACTCAGGACCAGATCAAAGCCGGTCTCTTTTTAGGGATGGAGAGCGTAATGACCAGAATGAATCGGTTAGGCAAATCAGAGCTTTTGTATGGCAAGCTAGTGCCTGTGGAAGAGGTAATTAATAAGGTTTACCAGGTTACCCCCGAAATGGTTCAGGATTTTGCCCGGGACATCCTGGGACAGGGTGGGTTTACTGTGGCCAGCATAGGTGAGAGTAAGGTATTGCCGGTGGTGGAAGAAGGGGTAAAAAGACTGGAACAAAACATGGCCATATAAGCACCGTACAAACATAGAAATACGGATAAAAATATGAATACCAGAGGAGAAGGCAACATGGAAGCACCTATCCAAGTGAGAGTAAAAAGATTAGAAAGTGCTCAAGGCTTGCCATTACCAAGCTATATGACTGAAGGATCATCAGGAATCGATCTGTTGGCAGCCAATGAGGAGCTCATAATAATAAAATCGCACCAGGTGGCCCTGATTCCCACCGGTCTTATTATGGAAATTCCCCAGGGTATTGAGGGTCAACTCCGGCCACGAAGTGGATTAGCACTAAAACATGGTCTTACTCTGTTGAACTCTCCCGGCACCATAGATTCTGACTATCGGGGCGAAATAAAGATTATAGTCATAAACCTGGGGGACAAAGACTATAGTGTACAGCGAGGAGATAGGATTGCCCAGATGGTATTTGTACCTGTTATCCAAGTGAACTTGCAGGAAGCCGAAAAAATTGACGACACTAATCGCGGAGCCGGGGGATTTGGGCACACCGGATAGGAGGATATAACCATGCGAATGAGCGAACTGGTCGGCAAAGAGATCATTAACATCAATGACGGCCTGAAAATGGGGATGGTAGGGGATTCAGACCTGGTTATCAACCCGGAAAGCGGGGAAATCGAGTCAATAATTCTACCCAACCGCGGGAATCTCATAAATCTTTGGATCGACCGTCAGAAGCTGGTAGTCCCCTGGGAAGCGGTTAAAAAAATTGGCCGGGAAGTTATTGTAGTCGATTTGGATCATACCAACCCCCGTCTGCACAACTACAGCTATTAAACCTGACCAACTTGACAGTACCTGCAAGTATCTCTTCCTGGTTGACTACCTTTCGCAAAAGGATACACTAGTATTTAGAGCAAAGGAGGTCAAGAAATGGTAAGAGATCTGGAAGTCCTGATAGCAGGGGCCTTGGGTAAAATGGGTCGGGAAACCGTCAAAGCCATCAAAGCGGCCGAGGGGCTGCATTTAATCGGAGCCGTAGATGTCAGGGCTCAAAACAATGCAATCTCGGAAATCACCGGTGATGCTCACGATATAACACCTGTTATGAATGATCTGGAAGAGGCCCTGGATCGCTGGAAACCGGATATATTAATAGACTTTACTAATCCCCAGGCAGTCCTAAGCAATTCCCGAATCGCTCTGAAAAAGGAATGCAGCTGTGTTATTGGCACCACCGGTCTGGATGAACGGGAATTGGCAGAGCTGGACCAACTGGCCAGAGATAATGGTAAAGCGATTCTGGTAATCCCCAACTTTTCCATTGGGGCAATACTCATGATGCGCTTTGCTCAACAAGCTGCTCAGTACTTTCCGGATGTGGAGATTATCGAGCTTCATCATGACGGCAAGATGGATGCACCCTCCGGTACAGCCATCAAAACTGCTGAAATGATAGATGAACAAAGATCATTCCTTAAATCTCCGGCCATTGGGCAATTTGAAAAGTATCCGGGGGCCCGGGGAGGGCAGGTTAACAGCATAAGAGTACACAGTGTTCGCTTGCCGGGATATGTTGCCCATCAGGAAGTATTGTTCGGCAGTCAGGGACAGGCCCTTACCATCAGACATGATTCCTTTGATCGGAAGTGCTTTATGCCCGGAGTCATATTAGCCGTAAAGAAGGCACCGGAGCTGCAAGGTCTGGTATACGGACTTGAACACCTGCTCTAATCAAGGTGAAAAATAAATAATATTCTCAATCTGCTTCGTTTTCGGGAGCAGATTTTTTTTGGAGAGAGGTGTTAGGATAGGAGTAAGGCGGGAGGAGTAAGGCGTGAGGCGGAAGGCGGGAGGCGTGAGGCGTGAGGCGGGAGAAGTGAGGCGTGAGGCGGAAGGCGGGAGGAGATAGGAGTTAGGAGTAAGGCGGAAGGCGTGAGGCGGAAGGCGGGAGGAGTGAGAAGTGAGGCGGGAGGCGGAAGGCGGGAGGCGTCAGGAGAAAGGCTAGAAGGGATAATAATCCGGAAGCCCGTGATTGAGTTCCAACGAAGTGACCGTAGGGATGAGAACCGAGCAAACTCCTGCGAAGGTGAGGCAGTAGAGCAGCCGAAGGATAGGAGGTCCTGAGTCCGCCATTGAGCCATGGAGGGCGAATTGGCGGTGTGCTGCTCGGAAACCGGATTTGAGCAGTTGAGTTTGGCGGTTTTCATTCCGGGAGCAAGTGGAACTCATTCCGGGACGAAGGCGGTAAGCTGGGAGCCAGATTGGAGGCGGGAGAGAGCGGGAACGAAAACGCAGATTAACACAGATTATTATGATTAACGCAGACCGGAGCGAGTGGAATTCACCCGTGTTGCGCGGTTACACTTGATAGTGGAATGTAAAGAAGTGACGGAGATTTGGCTCCCGCCTGGAAATTCACCCCATGCTTCAGATCCGCCTGCTTATCCTTTCACCTTCTTGATATGAATTTCGTATACTGGTGTATAGATTAGTATATATAGTACCCAAAAGGAGGCTTTTTTTGTGAGTTCGGCCTTATCTGGGGTCAAAATTGCGGTTCTGGGTGGGGACGATCGGGAGCTTATCCTGGTGGCTGAGCTGGTGACACTGGGGGCGACAGTTACGGTGGTGGGGTTCCCCCGGGAGAAAATCAAACACGGGGCATTTGTCAGCAAATCCATTGAAGATGGTCTGCGTGGGGCTGAAGTAGCCATATGTCCTTTGCTGGGCACGGATAGAAATGGTGTTATCCGTGCTATATATACTGAAGAACAACTGCTTTTGACGGAGAAAGCCCTAAATGGCATGACCAAACCGGCTTTGGTTATCATCGGTTCCGCCCGTCCATTTCTTCGGGACTGGGCTGCTAAGGGAGAAATATCCCTTCTGGAGATTATTGAAATGGACGAAATAGCCATTTTGAATTCCATTCCCACTGCTGAAGGAGCTTTACAAATAGCCATGCAGGAATTAAAGACCACCATTCATGGATCCCGTTCAATGGTTCTGGGGTTTGGCCGGGTGGGGGTTACTTTGGGAAGAATGCTCCGCAGCCTGGGTTCAGATGTTAGTGTAGTATCCAATCAGCAAAGCGAATTGGCCCGTGCATACGAAATGGGGTGTACCCGAGTGCCACTGGAGCTGCTGGAGGATCGAGTCAGCAGCATGACGGTGGTTTTTAATACTGTCCCGGCCGCGGTCCTTACTGGCAATGTACTGCGGAGGATGAGCCCGGATACATTAATAATTGATCTGGCTTCCACTCCCGGAGGGACCGACTTTGAAACAGCCAATGAGTATGGAATAAAGGCCCTGCTGGCGCCAGGATTACCTGGGAAGGTGGCTCCGGTTATGGCCGGAGGAATCCTGGCGGAAGTTATACCGAGGCTTATAATTGAAAAGATGTTTAGACCCGAGGAACAGTTGCTACTCGCATGAATGGAGGGGTGTACAGTGCTATTAGACGGCGTGTCAATCGGGGTAGTAATGACAGGCTCGCATTGTACAATTGAAGCGGTGCTTCCGGAAATCAAAGAGATGAAAGATGAAGGCGCTGATATCAGAGTAATACTTTCTTATGCACTGAACTACACGGATAACCGTTTTAATACAGTTGAAGAGCTGAGAAGAGAAATTTCAGGAATTACTGAATGGCCAATTATCGACTCTATAGTAGGTGCGGAACCGATTGGGCCTCATAAGTTATTGGACATTCTGATTATAGCGCCTTGTACTGGAAATACTCTGGCTAAATTGGCCAACAGCATAACAGATACTCCGGCTTTAATGGCAGTCAAGGGCCATTTGCGCAATCAAAGGCCGGTCGTAATCGCCATTGCCAGCAACGACGGTTTGGGATTAAATGCCAGAAATCTTGGACATCTCCTCAATGCTAAGCACATGTTTTTTGTCCCTTTTCGTCAGGATGACCCTTTCGGGAAAGCTACTTCGATCATAGCAAATATGAGTTTGCTGTCGGAAACCGTAAAAAGCGCTTTGCAGGGCAAACAGATGCAGCCTGTATTGTTAGGACCATTGAATGTAGCTGGTTAGGCCGGTATGTTTGTGCTACAATACTGTTTAGATTTTATGGCAGGAGGTTATTCTAGTGGCTGGAGCAAAAGTGGCGGTTGTAGGAGCTACAGGAGCTGTAGGGCAGGAAATGCTGAAACTTATGGAAGAACGGCAATTTCCTGTAAGTGATTTGATTTGCCTGGCCCATCCCAGTGAAGCCGGAACCAAAATAGAATTCAGAGGCACCCAGATCACCGTTGAAGGTGCCAGTGCGGCAAAATTTTCGGGAATCGATATTGCTATGTTTTCTGCCGGTGGAGAAGTCAGCCAGGTCCTGGGCTTAGAGGCTGCCAAAAGGGGTGCGGTCGTAATTGATAACAGTTCTGCCTTCAGGTTGGAGGATCATGTACCTTTGGTGGTGCCCGAGGTTAATCCGGATGATATAAAAAAACATAAAGGGATTATAGCGAATCCGAACTGCTCCACAATAATAATGGTTGTCGCCATTAATCCTATTCACATTGCTGCGGGCCTTAAGCGAGTTGTTGTATCAACTTATCAGGCGGTCTCAGGAGCCGGGATAGCAGGTATCAAAGAGCTGGAGGAACAGGTTCGCAATTATACTGAAGGCCATCCGCCGGTCAATAATGTTTTCCAGCATCAAATCGCATTTAACCTTATTCCTCATATCGATGTCTGGGTGGAGAAGAATTATACTAAAGAAGAAATGAAATTAGTAGGGGAAACCCGAAAGATTATGCATATAGATTCACTCCCTGTAAGTCCTACCGCGGTTCGGGTGCCAGTTTTTCGAAGTCATTCCGAATCAATTAACCTTGAAACTGAACGTAAGATTTCCGCAGCGGAAGCTCAAGAGGTGCTGAGTCAGGCGCCGGGGGTAGTCGTAATTGATCGTCCCCGGGATAATGAGTATCCTATGCCCTGGTTTACCGCCAACCGGGATGAGGTTTTTGTGGGAAGAATTCGAGAAGATATCTCCTTGGAAAAAGGATTAAACCTATGGGTGGCGGCTGATCAGATTCGCAAAGGTGCGGCTACTAATGCACTGCAAATTGCGGAAATTGTAATTCGGGATAACCTCTATTAGTATAATGAGGAAACTGGTGTTATCTATAAGCCGGCAAGAGGGCAGCCGTTTTGTATCCGGCTGCTCCTTGCGGACGTTTAAGTAAGGCTTATAATGTATAAGATTTGGAACCGTGTGATAAGGAAGGATGGTGTTGCAGATGGGATTTCCTAGATTGATGACGGCCATGATTTCTCCTTTTGGCAGCAATATGGCTATCGATTATGACAGAGCCTCTGAATTAGCCAATTTCCTGGTAGGTAATGGCAGTCAAGGCATTGTGGTCAGCGGGACCACAGGAGAAGCTCCTACGTTGAATGCAGAAGAAAAGCTCCAATTGTTTTACCATGTAAAACAGGCAGTTGGAGATCGGGCTCAGGTTTGGGCCGGAGTGGGAACCAATTCCACTGCCTCTACCGTTGAGATGGCTGCCAAAATCGAAAACCTTAAATTAGATGGAGTAATGGCGGTTACGCCTTATTATAACAAGCCCAGTCAGGAAGGCCTCTACAATCATTTTAAACAGGTGGCTTTGGCTACTTCACTGCCGGTAATGCTGTACAATGTGCCCGGGAGAACCGGGGTAAACCTTCTTCCCTCAACAGTGGCAAGATTGGCCCAGATCGAAAATGTGGTGGCACTTAAAGAGGCCAGTGGCAGCATGGATCAAATGTCTGAATTGGTTAACAAGACCCCCCGGGACTTCCTGATCTATTGCGGGGACGACTCACTCACCCTTCCAATGATGGCTTTGGGAGCTCACGGGGTAGTCAGCATAGCTTCACATATTATTGGCAATGAAATCAAAATGATGATTGACGCCTTTATGGCCGGAGACAATAGCGGGGCAGCCCGAATTCATGCCCGGCTCTTTGCCATATTCAAGCTGTTGTTTATCACGACTAATCCGGTTCCTTTGAAGGAATCCCTGCGTCAAATGGGTAGAGACTCCGGACTGCTGAGAGGACCCCTCTGCCCGCCCAGCGAAGAAGAAAGCAGAGAAATCACCAAAGGTCTCCAAGAGTTCGGACTGCTTTAGAAATATAAAAACAGGAAAATTCAAAACGGTTACAGAACTGCGAAGTGAATTCCAACGAGCGACCGTTGGAATTCACTTCGTGTTTTACATAACCCGTTTCCAATCTCGCCTCCTTTACCCGTGCGCCTCACCCAAAAGCTTTCACCTTCGATTAGATGGGAGCTGATCCACAATTGGTTCGTTGGCAGTACCCTTGTATAAAAGAGAGAGGTTGTATATAATTTAGTAGATTCAATCGTTCGGAATAGTTGTCACAGACTTATTGCTGAAATGACAGGAGGTGCTAGATGTCAGAAAACGATAAAAGACTGCAGATTATTCCTCTCGGAGGGCTGGGTGAGATCGGAAAGAATATGATGGTGATCAGGTATCAGGACATCATTATCGTTATCGATGCTGGTTTGATGTTCCCGGAGGAAGAACTGCTGGGTATTGATATTGTTATCCCGGACATATCCTATCTTACGGAGAATCGGGATAAAGTTAAAGCCATCATCCTTACTCACGGACATGAAGACCATGTTGGGGCTTTACCATATTTGTTAAAAGAGATCAATGTTCCTGTTTACGGAAGCAGGCTGACATTGGGTTTGGTTGAAAACAAGTTAAAAGAGCACCACATTGGCAAAACTACCATGGTGCCGGTAAAGCCCAGGGATATTATAGATATCGGACCCTTTAAGGTTGAGTTTATTAGAGTAGTCCATAGCATACCGGATGCCATGGCCATTGCGATCCACTCTCCTTTGGGGATTCTTCTTCACACTGGAGATTTTAAACTGGATCAGACAACTATTGACGGGGAATTAGTAGACTACAGGAAATTGGCGGAATTAGGCGAGAAAGGCATAATGGTTTTGATGTCCGATAGTACTAATGCGGACCGACCGGGGTACACCAGCTCAGAGCGATTAGTGGGTGATACCTTTGAAGAACTTATCGGTAAGTGCCAGGGAAGAATAATAGTAACTACTTTTGCGTCTAATGTCCATCGTGTTCAACAGGCCATTATCACCGCGCAACGCCATGGCCGGAAGGTTGCTCTGGTGGGAAGAAGCTTAATAAACAATGTGACAATAGCTAAAGAATTGGGATATATCGACATCCCGCCGGACTGTTGGATTGAGATAGAAGAGATCAAAAACTTTCAACCCAATGAATTGCTTATTATGACCACCGGTAGTCAGGGTGAGCCCATGTCGGCTCTTACCAGGATGGCAATGGCTGATCATCGTTGGGTCGTTATTCAACCGGGAGATACCGTGGTAATTTCAGCTACCCCGATTCCCGGTAATGAGAAACTGGTGGCTAAGACCGTGGATCACCTGTTCAGACAGGGTGCTGAGGTGATTTATGAAAGATCGGCCAACGTTCACGTTTCCGGTCATGCCAGCCAGGAAGAACTGAAGATTATGATTAACTTGCTCAGACCACATTATTTGATTCCTATACACGGTGAATTTCGCCATTTGATGAGACATGCCCGTATAGCTGAATCTCTGGGTATGTCGTCATCCAATATATTTGTGGCGGAAAACGGACAAGTAATAGAAGTAGGTGAAAATAAAGCCTGTTTAGGTAATAAGGTGACTGCCGGGCGAGTTCTGGTAGACGGCCTGGGAGTTGGCGATGTGGGTAACATAGTTTTGCGTGACCGTAAGCAGCTGTCTCAGGATGGAATCATTATTGTGGTGGTTACTATTCAAAAAGAGACGGGAGTGGTCTTGGCAGGTCCTGATATTGTGTCCCGCGGGTTTGTTTATGTGAGGGAATCCGAGCAATTAATTGAAGATTCCCGAGAAAAGGTTCGTGAGGCTCTGACAGTGTGTTCGGAGAGAAATATTAAAGAATGGGCAGCCATTAAATCTCAGATACGAGACGGCTTAAGTAAATTCCTGTATGAGCAAACTCGCAGGCGTCCGATGATTATGCCGATTATTATGGAGGTTTGATATCGGACGATGCCAATGATTTCCACGGGTGAGGTCTTCTGAAGATGGAAAGGTAACGATTTCTACGAAAGACTCGGTTACCGGTACCGGTAGCCGGGTTTTTAAGTGTGATTAAATGATAATAGCCTTTAAAATAAAAATAAATTTCAGCAGGAAGTCAGGCGATTTTTCGCGAATCTCACACGAATGACGATAGTAATTATTTGCTGAACCCTTTAGTCCCAGATTATTCCCGGCCCACCTGGTGGACTATGGTTTAGAGAGGATATGGGAATTTAGGTCGTAATTTACATGGTCATTAGTGACTGTGTTAATTAAAATCAACAAAAAAGGAGGACAATGATGAAAAGAAGAAGTGGGAGAAAACTGGCGATGCTGGTAATGATGACATTTGTGCTCAGCATCCTTGCCGGTTGCGGGGGAGGCGGCTCTGAGACTCAGGACGAACAGATTAATGTTGGGATAAACGTAGAACTGTCAGGCGGAGTAGCCAGCTATGGCACCAACAGTAAAGATGGAATGATGCTGGCTATTGAACAGATCAACGCAGCCGGCGGTGTACTGGGAAAACAGCTTAACCCAATTATTAAAGACTGTAAGTCGCTTCCTGATGAAGCTATGAGTGTTAGTGCGAACTTGGTGGGAGAGGGTATCGTAGCCCAGTTAGGCCCCTTGACCAGCGGAAACGTTCAGGGAAGCACATCAGTTATGATGGATAACGGCATACCTTTAGTGGCTCCGGCGGCAACCGCTGTTAACGTGACCGTGGATGAAAAAACCGGAGATATTATGGACTATATTTTTAGAGTTTGCTTTATCGACCCCTTCCAGGGTACCTTGATGGCTGAATTTGCCAGCACTAATTTGGAAGCTAAGAATGCCGCCATTTATATGGATGCATCCAGTGACTACGGCAAAGGTTTGGCCAAGTACTTTAAAGAAACCTTCGAAGCTAACGGCGGAACTATAGTAACCGAAGAAGGCTTTGTAAAAGGTGATCGCGATTTCAAAGCAACCTTGACCAAGATCAAAGGTCACAACCCGGACTTCATTTATATCCCAGGATATTATGAAGAAGCGGCCCCTCTGATCAAGCAGGCTCGTGAAATGGGTATAACAGCCCCCATAGGTGGTACGGACGGATGGGATTCATCGGACATGGTTGCGGTAGCCACAGCAGAGAACCTTAATAACACATATTTTACCAATCATTATTCTTCTCAGGATACAGATCCTCAGATTGTAGCATTTGTAGAGGCATACAAGGCTAAATACAATGGCAAAGATCCGGATTCTTTTGCCGCTCTCGGTTATGATGCCGTACAATTGCTGGTTCAGGCTATCAACGATGCTAATAGCACCGAACCTGAGGCCATAACAGCAGCCCTGGCAACAATCAAGGACTTTCAGGGCATAACCGGCAAGATGACTATCGATGAACAGCATAACCCCGTTAAAGCAGGGGTAATAATTGAATTTAAGGATGGCGGTCAGGTTATGAAAGCCAGGATCCAGCCTTAAGATACCGAATGGCAACTGGAGGAAATTTCCTCCGGTTGCCATTACCCTTATTAAAGGAAGTGGCTATCATGCTTGAATTTTCACAACAACTTATTAACGGTTTATCCCTGGGCGCCATTTATGCCTTGATCGCCCTGGGTTATACCATGGTTTATGGAATTATTCTGCTAATAAACTTTGCTCATGGCGATATTATGATGGTGGGTGCCTTTGTAGGATTTTACTCTATCACTCTTTTGGGGAGCAACATCGTGGCGGCCATGATTTTTGCGATGATAGCTTGTGCTATTTTGGGTGTGGTCATTGAGAAAATCGCCTATCGACCTCTGCGTAATTCGACTCGAATAGCGGCCTTAATAACAGCCATTGGAATGTCCTTATTCCTGGAATATGCTACGATTTTCTTGTTAGGACCTCAGCAGAAAGTATTTCCTCAATCCGCTTTCCCCCTGCAGCAATATGAGATTATGGGACTGCTTATTACCAACAAAGACATTTTTATTATCGTATCCGCTGTAGTATTGATGATTATTTTACAGTTCATCATTAAGCAGACTAAGACCGGCAAGGCTATGCGGGCTGTGTCGGTGGATCGGGAAGCAGCGGTACTAATGGGCATAAGTGTGGATAAGACCATCTCCATAACCTTTGCTATCGGTTCGGCACTTGCTGCTGCTGCCGGGGTTATGATAGGTGTTTATTACAATACAGTCAATCCATTGATGGGAATCATTCCAGGTTTAAAAGCTTTTGTGGCAGCTGTATTAGGAGGTATTGGCCTCATTCCTGGTGCCATGGTGGGAGGTTTTGTGCTGGGTATCCTGGAGACGTTTGTCAGCGGATATGGCAGCAGTCTTTATCGGGATGCGGTGGCTTTTGGAGTGCTCATCTTGATCCTGCTCATTAAGCCCACCGGCCTCCTGGGCAAAAATACCGGCGAAAAAGTGTAGGTGAGCAATAATGCAGGAAAAGAAAAGAAATTGGCTCAGTTTTGGCGGAGAAGTTCTTATATTAGCGGCAATATTTACTATTGTTCAATATGCTATTACGGCAGGGCTGCTTAATCAGTACTATCAGATAAACCTGGCCTCGATGGTTATTAATATTATTCTGGCGGTAAGCTTAAATTTGATCAACGGTTTCACGGGGCAGTTATCATTAGGACATGCCGGTTTTATGGCGGTGGGCGCCTACGCATCGGTAATAATGACTAATATGCTGGGTTATCCATTCATAGCAGGATTGCTGATGGCTTGTTTGGCGGCTGCCTTGGCCGGATTCATTATCGGTGTACCTACATTAAGACTTAAAGGCGATTATTTAGCCATTGCGACCTTGGCATTTGGTGAAGTCATCAGAGTTGTTCTGCAGAATATCGATGCAGTAAACGGGCCGGCGGGAATTGTAGGCATAAGCAGATTGACCACCTGGCCCTGGTTGTTTGGAGCTATGCTGCTTACTATTCTGGTAGTAGTGAATCTGGTTAATTCCAGCTACGGAAGAGCCATTATTTCAGTGCGGGAGGATGAAATTGCCTCTGAACTCATGGGAATTAACACTACCAGTTACAAGGTTTTGGCTTTCGTATTCGGTGCCATGTTTGCCGGTTTGGCCGGAGCATTGTATGCTCATTATTTCTATATAATTAAACCGGAGACTTTTAATTTCCTGAAATCATTTGACATACTGGTTATGGTAGTTCTGGGTGGTTTGGGCAGTACTACCGGCGCGGTTATAGCAGCGATGTTTATTACCGTTCTGACCGCAGTTTTGCAGTCTTTCCCGGCGATTAGAATGATTCTCTATGCCTTGACTCTGATTATCGTCATGATCTATCGTCCTCAGGGTTTAATGGGGAACAGGGAATTGAGCCGACAGACGTTTGGCAGGATTTGGGGTGGACGTAAATGAGTATAATAGAAATAAAAAATTTGGCTAAATCCTTTGGCGGACTAAGCGCAGTTCTTAATTTCAACTTTCGGCTGGATGAGAATGAATTGGTTGGCCTTATTGGCCCCAATGGTGCGGGAAAGACTACGGTTTTTAATCTGATTACCGGGGTTTATAAGCCTGACCAGGGCAGTATAATCTTTGACGGAGAAGAAATAGTCGGACGGCCCCCATATAACATTTGTGCCCGCGGTATTGCGCGGACCTTTCAGAACATTCGCCTTTTTAACGACCTGTCGGTTCTGGACAATGTCAAGATAGCTGCTCACAAGGATGTGAGCTATGGTTTGCTCAGTACCATATTCAGAGCTCCCGCTTTCTTCAGAGGTGAGAAGCAAATTGAACAGGAGTCATTAAAATATCTTGAAATTTTTAAACTGGCGGATAAAAAAGATGAGTTGGCCCGGAATCTGCCTTATGGTGAACAGAGACGTCTGGAAATTGCCAGAGCTCTGGCTACCGGGCCCAAATTACTTATTTTAGATGAGCCGGCGGCAGGAATGAATCCTCAGGAGACTAAGGATCTGATGAATTTGATTGAATGGATCAGAAGTGATTTCAATCTGACCATTTTGCTGATTGAGCATGATATGTCTTTAGTCATGGGGGTCTGTGAGCGGATTTATGTATTGGACTACGGACAGATAATTGCTCATGGCAAACCTGAAGAAATAAGGAATAATAAGCAAGTTATTCAAGCATATTTGGGGGAGGAGGTTGAATAGTGCTTGAAGTAAAAGAAATAGATGTATACTATGGTGCCATCCATGCTCTCAAGGGGCTTTCCCTGAAAGTTGAGCAGGGTTCGATTGTTACCCTCATTGGCGCTAATGGAGCGGGCAAAACTACTACGCTCAAAACGATTTCCGGCATTCTCCGACCCCAGAATGGAACGGTTACTTATAAAGGCACCGATATAACTAAAGTCTTGCCCGAAAAGATAGTGGGATTGGGCATTTCTCAGGTTCCGGAGGGAAGGCGGGTCTTTTCCACCATGTCAGTTTTGGAGAATTTAGAGATGGGCGCCTATTTGCGTAAAGATAAGAAAGAGGTCCGGCGTGATATTCAAAGCGTATTTGGCCGCTTTCCCCGATTGGGAGAAAGACGCAAGCAAATATCCGGAACCTTGAGTGGCGGAGAGCAGCAGATGCTGGCTATAGGCCGGGCCCTAATGGCTCGACCTGAGCTTTTGTTAATGGATGAACCCTCTATGGGATTAGCACCCCTGTTAGTAAAAGAAATATTTGAGATAATCAAGGACATTAACTCGCAAGGGACAACAATTCTTTTGGTTGAACAGAATGCTAATATGGCATTGTCTATTGCGGATAGAGCCTACGTTTTAGAAACCGGAGAAATAGTTCTGCAGGGACCCTCAGAACAGCTCATGAAGAGCGCAGAGGTAAAAAAGGCATATCTGGGAGGCTAAATTCCGGAGAAAGATGATAATTGAGGGAGGTTAGGAACTATGCAGGTAAAAAACCGGATGACCGAAAATCCTAAAGCTGTTGGGTTGGAAACTAATGTTATTGAGGCGCTGGCTTTGATGAATGATAGTAATATTCGCCGACTGCCTGTAATGGAGAAAGATAAAGTAGTGGGTATAGTGACAATCACGGATCTGAATAGAGCCAGTCCGTCATCTGCTACTACCCTTAGCAAGCATGAACTTAATTATTTACTGGCCAAAACGAAGATCAAAGATATTCTGCCCGGCAATCAAAAGGTTATTACTATTGGCCCCAACAATTATATTGAAACGGCTGCCAGGCTGATGCGGGAAAACAAAGTCAGCGGATTACCGGTGGTTGATGATAATGGGATATTGGTAGGCATAATAACCGAGACCGACGTTTTTGATGCCCTCATAGATGTACTTGGTGTGACAAGCCCTCATACTCGCATCGATTTTTATACATTGGATCGGCCCGGCACGGTGGCGGAGATTACTACTATGATTGCGGAAAAGGGCAAAAACATAGTAAATACGGTAGCCTATTATGACAATAAGAAAAAAATGTACAAGATGGTTATCCGGCTGGAAGAGTTGGATTGCCAGGATGTTGTAGACGCTTTAAAAGAGCGCGGCCTGCAGGTAGAATCGGTCATTATTAAAGAATACTAGATTATTGGCAGCCAGAGGCTGCAGGATCAAAGGATATTGGAGGAAACTTGGATCCGATTATCTGAATAATAGCTGTGATAACCCGGCTGAAAGGCCGGGTTTTTATTTCGAACAGGATATGCTGAATTATGCCGGCATAAGAGTTGGAGCGGGTACCGGTTTGGAAAGGGTGAATTTTCAACTGGTTATTTATTTTGTGATAATTTGTACTTTAATCGGGATAATATACTCTAGAAATAGTATGGGAGGAATCTTAATGTCAAATAATCCTGAACAGCAACCTATGGCAGAAGCCAAAAAAACTGAGGCAATTAAAGAGTTTGGACAAATAGAGATTCCAGGATTCAAGAGTGAGTTTCACTGCCTGTCCATTATCGGACAGATAGAAGGTCATATGGTAATGCCTCCCCAGAACAAGACTACCAAGTACGAGCATATTATCCCGCAGCTGGTAGCCGTGGAAGAAAACCCGGATATTAAGGGGCTTTTGGTTATTCTTAATACCGTAGGAGGTGATGTGGAAGCGGGTTTGGCCATTGCCGAGATGTTGGCCAGCATGTCGAAGCCATCTGTTTCCATTGTCCTGGGAGGAGGTCATTCCATTGGAGTACCGATTGCGGTTAGCACCAGCTATTCATTAATAGCTCATACTGCTACTATGACAGTCCATCCTATCCGACTTACCGGATTAATTATTTCGGTTCCCCAAACTTATGAATATCTGGACAAAATGCAGGATCGGGTAATCAGGTTTGTAACTTCTCATTCAAGAGTTACTGATCAACAATTTCGCGATTTGATGTTTTCTACCGGTGAACTGGCCCGGGATATTGGAACCGTGCTGGTAGGCAAAGATGCTGTCGACATAGGATTAATTGATGCTATCGGAGGAGTAAAGGAAGCAGTTGAACATTTGCGCCGACTAATTGCACAGGAGGGGAAAGTTCATTGATAATATATACCGGCATTGAAGATTACATTTTGTGTGGTGAATCATCATGGGAAGAAGTTGAA
>Ga0123334_1000031_pt1 | contig 161379 bp, 115 predicted proteins | sample BiotimSIPDNA_FD_89706 | JGI IMG/M metagenome (GOLD analysis project Ga0123334, IMG submission 89706) | Anaerobic biogas reactor microbial communites from Washington, USA - Biogas_R1 time_0 SIP DNA | ecosystem: Engineered > Bioreactor > Anaerobic > Unclassified | place: Washington, USA...
AATGCAAAGCTGAAAGCTTTTAGAACAACTTTAAGAGGCGTTAGAGATGTTACTTTTTTCCTTTTTAGAGTAGCTAAAATTTATGCGTAAACTATAAAATCCCCTGAAAAATGAATTGATCCATTTTTTTATGCAGTAAAATAAATTAGAAGGCAAAAAAAAAGGAACTTTTTCAAGTTCCTTTTGTGGGCGGTGAGGGATTCGAACCCCCGACCCTCTGGGTGTAAACCAGATGCTCTGAACCAGCTGAGCTAACCGCCCGGTGTGTCTTTGTTCAAAAGCGTTGCAAATATATATCAATGTTTTTTACTTGCAAATTTTTCCAATAAATTTTTTCATTTCTTTTTACAATGCAGAGCTAATCTAATGTTCCTGACGTTATATAAAAAAGAAAGCTGCCTTTCGGGCAGCCTTTGTAATGAAATTCTCCTTTTCTCAATGTGAATGTTCTGCAATAATTTCTTTCGCCCTATCAAGGATGGCAGAGTCGTCAAGTTCAACAATTCCCCCGTTTGGCCCCGGTTCTATGTGCATGCCAACTGATTTCCCTTTCGTGTAGTTTGCCCCACCGAAATAGTTTCTGACGGTTTCAACTTCTAATCCAAATTCGTTGGCTAATTGGAGCATTGAACCGTCAGGTAAACTGTCTTTAATCTTTCGCAGTTCGTTAAATGTAATTCTATCTGTCATGACATATACGATTAGAAAATTAACTTATCTTTAAATTACCATAAAATTAACAGATTATTTGGATTGGCAATGTGTTTTTTAGGTTTTATTTTAAATCCATTCCGATTACGAAATCATTTTTAACTGATTATTCTGCTCTTTTTCGTCAACTCTCTAGCATCCAAACATTACGTTGTAATTGACATAATACGAAACAAAACACCCAAGCTGGTTTTTAACAATTTTTAATGATGGCAATGCCTAAAGCTTTTTTCACATTCAATTATTGTTTGAAGCATTCGTGGACGGAAATTGTTTTTTATCAGTTTTGTGTTTTCCCGTGTTGGAAAAACCCGGTTGGTAAGAAAAACAAAAAGTAGATTTGTTTCGGGGTCTACCCATGTGAAAGTTCCTGTAAACCCGCTATGTCCGAAGCTTTTATCGCTTACATCTGGTGCGGGGTATGCGTCGTCTCCCGAAAGGCTTTTGTTGTTCATGTATGGCTTGTCGAAGCCTAATGCACGGCGGTTATTGTTTTCGGGAAATTGTACACGGGTAAATTCTTCAACGGTATTGCTGTCTGCAATGAAAACATCTCCGTATTGCCCTTGCTGAAGGTAACATTGCATCAGTATTGCCAAATCGACAGATCGGCCGAAAAGCCCAGCATTACCCGATACACCGCCTAATATGGCAGCACCTTCATCATGGACAAATCCTCGCAATGTTTCCTTTCTGAAATAATCGTCGCGTTCGGTTGGCGCAATCTGGGGCAACGGGTAAACCTTATAGGGATTGTAGCATACTTTGTTGGCACCTAGGGGCTTGAAAATTGTGTTATAGAGGTATTGTTCATAGTCTTTTCCCGTAATTTTTGAAATCATTTCGGGGAAAAGGTAAAAGCCTATATCGGAATACACGTATTTTTTAGACTGCTGCAACTCCGAGTTTTTAATTTCTTCGAACATTTGCTGTTTACAATCTGCGTGAGTGTAAAGTGATGAGCTAATGCGAACGGGGAATTGCGATGAAGGGGACTGGCTGAACACTGAATGTGGCTTTTTCTGTTCTTCACGAATAAGTTTGGTTTGAAATGAAATGCCTGATTTAAATCCGGCTTGATGAGTCAATATTTCCCTGAGGGTTATTTTTGCTTTGTTCGACTTACTAAAACTCTCAAAATATGTGCTGAATGGAACGTCGAGCTTGATGATAGAGTCTTGGTACAATTTCATTAAGAGCGGCAGCGGACCTGTTATTTTGGTCACCGATGCCCAATCGTAGAGGGTTTGGTTACTTACTTTTTCAGTGGTATCGTAGGTGAGGTATCCATATGCTTTTTGAAAAATAACAGCGCCGTTTTTTGCTATGAGTACCTGGCAGCCAGGGAAGTAGCCATTTTTAATTGCATTGTTCGTCATCGAATCAATTTTTTCAGTCAGTATTTTTGAGTCGAATCCTTCCTCTTCGGGTTGAGCAAACCTGAATCGTTTTATTGGTTTTATGGGTATACCATAACCTTTAGGGTAATTCGGGGAGATACTCACAGGAAGTGTTGCAGTAGTTCCAATAGCCCCAAAGATGAGTTGGGAAGCAACATCTTGGGCAATTGGTGTTTCGTTGTAAGCAATTATTGCAGATTTTACATTTTCTGTTCCCGAAAAATTTTCAATGGCGTATGGGTTTCCAAAGAATGTCAATATTGCATTGTGTCTCTTGAATATACTGTCTGTCGCTGCCACCTGACTATCGGTTATTCCATATCGTTTTTGAGGGAGCATTTTGGGTATATAAATCCCGGCAATAACAAGGTTGTAGTTTTTTAAAACCTTAAGCAGGGCGGTAAGGTCTTCAGGTTTCGAATCGGCACTTAGGCAGTAATGGTCGATTGATGTGTAACGTTCCAAACCTTGCTGAAAAGGGGTTTCTGAAGCTTGTCCAATGGCTACTGAAGCAATTTTCAGTGTGTCGATTCGCTGAAGGGGGAGCAACGATTTTTCGTTTTTGATAACTGTAAGTGATTGTTCTGTAAGTAACTTTGATGTTAAGGTAAATGAGGGCTGATTGAGCCGGTCATTTAGGTTTTGCAGGGGTACTGGCTTATAGTCGGGCAGTTCAATCCATGTTTTTGCCAATAAAACCCTTCTGCATTTTGTGTTTATGTCAGATTCTTTCAATTCACCTCTGGCAATAGCACTTTTCACCGCTTCGATAATGCGATCAGGATGTTGCACAAATTCAATAACATCGACTCCGGCTTTGAGTGCTTCAACCGAGGCTTTTTCTTCGCTGAATAAGCGGGTGATTCCTTTCATATTCATTGCATCTGAAAAAATTATCCCCTCAAAACCAAGAGAGTCGCGAAGTATTCCTGTCATGATTTTTTTTGAGAGTGTAGCCGGCTTTTTCGATTTGTCGATTTCGGGCAGCTGCAAGTGAGCTGTCATTATGCCATTGATTTGATTGTCGATACACACTTTAAACGGGAAGAAATCCACAGAATCGAGGTGCTTATAATTGCCTTCAACAACCGGGAGAATTTCGTGCGAATCATCGGCCGTATTTCCATGTCCCGGAAAATGTTTTACTGAGACCATAACTTTTTCATCTTGAATGCCTTTTGCGTATGAAAGACATTTGGCCGCTACACGTTTGGGGTCTTCGCCAAACGAACGATAATTGATTACCGGGTTTAACGGGTTAGAATTTACGTCTGCTACAGGGGCAAAATTGAGATTAATACCTAACGCGCGGCATTGTTGGCCGACTTCGCGTCCCATTTGGTAGAGCAGTGTGTCGCTTCCTATGGCACCTAAGGCAATCAGGTTCGGGTAAACAACGGTAGAATCCATGCGGAAAGAGAGACCGTTTTCGCCATCGAGGGCAATAAAAAGAGGAATTTTCGATGATTTTTGGAGATCGTTTGCTTGAGATGCTATTTCAAAAGGGGTTGTTTTCATAAAAAGGATGCCCCCAACTTTTTGCTTTTCAACCATCATGATAAGCCGGTCGTAATCTTTTTCTTTTTGCCAGGGGTTAGTAGCAACCATGAGCAACTGTCCGATTTTTTCGTCAAGGGTCATTTCTTTCAACAGTGAATCGGCCCAGTCGCTCTTTACTCGCATGCAAGGAGGTGTCTCGGCTAATGCTACATTGCAGAAAGTCAGCACAAAAATCAAGAGAAAGAAAACAAGCTTGTTCATATTTTGTATGTAAATAGAATAGCGGTAAATTTAGCCATTTTACAAGCATTATGAAGCTAGCAAAATTTCACATTTCATTTATTGTCGCTATTGTGCTTTTATTTACAATAACGGGTTTTAGTCAGGAAATTGTTCCCGGTGCTTCGCGTTATGAAGAATATCTTTCACTTTTGTCCAAGAAAAAAGTAGGGTTGGTGGTTAACCATACCTCAATGTGTGGCGATGAGCATTTGGTCGATGTTTTATTGTCGAAAGGAGTATTGGTGAAGAAGATATTTGCTCCCGAGCATGGTTTCAGAGGAGAGTCCGAAGCTGGGGAAACTGTTGGGCATGCCGTTGATTCAAAGACAAAATTGCCAATTGTTTCGCTATATGGTGACCGCAAAAAGCCCACACCGTCCGATTTGGCCGGTCTTGATATTCTTATTTTTGATATTCAGGATGTTGGGTGTAGGTTTTTTACATATATAAGCACGATGTTTTATGTTATGGAAGCTTGTGCTGAAAATAACCTCCCGCTCATAGTGCTCGATCGTCCTAATCCAAATGGTGATTATGTTGACGGGCCGGTGCTAAAACCCGAAATGAAATCGTTTGTTGGTATGGTCCCTATTCCGGTTGTACATGGTTGCACGCTAGGCGAATTGGCTTTGATGTTTAATGGAGAAGGTTGGTTGAGTAAAGGCAAGCGTTGTCGTCTTACTATTATTCCTGTGTTGAATTACACTCATTCGAGCACTTATATTTTGCCTGTAAAACCGTCGCCTAATTTGCCCAATCACACGGCTGTGCGCCTATATCCGTCGCTTTGTTTGTTCGAGGCTACAACGGTTAGTGTTGGCCGGGGCACCGACTTCCCGTTTCAGGTGCTAGGTTATCCCGATCCCGCTTTTGGTAATTTCAGCTTTGTTCCGGTTTCTATTCCCGGAGTTTGTAAAAATCCAATTCATGAGAATAAGAGTTGTTATGGAGATGATTTTAGAACTCTTAACCAAGTGCCCAGGTTTACGCTGACCTATTTCATCGAATATTATTCGCGATTTTCAAATACAGAACTCTTTTGGAGTGACAAACGATGGATTGGCTTATTAACAGGCGATCCGAATTTTTATCATCAGGTAACAAGTCGGATGAGCGAGGTTGAAATCCGCAAAACATGGCAACCCGACCTGAAAACGTATAAAGATATGCGGGAAAAGTATCTTTTATATTCTGATTTTGAATGATATGATAAGTCCAATAGTGCTGCTCTTAATTGTTGTTGCGTATTTTTTTGCGTTACTATTTGTTGCATGGTTGACTGGCAGGGATAATCAGCAGCACACTTTTTATCATGGCGACCGTAAATCGCCATGGTTTGTGGTTGCATTTGGAATGATAGGAACTACAATTTCTGGGGTAACGTTTATCTCAGTACCGGGAGAAGTGGGGAATAGTGCCTTTCATTATTTTCAGTTTGTTTTGGGTAATGTGGCGGGTTATGTGCTTATCGCTCTGTTTCTGCTTCCCTTTTATTATCGTGAAAATGTATACTCTATTTATTCCGTGCTGGAACAAAAAATGGGACGCGAAGGATACTTAACAAGCTCTGGTTTTTTCATAGTTTCGAAAGTAATTGGCGCCTCTTTTCGCCTCTTTTTAGCAGTTCTTGTTCTTTATTTGGCTATCGCGAGCCCATTGGGATTGTCGTTTGGAGGTACGGTGTTTTTATGTTTGTTGCTTATCTGGCTTTATACGTTTCGCAGCGGTATTAAAACGGTTGTTTGGTCTGATACCGTCCAGACGGTAATGCTAATCGCTGCCGCTGTTATTACTATTGTTTTGTTGCTTAAGCAACTTAGTTTTTCGGCAACCGATTTTTTTTCTATGCTGAAGAGTGACCCACAAACCCGGATTTTCGATTTTCAATGGCAGTCGCCCAATAATTTTTTCAAGCAATTTTTCTCGGGGATATTCATCACGCTGGCAATGAATGGTTTTGATCAGGATATTGTGCAGAAAAACCTTACATGTAAATCGGGGAAGAAGGCAAGAAAGAATATGTTATGGTTTTCGGTAAGCTTTGCGATAACTGTTTTTCTCTTTCTTATTCTGGGTGCTCTTTTATACTCGTTTGTCGAAGCTAAAGGCATTGCTCTGCCTTCGAAAACTGATCAGCTTTACCCACTTATTGCATTGAACTATATGGGCAGTGTGGCATCTGTTTTATTTATTTTGGGTATCTCGGCAGCGGCATTTTCAAGTTCTGACTCTGCAACAACGGCACTGACTACAGCTTTTTGCATCGATTTTTTAAAACTTCACCAGCGCAAGCAAATTGTGCAGTCCCGGGTTAGGAATCTGGTTCATCTTGGGTTTTCAATCTTGATTTTTTGTGTGATAATGCTATTTTATAAGCTTAATAATCAGAGTGTAGTAAATGCAATATTCAAGGCCGCGGGCTACACGTATGGCCCAATCCTTGGGGTTTATCTTTTTTCATTTTTTGTTCCAAGAATCCCGCGTCGAAAATTAATCTTACCAATATGTCTTGTTGCTCCATTGTTAACTTACGGAATAACACGTTTGTTATTTATTGTAATGGATGGCTATGTTTTTGGTTTTGAGTTGATTATTGTAAGCACTCTTTTGACTCTTGCTTTATTGACGTTGTTTTCATCGCCCAAAAACTCTGTGCACAAGAAAAACGAAAGTGAACCTAATTCGTTTAATTAAAAAAACTTCGAACAAGTCGTACTGCAGTATAGTTTATCTTCACTTGTGTTCATTTCAGCTCAATGTCTATCGGGCAATGATCGCTACCCATAATTTCGGGTAAGATGCTGGCCGATTTCACCTGAGGCATGAAACTTTCGCTCACCAAAAAGTAATCGATTCTCCAGCCCACGTTCTTGGCACGTGCCCCGGCGCGGTAGCTCCACCACGAATAAGCCCCGGTTTTTTCAGGGTAGAAATATCGGAAACTGTCTACCAATCCTCCATGGGTAAAGCGATCCATCCCGTCGATTTCTTCCTGCATATACCCTGCAAATTTGTTGTAGTTGGCTTTAGGGTGCGTGAGGTCGATGGGGCGGTGTGCAACGTTCATGTCGCCGCAAACAATCACGGGTTTTTGTTTTTCGAGGTTTTTCAGGTAATTGAAAAAAGCCAAATCCCAGGTTTGCCTGTAGCCAAGCCGTTTTAGATCGCTTCCCGAGTTTGGTACATAAACCGTTACAAGATAGAAGTTTTCGTATTCAGCACACAACACGCGGCCTTCGTTATCGTGCTCCTCAATGCCAATTCCCTTAGTGATCGACAGCGGTTTGGTTTTCGAAATAATGGCAGTACCCGAATACCCTTTTTTTTCGGCTGAGTTGGAGTAAATGTGGTAGCCTTCGATTGAAGAGAGTGTTTCGGTCACCTGATCATCCTGCGCCTTGGTTTCCTGCAAACAAAGAATGTCGGGAGCAAGGGCTTTAAAATCATCGAAAAAGTTCTTCTGGGCGACGGCACGTATGCCGTTCACGTTCCACGATATGATCTTCATTTATATTTATTTTAAGTTCCGGACAAGTATAACAGCTTTCAAAAATAATTGTTTTTGAGGAGAATGGTGTAACTGAAAACTGTTTGAAACGGATTCACAGGTTTTTTGTGGTATAATACAAGCCAACAGGTTTTTTCTTCTTAGAATTCCTTTTTTTGCGCTTTCTTCGCGTTATTAAACTATTGTTGTTTTACTATGTTGATTAGTGATATTTTAACGAATGAATTATGGCAAAAAACTGGACTTTCGAGAATATTCCTGACTTGCAGGGAAAAACAATTATTGTGACAGGTGGGAATAGCGGACTGGGTTACGAGTCGGTTAAAGCTTTTGCCCTAAAAGGAGCAACAGTTATTTTGGCTTGTCGTAATTTGGCAAAAGGTGAAAAAGCGAAAAATGAAATATTGAAGACTAATCCTTCTGGTGAAATTCAAGTAATGCAACTTGATTTGGCGAACCTGACATCAGTTGAAGCATTTGCTAAAAAATTTGCGAGCGAACACAAACAGCTCAATGTGTTGCTTAACAATGCCGGTATAATGGCCACGCCAAATATTAAAACCGACGATGGTTTTGAGGCTCAATTGGGCACCAACCACTTGGGTCATTTTGCATTAACCGGCCATTTGTTGCCGTTGCTGAAAGGAACACCTCAATCGCGCGTGGTAAATGTGAGCAGCTTGGCGCACAAAGGTGGGAAGATGGATTTTAATGATTTGATGTTTGAAAAGTGTAGGAAGTTCAAGCCCATGCGTGCCTATGGGCAATCGAAGCTGGCTAATTTGCTGTTTACATACGAATTACAGCGTTTTTTCGAAGCTAATAATATCGATTGTATTGCTGTTGCTGCACATCCCGGTGGCTCTAACACTCGTTTAGCCAATCATTTCGAAACCAACAAATTTATGGAAGCAGTTTCGAAAATTGCTCGAGGAGCAATGCAACCTGCTGCAAAAGGAGCTTTGCCTCAAATTCGTGCTTCGGTTGATGCAAATGTCAAAGGTGGTGACTACTTTGGCCCCAGTGGTATTGGCGAACTGTTTGGCTACCCGGTTTTAGTGAAATCAAATGCAGCATCTCACAATGAAGAAAATGCCAGAAAACTTTGGGTGGTTTCAGAAAAGTTGACAGGCGTGAAATATGCGTGAGAATTAGTTAAATTTTTTCAATTCAAATATCTCACAGTCAATTCCAAAGGGATATGATTCGTTTGCTCCAATTGCTTTGTGCCTAACTGTTACCTTATCTTCCGATTTGAATGTGGTAGATTTTATTCATATCGAAACGCCGTGTAATGCCTTCGGCATGATCTTCGAACTTTTCTATTCGTATCGAAGTGCTTCGACAGGATTTCTCCTTGCTGCTTTCCAGCTCTGGCTTATTACCGACGCAATGGAGACAAGCATCGCCACAGCACCGGTAAGAATGAATACCCACCAACTTATGCTGGTTTGATAGGCAAAACCCTGCAACCAGCGGTTCATAAAGTACCATGCCAACGGACAGGCTAATAAAAATGCTGCAATTTCGTAATGCATGAAAAAGCTGAAAACCAACAATATGATGTCGCTAACTGTGGCGCCGTTTACCTTGCGGATGCCAATTTCCTTGGTGCGTTGTTGTGCATAAAAGCTCACCAAACCGAATAATCCCAATGAGGCCACCAAAATAGCAAATAAGGTAAAAGCTGTGAGTATTTTGCTCAAGCGCAGCTCATCGTTGTACTGGCGATTAAAGTATTCATTACTAAAAAAATAATCCATGGGGTCGTTGGGGTAGTGCTTGTCCCAAATAGGTTTAAGTTGAGTCAAGATCTGTTGCATATCGCCCTTCAATTTGAATGAATAGAACCCAAATTCAAACGGGTGTACGTGAGTGAAAATAATGGGTTCTGCTGGTTTTTTCAGCCCTTCATGATGAAAATCGTTTACCACACCTTTGATTGTGTAAAGGCGATTGTCCATTCGTATCTGGCGGTTGATGGCCTCGGCTGATGAGCCGAAATCCAATAGTTTGGCCGTACTTTCGCTGATGATTACATTAGCCGAGTCGTTGCGGAAAGGCTGTTCGAAATTGCGCCCTGCAAGTAATTTGAGCGAGTATGTGTCAATATAACCATCATCGACTTGACCGACAGTAACTTGCTGGGTTAAAATGCTTTGTTTTTCAGGACGCGAAAGGTTGCTGTTGCGGTAGCGTACTGGCTGGCCTGGTACGTTCATGCTGGCGGTGCCACTTTCGATTCCGGGCATTTTAACTGCTTCGTCCCGGAACATAATGAAGTGCTCCCTGCGCAGAGGGTCGCTGTGAGTAGATGCTGCGCCGTTGATTACCATCACCTGTTCCAAATTAACGCCAAGTTGTGCGTTCTGCATAAAACTAATTTGCTTGGCTACAGTTATTGAACTGATCACCAGAAATACCGAAGTGAAAAACTGTAAGGCTACCAACCATTGCGAACCGCTGTTTTTCATTGTTTTTTTCTGTTGTTGCAAGGCCGGGTTCACCTTGAGCATTGGTATTGAACTGATAATGGAGGTGATAAGTATCCCGGCAATAACCAAACCTGTAACAAGCAAAACAATTGCGCCATAGTTGATTGCACTGTTTGCGATGGGTACGTTCATTATGCGGTTGAATATGCCTCGGGTTACAAAAAAAAGAAGCACGCCAAGTACGATGGCTGCCAGGTTGATGATTGCACTTTCGGTTAGTGCCAGTTTGAAAAGAGTGGCTTTTCCTGCGCCCAGTTTACGGAATGTGGCAAACACGTTCAACCTTTTGCGCGATAGGGCAGTTGACAGGTTTACGTAGTTCATCCACACCACTATAAGAATGAGCGCTGCTATAAGAATGAGTGCATCTACAGTGGTTTTTTGTGTACTAACGCCCAGTTCTCCATCTCGCTGGGTGCTATAATGAATATTGGTTAGTGCTTGCAGACTAAGTTTCCCTTGGCGATCTTGTTGGGGTAGATGTGCAAAGTATTTATTTACTAAGCTGTTGAGCGACTTTTCTGCCTGTTCGGCTTTAACTCCTTTTTTTACTTTAATGTATGTCCACCATCCTGCATCTTCGTAACCATCGCGATCGGCCAAGAAACCCATGTTAACCCAAGTGCGGATGGGCATAAAGTAGTGAAAATGAATGTGCGAGTTGGCCGGCAAATCTTCAAAAATACCAGTTATTTCGTGGCGCATGCCTTCGTTTACAATCAACACCCTGCCAATAGGGTCTTCGTTCCCAAAAATTTCTTTGGCTTTCGATTCCGAAATCACGCAGGTATTGGGTTGGTTCAACGTGGCTTTTCCACGTTTCATTTCCAACCCGAAGACCTCGGCAAAATCGCCTTCCACCCACAAATCGGGCTGATCGCTGTAATAGCGGTCTTCGTAGCGCACCAGCACCTGTTCAATATAACCAATCCCTGCTTTCTCAACTTCAGGTACTTCCTCTTGGATAACCCTGAAAAGTCCGCGCGGTGTTTTGGTTGAGTGCAACACCCGTTCGCCTGCTTGGGTAATGTCGTAATTTACCCTGTAAATGCGTTCATTGTCCGTCCAAAACGAGTCGAATCCTTTTTCGTAGCCAATGTACAGCACAATGTGAAGGAAGAACAGCAAGCCCACGGCCAGACCAAACACGTTGAGCAGCGAATGAAACTTGTTTTTCCTCAAATGGTTGAAGGTTGAACGGATGTTGATAAGGTTCATATGACGAGTGTTTAAATTTTATTTCTTATTTTTGTTAGAAATCATTTTGCTATGAATTACAATGACAGAATAACCATTGAGGCAGGCAAGCGGGGCGGAAAACCTTGCGTGCGTGGTATGCGCATAACTGTTTTCGAAGTCCTTGAATACCTTGCATCGGATATGAGTATGGAAGAAATCCTTGAAGATTTTCCTTATCTCGAAAAAGAAGATATTTTAGCTTGTTTAAGCTTTGCTGCCAACAAAGAAAAGATTGAACTCTGTGCCTAATGAAACTTCTTTTCGACCAAAATTTATCACCAAAGTTAGCTTTGCATTTCAGAAAGCATTGTAATTCATCAATGCATTTATTGGACGTATCCCTTGATTTTGCCAGGGATATGATGGTTTGGGAATATGCCAAATTGAATGATTTCACCATAGTAACAAAAGATTCTGATTTCAACAACATGGTTTCTCTGTTTGGGTTTCCTCCCAAAGTTGTACTAATTCGTAGAGGAAATTGTTCTACAAAGCTCATACAAACCTTAATCGAAAAACATCTTGATGAGATTCGTCTTTTTATAAACGATGATGAGAATGGTATATTCACTATTCTTTGATTTTTTTACAATACATCCCCAATTTTCCGTTTTTCTTCTTCGGTAATGATTTGTCCATCAAATAGATTGATGATTCGGTGTGCAAAGCCGGCATCGTGCATAGAGTGAGTTACCATTACAATGGTGGTGCCCTCGCGGTTGAGTTCGGTGAGCAGGTTCATCACTTCCAAACCGTTTTTCGAGTCGAGGTTACCGGTAGGCTCATCGGCCAGAATCAGTTTCGGATTGGCAACCACGGCACGGGCTATGGCCACACGTTGTTGCTGTCCGCCCGACAATTGCTGGGGAAAGTGCTTGGCACGGTGTGCAATGTTCATCCGTTCCAGTACTTTGGTTACCATTTCTTTGCGTTCGCGGGTGCCAATTTTTAGGTAAAGTAGCGGCAATTCCACATTCTCGAACACGTTCAGTTCGTCAATCAGGTTGAAGCTTTGAAACACGAAACCAATGTTGCCTTTGCGTAGGTTGGTGCGCTGACTTTCTTTGTATTTGGCCACGTCGGTTCCATCGAACAAGTAGCTGCCTTCGCTTGGATTATCCAACAAGCCAATAATGTTGAGCAGTGTTGATTTACCACAACCCGATGGTCCCATAATGGCTGCAAATTCACCTTTTTTCACTTCGAAGTTCACTTCGTTCAGCGCCAAAGTTTCAATGTCTTCGGTGCGAAATACTTTTGTTAATTTTACTGTTTTAATCATAATGAAGATATTGGAGTACGGAAACCGGAAACCGGAGACCGGAATACGGAAACCATACTTAGGCTTTGAGTTTATTTAAACTTTGTTTTTCTTGTTTCGATTAGCTTAAAAAGCATCGATGATATTTTTCTTGTATTCTCAATTAAGTGGTTTCCTTTATTGATGTCAATATAATTGAGTTTGATGGATAAGTATAATTGTGTTCTAACTTCGGCAAGCGACCCTTTTGCAATATTTAAGAACTGGATATATTCCTTATTGGTTTGTCGGTCAAAGCCCTCGGCAATATTGCTTGGAACAGAAACTGTTGCGCGTTGAATCTGGTCTCTAAAACCAAAATCTTTGCATGATGAAAGTAGTTCATAAACAGAGGTAGCCAAGTTCATCGATTCCTGCCATACCATTAGGTCTTCGAATTTTTCGATCCTTTCGCCCATAAACTGTATTTTTAGTTAAGTAGATAATATTCAAAACTTTTTTCTTCCCCTTTTTCCGTTCTCCTTTTTCCGTTCTCCTTTTCCCCTATCTCATTTCTATTCTTTCATTTGTTCCAAACATCTCATAGCTACTGGTAATCACCTTTTCGCCTGGCGCAAGGCCTTCCAAAACTTCGTAGTAGAGTGGGTTTTGACGGCCAATGCGAATGTTGCGTTTGGTGGCCGATTTACCATTTTCGTCGAGTACAAAGACCCATTGCCCGCCAGTGCTTTGGAAAAATCCACCGCGAGGAAGCAGCACCGCTTCAACCGGTTGTCCTAGTTCCAGCCTGATGTGGTAGGTTTGCCCGGTGCGCAGGTTGTCGGGTATTTCATTGGTGAATTGCAGGTCTACCTGAAAACGTCCATCGCGTACTTCGGGATACACTTTCATCACATCAATGTCGAACTGTTTGTCCTGGCGCTCGAAGGTGGCAGTCAAATCGCGACGAACGCGATCGATGTAATGCTCGTCGACCTGAGCTACGACTTTAAATTTATCCATAATCTGTAGCTGGCCAATGCGTTGTCCGCGGCTGATGGACTGTCCGATTTCTATGTCGAGTGTTCCTAACTGTCCGTCAGCAGGGGCTTTCACGTTAAGGTCTTCCAAACGCTGGCGAACCATGGCCAGGTTTTGCTGCATGTTGCGCAAACTGTTGTTCATTTGTGCTTTTTGATTTTCGCGGAAAATCGAATCTTGAACCATCCGCTCATAGCGTAGTTCGCGATCGCGCTGTGCCAGTTCAAAGTTGTCCTTTGATATCAGATAGTTTTCTTTTGAAATGAATCCTTTATCGAATAACTCCTTGTTTTGTTCGTAGTTCCGCTTCAATCGAATCAACTCGTAGTCAATGTTCAACAGTTGTTGTTTGTTGCTTATTTTTTGTTGTTCCATGCCAATGAGCGTATTGCGAAGTTCGTTGCTTTGGTAGGCCAATTGCGATTCGGTATTCAAAATTTGAAGGTTTAGGTCGTTGTTGACCATACGTATGATCACATCACCTTTTTTAACCAATTCTCCTTCTTCAATTACCTTTTCGGTTACTTTTCCACCTTCTTCCACATCGAGATAGATGGTGGTCATGGGGGCAACAGTTCCGATAATGGAAATGTAGTCCTTGAAACTTCCGGCTTCAACCGCCGAAATGGTTATTTTTTCCTTATCAGCTCTAAATGTTGAAGTTCCGGCTGTTTTTATCAAATACACCAGCAGGGCTACTACTGCAATTCCGGTCACGGTATAAATCACGTGTTTTGGCCTGATTCCTTTTTTCTTTTCTATTTTTCGATCCATTCCCATGGCAAGATGATTTTCTATTTATTATTTATAATTTTCTATTTAAATTATTCACTTATTTTCCTTCTTTCAGTTTTTCATCTATTTAATGCATTTCCTTCATACAACTTTATCGTTTCCCTTTGCACAATCCAACTGTATTTGGCGAGGGTTTGGTCCGATTTTGCTACAGCCAGCTGGTTTTGAGCAGTCATGAAATCGGTGGTCGAAATAAGTCCCAACCGGAATTTCTCGCGGTAAGTTTCGAACGATTTTTCGACAAAGTGCAAATGGTCGCTGGCCGATTCGTATTCCAGTTTCAGGTTTTCGAGGCGCAACAATGCTTCTTCTATTTCGCGGCGTATTTTTTTCTTTTCGCTTTCAAGGGTGAAGGCTGCATTTTCGAAGTCAATCCGGCTGCGTTTCACCTGAAAATTTCTGGAGCGTCCGTTGAAAATGGGGATGCTTAACGACAGACCCACAGACGGATTCAAGTAATTGTTGAATTGTTGCCTTGCGGGGGTTTGTTTCCCATTGGCCAAGGTGTCGGTCGAAAAGAAATTGGAACCGTAACTTCCATTGAGCGAAAGGTTTGGTGCCATATTTCCCTTGGCAATATGCAAGGCCTTGCGATAATAATCCAATTGATATTCGCGCTCGAGGATGGAAGGGTAGTGGGTGCTGGCTTTTAGGTAAACCTCCGAAATTTCGGAAGGGTAAGTTGCCGGTTGAGCTGTTTCGAATGATTCTGATTCAAGATTAAAGTTTGTGTTTTCAGGCAATTCAATAAGCTGGGCCAGTTTGAGTTTCAGTAATTGGAGCTCGCTTTCGGCACGTTTCAGTTGCAATTGGTTTCCCGACACGCTGGCATCAATTTCGTGCTGTGCAACAGGTTCTAACTGTCCGGCAGCAATGGTAGCTGCAATTCGGCGGGCTTCGTACTGGCTGATTTCTAATTGTTCTCGGGCTATGTCAACAAGGTTTTTCTGAAAAAGCACTTGCGAAAAGAGTTCTGTAACAGAAGTGATGAGCGTGTTTTCGGCCATTTTTGAGCTTTCGCGAACGGCCAATTCGTTGAACCTGCTGGCCGCAATAGAATTCATGGCCGTAAAGCCTGAAAACAAATTCATTGAGGCCGAAATGCCGTAGCTCATATTATAAGTGGTGCCCGACGTAATTTGGTTGTTTTGGTTGGTTGAACGGCGAAAATCGAAGCTCGAACTTCCCCAACCGTTCACCGATGGTAACAATTCCCATTGACTTTGCTGGCGATTGTAAGCCGCTTTTTCGTTCAGGTTTTGTTGAATTTTTAGGTCGATGTTTTGCTGCAAGGCATGTTCGATGCACCGCTCCAGCGTCCATGTTTCTTGCGCGTGGCCTGTTTTCAAAAAAATGACAAAAACTGCTATAATTAATCCAATGTGCTTCATTTCAATTTTCAATTTCCCCACTCATAGCCAAGGATGTGCCAAAATTGCAATAATCTTTAAATAAACGCTTTATGATGAAACTTGAATTAGGTGTGTAAATAAATTAGACAACCACTGTAAAATTCTTTTACAAACCACTAACTTGCGGGAAAATGTATCTGGTTGTTGATCAGATAGTAATCAAATGGGATTCATTTTTGTAATTCTTTGTGAAATACCTTTGTGACCTTAGTGTTTGAAAATATGAAAAACGCAAATATCTTAATTGTCGACGATAACAAGAGTATCCTCAGTGCGTTGGAACTCTTACTTAAAGGGCGTTGTGCCAAGGTGAAAACCTTGTCGACACCTAACCTGCTTTTAAGCGAACTGAAAAGTGAGGCCTACGACGTGCTTTTGCTCGATATGAATTTTTCGGCAGGGATTAATACCGGGAATGAAGGGATTTACTGGCTACAGCGGGTTTTGGATCAGGAGTCAGGCCTTAGTGTGGTAATGATTACAGCCTTTGGCGATGTGGAATTGGCAGTGAAAGCTGTACGCATGGGTTCCGTCGATTTTGTGCTCAAACCATGGGAGAACGAGAAAATGCTCGCGACGATCGAATCGGCTTATAAACTAAACCAGTCGCGCAAAGAGGTGAAAAAGCTGAAACTTAAAGAAAAGCAATTAATTGCCGAAATCAACCGTCCGGTGCAAGACCTAATTGGTTCTTCGGGCGCATGGAAACAGGTTATAGAGTTGGTGGCCAAGGTGGCTGCTACCAATGCCAATGTACTGATTACAGGCGAGAATGGAACGGGCAAGGAGTTGATTGCCCGCGAGATACACCGACTTTCACCACGTTCCGACAAGGTGATGGTAACCGTTGACATGGGGTCCATAACCGAAACCTTGTTCGAGAGCGAACTCTTTGGTCATAAAAAGGGTGCATTTACTGATGCCCATTCCGACCGTACAGGTAAAATAGAAACAGCACACGAAGGTACGCTATTCCTCGATGAAATTGGGAACTTACCGCTTCCGATGCAGGCCAAACTGCTGTCGGTATTACAAAATCGTGCCATTACGCGTGTTGGCGAAAATATTCCAGTTCCAGTTGATGTCCGGCTCATCTGCGCTACCAACTGCAACCTGCTGCAAATGGTCGCCAATGGCCGCTTCCGCGAGGACTTGCTTTACCGTATCAATACCATTCACATTGAATTGCCTCCGCTGCGCAACCGCCGTGCCGATATTGCTGAATTGGCCAATTTCTTCCTGAGAAAATATGTTGAAAAATACAACAAGCCAAGCTTAAGCATTACGGAAGCAGCCTTACAAAAACTCGAAACTTATGCGTGGCCAGGTAATGTGCGCGAGCTGCAACATGCCATTGAAAAGGCTGTGATTTTAAGTGATTCAGCAATGCTGCAACCGTCCGATTTCCTGTTTCGCAGTTCCGATTCTGTTTCTGATATTCAATCGAATTGTACGCTCGAAGAAATGGAACAGAAGTTAATAGCCGAGGCTATTTCAACGTGTGAAGGGAATATGACTTCGGTAGCCAATCAATTGGGGATTACTCGTCAAACATTGTACAATAAAATTAAACGTTATGGCCTTTAAGCACTACAACCGTTTGCTCGTAATCCGTTTGGTGGTGATTGTTGGATTGGCCTTTGCAATTGGGTGTTTGGTGATGATGGGTAAATCTCTGTTTTTCATCATTTTTTTAAGTTCGGTTGAAGTGATTTTGGTAGCCGAATTCGTTAATTTTTTGAATTCTACAAACCGTCAAATCAGTTTTTTCATTCAAGCAATTAATAACGACGATACCACCTTGCGGTTCCCAATGAAAACCGGAAATGCCATTATTAATGATTTGCACAACAGCCTAAACGAACTGAACGTGATTTTGCAAAAGGCCAAGGTGAGCAATCAAATTCGCGAGCGCTATTTCAGCGAAATTTTGCAACACATCGGAACGGGTGTGTTGGTTCTCAACGAAAAAGGATTTATTACAGAGGTGAACCCGGCTGCACTCGATTTATTTGGAATTCAAAATCTCACACACATCACCCAGCTTGATCGGGTCGATCCGAAATTCAAAAATGAACTTCAACTCTTGGCCGGATCGAATAAGCAAGTTATTACCCTGCGAAAGGGCAACGACGCCATTCAAATTGTTACGCGCTGTTCGGTAATCAACTTGAAAGAAGAAGACATTAAACTCATAACCCTTCAGGATATTCGAGGCGAATTGGAGCGAAAAGAACTCGATTCGTGGGTGAAATTGATACGTGTTTTGAGTCACGAAATTATGAATTCATTGGCGCCCGTAACATCTATTGCACAGTCACTTAATTCAATATGGAAAGAGAAACTTGAAGTTCAACCCAATTGCTCCGACGATGCCATTGAAAGTACCATGAAAGGCCTCGAAGTGATTGGCGAACGTGGAGAGGGGCTTATCCGTTTTGTGCAAAGCTACCGCATGTTGACCAAAGTTCCAGTTCCGCAATTTTCGAAGGTAAGCGTTCAGAATCTGTTCGATCGACTGAGCATTTTGGTATCGCCTTTGAAAGCTGAATACAGAGTTGCCATTCAGTTTTATGCCCCAGATCCCGACTTTGAGGTTCAAATAGACGAGCAAATGATGGTTCAGGTGGTCATCAATTTGGTGAAAAACAGTGTCGAGGCATTGCAAGGTTGTGAAAGCCCCAAAATTGAAATTCATGCAAATAAGCTTCCGGGCGACAAGGTAGAAATTTTGGTGAGCGACAATGGACCAGGTGTTCCTGAGGAGATTTTAGAAGAAATATTTGTTCCCTTTTTCACCACAAAAGCCACCGGTACTGGAATTGGGCTCAGTCATTCGCGCCAAATTATGCGGGCACATGGTGGCAGTATCGGGTGCAATTCTGAACCTGGAAAAACAGTGTTTCGGCTGGTTTGGTAAAAACAGGTAAAGAGTTTATATTAAAAACCCTTTATACGTTGAATCGTTCATATTTATTCGTACCGCAGACTTTCTACCGGGTTGTGACGTGCCGTGCGAGCATAGTTCACTGCTGCAATAATGGCAATCGATACAAGGATGAACAAGCAACATAGTGCAAATAAAGCCCAGTGAAGCGTTATCTTTGATTCAAAGTTTTGCATCCATTTGGTGGCCGTAATCCATGCAAATACTAATCCGATGAGAATAGCCGGGAGGGCAATGTAAGCCAAATCGAGCACAAAAGCCCAAATAATGTTGCCCAGTGTGGCGCCATTGATCCTCCTGATTGCCAATTCTTTCCTGCGACGAGTCGCTTCATTGGTTGTGTAGCCCAGAAGTCCAATGACTGTTATCAACAGGATCACCACATTGCCGGCCATCATGGTTTTTCGGAATCCGTTTTCCGATTGGTAGTTCAGCTTCTGCTCTTGCTCCAGGCTTTTAACAATTGCATCTTTATGTGGTGAAAATTGATTGAAGGTGTCTGTGATTTTTTTCAACATGCCTTGTTGGTATTTTTCGTCCACTTTTACCAATACATAAAATGAATTAGAAGGATTCTCTGCTTTAAGTTGTTCAAACTTCTCTTTTGAATGATAGTGGAAAATGGCAGGTCTCAAATCGGGATTGGTTATGGACTTAATGATGAAATCGGGGAAAATACCACGAATGGTCGACATGCCATGTTGGCTGATATCTATCTGCTGGCCTACCACTTGATTCCAACCATTGATTAACCGTAGTTTGGCTGCACCCTTTTCGCTGATCAGAAGGTCGTTGTCTACTGAATTCTTTCTCGAAAACGTTTCACCTTCGCTTACTGGTATCCCTAAAATCGACAGATAATTTTCATCGATCCAATAGAGATCGGCGATGTTGAACAAATCCTTTTCCCCGTCGGGCGATTTCACATTGTTGCCCGAAGCCCATTCTGTTGGCATGCAATATCCCAATCCCACATTTTCGACCCTTGGCATCGATTTCAGTTCATCCAAAAGAATGGAAACTCTGTTGCCCTCGATTCCGCTGGTTGAGCCATAATAAACACCCTGGGTTTGGTATCCATGGTCTGTAGTCAGCGCTTTGTTGTATTGCATGCTCACCACAATCAGCATGGTTAAAATGAATGTAGCTCCAACGAATTGAACCGAAAGGAGTGCCAGTTTCCATTTATTCTTTTTTTGTCGATAGTTGTTGAATGCTGTAGCAACGGGGATGCGTGCAAAGAAACGACCAGGAAAGTAGCTTGTAGCAAATATTAGGACGACAACCAACACCATCAATGTCCCAACAACCGAAGCCGTAAGTGTCGATGATAATTTATGCCCCAATTGTGCTTCGGCTATGGGTTTGAGCAGCCAGATGGTGATAATGGCTCCTACAAACGAAATCACAAACAGTAAAACGGTTTCAGAAAAAATGAGTTGTAACAAGTTGTGCGATTGTGCTCCACAGGTTTTATGAATGGCCGAACTCTTAGCGCGTTTGATTAAGGCACTTAAGGTTAGAAGTGTGTAATTCAACAGTGAAACGAACAAAACGGCAAATGCAATGGTGGCCAAAATAAGGGCCATGTCTTTGATGCCGTCGGAGTACAATTTTTGAATCGGCTTAAAAGAATATTTCAAAATTTCGCCTCCTTGTTGTTTTTCCAGATTTTCAATGTCCTGATTTTTAACTTGCATGGCGCGTACGGCAGGAGCAAGGCTTTTAGGCGATACGCCCGGAGCCAGTTTCACTGCAGCATAATAGCGGTCGTTGCCCAACCAGTTTTGCGATCCATCCCAAGAGAAAAAGCGAGGGGTGGAAGTCATCGATATGATTACATCGTACTTGTAGTTTGTATTCTCGGGCAAGGCTTTGAAAATGCCCGAAATGGTGAGTTTTTTCTCAGGATATTCTTTTAATTCGATGACTTTCCCAATCACATTTCCACCAATGGCCTCGGCAATGGTCGATGATACCATGCAAAGCATCGGCGATTTCAATATTTCTTTTGGATTCCCGCTTATGATGGGGCGCGGAAGAACATCGAACAAGCATTCATCGGCAAGAGAAAATAGAGCTTCGTAGCTATTTTTATCTTCGGTATAGAACACCGATGGGCCAATGTTGTTCAACCGGGTTGCCGCTTCAATGCCAGGGACTTCGCTTTTTAGCCCGGGAGCAATGGCGCCGCTTACCCGCGGATAACTGGTCATCTTATCTGACGATTTGTCGGCTTTGAAGTTTTCGTGAACAACGTAAATGCTGTTTGCATCGGGATAAAAACTGTCGAAGCTGAAATAATAAAGTACTTCGGCCAACTACAGGATGCCGAATGCCAATCCGGACGTAAGAGAAATGATGCGTGTTGCCGTGTTTTCTCCTTTGCGGAACAATCGACGGAATGCTTGTTTTATACTTTTCATTTTGATTCCTTTTAGAATTTTGAATGATCCATAACTTACTCGTACCGCAAACTTTCCACGGGATTTCTTGTAGCGGCTTTCCATGTTTGATATCCAGTGCTGATTAAAACGATGAGCAGCAGGGCCAAGGCGCTGAGGGCAAATACCCATGTTTGTGCCGGCAGCTTATTGGCACTGGGCAGGGCCATGTAAGCAAACCATGCTCCGGGAAAAGCCATCACAATAGCTGAAATTACCAGAATGTAGTATTCGCTGTTTAGTAGGTTGAAAATGCCCAGCACTGTGCTGCCGTTGATTTTACGGATTCCAATTTCCTTGGTGCGCCGTGCAACAGAGAATGAAACCAAACCAAACATGCCCAAAATTGCAAGCAGCACGTTCAATACGGTAAAAAACACGAGCGATTTGTTGATTGAGTGATATATACGATAGCTGTTTTCGTTGTTGAACGCCATTTTGAAATCGGTTATTTCGAAGGCATCGTTGGGAAATGCCGTAGTTAATTCATTGGAAATAATTGTTTTTGCGGTCTGAACGTCCGATTCGTTAACCCTGAATGCAAAGGTCCAGTTTCCCAGAATGGAATTGGGAGCCAAGGTCATCAATGTGGGTTCAATAGGGTTGTGCATGTCGTGGTAAACAAAATCGCGAACCACACCTACAACGATCAAGCGGTTGTTGTTCACGCGCTTGCCAATGGGGTTGTCCCATCCAAAATAGCGTACAGCTGTCTCGTTGATCACACAATTGTTGCTCTCGTCTCCAAAATCTGTCGACAAGTTGCGGCCTGCAGTAATTTGGGCATCCAGCAACGATAGGTAATTAGCGCTCACCTGATTGAATCGGCAAATCACTTCCTCATCCGGGTTTCCGCCCTCCCAATTCGTCATTCCGCCACCTTGGCCCACAAAGGGGAAATTCTTCGAAATGGAAACATCTGCAATCTCGGGATGCTGTAAAAGCCGGTCTCTAAACTGGTCGAATTGCACCTTGTTTTCCGAGATGTTTATCGTCGAATAGAGCAAGCCTTCTTGGTTAAACCCCAAGTCTTTGTTCGAAATGTGCTTGATTTGCATCGAGAACGAGGCCGTTAAAATAATCAGGAATAGCGAAATGGTAAATTGAAAGGTCACCAAGGCTTTTTTTAGCCCCAGTTGGTTGCGTTGACCCGAGAAGAAGTTCCCTTTAAACAGGGTCACAATTTTGTTCGAGGCCATAAACAGCGCAGGATACAAGCCCGAAAGCAAGCCCGTTACCAAGGCTACTGCAATCAATATTAACACCAGGCTCCAATCGTTTACACAATGAAACGAGATGTGCTTGTCCACTACGTTGTTGAAAATCGGAAGGATCAATTTGCTGAACGCCAGAGCCAAAGTCAAAGCTACAAGTGATATGCCAATGGTTTCGGTCAAGAACTGAATAACAACACTGTGTTTGCGGCTTCCAACCACTTTTTTGATGGCCACTTCTTTGCCGCGCATCGAGGTTTGGGCTAGCGAAAGGTTGATATAGTTGAAGCCCGACATCATTAAAATGAAAATCCCAATGAGACCAAATAGTTTCAATATAATGCGATAGTCGCTCCTGTCGTTAAAGTTGAGGTACACTTTCGAAAGGGGGCACAATTGCAGTTCTTCGTATTTAAGCTCTTCGTAATTGTTGAACAGGTATTTGATTTTCGATTCGGCCACTTGTTTCGAAGCCCCGGGCTTTAGCAGGGCGTAGTTCATGCAATCGCCCGACCACAAGTCCGATCGATTGATTTTTTGCATGGGCTTTAAGGTTGAAAAGGAGATAATAAAGTCAGGTCTCAGGCTTGAATTGAAGGGCAAATCGGTATACACGCCCGTTACGGTCAGCGGGTATTTCTTCTCGAAGGTGATGGTTTGCCCCACTACATTGGTTTTATTGAAAAGTTTTTGCGCCAATGATTCAGAAATGGCCACCGAATAGGGCTGTTCCAAAGCCGTTTTCGTGTTTCCTTCAATAAAATGGTAGGTGAAAATATCGAAAAAGTAGTTGTCGGCGTGGATGCCCTCTTTTTCGTGGATCATTTGTTCGGAATTTGTAGAAAGGAAGGCCGAATTGATCTCGCGAATAACGGTTATTTTTTCAAATTCAGGAAATTTCCCTTCGATTAGTTCTGCTGTTACAGCCCGTGTATGCGGCGAAATGTCATTCCCGGCAACCACCTGGGTAGCATTGGTCATTTGTCGTTGTATGCGGTAGATCCGGTCGTAGTTCTCATGGCTTTTGTCCCAGCTTGTTTCGTGCTGAATGTATAGCGCAATGAGAGTAAAGGCAACAAAACCAATGGTAAGGCCCACAAGGTTTGTGATAGAATACACCTTGCTTTTCAGTAGTTTTCGAAACGACAATTTAATAAAAATTGAATTCATGGCTATATTGTAAACTTCATTTGTTATTTTCTATTTCAATGCACAAATCTTCAACTCTGGCTTTTTTTGTTTTTCTTTTTTGGAACTTATTCATATCTCAACGCTTCCACCGGGTTCCGTGTTGCCGCTTTCCACGATTGAAACGAAACAGTCAGCAATGCAATTCCCAAGGCCAGCAACCCTGCAAGTGCAAAAATCCACCAGCTTAGTTCGGTTTTGTAGGCAAAGTTTTCGAGCCATTTGTGCATGGCGTAGTAAGCAATGGGTGTGGCAATTACAAAAGCAATAAGCACCGATTTAATAAAATTCATATTCAGCATTGCCATAATATTACTGGTTTCTGCACCATTTATTTTGCGGATGCCAATTTCTTTGGTACGGGCAACCGATACATGCCAAACCATTGAAAACAAACTTAAAATTCCCAGTGCAATAGCCATAATTGCAAATACCTTTAATGCGCGTTCAATCGAATCTTCTTCGGTGAACTGCTTGTTAAAGTGATCATCGAGCCAGAAATAATTAAATGAAAAATTGGGGAAGGTTTTCATAAACCGCTCTTTTACATCAGCAAGCAATACCGCTTTATCAATATTCGGATTTAAGGTTAACGTATAGCGCCCAACCATAATGCTATGGGTCCAATCCAGCAGGATAACAGGGCCGGGTATTTCTTTAACCGAAGTAAAATTGAAATCCTTACATACTCCTGCAACACGTGTTTCCGTATTATCCAAACCGCTTTCGTCTGCAAGAATCAGATTGCGGCCAATTACTTCTTCAGGGGCAGAATAACCCAGCTGAAGCAGGCAGGTTTCGTTTAAAATACACCCTTTTTCAATTTTTTCTGATGTGTTCCAGCCTGTGTCGAAAAAGCTTTCACCAGCAATTACCTGGAGGTTATAAGCATTTACAAAATTACGGTTTGCAAGGAATACAGCCGTTTTTACCGATTTCTCATTTTGCCCGTCAGAAACGCTGAAATTGAATGAAGGAACATCACCAGGGACATTATTGGAAATGGACAAACTTTTTACCGCCGGAAGTTCAGAAAGTTCCTGTTCAAAAGCGTCAAGATTTACAAACCGTTGACTGTTGCGCCAAAGATTCGCAGGTGATTTAATTACAAGTTTATTGGTTATATCAATTCCGTTGTCACGCGACTTTAAATATCCTAATTGCTTTTGAATACCAATTATTGAAGTCAGTAAAAACACGATAATCACAAATTGAACGATCGTCAATAGCTGTCTGTGCGAATATCCTGTAGCGTAATTCATCTTCTGTCGTGATAATAACGAAAGTGACTTATGGTGATAAACAGAAATTAAAATGATTGCCGGATTAAGTATGATACTGACCATGAGAACCAATATAAATCCTGTCCAAAACCTGCCTGGCAAGTTAACCGGATTCATTTCAGGCAATATCGAGAAAAGAGTGCCTTTTAAAACAGAATAAGTAGCCACAAAAAGTGCAACAGCCGTCAAATGAATAAAGACAGATTCTGCCAGAAAAATCTGAAACAAAGCGCCGGGTTTTGCCCCAAAAACCTTTCGGATACCATATTGTACCGAGTTCTTAACGATACGTGTGTGTGTGAAATAAATGTAGTTGAACCCTGAAATCGCCAAAATGTAAATACTGATGAGCTTTAAAATAGAAAGGTAATCTCCACGTACATTGGGCTCTATCTCATTTTTTAAATGCGACTGGGTATGAATGCTTGTCAGAGGTTGCAGCTCAAATGTATAACTGCTTCGCGAATCTTTCATTTCGCCGTGATTATTTTTTAGTGTAAGTTGCGACATCGCGTTTTCAATTTTACCTAAATCTGCCTCAGGGCCCAGTTTCAGATAAGTGTAAAAAGCAAATTCTCCCCAGTTTTCTTTTAATGGCGGGGGTAGGCGCATATTATCATGAAACGACAGCAGAAAATCGGCGTGAAAATGCGAGTTTGCGGGTAAATCCTTGTAAACTGCCTCAATTTCGATTTGTCCTCCCGGGTATTGTAAAATGCTTTTACCAACCGGATTTTCATCGGAAAAATACTTTCTGGCAAAGCTTTCCGATATAATTGCAGTATAAGGACGTGTAAGTAAACTTTGCAAATTGCCCTGCAGAGGCTGAACATTGAATAATTTCAGAAAACTGTTTGAACAATGAAATGCATTGTCATTAGTAAAAGCTTCGTCCCCGATTTTAAAATGATTTTCAACAACACCGCAAAGGTAGCCAGTTGCTTCAACCTCCGGTAATTCTTTTTCCAGGGTTTCGCCTAAAGCCCGCTGACAACGGGGCTGGCTGACAGTCAAAACATTGTCGGTGTAAGCCGATGAAACAACGCGGTAAATTTGCCGGTAACCAGGCACGTGGCTGTCGAAAGAGTGGTGATAATTCACACGTGCAGAAATTAAAAGATAGCTTGTCAATCCAACAAACAGCGAAAAAATCAGAAATACACTTGTCCTTCTGTTTTTATTTATCAATCGAATTGTTTGTTTTAATATGTACATTTTTATTCATTTAATATTATCACTTCAATTCTCTTCTAAAAATCCGCATTCAAAAAGAGACCTGCCTATTCATACCTCAGCGCTTCCACCGGATTTCTTGTTGCCGCTTTCCACGATTGAAACGAAACAGTTAGCAATGCAATTCCCATTGCCAGCAAACCAGCCAACGCAAAAATCCACCAGCTCAGTTCGGTTTTGTAGGCAAAGTTTTCGAGCCATTTATTCATGGCGAAGTAGGCAATGGGCGTAGCAATTACAAAAGCAATGGCAACCCATTTCACAAAGTCGCGGTTCAGCAGAGCCATTACTTCTGAGATGCGGGCACCGTTGATTTTGCGGATGCCGATTTCTTTCACCCGGTTCAGGCAAATCATAAAAATGTGACCCAGGATACCCATGCAGGTCAGTACAATAGCTATAAGCGAAAAGAAGGTGATTGAACTGGCCAGCTTCTCTTCCTTCTCATACATGGATTGGAAAAGATCGTCGTAAAAAATAAAACTAAAAGGTTCGTGTGGTGAAATGGATTTCCATATTTGTTTAATCTGCCCGATATCCTGCCCGATATTCCCAGAGGCAAGCCGTACCGAAAGCACATTGCTGTAAGAGCCCCCATCAAAAAGCAAAGCCAAAGGCTCAACGGTGCTGTGGTACGATTCGAATTTGAAGTCATTCAGGATGCCAATTACTTCGTAGCCACCTTCCACTCCGTTATTGAATCTTTTTCCCTCGAAACTGTCCCAGCCAAATTGTTTTAGGGCCTCTTCATTAATCAGACAAGACTTATTTAGATCGCCATCCAGAAATTTTCGTCCTTCAAGCAGCTCAATTCCCATCGTTTCAAGATAATTATCCCCCACCAGTATGCAGTTGATATCAAAACTATTCTCTCCTGTATTGCTGCCATATCGGTTGTTAATCATTCCTGGACAACCAGAACTCAACGAAGTCCCCTTAACAAACGGAAGTTTGGCGATTTCTTGCCTCATGGTGTTTGTTTGTTGAAATTCGTAGGGGAGGTCAATCCTTACCAACAGTTCGCGATCGAAACCCAAATCGGAGTGCTTTACATAGCTAAGTTGTTTGAAAATAATCAATACCACCGCAATCAGGGCAATCGAAACTGTAAGCTGGAAGGTTAACATGGCTTGTTTTCCGAATTGCCGCCTGTTATGTTTTCCCTTGAACCCTGATAGGAATTCGGTAATTTTAAACTTCGACAAGATGTACATCGGTGCTAAACTATTGATACAAATTACAACTGACACTGCGGCCAAAAAGAAAGGAGCAACAGAAATCCAGTTGTGCCAGGTAACATGAAGCACTTTCCCGAAAAGACTTTCAGAATAGGGCATAACCAACACAGCGATAACAACAGAAAGGAGAAAAGAGATGAGAATGCCGAATGTGACTTCGGTGAATATATAGCTGACTAAATTTTTCCAGTCGGCACCATTGGTTTTGTTGATACCGATTTCCTTCAGTTTGGCATATTGCATCGAAATGGAGTAGCTTAGGTAGTTGATGCTCGAAAGGAGCAGGATGAGCGCGGCAATAGCGATGAAGATTTTCAATAGTGCGGGGTTCCCTTTGGCATGGCTGCTTTTCATGGTGAGCTCCGAAAGGTAAATATCGTCAAGGCTTTGCAGTGCCAAACTGTCAACATCAAGCGATTTAAGCGTAGAGGAATTGTTCAACTCATTGGCAAAAGTGCTGGGTTTTGCCCCACTTTTAAGCATTACAAAAAGGTTGGTAGGGTTGTAACATTTGCCATTGTTACAGGTTGTTGACATCCGGAATTCCTCATTCTCGCTGTTAAGGATAACATCAGCCTGGAAACTGGAATTTGGGGGAAGTTCGTTGAAGATTCCGGTGACAGTGCCTGAAAAAAAGTTGTTCACGTTAATCTGTTGTCCTAGCGGGTTTTGTGTTCCGAAAAGTTTTTTGGCTATTGCTCGTGAAATGACAACAGACTCTTTCCCGTCGAACGGATTACTGGCTAAAGTTTCAACCATTTCAACCGAAAATATTGAAAAGAAATTATTGGTAGTGGTCAGTAGGTGCTTAATTTCTGTAAACGCATGTGTTTGTTCATTTTTAACAGTCATTTTCCATACGTTATACTCAAGCGGGCAGGCATTTTCAACCGAAGCAAAATCAGTTGCAAGGACAGGGAATAAATCCCAGTTCAGGTTGCACCGGTTCTTTTTGGCATCGTAGAGCCTGTATAGTTGTTTGTGGTTTGCAAAATCTTTATTTACACTGGTTTCGTTGTTGTAGAACAGTCCAATAAGGATAACGGTCGCAAACCCTAATGCAAAACCTCCGATTATTAGAGACGAATAAACCTTGTTTTTAATCAGGTTTCGGATGACTAATTTTAAATTGAACCATTTCATTGTTAATCGTTTTAAATTGTTGTTTTATTCGTATCTCAGTGCTTCTATCCCGATTGCTTTTTCTGTGACCAGATTGGCTTCGTTATCGGGATTTCGTCACTCATACCTGAGTGCCTCCACCGGATTTCTGGTTGCAGCTCGCCAGCTTTGCCAGCTTACTGTGAGTAATGCTATTCCCAATGCCAGCAAACCTGCCAGAGCAAAAATCCACCAACTCAGTGTGGTTTTGTAGGCAAAACTTTCGAGCCATTTGTTCATGGCATACAAGGCAACTGGTGTCGCAATCACAAAGGCAATAGCTACCCATTTCAAAAAGTCTTTATTTAGCAGGAAAAGAATTTCAGAAATTTTGGCTCCGTTTACTTTGTGAAGTCCTATTTCTTTTTTGCGATTTTGAGTTGAATAGCTAGCAAGAGCAAATATTCCAAGTGATGATATCAGTCTTGCGAAAATTGCGAAATAACCCACTATTTTGGCAGTACGTTCTTCTTTTTGGTAGGCTTCATTTAAAGCATCATCAATGAAATTCAGCATTAATGGTTCAGACGGGGCTAGATCTTTAAAAATGGTTTTTGCCTGTGCTACTATCGAACTTAAATTTTCACCTGAGCCTCTTATCAATACGTATGGAGCCCAATTCACATCTGATACCATGAATAAAGTGGGACGGGGTTTTTGGTATAGTGACCTGAAATTCATGTCTTCAACCACTTCGCTTACCTTTATCATGTTATCGAATAATTTGAATTCGGAATACGGGGGTGTAAGTTCCAGTTCATTAACCGCTGTTTGATTTAAAAGCACTGCAAATTTCTGGTTCTGATTAGCATTGTCAGTAACTGAAATTCTTTTTTCCAAGGTGATGCCAAGTGCCGAAAAGAAAGCTGTATCGACCCTGAACTCATCGAAACTCAAAGGTTTTTCGTTATAAACAAAGGATTGATTGTTGATGGGGCCTCCTGGAAAATCGCTGCAAAAAGAAACTGCCTTCACCCCTGGGATTTTTAATAACTCATTTCTGAACGCATTTTTTTGCTTATTGGTTTCACTGTTCATTTTTATGTAAAATGTATGATCTTTATCGAATCCGAGATCGTAATTTTTCATGTAATTCGTTTGCTTGATAATGAGTATAACCAATATAATCAATGCGATGGAAACAGTATACTGAAAAACAACCATAGCTTTTTGACTGAAATTACTTTTAAGCCGAGGCGGAACACCCTTTACAATTTCAACAGGTTTATATCCTGAAAGAATTAGCGCAGGAACTAAACCTGCAATGAACCCGATGGCAAAAACAATAACTATGCTACGGAGTATAAAACCATTATTGAACACAACGGAAAAGGTAAAGCTTGTGCTAACCAAATGATTGAAGCTTGGTAAAACAATGATTGTAAGCAAAATGGCTATCGAAGTTGAAATTAGGCTGACAATGATTGATTCTACTAAGAATTGGTTGATGATATTCCGGCGAAATGAGCCGATAATCTTTTTTATACCTACTTCCCTGGCTCTGTTAACCGATTGGGTAATGCTTAAATTAATGTAATTGATGGCTGCAATTATTACAATGGCTAAAGCAATAACTGAAAGAATACTAAGGAATTTTTTATTGCCTTGCCGCGTCCCAATGTACGAGAGGCTCGACCGGTTAAAGTAAACCTCTTCGAGCGGCATAAATGAAATTTTGTGGTTTCTGTCGTTCTGAAAAACCCAATAAAAATCTTTTGATTTTTTAAGAAGTTCGTCTTCTTTTGCTTTTATGTTGCTGTTTTTATGTGCCATTACATATAGCCCGAATGAACTGTTCCCATAATCTTGCAGAAAATATTTAGACGAGTTTTCGTCTTTCATTCCCCATATTGCAGGCAACATCGTAAAATTGAAGATCATATTGGGCTTAGCAAAATGGGTGTCGTCTTTAAAATCTTTGAAGATGCCAGAAACAGTAAACTGACTCCCGCTAAATTCGATGCTCTCCCCGATGGGATTTTTGTCTCGAAAAACTATTTTGGCAAAGCTTTCTGATAATACAACATTTTCTTTGGCTGACAACAATTGATGGGAATCTCCAACTACTAAGGGATATGAAAACATCGTAAAGAAAGCCGAATCGACCAAAAGGCAATTACCGCTTTCGAGTTTCAAATCTTTATAGCTAACGGTTCCATTCTGAGAGAAAACCCTGGTGTAACTTTCTGCTTCTGAGATATTGTCTAAAATATATTGTCCGTATGGAGGTGCGAATGTTTCAATATTGTCACCATGTACCCGATATATCCTCGCCTTGTTTTCATGAAATGAATCGACCGAAGTCTCATTTGAAACATAAGCGGATAATACTAACACAAAGGTCACGGCAATGGCCAACCCGAAAATATTAATTATCGAATGGAGTTTATTTCTCCTCAGATTTCGAAACATAAGTTTAAATTGTGCCCAATACATATTCGTGTTTTTTAGTTATTGTTTATTCATACCTGAGTGCCTCCACCGGATTTCTGGTTGCAGCTCGCCAGCTTTGCCAGCTCACTGTCAGCAGCGCAATTCCCAATGCCAGCAAGCCTGCTAATGCGAAAATCCACCAGCTTAGTTCTGATTTATAGGCAAAGTTTTCAAGCCATTTATTCATGGCAAAAGCTGAAATAGGGACTGCTATTACAAAAGCAATCAATATCCCAAATGCAAAGTCCTTGTTGAGCAAAACCAGTATTTCCGAAATTCGTGCTCCGTTCACTTTTCGAATGCCGATCTCTTTTACCCTTTTTCTGGTTGCGTTCGATGCCAATCCCAACAATCCAATAATTGCCAGCAAAATCGACAACAGGGTGTACGCCGAAAAGAGACCTGCCAGTTTTTCGTCCGATTTCATTTGAAGTCGATAGGTTTCCTGGGTAAACCTGAAATCGAAAGGATCGGCAGGATAAAATGTTTCCCACTTTTTACGAAATGCCGCGAAAGCATTGTTCCCTGATTTTTGATCGAATGCTACAGAAACATAGCCAATATCGTATTTCCATTTAAGATCGTTAATAATCAGCAATGGTTCAATCATTTTTCGGGGCGATTCATGGTGAAAATCCTCAACTACACCGCAAACCTGATAGTTTACCTTGTCGATGTTGATATAATCGTGAAGACTTACATTAACAAATTTACCCACGGCATTTTCGGGCAATCCCAACCCAAGCTTTTCGCATGCTTCGTGGTTCAATACCAGAAGTTTGTTCTCGGGTTTATCCTCTTCAGAAAATAATCTACCGGCCAATAATTTGGGTTGATATACCTCGTCGAAATGGTTTTCAACTGTAAGCACCCCATAGCTTATGCCAGCTTTATCGGGTGCATCGGAAGCAAAAATCTGGTTGCTGTGAAAACTGATTGCGTTACCAGGGATACTCGATGTAAGTGTTGAACTTCGAACACCGGGCATTCGATTTACTTCGTTCATAAAAGCCCTTAGTTTTTCTGTCGATCCTGGTTTTTTCAGGTCGCTCATTGGGATATAGGAATATGCTGTTTGGTTGATGGTAAGCCCAAGGTCTTTGTTCTTCATGAAATCGACCTGCCTAACAATCACCGTTGTTGCAATAATTAGCGCAATGGACGCTGCAAACTGAAAAACAGTTAATGAACGTCGAAGCCCAAATCCGTCGTTTTTTTGCACAAAATTCTTAGAAAGCAGAAGATTTGGCTTTCGTGGCAACAAGATTAGTGCAGGATAAAGACCGCTTAAAACAGACCCAACTGCGAAAAGCGAAATAAACAGCACAATACTCGGCACATCAATGGGGATAAGGTGCTTCAAATCGAGAAAGTTGCTTAATGCATTTCTTAATGCAACAAAAACCGCAAATGCCATGAGCATGCTTATGGCATTAACCACGAACGATTGAAGTAAAATTTGTAGTGTAAGCTCTGACCGCTTTGCCCCTATAACCTTTTTCATCCCAATTTCCTTCGACCTCTCTACGCTTTGTGTTATCTGGAAATTGATGAAGATAATCCAACTCATGAGCAAAGCCATGATAGCAATTACCCAAAGTGCGGCAATGGTTTTGCTGTCGATAGTGGGCGATGTTTCGTGGGCCAATGTTGGTCCGGTGTGGATGTCAGAAACTGGTTGCATCACAAATTCAGACTTAACACCTGAAGAAATCAAGTGCGAGGTATATTTCTTGTAAATATTTCCAAATGCAGCATTTACCTTTTCGGGCGATGTGCCTTTTTTAAGCTTAACGTAGGTATATGCGTCGGGGTTGGTCCACAACCAAGCCGATGAAGGATTTGGCAACGAAGAGCGCACGTTCGGGTCGTTTCGTAACGTTGAAGTGGTGTAATCGAAATGGCTCATGTAATAGAAAAGTTGGTTGCAAGTTCCAACCATATCGACCTTTAGGTGGCTTTCCGTTGAGAAATCGGCAAAAACACCCGATACCTCAAACTCCCATCCTTCATTGATCTTAAAAGTTTTCCCCAAAGGGTTATCGGTGCCAAACAAAACTTTTGCAGCAGATTCAGAAATTACCATCGATCTGATTGTAGGGAACGGTTCTTTTGCATTCCCATATGAAAATTTGCAATCGAAAACCCTGAAAACGGAAGGGTCGCTCCAAAAGAAGTGAACATCGGTCATATTCCGTTCGGGGGTATAAGCCATTATCTTATCTTCCCAAAGGCTTGTTGACGATTCAATTTCAGGAATTTCATCGGCCATTACCCAACCTAATCCGGGATAATTCCCTGCAGTTTTCAAAACTGTTCCATCGGGATTGCTCTTGTTCAATGTAATGCGGTACATTTGGTTGGCATCGGGCCAAAAACGGTCGAATCCTTTCTCGTATTTAATGTAGTAGAATATCAGCATAAAGGAAGCCATCCCGAAAGTTAAAACAAGGATGCTCAAAAGGTTGGCAGTCTTTTGTTTCCTGATGTTCCTGAAAATGATTTTTAGATTAGTTGTGTTCATAGTTTATACGTTTTTATTCATACCGCAATGCCTCCACCGGATTTCTCCTCGCCGTCCTCCAGCTTTGCCAGCTAACCGTTAGCAGTGCAATCCCCAGTGCCATCAACCCCGCCAGTGCGAAGATCCACCAACTCAGTTCGGTTTTATAGGCAAAGCTTTCGAGCCATTTGTGCATGGCGTACCAGGCAATGGGCGTTGCAATTATAAAAGCAATAGCGACCCATTTTACAAAGTCTATATTAAGCATCGAGAGTATCTCTGAGGCCCTTGCCCCGTTAATTTTACGGATGCCTATTTCTTTGGTCTTGTTTTCTGAAAGAAAGAGACTAATCCCTAATAATCCCAAAAAGAGGATAGCAAGAATAATCATTGACAGCAATGTCAACAATTGCATTAATACCTGTTCTTTATGATACCATGCTTCAAAATCGAAATTAAATGTCTGATAGCCCAAATAGGACTTTTTACCAATCTTTATAAAGAAATTATCAGCCATTTTATTGAACTCATCCACCTGTCCCTCATTAACAGATACTACAATAGATGGCATATAGTTCATGCCATAGCCAATAATAAGTGGTGTGACAGAATTATAAAATGGGGTATTTTTTACATCTCCAATAATTCCAGTTATTCGTCCTTTATTCGTTCCGTTATGGTTTATCGAAATCATGGTTCCCAATGGATCTTTTAAACCTGATTTTTTCACAAATTCTTCATTGACCAAAATATCCAGCACATCATTATCTCTGGGGTAAGAATATGCCGAAGCAACCGGCGGTAATTTGGCTCCATCAATGTTTTTACCCGAAAGCAATTTGATGTTGTAGGTGCTGATGTAGTTGTTGTCTCCCCATATACACTGAGCTTTAACAACTTCTCGGCTTTTCTCAACGGTAACTTCATGTAAATAGGGTGTATTGTTAAAAAGTGTATGGCCAAGTGACACATTTTTAACCATAGGATAGTTGGAGCATTCCTCCATAAAGCGTTGTCTGTCAAAATCATTGTTTAAAGTCACGGTTACCGTGTTTTTAAGATCAAAACCCAAATCCTGGTTGCGTATAAAATTCATTTGTCGGTTAATAACGATCACACTGGAAACGATTACAATAAAAATGAGCAATTGAAATTCAATAAGGTATCGAAAGTGTGGTTTTCGGGTTTTAAAGCTAGCCAGCTGTGCATTAGGGTTTTTCCGTTGGAACAATAAAACATATTGCAAATACCCGCTCAAAACACCCATTGCGATTAAAAACAGCAGAAACAATACAATAAGTTTAGGATCAGAACTGGAAAAAAGCGTGTACCGGTAATTCGAAAAATTAGCAACAAGCTGATGAACAACAGGAAGCAGGAATAAAGCCACAATGAAGGTGATCAGTGAATAAAAAACCGATTCAGAGGCGTACTTCATTTTTAACCAGCCAGAACTGCTGCCCAATATGGTTCTGATCTGATTTTGTTTTTGGTTTTTAAGGCTAATGCCCAAATTTAGAATCAAATAATTCATAAATGTTACCAGCAGTAGGACAAAGCCGATGCCAGTTAAAACCCATACAAGCACATAATCTCCTTTAGGAAGTTTGTCGGTAACATCCGATGATTTTAAATAGAGGTCGGTTAACTTTTGCAGGTAATACCTGTTCCGATCATCAGGTTCACTGCGTCCTGTTAATTCATTGTATTTTCGATTGTAGGTGGCAGAAAAATCCTGCGCCATTTTTTGTGGGTCAATACAGTTAGGAATGTACAAAAATAATTGTGGAAAAGAGGAAAAATACTGATCTTCATATTCTTCCGCCATCTTTTTTATATCAGCAATCAGATGGGGTTGTAAAGTCGATTCTTCGGGATAATTTTCAAGTACACCAACAATCGTATATTCCTTTTTTTCTTCTACCCCAGGATATTCAGAAGTAATCGTTTTACCAATTACGTCAATGGTATTGAAATATTGTTTGGCCGTTGGCTGGTCAATAATAATTGTGTTGGGCTGTTTGAATAATGAATTGAGATCGCCTGTCTGCAATTTAAAATCAAAAATGGAGAAAAAGGAACGATCGGTAAAACTGATCTTCTGATCTGTATATTCTTTGTTGTCAACAGTTAAGTTATATCCTTCAAGATCGTTAAACCTCGCGTATTCTTCAATTTCAGGATGATTGTTTTGAAGTAGTTTTCCCAAAGGGTATTCTGTCTGAGAATACCTGACCGGAGCGTCCTGCACGTTGTGTAACAGCCTGTAGATATCTTTATGCTTGCTATGAAAACGGTCAGCGCTAAATTCTTTTGCAACAAATAAGGTAATGAACAAAACCGCTACAATCCCAATTGAAAAACTGAGAATGTTGATCAGGAACAACCTTGGATTGTTTCTGATGTTGCGCAGATATAAGGCTAAAAATCGGATCATATATCATCTGTTTTAAATATTTTCAAGTCTTTATTTTTGGCAGTTCCCAGCCCCCCCCTTAGGGGCAGGGTGTTTATTCATACCTCAAACTTTCCACCGGGTTCCTTATAGCCGCTCGCCAGCTTTGCCAGCTCACTGTCAGCAGCGCAATTCCCATTGCCATTAATCCGGCCAATGCAAATATCCACCAACTGAGCTCGGTTTTGCAAGCAAAACTTTCCAGCCACTTGTTCATGAAGTACCAGGCAATGGGCGTTGCAATTATAAAAGCAATAGCGACCCATTTCACAAAGTCTTTGTTCAGCATGGCCAGTACCTCCGAAACTTTGGCACCATTCACCTTGCGGATGCCGACTTCCTTTATCCGCCGCTGGCAGGCAAACATCGACATGGCAAAAATGCCCAGGCAACAAATTACAATGGCACATCCGGCAAAAAGCGTAAATGTCCGCCTGAACTGAATTTCGGATTGGTAGAGGTTTTCAATCGCCTGATCGAGGAAACTAACCTCGACCGGGAAAGTTGGTGAAAGTTTGCTGGTTTCATTTTTAACGTATTGTACAAAGCTACTGAGCGATTTAAAGTTGCTTGTGGAAACCGTGACCAGACAATAGGAAACGTACGTGTCATTTTTAATGATCAGTGAACCAATAGGAATGTTGGCATGCTTATAATGAAAATCTTTCACAACTCCCACAATCTCAGAAAGCGGAGAATTTTCGCCAGAACCCATGGCTAATTTTGTCCCGACAGGATTTTCCATTTTATGCTCGCGGACAAAGGTTTCGTTCACTACCATTTTTTTTGAATCTGTAGCCAAATCATCCGAATAAAAGCGGCCTTCAACCAATTGCAAACTAAGAATCGACAGCAAATTGGCATCGCCATTGAATGTATCGAAGCCAAACTGCTTCTTTTCTCCGTTTATAACCTGGGGTCTGGACCAGTGTTCGTTTAGCTTGCCCGGAAAATACTGTGTAAATGAAACTTTGCCTGTATTTGGGTTGTCCTGAATGAGCTTTTTCAGCACATCCTTTTTCTCCATTAACTGAGGAGTGAGTTTTATACCTATCACGTTTTCTTTGTCGAACCCGAAGTTACTGCTTCCAAAATCAACTTGTTTTTGTACCAGTACCGTAAAGGCAATCAGCACAATGGCTATTGTAAATTGGGTAGTCACCAATATTCCTCTGGAAACCGACTTGGAATTTCGGGAATCAATTGACTTTTTCAGGTTATCGACTGCTTTTGACGACGAAATTCGCATAGCAGGAATCAGGCTGAAAATCAGACTTAACAAAAATACACCGCCAACCGAAACAAACAAAAACAAAGGTTTATAGAGTAATGACGCACTAAAACTGATTCCTGTAAAGTTTCTTACAAAAGGGTACAAAAGCAGAACGAACAGGATTGCCAAAAGAAGGGACAAAAGGAACAGAATAAACGCCTCGCCAAGTGCCCCTTTTAATATCGACGTTCTGTCGGCGCCAATTACTTTTAGTACAACCGTTTGCTTTATTTTTTCGGACCATTGCGACGACGAAATGTTGATGAAGTTGACCAACGCGATAATCAAAACCAGGGCTGCTACCAGCAGCAGAATCATAACCTTCGTTTTGTCGCCATGTTTCAGGTAAGTACTGCCATAAAGCCTAAATTTTGAAAAATATACCTGTTCTATCGGGTTCAGTTTCAGTAAATCGTAGTTTTCTTTATACTTGTCGTAGTCGGGGAACAACGTTGAGATTCGATTCGATACGTCATCCGCATTTGTACCTTGTTTCAAAAGCACAAACAATTGGAAATTTCGATAGTCCCATCTTTCGAATTCTTCCGGGTTGGGGTAAATGGCTTTTCTGGAAGCATTGGAGGTTATCGCGTTGAACGACAATGTGCTTTTTACCTGAGGAACTTTTATAACAGCCGAAACTGTAAGTGAATTCTTATTGTCGATTTTAACTGTTTTTCCGACGACTGATCCTTTGCCAAACAATTTATCAGCCAGAGGCTTGGTTAGCACAACGGTCATAGGGTCGTTTAGTGCCGTGGTCAAATTTCCTTCAATGGCCTCGTAGGTGAAGAGCTTAAAGAAATCGGGATCAGCGGTAATAATATCCGACGCAATCGGGTCGCGACCTTCGACCTGAAAAACAGGATTGTCCCACGGACCGCCCACTGTTACTGTCGATTCCACTTCGGGAATAGTCAGGTCGATTTGGGTTTTCAACATAGCTGGTGCATTAATCCGGCCATTCACGAGGTCGGAGTACAAATAAACCCGGTCGCCATTTTTATGCTGACTGTCGGTGGTCAGTTCGCTGTACGAGTAAACCGAGAGGATGACGACCAAAGCTAGGCTAACGGCCAGACCAACCAGATTGATCAGGTTGGTTGCCGGTTTACGGATAAAATTTCGGTAGGTTGATTTGAAAATATTTTGCATGGTTAATCTGTTTTACCCTGCCCTAATGGGGGAGTTAAGTTTTCTGTATATTGTTATTTACGTTTATTCCTTTTTTTCACTTCAATGCATGAATTTCCCAATTGTGTAGTTTTAAGCCCCCCTCAGTGGGTTGGGAGGTTATTCGTATCTCAAACTTTCCACAGGATTTCGTGTTGCTGCACGCCAGCTTTGCCAGCTTACTGTAACAACTGCAATGAGAATGGCAAAGACAATCGACAGGGCAAATATCCACACATTCAAATCGATGCGGTTGGTGTAGTTTTGCAGCCAGCGGTTCATCAGGAACCACGTTGCAGGCACGGCAAACACACTGGCTATGAGCCCCGAGAATACGAAAGGTTTCAGCAGGGTGAGAATGATCGACGACACCCTTTCGCCCAGGCATTTCCGTACACCAATCTCTTTGGTTTTTTGTTCGGTCAGGAACATGATAACTCCCAACAGACCCAAACACAATACGACCATTGCAAATGCCGAAAAGATGCCAACCAAACGTTTCAGGTTCGATTCTGTTTCTACAAGCTTCGCAAATTCATCGTCCACAAAGCCATACTTAAAGGGAAAGTTCGGCTCAATTCGTTCACAGATCTGCTTCATTGTGTGGATGGTCTGTTCATAATGATCGGTATTGGTGCGCACAATCAAATAGCGGGTTGCCCAATTGCCGATATTCGAAATGGCCATGGGGCGGCATGTTTCGGCCAGCGAATTGTATTGAATGTTTTCGATCACCCCAACCACTTGGCGATCCTGTCCGTAAGCATTCAGTGTTTTTCCTTCGAAACTCGACCAGCCAATGGCGTCAGCAAAAGCTTTGTTGATTACGATACCTTGGCGATCGCTACTGAAAAAGTTGCCTTCGAGGAGTTTGGCTTCAACGGTTGCTAAAAAGTCTTCATCGGTTTCGTAGTTTGAAACCAGCAATTTAAAGTTTGGATCTTTCCCTTCCCAGTTCCAACCTTCACCATTGCTCCCAATATTAACGGGTAAGAATTGGGTTATTGAGGCTGAAAGAACCTCGGGCGAGCGTTTGATTTCGTCCTTTAGTGTTTTTGCTTTTTCTCTTAGTTGGCCGTCGAGGGTGATATACATCAATTGTTCTTTGTTGAACCCCATGTCCATATTTTGCAAAAACATCGTTTGTTTGCTGATGATGAGCGTTGAGGTCAGCAAGGCGATCGATACTGCAAAAATGGTTACGATCAGTGCATTCCGCATAAATCCTTTGTTCTTAACCGAGTGAAAGCTCGATTTGAGCGTTTCGCTTACCGAAAACGACGAAAGGAAAAATGCGGGATAGCTACCAGCCAGCAAAACTGTTAGCAAATAGATGCCTATGAAAATGCTGAACGGAATGGGCGAGAACAGCGATGTGAACAGAATTTGCTTGCCAATAAGGTTGTTGAAAAATGGCAGGCCGATGAATGCGAGCAACAGCGCAGCTGTAAAAGCCATGAAACAAACGATGGCCACATCGGAATAAATGAGGCGGATGATATTGGCACGCGTTGCCCCAATCGATTTACGAAGCCCGGTTTCCTTGGCTTGCTTGGTCGATCGGGCGGTGGTAAGGTTGATGAAGTTAAGGGTTGCGGCCAATAAAACCAATAAACCAATCAAACTGAATATTTTAACGTTGCGAATATTTTTCTCTTCGTACAAGTGCCCGTCTTCAAACCGATAGGCCCTGAGGAAGTTGGTCGATTCGGGCATTTCTTTTTGGATGCGTTTGGTAATGCCCGCCGCAATTTTGTCGAAGCTATCGGGCGATTTCAACAGGCCAAAGGTTGCAAAACTATTGTTGTACCAGGTGTCCAAAATGTTTTCCTGTTCCCATGTTTTTTTCATGATTTCGAGGGGCACAACAGCATCGAACTTTAGGAAGGTGTTGTGCGGAAGGTCTTTAATAACCCCGGCTACGGTCATGTCGATGTTGTTGTTGAAACGTACAATTTTGCCCACGGGGTTTTCATCTCCAAAGTAGCGCGAGGCAGTTGTTTGGGTCAGCACAATTTGGTTTGGATCGCCGGGAGTGCCTTTGCTGCCGTAAACAAACGGGATTGTAAAGATGTCGAACAACGAAGGGTCGGCATAGCTGGTCTTCAACATATTCTTTTGGGTGCCAAAAGCAACCAGGTGTTCGAAATATTGACCGGGCATGTAGCGGCAAACGCTTTCCACCTCGGGATACTCGTTGACCAACGAAGGGGCTACTGCGGGGGGACAACCTCCAAAGGGAACCTCTTGTTTGTCGCCTTCGAGGTAGGCATGTACCACAAAAATGCGGTCGATGTTTTCATGGAATCGGTCGTAGCTGGTTTCGTCGGTAACCCAAAAGAAAATGTAGATGACACAAACCAGTCCCACGACCAGCCCGGCTAATCCGAGCGAAGTGGCCGCTTTGTTTTTGCGCAGTTTTCGAAATGTCAATAAAATGGTTTTCATGGCTAAATTTTATTTTTTTGACTGCTTGTTTGTCTTTTGTCTCAGCTTAATTCTTGTACCTTCCGTTTTGTAAATCAATATTAAGGAAGGACAAGAATTAACTCACTAAAAACTAATCTAATCAATATAAATCTAAAGCTTTGTGTCGCTTGAAATCAATCCATCGGCAATGCGGATAATCCGTTTTCCGTAGTTGGCAAATTCTTCGTTGTGTGTAACCTGAATGATGGTAATTCCTTCTTCGTTTAATTTTTGTAATAGCTTCATGATCTCTTTTCCCTGATCGGAATGTAAGTTTCCGGTAGGTTCATCGGCCAAAAGCAGTTTTGGTTTGCCCACAATGGCACGGGCAATGCCGACCAATTGTTGTTGTCCGCCCGAGAGTTGGGCTGGGAACAAGTCTTTTTTGGCCACCATATTGAAACGGTCGAGCATATCGGCCACCATGGCTTGACGGTCGCGGCTTTTTACGCCTTTGTAAATCAATGGTGTTTCAATGTTTTCAGCCACGGTCATCTCATCAATCAGGTGAAAAGCCTGAAAAATGAAGCCCACATAGTTTCGGTGAAACTCTGTTTTCTTCTTTTCATTTAACTGATGTGCAGGCTGCTCGAGGAAAAAGTATTCGCCTTCGTTTGGCTCATCCAGCATGCCAATGATGTTGAGCAACGTCGATTTTCCGGCACCGCTGGGGCCCATAATGGATACAAATTCACCTTCTTTTATGGTAAGGTTTACATCTTTCAGTACGAATGTGCGCTGAAACTTGTTGTCGTAGTATTTGAAAATGTTTTTAAGTATAATCATAATCGTTCATTTATTTTGATGTGGTTTTACAAGCACAATGCCAAGAAGTAAATGTATTGATATTCAGTTGTCATTTAAAATATTCCACATTCAACTGTAAAAAAAATATACACTGGGTGTAAAATAAGTTGACGACAATGAAATTCATATTACCGTGAAATATTAAAAATCAAATTTAGAATTTCACGGATAAATTACTATATTTGTAATGAAAATTTAAAGCATAAGGTCATGATTGATCGAAGAATAATTGCCGACATCAACGATTCGTTGAGTTTTTTTCCAGTTGTTTCCATTGTGGGGCCTCGACAAGTGGGAAAAACCACCTTGGCCAAACAGATTATGAAACAAGTGGATAAGCCTACGCTTTATCTTGATTTGGAAATCCAGTCGGATTTGTTCAAGCTGAACGATGCCGAATTGTTCCTTTCGCAACATGCCGATCATTTGGTGGTGATTGACGAAGTACAACTAAAAAAGGAGTTGTATCCGCTTATCCGGGGCTTGGTTGATCAGCATCGGGTGCCCGCCCGTTTTTTGCTTTTAGGTTCTGCATCTCCCGAGTTAATCCGCGATTCGTCGGAATCGTTGGCCGGGCGCATTGCCTATCATCAGCTTTTCCCCATTGGCCTTACCGAAATTCCGGATACGGTTTCGCAAAACGATTTGTGGCTGAAAGGTGGTTTTCCCAATATGCTTTTTACCGATAAACCGAATCTTGCGCGCCGTTGGATGGAAAATTTCATCAGTACCTACCTGAACCGCGATTTGCTGCAATTGGGACTGAATGCTTCGCCCAAGGTAATCCGCAACTTGTGGACCATGATGGCGCACCTAAACGGACAATTGCTAAACGCCACCACCATTGGCAACTCGCTGGGAATTACAACCCCAACGGCCAAGCGTTATGTCGATTTTCTGGAAGATGCTTTTTTGTTGAAAAGCCTGCACCCGTTTCATTGGAACATCTCGAAGCGTTTGGTGAAAACTCCTAAGGTTTTCCTTACCGATACCGGTATTTTGCACCATTTGTTGGGGGTGAACGACTTTGTTTCGCTTTCGGGCAACCCCATAATTGGCAGTTCGTGGGAATCGTTCGTGTTCAATCAGGTGATGGCAGTGAAACCCGAGGAGATTGACCTTTATTTTTACCGTACCCATCACGGAGCCGAAGTCGATTTGGTTTTTGCCCGAGGATTAACGGTTGTAGCTACGGCCGAAGTTAAATATTCCAACTCGCCACAACTCTCGAAAGGTAATTATCAGGCGTTCGAAGATTTAAAATCGCCTGTTAATTATGTAATTACACCTTCGTCCGACGATTTTTTGATGAAGGAAAATATTCGGGTGTGCTCGTTTCCAGACTTTTTGAAAAGCTACTTTCAAAATTTGTAACAATTTCCTTTTGACCAAACTTAGCGTGGGTGTATAATGGGGATAATCATACTTGCTAAAACGTTGGTGCAATAATAGGAGTCGGGTTGTTCTTATATTATACCAAGTGCAATTTAAAAACAGACCAAACCACTCAGGCATAATGCCGATGAATAGAAATGTCAAGGCAAATCGAGTGAGCGAAGATTGGACTGTTACATTTTTTAATCGGTATTAGTCGATTTGTTTTATATTTTTGTTGCGTTTTTAGAAGAACTTGCAAGGATATCTATTTAGGTATTGAGCCAGGAAAGTAACACGTTGTGTAATTTTTTCCCGATTCTTGCGTTTATTTGTTTGTCTATATAAATGATCACTTCTGTGAAAAGTCTAAAATATTCGATTTTGCTTATTTTACTATCTTGGATGATAGTTGTTTCTTGCGAGAAGGAAAAATATCTGGTTACTGGCGATGCGAAACTGGCTTTTTCTACCGACACCGTTATGTTCGATACCATTTTCACCACGTTTGGTTCAACAACTCAGGCGTTTAAGGTAATTAACCCTTCGGTTAATCCGGTTGAAATTTCTTCGATAGTCTTGGCCGGTGGTGACCAATCGTTTTACCGATTGAATATTGATGGGGAAATGGTTAATAAAGCTCAAAACATCAGCCTTCGGGGACAGGATAGCATATATATTTTTGTTGAAGTGACCATTGACCCGAATGGTGTTGATCAGCCTATGGTTGTGAAAGATTCTGTAGTGTTCACTGTTGACGGGGTATCTCAGGATGTTGATTTAGTGGCATACGGTCAGGATGTGATTTTGCTCGATGGTGTTATCTCGAAACCAAGAACTCTTTTGCCGGGCAAGCCTTTTCTGGTACTCAATGCGTTGACTGTGAACAAAAATCAGCAATTAACCATACAGCCTGGAGTTAAGATCCATTTTCATAAAGATGCTTTTTGTTGGGTCGAGGGGGCTATAAATGCCGTTGGAACTGTTGAAAATCCAATTGTTTTCGAGGGTGACCGCTTAGAAAAAATGTATAGTGATGTTCCTTCGCAATGGGAAGGAATTAAAATTAGTCCGGGAAGAATGAGCAGCAAGTTCGAAAATGTCATCATCAAAAATGCTGTTATTGGCTTGCAAGTTGGAATGCTCGAGGTTGATGGCTATGCCACTGCAAAACTACATAATGTCCGTATTGAAAATATGTCGTATGCCGGTCTCTTTTGTATTGGATCTAATGTTCAGGCTACCAATGTGTTGGTTGGTGATTGCGGGTTCTATGGAATCACGGCGCTTCTAGACGGAAATTATTCTTTTACGCATTGTACTGTTGCCAACTATTGGGGCTCGTTAACCCACCGTACATCCCCAGCTGTGTTGATTAGTAACTCTGTTGTAAATGGTGACTCTACTTATTACGGTAATATTCAGTCCCGGTGGGAAAATAGCGTAATAAGTGGCGATTTAGCCAGCTCTGAAGTGATTTTTGGGAATGACCCAGGGTACAATTTCGACGTTTCGTTCGACCATTGTTATGTGAAGGTGAGTGATTCGGTCTATGATGCTAATTCTTCTTTATTCCAATCACTTATGAGGAATAGGGATACCCTGTTTACCGATGTTCGAGAATATAACTATATGCCCGATTCGTTGTCGCCCCTTAGAGGTTTTGGGGATAGGAGCTTTGCTGAAAAAGTTCCAACAGACTTAGCAAATACCTCACGGCTCAGCGATGATGGCCCCGATATTGGCGCCTATGAATACATCTATATTGAAAAAAAGGAAGAAGAAAAGTAACAGTGTTTCTTTAGTTCTCATTGTTGGGCTTTTTGCGTTGCTCGCTTTTTCTCCGGGTCAAAAGCCTTCGGCACGAATTATGTTCTATAATGTCGAAAATCTTTTTGATACTATTGATAATCCTGACAAAAGCGACGAAGAATTTTTACCCGATGGTGTTCGAAATTGGGGAGGTTACCGCTTTTACATAAAATTGCAGCGCCTGTCGCAGGTGATAGTGGCTACTGGCGAAAATGGATTTCCTGCAGTTATAGGCATGTGTGAGGTTGAAAACCATCAGGTTCTTGAGTCGTTGATTCATTTTACCCCGCTCAAAAAAATCGATTATGGCATTGTTCACCAAGAGTCGCCCGATTCGCGGGGAATTGATGTGGCCATGCTATATCGTAAAGATATGTTTTCGCCTCAATTTTTCAGGGCGATCAGGGTTTCAGACCCCGCCGATCCTTCTTTTGCCACGCGTGATATTTTATATGTGAAAGGCCTGCTTGGTACTGATACCATGCATTTTTTTGTTAACCATTGGCCATCAAAATACGGGGGAGTGAGCGCAACGAAGCCTCGCAGGGCGTTGGCTGCTTCGGTGTTAAGGGCACAAACCGACAGTCTGCTTGCTCGCAACCCGTCAGCCAACATTATAATTATGGGCGACCTGAACGATTCTCCTCTCGACAAAAGTGTTGCAGGGGTGCTTGGTGCAAAGCCTGTGGGGAAACCATCTCCGTCGGGTTTGTATAATTTGGCATATCCCTTGGCTAAAAAAGGAATTGGGACCAATAAATATCGCTCCAAATGGGATCTCATCGACCAGTTTATCGTGAGCCGGAATCTTGTGTCGAAAGATGGAATGGCCTCTCATTCTGATGCCTTCTCTGTTTTTTCACCATCCTATTTATTGGTCAAAGATGAGAATAACCTGGGCGAAAAACTTAACCGAACTTTTGTAGGTGTAAAATATAACGGTGGTTTTAGTGACCATTTGCCCATATTACTCGATTTGAGAAAAAAATAACAACCTTCAACCTCAAAAAAACCATGGATTTGTACATTAAAGATGTAAATCAATGGCCCTAAAAAAGGGAGAGCCTGTTTACTTCATTGACAAATCCCTGAATTTTAGCTTCTCCGAAAGTTCCTTGGCACTCATTGTGGTTTTAACACTGACACTATATTCGGTGTTGGGCAGCATATCAAAGTAGTTGTCGATAAAGGCTAATTGCGCATCGGGGACATATAGCATAATGTCTTTTACCAGTGTTTCGCTTTTCAGTCTGATTATTTTATCGCCATTTTCTTCCGAAACAGATACTTTCAGCGCTGGTTTTTCCAGCACCAGATCTTTGGGCGGGACGAAGTAGAAGATGTTATCTGCCAGGGTTTTCCCATTTGACTTTAACGAGGCGACAAGGGCTATGTGCGCCGGGTTACTGTTGCCGGTCAATTCTTGTTTCGATATTGTTTTTAGCAGGGTAGCACTGTTGGCGTTTATTTGTGCCGGAACTGTCATTTTGCTCAATTCGGTTCCTGCAAAATCAATGATTTTAATTTCAAGTTCAGTATCAATGTTTTGTAGTTGGTCTGATGCTGCGGTAAAGGTAATTTGACCTTCTTTTTCAAAAACTGATATAATAACTGGCATAAAGGCTTTTCGGGCCATGTAGTGCATCGCTTTCCAGTTGTGGTAATAGTCGGTGCTCGACCAGCTAGCCACTGGCCAGCAGTCGTTTATTTGCCAGTAAAGAGATCCCATGCAGAAAGGCATTGCACGGCGGTGCGCTTCAATTGCTGCTTTTATTCCGCGCGATTGCAGTAGTTGGCCAACATACAGAAACTGTTCAAAATCAGTGGGCACATTATAATCCCAGCTCATATATTCCCTTATGCGAAGGTTGCCAATTCCACTTCGTTGGTGGGCAGCCATTACTTCAGATTCGATTGAATAATCCTCGGGCAATGCATATTTTTTAACGGTTTCGAACGCTGGAAACGACTGGAACCCGTATTCGCTCATAAAACGTCCAATGTTGGTTTCGAATTCGCTGAATTTATGAAGGCCATGCCATACGCCCCAGTAGTGTACATCGCCCGAAGTGTAATTCGAGTGCTGGTTGGGTTTGTCGCCCGACATCGGAGACGAGGGCCAATAATAATCGCCATCTGTATATTTTTCTACCGCACTAGGCAGAATGTCGTGAAAAATAGCTAGATGTGCTTGTTGAATTTCGTCGCGTTGTTGCGTTGAGTATCGTTGTTTCCAACCCCAACCTCCATGTTCGTTGCTGTACTGCCAAGCCGCATCTATTTCGTTGTTTCCGCACCATAACACTATGCTGGGGTGGTTGCGCAACCTTATGATATTGTCTTTGGCTTCGGCAGCTACGCTCTTCAAAAATGCCTCGTTGCCGGGGTACATTGAACAAGCAAACATAAAGTCTTGCCAAACCATAATGCCCTGTTCGTCACAGAGTTCGTAAAAGTAGTCGTTTTCATAGATTCCGCCACCCCAAACCCGCAGCATGTTCATGTTGGCATCAACGGCATCTGAAATAACTTTTTCGTACTGTTGCCGGCTTACGCGGGGGAGAAAATTGTCGTTAGGGATATAGTTTGCCCCTTTGGCAAATACTGGCACCCCGTTTAGTTCGAAATAGAACGATTCACCTTTGTCGTCGGGGGTGCGTACAAGTTTCAGGCTTTTTATTCCAGTTTGTGTTGAAATTGAATGAAAAACGTTGCCATTTATCTTCAGTTGTGTAGTGAACGTGTAGAGGTTTGCTTCGCCTAATCCGTTCGACCACCATAGTTTAGGCTTCGAAATAGTAAACGGAAGTTCAAGTTGGTTTTCTCCAGGGATGGCCTTTGTTTTCTTGCTTGTAATTTTTTTATTGTCTTGATATATTGTGACTTCAACATCTGATTCTTTGTTTGCACTGAATGTCACCGAAGCAACAAGTGATGCTTTCTGAGCAGTAACATCGGGTTGCATGATAAAAACATTTTCAATTCGGCCCGAATCCCAGGCATTGAAATAAACAGGCCGCCAGATGCCCGATGTAACCAATCGTGGACCCCAGTCCCAACCATAATGATATCCTGCCTTGCGCGTAAAAACAGAAACTTTCTTATCACCAAGGCCTCCGTTTTCCGATTGATCGTTGGCTGCAGGATACGGGTAAGCCGATTTTTCAAGAAAAGCTAATCCACGGTTAATGGGCGAGTGAAGCAACAGGCGGAGTTGATTTTCTCCTTCGTGTGCAATACCTTTTACAGCAATTTCCCAATTCCTGAACATATTATCGGTTTGCAAAATAAGCGAATCGTTCAGGTAAACATCGGCATAGGTATCGAGGCCCTTAAAGCAAAGTTCCTGATTTTCTTTGTTGTTTTCGTCGTTGCTTACCACGAATGTGGTGCTGTATTCCCAGTCGGTTTTGTCGATCCATTGTACATTCTTTTCGTTTGTCCTGTAAAATGGGTCTTCAATTAACCCATTGTTCATCAGATCGGTGTGAATTGTTCCCGGAACTTGCGCCTTCCCTGCACGTTCGCCATTAGTTTGCCTGAAGGTCCAGTTTTCAGAAATTTCTTTCGAAATGAAAGACTCGCTACTTGTTGTTGCAGAATTTGTGCATGCGAAAAGCGACAGGGATAATAACAAGAAAATTACAGCTGCTCTCATTGGTATTCGTTTATGTGTTACATTTTCAAATATACGAATATGGCTTCAATCGTTTCGTCAGAAAAGGGAGGGGCAAATGTTGCTCATGGCTGGGTATTTTTTCCTGCTTTTGTCTTTTTTGTGTTGTGTTTTTTATTCTATTTCGAATAGGAGTGATTTGCAAAAGTTAATATTTTTTCAATTATGTCGACTGTAGTGTTTTTATTGCGTCTTTTTTGTATAATAATGGTTAGAATTGTCGAAAAAGGACATCAATATGTTTAAAGTGAATCGATATTTCGATGATTGCGTAATGAGCATGGCATTCGAAAATGAAGAAGGCAGGGCTACAGTAGGTATAATGGCAGCTGGTGAGTATGAATTTTCAACATCATCGGTTGAATATATGACCGTTATCTCGGGAAAGATGAGAGTTCTTCTTCCCGGTGAAACCGAATGGAAAGATTTTAAGCCGTACGATACGTTTGTGGTAGGGAAAGACCTGTCGTTCAAATTGGTAATTGAGGCCGATTGCGCGTACAAATGTCTTTATAAATAAACCCTTTGCACTAAATGTTTATTTATCAGGGGCTTTTTTGTTTTGGGTGGATTTCCGTGGATTGGGAGCTATCACTTTGTCAGGGTTTTTCCGTATAAAATCTTCCCAATTTCTGAATTCCTTGGTCAGAGCTGGCCGGCTCGATTGAAGAATATGGCAGTATGCAACGGCTACAGCATCGGTTGCATCGAGCAGATGGGGTATTTCGATGCCATAAATTTTATTCAGAAAATAGGCGACCTGCTCTTTCGAAGCTTGCCCCATACCGGTAATTGACTGTTTTACTTTCAACGGAGCGTATTCAAAAATGGGAAGGTTGTGATACATGGCTGCTGCCATGGCTATTCCCTGAGCGCGCCCAAGTTTTAGCATTGATTGCACATTTTTGCCAAAGAACGGCGCTTCGAGGGCAACTTCGGTGGGTTTGTATTCATCGATTACATGAAGCACCCTGTCGAAAATATATTTCAATTTGGCGTAGTGATCTGTTATTTTACCCGGCGAAATAGTTCCCATGGCTACAATGCCCGATTGTTTCCCTTCGGTTTGAATTATCCCGTAACCCATTACGTTCGATCCCGGGTCGATGCCCAAAACTACTCGCTTGCTGTTCATTAGTAGGCTCCTATTAATTGGTGAATGCCCTGATATTTCAATGGCTCCAAGGCGTGTATTGCCTGGCTTTTTAAAGCTGTGCTGCTGCTTGCCAACGCCGGGTTTGCTATGCATGCTATCGTTGCTTTCAACATACCCTCTTCGGGGTCGCCCCAAGGCCGGGTAATGTCGTCGGCAACTTCAAGTGTTGGCTGAAGCCCGTTGAAATAGTCACCGTTTCCATCTTTGTTGGTGGTTTTGAAGCATATAGGCAAAATGGCCAAATCTAGCTTCTCTACTTCAAAAATATACATTCCCACCGGTTTGCCGTGCGTGGCTCTGCCAACAATCACTACTTCCATGTATGGGATTAGGTTGTTGATTACTACTTCGCTGGCCGAGGCTGTTTCTTTTGTGGTAATAAAGTGCACTGTTGGCACTTCAACTGAAGTTCCTTTGTAATCGGCTATCTTTTCTGAATTGTAATTGAAATGGTTGCTGTTATGTTGGGTCAGTGTAATGAGCTTGTTTTTCACTTTGCTCCCGCCGATCATGGCTGTTAGTTTGTACGCGATATCGTTCAGCCCGCCACCATTATATCGTAAGTCAACAATTAAATCGGTAATTTTTTCCTGATTGAAACGGGTGAAAACCGAGTCGAGTTCGGCTTCTGAGGTTTCTACAAAACTATCGAAAACCAGATAGCCAATTTTATGAGGCCCTTCTTCGATTATTGATGAGTGCAGCACTGTATTCATGGTCACCACTTCGCGCTTAAGGGTTGCCGTGTGGGTTTCCCCGTTATTGTCGACAAATTCGAAAGTTACTGATTGATTTCTGGCTAATGCATTGTTAATCTCTTCCAGATATTCGGTAGTGAAGCCGTCGATACTCTTTATTTCCCAGCCCCGCTGTACGCCAATCCGACCCATAGGAGAGTTGCGGTAAACCTGGCCAATCCAGATGCGTTTTTGGGCATCAAGCATCATGCTGCCACCAAATCCAGTAAATTCACCTGCCTCAAAAAGTTGCTTAACGCTGGTCAATGATCCGGCAAAGCTCCACCGGTCTTGTTCTACACAGATAGAATCGATGAGTTCCTGACCTGTTTCGAATGTATTCGGGTCAACTTTTGGGAGCATATTGTTCCACAAATACCAATCCTGAAAGGTTTCGTAGATATATTCGTTGGCTGTTTTATCTTCTTCGTGGCGAAACGACGAGCAAGAGGTTGTAAGAAAGGTAGCTGTAGAAAAAAACACGATGAGCAGTAAGGGTATCTTGCTGATATTGTTTTTTTTTCGGGATATACAATTTTTCATTTTCTGTTCCGGGTTAGTACAGGTAATAAATTTTGTAGTATCGCACTACTGGTTTCATTCGGGCCTGAACGTTTCATTCAGCATTCGTTCTTTTTCGGCTTCAGTAGCCGGGACTTCATCTTCGGGCAAGTCGCCGCGAAATTTCCGGTAGCGTTGGCGCGAGTCGGCCGTAAAAATGCTCGACGGATAGGTGGTGAGCATCTGTTTGAAAAGTTCGCTGGCTTGCTCTTTTTGCCCAAGCTTTTCCTCCATAATTACAGCCATGTTGTATAAAGCATCGTCGGCCGAGGTTGAGGAAGCAAAATCGGCAAGCAGTTGTTTGTAAAAGCCAACAGCCTCTTCGAAACGGAAGTTTTTTTGACTGATCTGGGCTTTTCGCATAAGTATTTTATCCTGAAGCGAATGGCCGGGAAACAGGGCGATGATAGAATCGTAGGTTTCAATGGCTTCGTTGTCTTTGTTCCTGAAAGTTAGCAGGTCGCCACGGGCAAAAATCTGGATCGGCAGGTCAACCGTGTCGAGCTCATAATACGAGGCGATGAGCAGTGATAGTTCCATGGCATCGTTGGCTATCAGTTTAGAGGTACTTGCCTTAAGCACATCGAGTTGGGCCTTTGCCCAGGTAATGTCGCCCAGGTAGAACCCCAATTTGGCTTTTTTTAGTTTAGCTTCATCTCCAATGGGGTTATCTTTGTTGCTGTCAATTATTTGGGCATACAATAGTGTGGCAGCCCAAAGGTTATTGTCGTACACGTTTAGGTCGGCGAGTTCAAGTTTCAATGCCGAACGCTGAAGGTTACCCAAATCGGGCAGGTCAACGGCACGTTCCAGCATTTCGAAGGCTTTCGGGATCTGGTTTAGATAGAAGGCCAGAAAATGGGCGTAGTCGAGTATAAAGGCACTATTTTGTGCAGTGAACCCTTGTTCTGCCAGTAGCTGGTCAAATTTGGACATTAACTTTTCGGCTGAAACACGCTGATCTGCAGGGAGTGAAATGAATTTACGGTATTCAACCGAAACAATTTGCCTTTTCACCTCGGGAAGGTTTTTTACAACAGGTGTCCGGCTTTCCAGGTAATTTAATCCCCTGAGGGCAATATCGTAAAGTTCGTTTTGTGTGGCGGCAAACGAAAAATCGAGGATGGCACCTTCTTCGCTCCGGGTTCGTTTGTCGAGCGAGATTGAATGCGATAAGGCGAGGTCGTAGTTTTCTTCCTGAATGAAAAACCAAATCAACAAACGGTTGTAAATTAGAGAATTGGGTTCTTCGTTTATTTTCCTCAGTACTTCTTTTTTTACCGTTGTACTTAGGGTTTTGTCGAAGTCGTACCTGATGAGCGAGTTGAGCCGTCCTTGCACCGATTGAAGTTGTTTTTCATCTTCTTTGATAAGCCAAAGGTATTCTTCCATCATGCGCGAGTAGTTGCGCGAGTAAGCATATATTGTGGCCAGGTTCGAACGGAACATTTCGCCGGGAACAAGCTCGCGGCCACGCATGTAAGCCTTTTCGGCATATTCATATTCGCGACGGTTAAAGAAGTTGTTGGCAATTGAAACGACAAGCCCTATGTTATTGGGCATATCTTTTAGCACTTCATCGTAAATCGATTTTGCTTTTTCAACATCCCCTTTTTCTTTGGCAATGTATCCGAGCATGATGCTGTAGTTAGCTTCTTTTCTCTTTTTATTTTGTTTTTTCAGCGCTTTCTCGGCCTCTTCAAAATCTTTCATTCCAATGAGGCAGTTTATGTAGTTTTCGAAGTAGTAGGATGAGTTCGACGATTCAAACAGCTCGAGATAGAGTGGGGCGGCTTTGGCAAAATCGTTGTTGCGGTAAAACGACGAAGCCAGCAATACTTTGCTCTGCGTTTGATCGGTTGTCTGCGCTTGAAGCAGGCTAATCGAGGCAATTAGTATAATCAGCAGTATTCTTATTTTTCTCATCACTATTTTTCCTTCTGCACAAAAATAACGGTTTTATGTTGTTGTGCATCTTTTTTCGTGTTAATGAAACGTAAACCAAGTAATCAGTGTGAAAAGTTTGCCTTTAAAACGGATGTTTTATGTAAAACCTGACGACAACACTGTCTTCCCTTGCTTTCGTCACCGCGAAACAGTCATTCGTCAAAAAAATGAATAAATAAATGGGGGGGGGTAGATCATATTATTTTTTTATTTATACTTGCAATAATAACTATTAACCTTAACAATCCCTTGGAAAACAACATGCAAAAACCCCTGATGAAAAGCCCCGCGTCGGGCAACAAAATACAACGTAACAAAATTAACAAGGAAGGAGGAATTGCCGGGCACTGATCTCTTTCTAACATTTCGGAGGCTGCAAGGCAGTTGTCCGGGAAAGTGGCTATACCCAAATTGCTGAACAAAAAGCAACCTCACCACCTCATACAAGTTTCAGAGCCAGTAAGGTGTGATGAGGTTTAATTAAACTAATGTTTAACGAAACAAAATTAAGAAAATGAAGACTAAAACTTCTTTTTTAAGCGCAATAATAATTGTGTTTTTAATGTCGTGTCAAAACGATGAAATTACATCGTTGCAATCGCAAGGCTGTGAGAATATGCTGTATTTTGAAACCATTGATGATTGTGTTAGTGAATTAAATAAAGTTTTCGAAATGAACGAAGAAGACCGGGAAGTATGGGAAGTTTCAAAAGGTTTTAAATCGCTTGGGTTGGAATCTGAACGTTTTTATGCAAGTGTCGAACCTGAAGACTTCAAGTCGGTTGAAGAAGTGAAGCAGTTTGTAAAAAAGAACAGTAACTTTTTGCAATTAGTTGAGGACAATGCTGGAGGATATGAGTTGGATGTTATATTTAGCGATAATCCATATCGTTTTTTTGCAAATAGTGATTGTCTTTTTCAAGTTAACAACAAAATCTGCAAAGTATACAAGGATGCTGTTGTTTCTGTTGATGAAAACAAAATTGATGAACTGAAAAATGCTGATTTTAACACGGCTGTAAGTATCGAAAATTCTTCTTTGCTAACATCTTCAAATAATAGCTATTATAAAAGCGAATCAATTGATTGTGTTTCGAGTACTTTTAGAAGTGATTCTGGGGATGAGAGAATTAGACTTAAAATTGGTAAATGGGCAGATATATCATACCCTTATCTTGCTTGCGCTTATTTTGAAGCTCGTCCTTATCATCAAGGTTTTTTGGGAATTTGGTATTATTGTACGAGAGATGTTTCAGTCGATATCAATATTGGAGTAACATATTTAAATTCGAATAATATTTGGAGCGATAATCATGCTTATTGTGTTGGAACTATTGAGAATACTAAAGTTATAGAGAAGTATCTTCCGGTGGGGTACTGCAACAACTCTAGCCAAATTGGCTTACATTCGTATGATAGTTGGGCGCAACAAGAATACACTAACCAAGCTAAAGCTTATTGTGAATAATACAAGTAACGAGCAGATATTTCTATCTGGCATTCTTTGATGCCAGATAGAAATATACATTAAATCATACTTATATGAAGAGCATAATGATTACCTTTTTTTGTACAATTTTGCTAGCCAGTTCTTTTGCTTCTGAACCCGTTACCGGTATGCGTTTTAAAGCAAAATTGGCCTATGGCTTGTATCCATTGTTGGAACATATTATACAACCCTATAGTTTCGTAGATAAAACATCTAGTTTTACAATTGAGACAAGTTATCGATGGACTAATTATTTTGAAGCAGGAATTTATCTTGGTGCATGGCGCTATAAGGATGTAGTTTTCAATGATGAGTTGACAATGGGGTTTCCGGTGTATCGCCCCTTGCTTTTTTATGGGGTGGGTGCAAATTTCAAACCCGTGCCATTAATTTTTCGCAAAAACGATTTTTGGATTGATCCATACATCTCGGCAAGATTTGGGAGTTTTTTGTTTGTGAATTCTGGCATGGCTATTAAAGATTATCGCGAACCTTTTGATTATGGAATTTATGCTGGGCTAGCCCTTTACCCAGCGAAACACTGGGGGATATATGGAGAATATGGTCGTGGCAATTTTGTTGATTGGCGGGCGGGCCTTTGTTTCCGATTTTAATAAAAATGAAATATGAACGTAAAAAACTATTTGCTCCTTTTCTTGCTGGCCTGTTGCTTATTGGCTGTTTTTTCATGTCGAAGCTTGGTTGAAGATGAATTTCCCGACCATGGACAGAAACCGGTTATCAATTGTATTTTAGTTCAAGGGCAGCCGTTAACGGTACATATTTCAATGACCGGAAAGCTTGATTCAACATTGTTGCCTATGGAAAACAACGCGAAGGTTGATTTATGGGTTGACTCTGTCTTTGTTGAACAGCTTGAAAAACATGGCAATGGTCTTTATGTTTCATCGCGGATTGTAGAACCCTTGGTAGAATACTCCTGTGAAATAGTAGTTCCTGGCTACCAAACGGTGTATTGTCGCGAAACCATACCTGAACCGGCAGAAATTGAAAAAATTGAACATATTAACATTGCAGGGCGCGACGAAGAAGGTACCACTTTCCCGGCGGTAAAACTTACATTTAAAAACAATCCTAACCAAACAAGGTATTACGAAATAAGCATTAGATATATTCAACGCATAGGTAGTTGGGGCGGCGAGGAGGAATATACTGAAGAAGATCCGGTATACATCCCATTAGTTAACGACCCTGTATTATTAAATGAAGGGTTACCCCTCATGTTGTTCAGTAACGAAATTATTACCGATTCGTTGTACACCATGGTTCTTAATTATACAACAGGTGCATCGTATGGCGTGTCAGGATCATACGTTACAATGCTTTCCCCTTTGATTATAGAACTCAGGTCGTTGACGTATGATTATTATCGCTACCGCAAACAGTTGTACCTTTATTCTAGAGGCCGTTCGGCCGATGGTTTGATAACCCCGATAACCGCATCTCCAGTCTATTCAAACATAGAAAATGCCAATGGGATTTTTTCAGGATATTCATTTGTCAAAACCGACACGATAACCCCTCCTCCGTATGAATTTTAAGTCGATAATTATTTTGTTTTTTTCTGTAGTGCTGGCCTGTAATGTTTCAGCCCAGTTGCATGTTTCCGGCTTTGTAACCGACAGCCAAACCGGAGAGCGGCTCATCGGGGCAAATGTAGTTGAAGAAGGAACCAACAATGGGCAATCGACCGATAATAACGGTTATTTTTCGTTGATTGTGAAGAGCGGGAAAGTTCAGGTATCGTTTATCGGGTATCGTCAGCAATCCGTTGCTGTGAGAAACGATACCCTATTAACCATTGCCCTCGATGCCGGAGAAACACTCGAAGAAATTGTTATAAAGGGCGAGCAGGCGAAGCAGTTCAATGTCTCTTTGATGGGCAAACAGGATTTGCTTAACATACCGTCTCTTGGTGGCAAGCCCGATGTGTTGAAAGCCATGCAGTTGATGCCCGGGATTCAGGCTCAGCAAGAAGGGTCAAGTTTATTAAACGTGCGTGGCGGAAACCCCGGCGAAAACCTTTACCTGATTGATAATGTGCCGCTGATTTATGTAAACCACTTGGGCGGGTTTATGTCGGTGTTCAATCCTGAAATGATCAATAACATTGAAGTTTTTAAGGGAGGATTTCCTGCCAGATACGGAGGAAAACTTTCATCGGTTGTGGCAATAACACAAAAAGAAGGAAACAAGTCGGGCTTTCGCGGCTCGCTGGGCATTGGCCTTACCGATGTTTCGTTCAGTGTAGAAGGCCCTCTGTTTAATAAAACTGCAAGCCTCATGGTAACAGGGCGAAAAACATTGATCGATCCGATAATGATCTTAATCAGTGGATTGTCGGACGGCGGTGATTTCTATGTTTTTTATGGATTCCACGATCTCAACGGGAAATTTACATGGCAACCCGACAAAAAAAACAGTGTCTCGATAAACCTTTACTTGGGAGATGATTACTTAAAATACTGGACGAAACGGAATGGCAAGGATAAAGAAAAATCATCGATGGGAAACACCTGGGGGAACAATATGGCTTCGGTGCGTTGGAGCAAGGTTATTTCGCCTCGACTTTTTGCCGATAATTCATTTTCGTATACTCGTTACCGGCTCAATGCGGTAGGCCAATATCATTCCGAAAGTAAATTGGATACTGTTGATTATGAAAATAATTATATCTCTTCGGTCGACGATTTTTCGCTCAGAAGTGATTGGCAGTTTAAGCTTGTGAAATACTGGAATATCGATTTTGGGGCAAAATATACGTCTTATATTCATGTTCCAAACCATACAACTATCTCGGGCACGCAGAGCCTAGAGACTAATGAAAGAATACACACCAATGAGCTGGCAGGGTACTTGTCGAATAAAATCTCAATATTCAATCATGTTGATGCCGACCTTGGAATGCGGGTGGTTCATTTTGGTGCTGAGGGCTTTTCTAAGTTAGGATTTGAGCCCCGCTTGTCTCTTTCGGCACATATTTTCAAAACTCATTCTCTTAACGCAACTTGGCAGCAAGTAAGTCAATATGCCCATCTTGTATTCACCTCCGGGAATATTTTCAATAGCGAGGTTTGGGTACCAGCCGATAACGCAATTTCACCATCGACATCGACACAGTACACTTTTGGCTGGAAAGGGGCTTTTGCTAATAATTTATTCGATGCCGAACTAACGTATTACCATAAGGAGATGAACCAGTTGGTGGCCTATAAAGAAGGATACTCGAGTTTGATGGGCGATGGCGGTTGGCGAAAGAAATTAGAAATAGGTGGGAGTGGAACATCAAAGGGAATTGAGTTCCTGATTAGGAAAACGAAAGGGGAGTGGACCGGGTTTTTGGGCTACACCTATTCGAAAACTACCCGTAAGTTCCCGGGCATCAATAAAGGCGAGGAGTATCTGTTTGAATTCGACAGGCCTCATTCCATTTCATTGACAGTGAGCAAAAAGATTAACGATGCGTGGTCGTTCAATGCCTTGTGGGTTTATCAAACTGGGTTGCCTTATACCCCGGTCGAAGGTCGCCAGATAGTGCCTGTTCCCGATTCCGACGGGCATGGAGGCATTACCTACGAGGAAGCGTTCATTTATGGCGAAAGAAATAGCGACCGCATGAAGGACTACCATCGACTCGATGTTGGTTTTATAAAGAACATAACTACCAAGCGGGGAAGAAAAGCCCAGTGGAATTTCTCGGTTTACAATGTTTATAACCGGCACAACCCGGCTGCATATTACTATGGGTACAACAAAGATGGAGGCATGATGCCCAACGAGGAAAAGTATGAACCGATAAAGAAGTATCAAATTAGCTATTTCCCTTGCATCCCTTCTATTTCGTATAAATTGTTCTTTTAAAAATGTGTTGAGATGAATAGGTTCTGGCTTATTGTACAAATCTTGATTGTATTTCCGTTGATTGTTTTTTCACAAGAGAAAACTATTTCTGGAATTGTTGAAAGCAAATTGAATGGCGAACGGTTAACTGGTGCTAATGTTTACAACTTTTCCAAGGCTAAAGGAGTGGTTTCTAATAATTACGGTTATTTTACAATTGCTGTTTCTTTGGGCGATACTCTTCAATTGTCGTATATCGGACATGAAAAACAATTGTTTGTTGTTCGCGATTCGGCTTTTGGAGAGGTTCTTACATTTAAACTTGCTGAAAATACTGTGCTTGATGCTGTTGATGTTTTTTACGAAGCATCTGACCGGGAAGTGAGTCAAACGGGGAAAATATCTTTGCCGGTTAGCAAAATCACTCAACTGCCAGTTATTTTATCGGAGCCCGATGTGTTTAAAACATTGCAGCTAACTCCTGGAATTCAGGCCGGTACGGAAGGAACGAGTAATATTTTTGTTCGTGGAGGAGATCCGGGGCAAAATCTTGTTATTATCGATGATGTTCCTGTGTATAATACGAATCATTTATTGGGTTTCTTCTCGGTCGTAAATTCCGATGTAATAAAAAGTTGTGATATATATAAAAGTGGCTTCCCTGCAAAATACGGGGGACGGGCTTCGTCGGTCATCGATTTGGTGCTTTACGACGGAAACAATAAAAGGCTTACCGGCGGTGGTGAAATTGGCATACTTATGGGGAAATTTCATATCGAAGGGCCAATTAGTAAGGAAAAAAGCTCCTTCAATGTTGCTGTGCGGCGCACGTTTATCGATTTGTTTACCTATCCGGTTTCTCAATTATCTAAAGGTGGCGGTATCAACTATTATTTTGGCGATATAAATGCTAAGGCAAATTACACGTTCAGTTTAACCGACCGGATTTACTTGAACATATATTTGGGAAAAGATAAAGCAAAAATGTCGGAGAAAAATAAGACTGATGTTAAGCAGAATGTTAATAGCCAGTCTATTTCCTGGGGAAATTCAATAGCTTCTTTACGGTGGAGCCACCTTTTTCGGAAGAATTCTTTTATGAATACTACCCTCTATTTTTCGGGCTATGATTACAAAACCCAGATTAAAGAACGTTTCACTTCTGATGAGTATTCCGAAAACTTCTATTATAACTACAAGTCTGGCATACAAGATGTTGGTGTTCGATCTGATGTTGAAGTTCCTTTTATGGGGAATTATTATTTTAAATCAGGGGTGTCTTTGGTTGGGCATTTTTTCGATTCAGGGAGCAAAACCTTTCAGGGAAGCCTTGTAAATAGAGCGAACGATTATTTTGTCCCCGATTCTCTGGTGAAAAATTCATTTGCGTCTGAGTCTTCACTGTATTTCGAGCTTGGGGGTAGCATTTTACACCGGCTCCAATTTCTTTTTGGTGTTCATTCGAACCTTTTTTTGTATGAAAACAGTAAATTCTCGACCATTGAGCCAAGAGCAATGGTGTCATATTCGCTGCGTAGGAACTTTTCGGCCAATGCTTCGTATACACAGATGGGACAAAATATTCACTTGCTGACCAATGCAACTATCGGGATGCCTACCGACTACTGGTTGCCTGCACAAAGCCACCTTTTGCCCGAAAAAGCTTCACAATATTCTGTTGGTGCGAGCTTTAACAATTCGTCCTATCGTATTTCTATCGATTTGTATACCAAGCAGATGAAAAACCTCATTGCCTATCTCGATGGGGTTTCTTTTATGGAAAATCCTGTTGACAATATCGATAAAATTGTGTCGGGAAACGGCTCAAGCAAGGGGATTGAATTTTTTGTTGAGAAAAAGAAAGGTAAACTCACTGGCTGGCTTAGTTACACGCTTTCGAAAACCGATAGGGAGTTTGCATCGATAAATGCTGGTAAGCCATTTCCCTTTGATTACGACCGGCGGCACAATTTTGCCGTTGCTGGTGTTTATCAATTGAAAAAGAATGTGCAACTGTCGGCAGCATGGGTTTACATGTCGGGCTTTCATGTTACCTTGCCAACCCAGTCAATTCCAGTTCTTACCGATTTGACGGGTAAAAACCTTGAGACCATCGATTATGTAGATGAAAGGAACAACTTTCAAACACCGGCATATCATCGGCTCGATGTAAGCGTCGCGTTCGACAAACCAAAAAAGAAAGGAATCCGTACCTGGAGAGTGGGGGTTTATAATGCCTATAACCGGCAAAACCCCTTCTATGTTTCAATTGTAAATGGTGATTACAACGAAGAAACAGGCCGTACTGGCAATGCACATGTTGAGCAAGAAAGCCTTTTCCCGATTATTCCATCCATATCGTACGCCTTTAAATTTTATTGATGATGAAACGAACATGCTTACTCTGTGAATTGCACAGAGCCAATATTGAAATGTGTTAATCGAAATTAAATTAACTGCTTGAAGAAATTTGCAAATGAATGTAGTTGTCAAAATTATAGTAATCTTTTCGTTTTTGAGTCTTTGGGCTTGTCAATCAAAAATACTTGATGTTGAAATAGAAGAGCAACAACCTGTTTATGTTATCGATGCAGTAATTTCAAATCGGACAAATCCGGTATTCCGCGTATTTCAAACGACCAACAAGCTGAACCAGGGCAAAAGGTTGCCTGCTATTGTGAGTGGTGAATTAAACACAATTGGACAACATTATCCGCTTCATAAAATTGATTCTGTGTCTTTCACCATACCCGATTTTGAATTTGAAAAGGGGGAGAGTTACGAACTTGTTTTTGAAAACTCCGAAGGCCAGAAAATTAACGCTGCGACTACTGTTCCTGAATCATCTTTAGAAATTGATGTACACGAAGAAGAAGGTGTTAATGACGGGTACAGGAGATTCAGAATTCGTATAAAAAAGGAAAATGAGAAATATTTCTGCCTTAAGGGGGTGGATTATGTTCCCAATTATATTCCTGATCATGAGTCGGATACCATCATCAGAAAGCTTTTCTTTAATTTAGAATCCAGTTATTCATTTGTCGAATATTTTATCGTTCAAGACAACTGGCTATTAAAACCGCAATTGAATTTTGCCGATGCTCACACCTTGCCCCGGTGCTTTTCCAACCTGTACTTTTCCGACAACTATTTTAAAAACAACGAATTTGAGATAGTCGTTGATATTTCTGATTTTTCCACTTCGTTAAAGAAGTCGATTATTATTGAGGTGTTGAATAATGATTATTGGGAATACCTTAAATCGTTGCAGATAGCACAAGAAAACGCCGGAAATGAATTTGCCACGCCAGCTCAGGTTTATACCAATGTTGAAAATGGGGCAGGTGTATTTGTGGGTAAATGGCAATATGTTAACGATATACTATGGGAATGAGTTAATTGAACGTGGAAATATTAAAGAATGTTTCCAGCAATATCACAACACTGTAATTCTCCGTTCTTTCCCTTTTTTGTCACCAAAAAACAGTCATTCGTCAAAAAAATGAATAAATAAATGGGGGGGGTAGATCATATTATTTTTTTATTTATACTTGCAATAATAACTATTAACCTTAACACCCACTTTGGGAAAACAACATGCAAAAACCTCAAATGAAAAGCCCCGCGCCGGGCAACAAAATACTACGTAACATAATTGACAAGGAAGGAGGAATTGCCGGGCACTGATCTCTTTCTAACATTTCGGAGGCTGCAAGGCAGTTGTTCGGGAAAGTGGCTATACCCAAAATGCTGAACAAAAAAAGCAACCTCACCACCTCATACGGATTTTGAAGACAGTACGTTGTGATGAGGTTTAATTAAACTAATGTTTAACGAAACAAAATTAAGAAAATGAAAAGAAAAATGTTCATTTATCCAGTCATCTTTTTGCTGGTTACGACCTTGTTTTCATGTAATGATACACCAGAAGATATTCCTAATGAGAATAATTCTGAAATTGAGTATAAAGAACTAACACCTGAAGAAGCAAAGCTTAAAACAGAATTGGCTGAAGCAGCAAAGATTATCGCAGAAATAGCATCAGACAAAGAAGTTTTGGATGAAATTGTTGGAACGATTAAGGTTCAGCCCCGTGTAATGGAAGATCGTGTAAAATTTGCGGAACTGATGAATTCAACTCAAAAATTGAAATCAGCGAGTGTTAATTTTAAGCAAGGAAAATTTGCAAAAGCATTTAATAGCAAATTATCAAAAGGTGAATTTAAGTCTACAAGTACACTTATCGATAATTTAGAAGCTAACGGTGTTGAGGTGTATATTCCATATCCTATTGAAGATTATCCTGAGGGAACAGAAATTGTTGTAACATCAACACCCCTTGATAATGAATTTGAGAACATAGGTTATTATTTAGGAAATATTGATAAGACAGTCATAGCAAATCAAGAGCTTACAGATGTTTTACCAGTAATAATTGTTACTCCATCAGTTGTAGGCGAAGATGAGATCTTAAAATCTTTGTCTTTAGATTGTCAGGAGAATAATTATAAAAGCGCAACAAGCATTGATCCAATTTCAGTATGGGATAATACAGCTTACACATTTACCATATATATTGATTATTTATATATTTTAAACGACTATGTAGAAGGTTTGTTTCAAACAGAAGCACAGATTCATTATTGCAGTGGGGGATTGTCATTCGATAGCTCAAATTCTTCTATAAAGAACATTTCAACATCTGAGGAAAATCATTCAAGTGTAAGGTTCCCAAGGAAGTATGAAGGTTATGCAAGGGATGGTTATGTTAAGGGGATGTTTCCAATTATGCAGCGACACATATTAGATTGGCATCCAGGAATAAGTAGTATCAGTTTTGGTTTTTTTGCTGATTTACCCAAAAGAACTAATACTGAATCTACGACATTAAGTGCTGCGTTTAAAGCTGAAATGAAAGTACCATTACCTCCTCTTGATTTGCTTTTGAAACCCGAAGGAGGTATTTCGAATACAGTATCTAAGAGTATTGAAGCTGGAGATAAACTTTATGACAATAAAGTTTGGCCGCGATATAGTTACAAACAGTTATATAATGTTTCTGACACATGGAGCTCAGTTCATGGTAGCGGATGGGTTGAAGTAAGTAGTGGATTTTGGAGACCAGTTAGAAAGGCTACAAATGAATTATTTTACGTCACTCATTGTGAAGTAGGGACTAGATAGTTATTAATGTACAATAAGGATGAATAAGTGTTTAAACACATCATCCTTATTGTATTCTATTTATAGAATTTGAGTTGTCGTTTATTTAAACAAAACAAAAACAATAAGTTATGACCAATAGTATTAAGAGCACCCAGCTAATAAAATTAAGATTTTCATTTTTGAAAAAATGTGTGGTACTTTTTACCTTAATTACCATTGGGTTGAATGCTCTACCTCAGAAAAATGAAATTGTTATTTTATCTGGAATAACTACTGAGCAATTCTTTATTGATCAAAGTTCTGTTTTTCAAATCAAATATGAGCGTGATATTCTGAAGAGTATTGGAATACAGACGGGGATGAGGTATCATAGTATGATTGAACAGAACTCATGGGATAATATCTCAAAATGGGTGCAATCAGCTTATAACTCATATAAAATTGATTTGAGTTTTATGGCTAGTCCTATAGCAACTGAGCGTTTTAAATTAAAAGTTGGTGTTGGTTTCGATATCGGTTTTTCTAATTATTATTGGGCTGGAAGAGGTGTTACGCTTGAGCAAGAAGATTTTGATGAGAATAATAAGTTGTTTTATAGAGATTTCACATATTGGCGTTACGATATCGACAAAATTGTAGACACAGGAGTTCACTTCATTTTCAATGGAAACTACTATTTTAAAAATAACCTGTTTGTAACTGCACAAATACTTTATAATTATGTATTTGATGAGGAAGTTGCGAGTCAGAAGTATAGCCAAACACTATACCGCGAATCTCCGCTTTGTCTCTCTGCTGGCTTGGGATTCAAGTTTTAATTTTAAATAAAAATTATTATGAAGAATTTTCTTTTTATTGTGTTGTGTCTTTTTGTGCAACTACTTTATGCTCAAGAAGAACCTAACAGACAAAACATTCCATTTGTTAAATTGGGCTATGGCTATTTTAATGCTGATCAGATGATTGATGGGAATATCCTTTCGGGAGAGATAGGGCTTAAGTTGAAGAACAGTTATTTGGTATCTTTAAAGATGAATTTTGCCGATGCATTAAACGACATTGCAAATTATCCTGATTTTAAAGATGTAACATGGAACTTTGTGTATAGTTATAAATGGCTTTCGCTAAATTTAGGGTATGAATTTATGACCAAGAATCATCGGCATTCCATTATTCCTATGTTAGGGCCATTCTACTCCACTGAATTGAAAACTACTCCGACTTCTGATGATAACGGAATGTTTATGTTAGATAAGTATGAAAATCAGATGGTTGGTGTTGATATTTCCCTCCAATATCTCTATAATTTTAGAAATGGCATTTCTATTGGGATGAATGCATCGGGAAGTCTTGCATACCAGTATGGGCCAACTTACATAAGTGTCCTTCCAATAATTTTAATGAGGCTTAAATAAAAAGATTCTGTTTCTCTATTCCAATGGGATAATTTTTAGAAAAGTTCACTACTAAATAGCCATTCGTCAAAAAAACAGATAAATAAATGGGGGGGGGTACATAATATTAATTTTTTATTTATACTTGTAATCATAACTATTAACCGGAAAAACTAAAACATCTTGAAAAAAAATAATCATTAAACAGTATACTACGATGAAAACACTATCTAAAATTCTTTTAGGTTTAATGCTGTTTGCTTTTTCTTGCCAAAGCGAAAGGGAGAAAGTAAACGAAAGTTTCGCTGGTACCTGGAAACTGGAAGAGATGTCTTATACCGATTCATTGGGCGTTGTTAATACAATCAGTGATTCAAACATATCGTTAACATTTTTGAACGACATTAAAGAGACTTCGAGCAATGGATACGAAATTGTTGATAAGGATACTATTGTGTTTAGTTACTCTATTGATCACGAGTTCAATGATATTGATATTATGCTTAATGCTCATTTAGATACCGTAAAATTGCCACTAGCTGCCATTGGGCGTATGCAAGTTTATCATTGGGATAAAATTGACAAGAAAACGATTGAGTTTAGTGCCGATTTGGAAGTGGAACATTCTTCCACCTTACTTATAAGAAATACATCATATTTGTTCACTAAAATTGCTAATCTCCCAAAATAGTATCAAGCTATAAACAAGCTGAGTAGAATGAGAAAATTGTTTTTGGCCATGTCAGTGATTGTGTTGTTCCTTTCCTGCAAAGACGATTTGGAAAAGGCCAACGAAGATATTAAGGGAACCTGGAAGTTGGAAAGTATGCAATACGAAGATTCGACCGGGGCAGTAAAAGTCATTAATGAGTCAGATTTTACCTTGATCTTTAAAAATGATCAAAGCTCAATATCAGCTGATGACTCAGGAATTCAGATTATTGGAAGTGACACAACTTATTTTAAATACTATGTGTCTGATAATTCTTGTTGCTTTTATTTCGATGAAGCAAATTATAAGAGAGGTTCTTTAATGGATTTTATTTCAATGTGTTATGAATTTAATAAAATTGACAAAAAGACAATTGAATTCTACTCAAATTTTGGCCTTGATTATGTAAACGAAGAAAAATTGTATAATCCCTCTTACTTGTTCACAAAACTTAGCAAAAAAACCGAATGAAACGAATTACCCTGCTATTTTTCATTACATTATTATCGTCTTTAGTTCTTGGGCAGAAATTCACCATTAGCGGGTATATTTCCGATGCCGCCAGTGGCGAGCGGCTGGTAAATGCCAACATCTATGAAACCAAATCGCTAAAGGGTACAACAGCAAATAATTACGGGTTTTACAGCTTGTCGTTGCCAGCAGGCAACATAGTAATAAATGCCTCGTTTATTGGCTACGAGCCTCAGTTCCTAACGATTAGTCTCAGCCACGATACGGTGGTTAATTTCGGCTTAAAACTCAATTCCGACCTTATCGACGAAGTGACCGTTGTTGGCACCAAATCGAAAGTAGAAGAAACGCAAATGAGCGTAATTGACATCCCGGTGCAAAAACTGCAATCATTACCCGTAATGTTGGGCGAGACTGATGTGCTGAAAGTCATGCAGTTGCTACCCGGAGTAAAAGGCGGCACCGAAGGTACAAGCGGTATTTATGTGCGCGGTGGCGGCCCCGACCAGAACCTTTTCCTTCTCGACGGCGTGCCGGTTTACAATGCCAGCCACTTGCTCGGTTTTTTCTCGGTTTTCAATGCCGATGCTATAAAATCGGTAAAGCTTTATAAAGGAGGGTTCCCCGCAAGGTATGGAGGCCGTCTCTCGTCGGTGATCGATATGACCATGAAAGACGGCAATATGAAAAAGCTGGAAGGAAACTTCACTATTGGGCTCATCGCTTCGAAACTTTCGCTCGAAGGGCCTATAGTGAAAGATAAAACCTCGTTTATCTTTTCGGTCCGCCGCACTTATATCGATGTGCTTGCCCAGCCGCTTATTCTTGCACTGAATGCCAACAACGGAGAGAAAGTTAAAGCAGGAGCCTATTTCCACGACCTTAACCTAAAAGTGAACCACATTTTCTCAGACCGCAGCCGTTTGTTCTTTAGTGCTTATCATGGGAAAGACAAAGGATATATGGGAGACAAATCGACGAACAAGTATGAGCTAGACGGGTATAAAGTGAATTCAGAAGAAGAAAACAACATGGAGCTTAGCTGGGGGAATACTATTGCTTCGCTTCGGTGGAATTATTTGATTGGCAAGAAGTTATTTAGCAATACCACATTAACTTACAGCAACTATAATTTTGGGTTTGGCATGGAAGCTGAACTAAACGATCTGATTGAAAAAACAAGGGAGTATAATTTCTACAAGTATTATTCGGGTATTGAAGACCTTTCTGCAAAAGTTGATTTCGACTATTTTCCTTTACCAGGGCATGAAATAAAATTTGGGGCGCAGTATACCCATCATCTTTTTTCTCCGGGGGTTACCCAGTTGAAGTTCGAGGATATGACCAGTGAAATGAAAAACGTGCTTGATTCTCTCTATGGTAACCGCGAAATTACAGCCCACGAAATGGCCGCTTATATTGAAGACGACATGGTGCTCTCGCCTTCGTTGCGCATGAATGCGGGCATTCATTTGTCGGTTTTCAACGTGCAAGACGAAACTTACCTGAGATTACAGCCCCGCCTCTCGCTCCGCTACAAAGCCTCGCCCGATGTCTCAATAAAAGCTTCGTATTCGCGTATGGCACAACATGTGCACTTACTTACAACCTCTGGCATAAGTTTGCCAACCGATCTTTGGTTGCCGGTTACCAAAACTTTTGCGCCGCCAATTTCAGACCAGGTGGCATTGGGTACTGCAATTAACCTTCCCCGGGATTTAACCCTTACTGTTGAAGGTTTTTATAAAACCATGGAGAACCTTATCGAATACAAAGAGGGGGCAACGTTTGTAGGAAACTCAACCAACTGGGAAAGCAAGGTGGAAAAAGGCCGTGGCTGGTCGTACGGTGCAGAATTGATGCTTGAAAAAACGGTTGGGAAAACAACAGGCTGGCTGGCTTATACCCTTTCGTGGAGCCAGCGGCAGTTCGAAAACCTGAATTTTGGAAACGTATTCCCCGCTAAATACGATAGCCGGCACGACATTAGCATTGCCCTTACACATACTTTCAACAAGCGGATTGACATGGGGGCAACCTGGGTTTTTAATACCGGGAATGCCATTACTCTTGGAACCCGTGAATATCTCGGTGCCGATGTGCCCAGTATTCATGACAATTTTCACGGACGGCCCGGTATTACAGAATATCAGGGGCGTAACAATTATCGTATGCCGCCTTATCACCGTATGGATTTGGGGATAAATTTTCATAAACAGAAAAAACACGGTATGCGTACCTGGAACATTTCGATATACAATGTGTATAGCCGGCAAAATGCATTTGTGCTTATGTGGGACTGGAAGAGAGAAATGCACACCATTGTGCAGGATGGAAAGGAAATTAAAGTGATGGGCGATAAAACCATCTTGAAGAAATTTAGCCTCTATCCTATTATTCCATCGTTTTCGTATTCGTATAAATTCTAATTTACTAGTAATGAGAATTTCAGATAAAATATATTGTGTGCTGGTGTTGCTGCTTTTTTCGGCATTGTTCACGGCTTGTTCTACAGAAGTAGAATTCAAAGGAGAAGAACTAGAACCCAAACTGGTTGTTAACAGCATTTGTTTGGTCGATAGTTTGCTCGAGGTAGAGGTTTCGGCAACAAAGCTCATTCCCGGATTTGAGAGTAAATTTCGCTTTATTCCTAATGCAACTGTAAAAGTCTTTGTAGATGATGAAGAAACCGAAATATTGCAATGTGTTAATGTCGGTGATTCGGTGAGAGCAAAGTTGGAAGACTTGTTTTTAGCCCGTTATTCTGGAAAAACAGTGGTCAAAAGCGGGAAAAAGTACCGCGTTGAGGTGTCGCATCCCGATTTTAAACACGTAGCTGTGGGTGAAATGATAGGTGCAATGCCGGTTCCCATCGAGTCTGCTTTTGTTGAGGTGGTTAAAAATGATGATATTCTTGACAATTCATCGTCAAAAGTGAATGCCAGCATCACGTTTACCGATACGCCCGATGAGGAAAATTATTATCGCCTTTATGTATATCTTAGTGTGGGAGAGGGATTTGAGACGACCAAGCCGAATGGTGAAGAAGGTATTCGTGTTCTTGTGATGGATTACTTTGTAAATCAGCAACTCACTTCTTCTGACCCTGTGTTTTCAAATAACAACGACCCCAACAATATTCTGGGCGAAACATCATCGTTTGGCTATACAATCTTCGACGATAAATTGCTAAAAGGTAAACCCTACGAATTGTCGTTCGAGCTTTACGAACATTGGGCTTGGGACATGGCTCATGTTGACACCACTATGGGCGGGTATTATATTGTTCATTTCGAATTGCAGTCGATAACCAAGGATATGTATTATTACCTCAAGTCGATTGACGATTCAAACGAATCGGGCATGGGGCTTTTCACCGAACCAGTACAGGTATATAGCAACATTGCTAATGGCTTGGGTATTTTTGGGGCAGCATCTTCGTCAACTTACAACATTCAGTATGGCCGCTATCCTATTGGCGGTGTAGACTACTCCTATGGAATGATAAGTTATTAACCTGAGTTCGATTTTATTTTTAAAGTTTATATTGGCGTAAAGCATTGTTTTCCAGTGGTTCTCATTTCTTTCCTGCAACAACCAAAAGCGTGCAGTTTTCGCGTTGGGCGGCGTTTCTTATGGCTTCGGCCATGTTGCTCTGCTCGCCCAATAAAAGCTCCAGGCACTGCTCATAGTGTCCCAACTGGCGGTTAGCTTCAGCTTTTAGCAACAATTCTGCCGGGTTATTCCTGTCGAAAAGTGCTTCGAGCTGCACCATGCTATCATTCCAGAAGTTTCTGAATTTGGCGTTATTTTCCAACAGGTTTTTCCCGGCTGTGGTATGCGAAGTGCTGTACCATAATTCTTTTCTGAGAACTTTCTCCATCGTAGTATCCATGTTTTTCCGGGCACGTAACTCAAGTACCAAGGCTCCGGTGGTTGGGGGCTGCGCCGGTTTTAGGTGCGACCAGTGTTGGAGAAATTCTTCACGGTTTGGGGTGGCAATTATTTTGCCGCTTTGAGGGGTAAAACCCAGTTCGCAGGTTACACAGCCAATTATTTCGGGTGTGCGCCACTTGTTGTCCGAAGTGAAATAGCCGTCACTGTAATAGGTAGTTCCTTGCGGTAACTCGCTCATCGCTGCCCAAATAAGATACCTTTCCCCACAGCTTGGGCATTCTATCACAACAGGCATTTCTTCAGTCATATAGTTAAGGTGTTATGGTTTGTGTTCGGTACAAAAAAATATTGTGAAGATCGTTGTGCGTCTTCACAATATTATATTATCGCTAGATGAAAATTATGAATAGAGGAACCTTTTGATGTTCTTTTTCGGAGTTTTTTCAAACTCTTCATTTACAATTTCAATTTTCGATAGCTGTTCGTATTGAGCTACGTGATGATTGAAATTTTTACGGTTATCGGCCATTATTGTGTTTAATGCATTTTCGTCGATGTTGTTGGTGTGCATTCCATCTTTGTCGGGAAAAACCAGCGCAACAAGTTTGTTTTCGCGCTGAACAACAACGCATTCAGCAACATAAGGCAGGTTGCTTAAGCGGGCTTCAAGTTCCTCGGGATAAATGTTTTGTCCGCTGGGGCCTAGCAGCATATTCTTAGAGCGCCCTTTGATGTATACGAAGTTGTTATGGTCAATAATTCCAAGGTCTCCGGTACGGAACCAGCCATCTTCGGTAAATGTGTTTTTGTTGGCCTCATCGTTGTTGAAATAGCCAAGCATTACATTATCACCTTTTACTTGAATTTCGCCAACGATTTTGTAGGGGTCTTCAGATTCTATCCGTATTTCCATCCGGTCGACCAACTTGCCAGCTGAAAGAGGTTGGGTTTCGCTCCAGGCAGCATAGCTGATCAGCGGCCCGCATTCGGTCATGCCATATCCAATGGTGAATTGGAAGCCAATTTTGCGGAAGAACGTTTCAACTTCGCTGCTTAGTGCTGCCCCGCCAATGACTATCTCGTGGAAATTTCCGCCAAAAGTTTCAATTAATTTGGCATTTATCTTCTTGTGTAACAATTTGTTGATTCCTGGAATGCCGAGCATTATCTTGATGGCCGGTTTTTGAATTGTTGGCAAAAGACTTTTCTTGTATATTTTTTCGATAACCAAGGGAACCGAGAGGATTAGCCTTGGTTTAATTTGTTGAAATGATTTGATAAGCACCTGAGGGCTAGGCATTTTATTAAGGAAAGTGATGTGGCAACCTACCGAAACCGGGAATAGGTACTCGAAGAGCAACCCGAAGACATGCGCCATGGGAAGGAACGAAACAATTTTGTCGCCCGATTTCAATGGCATGTGGTCTTGAGCAAAAATCACATTCGAAAATACACTTCGCACAGGGATCATTACCCCTTTTGAGAAGCCAGAGGAGCCCGAAGTATATGAAAGGATCATCATTTCATCGCTGTCGACCGGTTCGAACTCAAAAGCTTCACGATCGATGTGTCCATCTTTCATTAGGTTAAGTCCTTGGCTGGTAAAATTTTGCAAATTTTCATCGATAGCTTTAAGAATGGCAAAATCTTCAATGGCGATAACCCCTTTCAAACTAGGCATTTCGTCAATATTGAGAGTTGAGTAAAGTGAACGGGCGGCAAATAAGAACATTGCCCCCGAGTGATTTACAATATTGTGAACATTGTCGGGTTTAAAGTCAGGCAGAATAGGAACGGCAATTACTCCATACGAAGCACAGGCCAAGAAAATTTTTCCCCAGTTAGAAGAGTTACGTCCGTAAATGGCAATTTTATCGCCTTTAGCAATACCAACATTCGAAAAAACACTCTTTATAGTTTGAATTGAAAGGGCTACATCTTTGTAGAAAAATGTTTCGCCTTCATAGTCGGAAAACAATGGTAAATCCCAATTGTCTCGGAATGATTTCGTGTATAAGCTGGCCAAATTCTTGCGTTCCATACAGTAAAATTTAAAGTGTTATTAAGTTAAATCTTTATGCAAAAGCACGATAAGATACTTACTTAAATGAAAAAAAACATTATTTCTTGCAAAAATAAACTAACTGTACAAAAAAGGGGATTGTTTTTTCCTTTTTTTGAGGAATAAAACAAGATAAGTTGAGTTGCTGTTTTTTTTGATCATAAGAGAAACACATGCCTATTTTTCTTATATTACACTCAAAATGTTGTTGCTGTGAAAAAGAATATCAAGAATACTATACTTTTTCTGTCTCTACTGTTTGTTGGTAGTTTGCTAATTATTGCCAGCGTTAATTATTTTTTTAAAGTGCAGCGGCAAAAAATGGCCGATGCAAAAAAAGATGAGCTTTCGTCGATTGCCAATATCAAAGTTGAACAAATTGCTGAGTGGTATGATGACGAACTTCTCGATGCAGAAATAATTGTAGACAATGCTCATTTCATTCAAATTGTGAAGCAATGGATTTTGTCTGATGGTACCTATAGCAATGCTGAAGTATCACTCATGTTGAGTCAGTTGGCAAAAGAACATGGATATCATTCTGTTACTATATTTTCTGATGATTTGCACAGGCAAGTTTCTTCGGGTGTAGTTGTTCCTCATTTCAACGACGTTACCTTGACGACTTTGAAACAAAGCCTACTCTCGGAGAAAACACTTTCTACCGATTTATTTGATTGTGAGTTAGATGGGGATGTTTTCATCGACTTTGTGGCACCGCTTTTCTTTCCCGACATTTCCCGAAAAACGATGGTGGTATTTAGGCACGATCCTAATAAGTTCCTTTTCCCTTTTGTTGAAACTTGGCCGGTACAAAGCCGGACCTCGGAGTCGCTATTGTTACGAAATGAGGCTGACTCGGTGTTGTTTATGTCTAATTTGCGGCACAAATCTGGAGAGGTAATGAAAATGAAATTGCCGCTTGTTGTTAACTCTTGTGTTGAAGTTAATGCAGCTATGGGGCAAGAAGGCATATCAGTTGGAAAAGATTATCGTGGAGAAAATGTGCTGGCCAGCCTGAACCCAGTGCCGGGAACCCGTTGGGTATTGGTAACCAAAACAGACAAAAGCGAACTTTACGATAATTATTTGTTCAAAACAGCAACGCCCGAAGTTTTTTCAGTCTCCGGCATCCTTATTCTCATTGTGTTTTTTTATGTGCTTTACCTCCATCGGCAAAGAAAATTATACAAGCAGCTTTACAATTCACAGGAGGAGTATAAAACAATATTATATAGTATTGGCGATGCCGTAATTTCTACAAAAAAAGATGGCACAATAATTACCATGAACCCTGTGGCCGAGAAGCTTACCGGATGGAGCGAACAGGATGCAAAGGGCCGGAAAATCGACGATGTTTTTATTATAATTAATGAAGAAACGCGTGAAAAGATCGAGAGCCCTGTTGCCAAGGCAATACGGCAAGGGGTTGTTGTTGGCCTGGCAAATCATACACTTTTGATATCAAGAAGTGGAGAAGAGTGGCCTATTTCCGATAGTGGTGCTCCTATTTTCGATAGCAAAGGGAATGTTACCGGGGTAATTATGGTTTTTCGCGACCAGACCGAAGACCGAAAGCAGCAAAAGAAAACAGCCGAGATTCAGCGGAAACTTTCTACTCTGATGTCGAACTTGCCTGGGATGGCTTACCGTTGCCGGAATGACCACGATTGGACGATGGATTTTGTTAGCAAAGGCTGTAAAGAACTCACCGGTTATTCAACATGGGAAATGGAAGGAAACCAGATCGTATCATACAACAGGATTATTTATCCTGACGATCGGCTTAGTGTTTGGAATAGCATACAGGAAGCACTCCAAAACAAGTCTCCTTTTCAAATTGAATATCGTATAAGTACAAAAGATGACCATTTGAAATGGGTATGGGAAAAGGGCATTGGCATTTATGATGATGATGGTGCGCTTTTAGCCATTGAAGGTTTTATTGCCGATGTGTCAGACCGAAAAAGTGCTGAAATTTCGCTCACTGCCAGCGAGAAATTATTTCAAACCTTAGCCGAGAATGCTACAGTGGGAATTTTCCGCACCGATGCTGCCGGTTTGACAACCTATGTAAATCCAGAATGGTGCAAAATAACCGGGCTTAGTCCTCAGGATGCAATGGGCATTGGGTGGATTAACTCGGTTCACCCTGATGATAGATTGCAGATTATTGAGGGGTGGGAAAATGCCACCAATGATTATAACGACTCCGATGCGGAATACCGTTTTGTAAAGTCAAATAGTAGTGTGGTTTGGGTAAAAGGGCGTGCTGTGCCTGAATTTAGTGAATCGGGTAAGCTGTTGGGATATATAGGGACTATTGTTGATATCACCGAAATTCGGAATTCATCGGAAGCTATCCAGCAGGCAAACCTATTGCTACGAACAATTATCGACAATATTCCCGACGCAATCTATTTAAAAGACATTGAGGGAAGAAAGGTTATTGCCAACAAAGCCGACATTGAGAATTGCGGAGCTTTGTCGGAAGAAGAACTCCTTGGAAAAACAGATTTCGATCTTTTCCCTTCCGAAATTGCTACTTCATTTTGGGAAGACGATGATAACGTGCTTAAGACTGGGAATCCAATATTACAACGCGTAGAGTACCTTGTTAACTTCAATGGAAAAGAAAAATGGCTTTCGACTTCAAAAATCCCTTTGTTAGATAGCGATAAGAGAACTATTGGGTTGATTGGTATAGGACACGATATCACCGAGAGGAAGAAGAACGAAAAAGAAATGTTAAAGCTTACCAATGCGGTGTCTCAGAGCCCTGTGAGCATTGTTATTACCGATCTTAATGGGATTATCGAATATGTTAACCCCAAGTTTGTTGAGGTAACTGGTTATTCTTTTCATGAAGCTGTAGGGAAGAACTCTAACATATTAAAATCGGGGTTGCAAGGTCAACAATTCTATCAGGAAATGTGGCAAACCATCCTCTCGGGGAATGACTGGAAAGGCGACTTGCAAAACCGAAAGAAAAGTGGGGAATTGTTCTGGGAGAGCATGAAAATATCGCCAATATTGAACGACTCAGGGAGCATCATTTCCTTTGTGGCTGTTAAAGAAGATATTACTGAAAAAAGGCGAATGCTGGCCGAGCTTATTGAAGCTAAGGTTAAAGCAGAAGAGAGCGACCGGTTAAAATCGTCGTTTTTGGCTAACATGAGCCACGAAATTAGAACACCACTCAATTCAATTCTCGGCTTCAGCAATTTCCTTACGAGTGACGATACCCTCACTCAACGCGAAAAACAAGAATATTCAGATATTATTACCAAGAGTGCCGATAGCCTGTTGCAAATTATCAACGATATAATCGATATTTCTAGTCTGGAAACCGGTCAGTTGAAAACATGGGTGAAACCGGTTGAGGTCGGTCCAATTTTACGTTCGCTTTTCCTTATTTTCAGTAATAAATTGAACGAAATGAACAAGTCACATTTGATTCTTGAACTACAACTCGAGACCGATGTAACTGTTATGGCCGATGAAAACCGTTTTATTCAAATTGTAACAAACTTGGCTAACAACGCCATGAAGTTTACCGAAAGGGGTGGCGTGAGGTTTGGTATTGAAAGTATTGAAAAAGATCATGTTGTATTTTTTGTTTCCGACACAGGGATTGGCATTCCTTCGAATATGCACCAATCGGTATTCGATCGCTTCCGTCAGGTTGAAAACGACAGAGCCCGCTTATTCGGGGGCAATGGTCTTGGGTTAGCCATAGTGAAAAATTTGGTAGAATTAATGAATGGCAGAATTTGGTTAGAATCTGAAGTTGGGAAGGGCTCAATATTTAGATTTACTCTGCCTCTGGATTAGTTCTCTGCCTCGCTGAAGGTGTTGGGTATGAAAAAGTAGAACACACTTCCTTTGTTAACCTGACTGGTGGCCCAAATCTTCCCTTGGTGTTTTTCAACGAGCTCTTTGCATATTGCTAATCCCAATCCGGTGCTTGGTTCTCCATCGGTTCCAAGGCGATTTGCCATATTGTCAATTTTAAAAAGTCTGTCTATCAGTTCGTTGCTCATGCCAATGCCGTTGTCTTTTACTCGGATTAGAATTCCTGAATTTTCCTCGTGGGCAGAGATTTCTACCTTACCGTTCTTGCGGGTAAATTTAATTGCGTTCGATATTAGGTTTCGGATGATTGTATCGAGCATAGGCCTGTCGGCCATAATGTCAAACTTTTGAGGTATGTTTATATCAAATGAAATATTCTTTTTTGAAGCTGGGTATCCTACGAGTTCAAGACAATGGCAGACTTCTTCATGCAGTTTAATTTTTTGCGGGTTAAATGCAGTCCCTTCCCTCTGTGTTTTCGACCACTCGAGCAGGTTTTCGAGCAGTGCGTACAAGTTCGTTGCCGATTCTTTCATACTTTTGGCAATTTCTTCCAATTTTGCGGGGGATAGAGTTTGTACCTCTTCTGTTAATAGCTCAGTGAAACCAATAAAGCTGTTGAAGGGACTCCGTAAATCGTGGGCTATTATCGAAAGTAGTTTATCTTTTTCAGCATTGATTTTTTTGAGTTGTTGATTTTTTAAATGAATCTGTTCTTCAGCTTCTTTTATTTCTGAAATATCAATTCCAATTCCTCTCATGCCAGAGCAGAACCCTTCGTCCATAATAACTTCTGCCTGCAATATTACAGGGAAAATTTCGCCATTTCGTTTTGAAATTTTTAATTCTTTGGGCGTGGTATCAGCGCCGTTGAATACTTCTTTTATGCGTTGTATCGCGAACGGAAGGTCTTCAGGTGCCACAACTTCAGAAATACTTAAGCCTTCGCTGAGTTCGGTGTAGGTGTAACCCAATAGGTCGAGAGCAAATTTGTTAACGAAGGTTAAGATTCCCTGCATGTCGATTTCAAAAACAATTTGCGGCAGTAAATCGGTCATCTCTCTAAAACGCCGTTCGCTTACAATCAAATCATTTTCAACCTTTTTTCTTTGTAATATATTGGATGTGAGCTCGATAAAAGTTCCTAATTGTTCTTCGTTAATGGGAATTTGCTCTTTATGACCCGCAATAAGCATACCTCCAATAAGCTTTCCCCGATGTGAAAAAGATGTTCCCTGAAACCATCCTATTTTCATCGCATTGTGAACAAGTTGGCTGGTTTCTTCAGGAATTTGATTGAATGAAATTGTGTTCAGTGTCGAAGGCGGGCCTATTTTTATTGCTATCATTTTTTGCACAACATCCGAATTTACGGGGGTAAAAGGCGCAATTATCGGATTGCCAACAAATTGTTTTATTAGAGTTTCTTCTTCGGGAAGAAGGGTGCATGCATCGAGGCGTAATTGTTGCTTTTTTTCATCGAAGGTAGAGACCCAAACTGCTTTTACTTCGAAAATATCGCGAAGGGTTTGAGCAATAAACTGGGGTAATTCATCAAAAGCTTTGTTCGATAATTGAATAGAATAATTGGTAATTCGTGAATATTTCGAGGTTTGTTTATCGAAAGATTGTTTCAACTGCTCAATTTTTGCTTCGTAATTGGCAATCTGCTTCTTAAATTGTTGGTCCTCGTTATGCAATTTATTGACTTTAGTGCTATTTATTTTTGCATTATTTTGTTTTTCAATCATAAAGCAAATTAGCTTTTATGTTTAATTTTTAATGTAGTAATGCAAATTGCTACGCTGCGATATTGGGACATAATCGTTGGCGAAGTTAGTGAATTCTTTGTTCGAAGTCCAGAGAAAATTAAAAACAAAGAGAGACCGTTTGGGAACGGTCTCTTTAAAGAATAATATTTACCCTATGTTTCTACAAACATTCAAAACGGACGGCAGTGCCACCCCCTTCAGCAAGTTGTAGTTGTAATTTCTGGTCGGAAGAGACAATTTTTTCTTCAATGTTTACATCGGTTGGATTTGTTTTCCAGCCTGCATTAGGGCCATCGCGATAGATAATGGCACGGTATTTTTTGTCTTTGTCGAGAAAGGAAAGGTCAATATCGAAGGTGCGGCTATTTTCATCGGTAATAGCTCCCATGTACCAGTTGTCTGAGTCACGGTCTTTGCGTGTGGTAATCAGGAAGTCGCCAATTTTTGCTTCGAGGACTTTTGTTTGCTCCCAATTTACCGGAACCTGTTCAATAAAGTGCAATGATGGGTTGCCGGTATAATTTTCGGGTAAGTCGCAGGCCATTTGCCATGGGGCGTAGATGGTTACATACAAGGCCAGTTGGTGGGCCAGGGTTGTTTTAACTTTTGTATTGGGTTTTACCGGGTTTTCGAAATTAAACACACCGGGTGTATAATCCATTGGGCCAGCTAAACCGCGTGTGAATGGTATGATTGTGGTATGTTCGCTTGGGTTTCCCCCGTCGGCTGACCATGCATTATATTCTTGTCCGCGCATTCCTTCGCCCGACATGAGGTTAGGATAGGTGCGGCGTAAGCCTGTTGGTATAACCGGCTCGTGGTTCACAATCATAATATGGTATTTGGCCGCGGTTTCAATCACTTTACGGAAGTGCAGCACTCCGTACTGGCTGCTATGACGTTCTTTCCCATCGAGTAACGGACTCACATACCCGGTCTTCACGCAGTTAACCCCTAATTTCTGATAAAAGGCAAAGGCATCGTCGAGTTGTTTTTCATAATTGATCGTTGCGCCTCCGGTTTCGTGATGGCCAACTAACTTTACCCCTTTTTGTTTCCCGTAGGCTGTAATTTTTTCTATGTCGAAATCGGGGTAGGGTTGTGTAAAGTTGAATTTATCTCCTTCTTTTGTCCAATCGTTCTCCCACCCGGTATTCCAGCCTTCAACCAGCACGCCCGAAAAACCATGTTGAGCAGCAAAATCGATATAACGCATGGTGTTTTCTGTTGTCGCTCCATGTTTAGGTCCCATATGCCAGGTATATTTTTCCATGTGCATTCCCCACCAAATTCCTATGTAACGCCCGGTTTCAATCCACGAAGTATCATCAATTTTACAAGGGTCGTTCAGGTTTAATTCCAACGAAGAGGTGAGCAAATCGCCGGGACGGTCGGCAATGATTATCATTCGCCATGGTGAAACAAACGGGGTTTTTGCAAATACTTTCTCGCCGGTCGACCATGGTGTTAAATCGCATTTCAGTGTAGTTCCATGTGATGCGTAGAGGTTCATGGCTGCATAATTTGTCAGGTTGGCTTCATGTATTGCCAAGAATTTATTGCTTTGGGTTTCGAGGGTTAGGGGTAGCGAAACGGTGTCGTTCATTTGACTAACCGGAGTAAGTTGGGTAATATTTTCGTAATAAACCCCTTTGTAGGCAGTAGTCCACCACGCATTTTCATCACCCGCTAAGGCAAATTCGGTCAACTCATCCATAATGATAAATGAATCGATTGAAGCCTGTGACGGAATATCATACCTTAATCCAATGCCATCGTTGTATGCTCTGAAAATCAGGTTTATTGCTATTTTTGCTGCATTGCTTTTCAACGAAACGGTCATCTCTTCATACCTGTTTTCAATGAGTCGTTTTTCGCCCCAAGGTTGTTCCCAGGTTTCGTTGAACGATGTTTTTTTCACGTTGGTTATCTTCATTTTTTTGCCGATAACCCTGCCGTCTTTCAGCACAAATCCCAATTTTGAAGGGAGTACGATCTTTGTTTCTTCTTTGTCTACAGCATAGAAAATCTGGCCATCGTGGTTATTTACTGTAATTTTCACTTTCCCATCGGGAGAACTAATCCCCTGACTTTGTCCTTTTGAGTTGCTGCATGACCATAATAGCATTGCGGCAAGTACTGTGGCTATCATCAATTGTTTTCTGCTCTTCATATTCTTTAGGGTTTATTTCTGTTATTCTTATGTATTGTTAATTGATTCGTCTGCTTTATCTTTTCAATATAATATATTGATATGGCATCATTTCTGTTTTGGTACTATATTCTGTATTTGTATTGTTGATCAAGTTTGTCCATTGCTTGTTCTGTAGTTCAGTCGGAAAAGTAAACGAGGCGTTTCCCCCTCGGGTGTTGATAAGGACCAGCAGCTCACTATTGCTTTTCTTATGAAGGAACGAAATGATGTCGGATGTTGAATATGATGTAAATGATGTGTTTATGAAGTCTTGATTTTCTTTGCGTATCTTTATTATCTGTTTTATTTCACTGGTAATTGTTGGGGTATTGTCCCATTCAATGGGGTTAAGTTCGAAAAAGGAAATCTTTTCCTGATAATCAGTTTCCTGCCCGGAATATATCAGCGGGATTCCGCCAGAGAACACGGTTGCTGCAAATGCCGCGAGCGCTGCTTCGTTGTTGCCAAATTGTTCGTAAGGCGATCCCTCCCAGGCATATATGTCGTGATTCGTGATATAACGTAATTTATTCCGCCCTTCCGGGACTTGGCTCATTTCGGCCATGTGTGTTGTAGCTAATTGGTTGGCTGCGGTTTTATTTTTGAAAATTGAAACCAATTTCGATTGGAAATCCCAACTATAGTTGAATTGAAAGCCAGCAGTTAAACTCTCCTTTTTCCCGCTTTCAGCCAGAAATATTAGGCTTCTTCCTTCCATTGTTTGAAGTGAATCTATGGCTTGTTTCCAGAAATCGAAGGGGACAAAATCGACCGCATCGCAACGAAAACCATCGATATTACAGGTTTCGACCCAGAATTTCATCGATTTTATCATTTCGTTGCGCATTTCTTCGTTGTTATAATTGAGCTCGGCCACATCTTGCCAATTTGTTCCAGGTGGGTTTATTATATTTCCTTGTGAGTCTTTTGTATACCACGAATCGTTTTCGATCCAAGGGTTATCCCATGCGGTGTGGTTGGCCACCCAGTCGATGATTACAGCCATCTCGAGTTTATGTGCCTCTTTTACCAATTGTTTCAGGTCGGTAATATTTCCAAGCGACGGGGCTACTTCAGTATAGTTTTGTACTGCATAAGGTGACCCAACCCCGTTTAGCTGACCTTCGGGGAAAATTGGCATCAGCCATAGTACATTTACGCCCAGGTCTTTTATGTCTGAAAGTCGTTCTGTTATATTGCTAAATGTTCCATCGGGCCCAAATACCAAAGGATTGACCTCGTAAACAACCATTTCGGACCATTTAGGAGTCTTGTCGAACGGGATTTCTTTTTCAACTGTTACCGGTGGTTTAATTGATCCTTCCGGCTCACTTTTATCGCATTGGACAGTGAACAAAATTATTATTGCTGTGGCAAATATTATAACCCCAACGTGTAGCTTATTTTTCCCTCTTTTCCTCATTTTCCTCACTTATTGTATATTCTTTACACTGTCGATGAGTTGATTCGCTTTTTCATGCTGAAGCGATACCAGATAATAAAATGCCTGATCGAGCATTTTAATTTTATCATCGGTACGACTGATGCTTTTTCTAAGTTGATATAAATCATACACTTTTTCCAGATGGGAAGCATTGTAGCCTACTCCAGTAAATTCCTGAACAATTTCGAGAAGCGAGAACCCAAATTCTTTTGTTGGTTCAATCATGGTTCCTTCGCCATAATCGTTCCATGTAATTAGCTGCACATAGCTGGCACCTGAATTTTCAGCTTTTTGTAAATTCTGTTTCAGGGTTTGTCCCTGGTTAAAATCGATGCTCCACTGGAAGCCAGTGCCCCAGCCGCCTTCGTTGTAGAAGTCGTTGAACCCAGGGTAAGCGCCTCCAATGAAGACATCGAATTTATTGATACTTCCATATTTATTGTCGATTGAGCTATTGTCGACCCAAATGTATTCCCCTGATGAATGAGGGACCGTTTGCCACGATGTACCGTTGAGCGTTATAAAGCAAGGCTTGTTCTTGAACGCCGCGAGTATTTCGTCCCATTCGTCGGGCGAATGAAACTCTTCGGGACCAAAAACGAGCAATAATGGTTTGCCTTTAATGTTGATATATTGAGGATTGCTGAAATAATTTTCTTCAATATACTCCATATCTGTTTGTGCTGCAATAATGCGATCGGTACTGTTGTCGTACTTAATTACTTCAGGAATAGTCCGGTCTTCATACACGATGGCAAACGATAATCCCACTTTTTTTAGTGCTTCGATAATGGCTTCGGTATTTCTGCGGTTACTGGCGTAGTCGTTCCAATCAGATACTCCATACCAGTCAATCAGCACCCCATCTATTCCTGAGTATTTCATTAATAAAAGCTGATATTCAATAATGTCTTGGTCGCCCGATGCATAAGGACCGGTGAGGGGATAATAGTGTGAAGCAATTTCGCGGATGCCGTCCGATGTTGTTTTATCGGGGTTTCTGGTGCCCATGGTCCAATGCTGTCCCCACTGCCCGTTATCTGATGTTTCTTTAGTTTCGAACCAAGGCATAACATGAGCCCATGTAGCCATTGGATTCGATTTTTGAACAGCGACAGGTTCGTAGCTAATTACGTTAAAGTTATTGGGTTCGCTGGGAGAGCCATTGTCACAGCTTCCCAACGAAACGCCAAGCACCCAAAGTGTGCCTGCCAATAACAAACTACCATCTATCTTGATCATCAGCTAATTCAAATTTTATTAGTACCCAGGGTTTTGTGTCAGGTTGCTATTCATATCGAGAGCATACTGCGGAATTGGGAAAATTGAACGGTATGCTGGTGTTTCGGCTGTTTTTACCCAATTGGGTTTAAAGAAATCACCCATTCGTATATTGGTTGTCCTTCTTAATCCTTCAAAGGTGAATTCACGCAGCCATTCATCGTCTAAGAAATCGAGGGTAATATCGGCAGGAGTGTCGAGTTTTGCCCTTGTCCTTATTTGGGCAACCAATGGCCTGGCTAAAGCAGGTGCTCCCAACCGAACATAACATTCGGCTTTCATCATTAAAATTTCGGCATAGCGCATAACTACCAAATCGTGATCTTGTTCCCAGGTTTGTCCTTCTTTTATTTCATACTTAACACATCGAACGCCTTCATTTTGAGCGGCATTTGTGAAATCGACGATATCTTCGGTGTACGAAAGTGCACTTCCATTGTCCATAAGGATTACCGAACCGGTAGCTGCACTGATCTGATCACCAACAAGAAAACCATTTCTGCGAATGTCGGTTTCTTCAAATTTTGAATATACGCCAGGTTGCAGGCAAGGGCCATTCACACAATCAGTAAAATTTGATGTGGCCGAGAATGCCTGTTTTTGTTTGTAGTGCAGCGAGAGGGCAATCAGATAATTACCTACGGTTCCTTGTTTTGTATAATCAAACGGAATAGCGAAAATGTTCTCTTTCGATCCTTCGTTTTCGGTGAGGAAATTGGCAAAGTAGTTGCCTTCGAGCACGTATCCCGAAATTTTATCGCAAGCATCGATACAATCTTGCCAGCGAGCCTTACCGATGTATACTTCTGAATTTATATACAATCTTGCCAACAAGGCGTTTGCTACATTCTGTGTAATACGTCCGTAAATAATTTCTGAAGGGAGCAACTCTATGATGTCGAGCAATTCTGATTCAACGAAAGCATATACTTCGGCGCGGGTCGAATTTTTGGGTAAACTTGTGTCTTCGAAATCGGTTATAAGCGGCACATTACCAAACATATCGAGAAGAATTGAATAATAGTATGCCCTGATTCCCCTTAATTCGGCATATACTACATTTTTTTCCTTTTCGCTGAGTTCCGATTTTTTCACTTGATATATCACAGCATTAACTTTGCTGATGCCTTCGTAACAATATCTCCAGGAGCTTAAAATTAGAAGGTTATCGTTGCCCCATGTGTGTAATTCGGCTTGCTGGTAGCGGCCATTGTCATACCAGTCGCTTCCCCGGGTAGGTATACACACTTCGTCTGAAGTGGTTTCGTTGCAAAAGAGAAGGAATTCACATGCCGGATAGCTTAATGAAATATTATCTCCAAATCCGCGGAGCGTAGCATAAGCGCTTCCTACAATGGTTTCAATTTCTCCTGATGTTTTCCCGTAATCCGATGACTTTACCTTGTCGTAAAGTGTTTCGTCCAGATTGGTACAACTGGCAAATATTGCGGCAAGTACCAGTGTTAATATTGTATTTTTGTAATTTATCATAATAATTTAGCATTAAGGTTAAAAGGTTACATTTATTCCGAACGAAAATGTTCTTGGACGAGGATAGGCATTGAACCAATCGATCCCCGGAGAATCCAGTCCGTCAATGCTTACTTCTGGGTCAATACCCGTGTAATTAGTGAATACAAAAAGATTTTCACCAGTAACATAGAATCTGATTTTTTCGATGCCAATGCTCGCTGCTTTTAGCGTGTAACCCAAGGTGATGCTCTGAATTCGCAAGAAAGAAGCATCTTCGACCCAATAACTTGAGTACGTCATTGGAGATGTAATTTCTGATGAAAGAATTATGTCCGATACGTTATTGGTGGGTAAACGTTTCGGATTGCTAAGTTCCATTGCGGTGGCATTCAAAACTTTTTGTCCCAACATTCCATACGTAGATATTTCAAAATCGATGTTTTTGTACGACAAGCTGGTTCCCAGGCCAATGCTTAGTTTCGGCTGGACATCGCCAATAATTTGCTGAGCAGCGTTATTTTCGAAAATGAATTTACCCAGCGAATCTAATCCTGTGCTGACTGGTCCCACGAAGGTTCCAACAGCGTAGCCTTCTTTTATAACCTGCGAATATTTTCCCGACATACCGGTTAATCCGTGAAGTGAACCACTATTGATTGAATCGCATTGATAGGCTTGGTTCGAGAGTTTTTCAACTACTTGAATATTCTTTGCCATCGTAAGGTTTATATTCCAACGCAAATCTTTTTTCTCGATAAGGCTGGCATCGAGCGAAAGTTCTATCCCTTTGTTGCTCAAATCTCCAACATTTGCAAGCATGGTGCCTACGAGGTACGGCGGTTGAGGCACTGCATAGGTATAAAGCAGATCGCTCGTGTTCTTTTGGTATAATTCCAGTGTCCCATTAATGCGGCCAAGAACGGCAAAATCGAGTCCAATGTTGATTTGTGAAGTCGATTCCCATTTAAGGTCGGGATTGGCATTTTGAACCACGCCATACGATTTTTTCCAGGTTTGAGAAATCGCATCATAATAAGTGCCTGATCCTGTGCCAAGGATATCAAGCGATTTGTATTCTCCAATTCCGTCCTGATTACCGGTAACCCCGTAACCCAATCTTAGTTTCAGGTTGTCGAGCCAGCTTGATGTCGATTTCATGAAATTTTCGTCAGAAATGCGCCATGCAACAGATGCCGACGGGAACAAGCCCCATTTGTTGTTGGCCCCGAAGCGCGAAGAACCGTCGCGGCGTAAGGTTCCAATGAACATATATTTGCCAAGGTAATTGTAGTTTATACGCCCGTAAAATGAAATAAGTTTTGCTTCTCCTTTATATGAGTAAACATCGTTGGCACTATAATCGATCCCCGCAGCCAGGTTATTGTAAAGGAAGAGATCTGAATCGAATCCCTTGCGTTGGGAACCAAAACCTTCATACATATTATTCAAGTATGAATATCCACCCAACAGATTGATTTTGTGATCGGTTCCAATAGCTTTGTCGTAGGTAAGATAAGTTTCGAGTTGCATCGTCGTGTAGTCGCCCAGAGTGCGTTGGCCATATCCTTTGTCGGTGGCGCCCAGTACAGCATACGATGGAATATAGGTGCGGCCTTGCATCGAATTGTATTCGTACGAAGCATTAGCAACAGCTTTCAATCCACTGATGATTTCGAGTTCAGCTTTTCCATACCCTAGTAAGCGGTGACGTGTATTGTCGGCAAACCTGTTTTCGTTGATCTCTAAAGGGTTTTCGTATTTTGTGCCGCCGATTCTGGTAAAACTACCGTCGGGATTGTATACAGGAATTGTAGGGTTAAGGTTGAGCATTCGCTCGTAAATAAGCCCGTTCAGCGGGTGCCATTTGTCAAAATTCGTTGTTAGCCCTACTTCCAGTTTTAACTTGTCATTCAGCCCGTGCTGGAATGCAGAAATGCTTGCGCCAAGGCGATTAAGGCTGGTCTTTTTTATTACCCCTTCGTTATTTAGATAATTTGCTGAAGCCCTGAAACCGTTATTTTCGCCCGAATTGTTGAATGTAATTGCATGAGAATGAGAAATAGCGGTTTGTTCCAGTTCTTTTTGCCAGTCGGTATTCCCACCATAGTCGATAGCTGTAGTTACATTGTTATCACGAACATATTTTCTCCATTGATTTGCAGATAGCATATCGATATGTTTCGAAACAGAACCGACAGCCACATATCCTTGGTATTGCATTGATTTTCCTTTATTGGCGCGCTTTGTTGTTACAATGATTACACCATTTGCACCTCTCGAACCGTAGATGGCCGCTGCCGATGCATCTTTTAAAACGTCAATTGACGCGATTTCCGAAGGGTGTACATTGTTTATGTCGACACCAGGAATCCCATCTACTACGATCAATGGTCCGTTGCTGGCCGAGAGCGATGTACCTCCCCTAAGCCGCAAAGATGCTCCGCTCGCCGGGTCACCTGAGCCTTGTATTACTGTAAGCCCGGCTACCTTACCTTGTAAAAGTTGCTCCGATGAGCTAATGACTCCTTTTTTCATTTCATCGGCACCTACTGAGGCAATTGCTCCGGTAAGGTCCGATTTTCTCATCGTTCCGTATCCGATTCCTACCACAACGGCTTCATCAAGGGCGATTGCACTTTCTTGTAGTACAATTTGCAGGGTTTCTCCTGTGGGTACAACATTGCTGCTTTTGTAACCCACAAAAGAAATGGTGAGGGTGTTGCCTTTGCTGTATTGCATTTCAAACTTCCCGTCGATATCGGTGATGACCCCGTTCGTGGTGCCCGACTCTATAACTGTTGCTCCCGGGAGTGGATTACCTGTTTGATCGATAACTGTTCCCTTGGCTTTTATTTTGTTTGTTTCCTGTGCATTGGCAGGCGATTGTGTAAACCATATTACCATGAAAAATGTTAAGGTCCACACCAGTCGTATTATTTCTTTATTTTTCTTCATAATAGTAGGTTTCTCAGTCGTTGATTTGTACTAGCGGGATATCTGTTTCAGAAATAATTTTCCCGGTTTTGCTTTTTATCGTTACGTGGATTTTTTCCACATCGTTCGAGTCTTTGAGCAAGTCAACAAGATTGATGTAGGCAATCATTTCTTTAGTTGTGCCCTCGAAATCACCACTGTGGGTGAGTGTTCCGGCAGTGAGGGTGTAAGTTAACCCTGTTAAAGAGCTTTCGTTGTTTTGCCTCAGAATACACAATAAATCTTTTTTGCTGACTTTTTGCGGAAAGAAGATCAACGTTGGAACAGCTTCTACTACTTTTTCCGGAGTCTGTATGTAGAAATCGGCACAGTTGAGTCCCTTTCCCTGATAGGCCCATGTTTTGTCGGCAAATACCATATTAATCCCAGTTACAGTATAGTTTGCGGCTAACCCAAAATAATCGTTTAGCACAATGTCTTTACGGTAAATGCCGTTGCCGAGATGTGTTAGTGCTGTTTTAGCCAGGTTTTCAGTATTGTTCATCACTTGAATATCCCAGCCGTTAACTCCACCATGCATCCTAATGTCAGGAGCGCTGGCCAGTTTCCCTTTTGTCGGAGTCGATTCGCAATCGCTCCAAGTATTGTTGGCATTGATTAAAATAGAAAGCGGCCTGTCTTGCGTAAATTGCTTAGGATAATATTCTATTATAGCATCGTCGGCAAGTATGGTGCTTAAGCTGTACACCGTTATGGCGTTCCCTTTGTCGGGAGCAAAAGCATCGGTTATTTTTGTGCCAGCGTAGTTTTGTAATTGGCCATATATTCCGGTTATTTGGTTGGCCGGAAGGTTATATAATTGAGCGGGGTTGAGGTCCCAGCGCCAGATGTTCCCGTTTACGTGCTTCAGTTTTGTCTTCTCCGAAGGGTTTGCCCAGTTTTCGTCAGGGTTGTTGGGAAACCATGTCCATACCCGAACTCCTTCCGACTCAGAAATGCCATCGAGGGGAGTGCCAGTTACGTCAAAAAAGACTGAGATCATCTCATCTGCCTTAAATGCTGCGGGCTGTGTCCAAATCTCCTGAATAGCGTTTTGCGACATCAGCCAAAATGGAGCAACCAACATAAGCAGTAATGTATATACTATTTTTTTCATTGTTAATGAAGTGTTTGTTAATTTGCTTTTAGTGAGTATTCATAATCAACATAGGCAACGCCATTCGATTCGCGTATTAGATCGAATACCAGGGTCTTTTTTGCTCCTGGTACAGTACTTATACTAAGCTCGTCTATTAATACCGTTTTTGCTTCATCTGAGTAAAGTTCAATTACCAGAGGTTTTCCATCGGTATTTGGGAAAGGGTTGTTTAGCTTCCAATACCCTGATTGCAAAAAAAGTTGAGGCGATGTTCCTCCAACTTCGAATGTTGTAGGAGCAAATTTCTCATCTACATTTAATGTGATGGTGAACGTTTTGAAATCGAACTTGTTGGTTAGCAATATCTGGTCGGGTTTCGACGATGCGGCTATGGCAATAAGGTCTTTTTGGGCTACCTTCGAAATTGTCCATGTTCCGACCATTTTTTCATACATAGTAATGGGCTCGGTGAATACCCCGTCATCGGTTTTATTGCAGCCAATGAGTTGCATTACCAGTATGAACATCAAAATTAAGCTTGTTTTCTTCATAGATTATTTGTTTAGTTTCTAACTCATGATTTATTAAAGTGCCTTTTGGCTCTTTGCTAAACAAATGTATCCCGATCGGTACCCAACAAAAATCTTTTCAGGTTTAATATAGACTTTTATGAACGCAGTTGTCTGGTAATGTGCAGTAGTATAAGACGTTGATTGCGTTGTGTGTCGACGAAAATATAGATGGAATATGAACGGTTTTATAAAATTTTCACCCCAAATTCATTCCTTTTAGGTATAAAACCATTTAATAGCAAAGGATAGTTGTAGTATTTCCGTTAACAGGCAACGTTGATTCCCCGGTTACGAACGTTCATCGAAGACGCAACCTATTCGATTAAATAGTTGTATAAATTCCCGTCGGGACTGCCTACATAAAGGTTGAAACGGGTGGGTTGCCCTTTTGACATTCCAATGTTGAAATTGGTATTCCCATCGAGTGGAAAGCCTTTGTACAAATTTCCGTTGCTGTTAAACAAGTATATTTTGTTTGATTGAGGATCTGTAACCCCAATCTTTTTTTCTTTTTCTGAAAAAGTATAAATGAACGGTTTCAAAAGAGATTGCCCGCTGAAGGGGATACAAAACAAGCTGTCCCCATTAATATTTGTCACAAAAAGTTGGTTCCCTTGTGTAAAAATATACTCAGTTTCAACATCAGCATTAATATTTGCAGTTACAAAGAAATGATTGTCATCCAGATTTTTGACGCTTTTCTTCTCATGTTTCCCGTTGAGGTAGGTGTAGTGTAAAATGCCTTCTGAGTCGGTGGTCACAAGCCTCGGTTCATTATTTTTAGTCCTTTTCTCAAGGTAAACTTCATTTAAGAAAGAATGCCTGTATACAAAATTTGTAGGTACCCGCACGTTACCTTTCCGGTCGAAAATGTAATCTTTCATCAGGTCAGACACAATAATATAATCTTTCCCTTCAACGACTATGTGCTGAACTGCTTTGTTGATGGGGTGATCGGTTTTTGGAGGATTCCATCCTTCAACTGGCTTTCCTTCAATATCGTATGCGTAAACCCGTTGGTCTTCGCAAGCAAAAAAGAAACGATAGTTTCTATTGTTTTCGTAATCGAACACTGAAACTCCGTTCGTTGCTGTCATTTTAAACAATACCGGGAAATTTTTGGCTGATTTCCCATCTTTGTCGAGCATGAATATCTTTTCTTTTGTGTTGAATACCAGATGTGTGTCCTTATTCTTTCCAAGTTCAACAAGGCTGAATTCGCTTAGAATTTGTGCTCCGGTGTTCATTTGCCAAACAATCCGTCCAACGTTGTTCATTAGATACAGATTGTTGAGTGTATCGATAAGAACCAACAATCTGTTTTGAGTATCATTCTTGTCTTCAATAATATATGGCCGTTTTGCAAGTGGCGCTGCTAGCCGGCTTTGCCATACTGTCTGTGGTTTAAGCCTAATGTTTTCATCGTAAACGATGCTGGAATTGTTATAGGCCATCTCGCCCGAAGAGCTTGTTTGCCAGGCAAAATGGGTGAATTTTCTGAAATCGTCATGTGACTTTATTTCGCTTGAGATTTTTTCATTGAAAAAGAGCTGAGCGTGGTCAAAGAAATTCGATGTGTTGCAATAGAAATAGTAATTGTTCTTTGACGAGAGGCTCGACTGGAATTTATTGTAACTGACATCGGCTAAAAGAGTTTCACCAAGAATATTCGACATGATTACTTCCCCAAGGCCCGAAAATGAATCGGAGAATAAAAGGTAATTTCCATAACTGGTGTACCAAACGGTTGGCGTTTCGGCAAACATGTTTCCGAAAAGAATATTGGTAAGGTTCACAATTGGAGACCGGTAAAAAATGTATTTTGTTTGGTTATCGACCACAAACTCTTTTTCATAAAGTCCTTGCTTTTCAAAGTGCTGATTTAGTTTGCCCAGTGCGTAGCTTCCACTTTTGGTTTTTATGGCGAAGAGGGTACCAAGTTTTGATGGCGAAATATCGGGTGCAAAAGTGGCCCGCGCCATTTCACCATCGAATATCTCGATAAAAAGTTCTTGCATTGGAGAAATAATGGGGGCTGCATTCTCATCTTGACTTTTGTATTTGCTTAGTCCTGAAAAAAAAGCAGATATATCGGAAAGATAGTAGCTACTGAAGTAAGTTGTATTCGACGGCAGAACACTTTCAATTTTTGAGATTCCAGGTTCTTGCCCCTGAAGTAATGTGACAAAAAAGTTGCTTTGTGCGTTGCCGTTCGTAAAACCGCTCAACAAAATTTTGTCTTCTTTTATCGTTATATCGAGTTCGGTCCAAGCGGCATAACTGCTCAATTTTTCAGTCTGGATAGCCATTTCTTCTGATAAAACAGGAGAGAAAATCTCTCTGGCAAGTTGGTGATTTACAAAAAGATTTGCTTGAGCTTGATTATTTGTCGTTTTTAGCAATGGCATTAATGAACTGTCAGTTTTCCTGTCTGGATCTTCGATGTGCAAAAGTGCCTCTTCGATCAAACGGGGTGTTTTTGAGATTAATAGTAATTTGTGACTGAAGGTGTACAAAAACAGCAAGTTCCCTTCTGTCGATTTTGCTTCGTATATTTTATTCCTGCCAAATTTTCTCTTAGAGATACTAATATTCTTCGTTTTACTAAGGCTGTTGAAAAAATTGTTGGCTTTCTTTTGTTCCCCACTCAGTGCTATTGGAATAATAGCCATTGTTTCAATGTTTTGAGTCGAAGAGGGCGAGAATGATACAATAATTTCTTTCTTCTGGCAAAATAATTTCAGTTCTCGATTGGAATTGTATGCAGAGTCTAAGGATAAAATACTGTAGTCAAGATTTTTAATTGCCTCAAGTTTGCCCAATTCAGCCCACCATTTGTTCTGTTTTGAAAAAAGTTGTGGGAACGAGCTCATATCGTTAATTTTTACGAACACAGGCGACGTAGAAGGAACAGCCTCAATAGGTGTTATCAGCTGCTGTTCTGTAAATTGACAACTAATGAAAAGCATTGCTGCAAAGAGAAGGGCTATAGTTAGCCGGAAAACATGAATCACTGCACCCTGTTTCATTTTTTTCATTCTTTTTGTGGCCATAAAATTAGTTATCTAATCTGGGATTATAAAACGGAAGTCGTTCTCTAATTATTCTTTTTGATGCCGGAGTATGATATTTTGAGAAGTACGACCTGTAGCGGTTATAATAAAATGGCCACGCATTCTTCATATCTTTGCGGTGGGTATCGAAATTAAAAAAATAAGTGCACCCAAGCATTACCCTGGCGGCAAAACTAAAAACCGGAATATTGTTGGCAACTGGTATTGGATTTGGAACCTCGGGCGATGCGGTGCTTTTTGTGTTATATACCCCGTCAATCAGTCCCGACGAGTTAAACAAAAAACCTAACTCTACCGAGAAAAATATCCGTTCGTTTAGTTGGTAATTAAGCCCAACTGATGGCGTAATACTTACGCTAATTCTTTTCATCAGCGACAATTCTTCTTCCGACGAAAAGAACGGTTCACTAAGTCCCGATAAGACATAGTTTACCTTTTCTTTGTAACCCATCTCTGATTCAAGATAACTTGCTCCCAGTCCAAGGCGGGCAAATAGATTAAGTTTGATGAATGAACGTCGGTATGAGCTGAAATTAATGAAGTTATATTTTATGAATGGGCCTGCACTATACAGGCTGGTTTGGTACATTACCGGATAAGGCAAAAACATGCTCTGTGTATTATTAAATCTTACAGAATGGGTAAGGTAATGAATGGTTGAAGGATAGCCGTTGCTGCCTCGGCAATTTGAAAAGCCAGCTTCGAAGCCTAAATCGATCCTTTCCCATACCATTTTTCCAAGCATTATATTCAGTCCAAAGTCGGGTAGGTTCTTCATGGCATTTTCTGAACCCGAAAAATCTCTTTTCAATTCGCCCAAAAGAAGACTCGCACCCCCTTGAATGGTAAAATTCCAGTTGATTTCAATGTTGTTCTCTTCGGTGAGCCATCCTTGCGCTTCAACTTCTATACTTAAGCAAAACAACAGTATACAAAATAATAGCCTTTTCAATCCTCCCGCAATTAATCTTTATCTATAAAAAGGCATTTTTCTTAGGGTTATCTAAATTTAGTAAAAAAGATTATATGATACGCATTAGTGTTAACGAATGAAAGCAATGTATTCTTTTTCGGCTATAGTTTCTTTATGGTCGAGGCATCAACAAGCAGGTATAATTTATCGGCGCGTCGAACTTTTTGTTTAACCGGTATTGAACAGAGAGAGCCTTTGGGGGCGACATCAACTTCTTTTAAATCTACTCGAATCTCTTCAACCGTTGTTTCAATAACGCCGGTTGTTGGCCCTATAATGAGGATTTTGTCGCCTTTTTTCAATTCTTTGGTTTCAATTCTGAATTCAGCTATCCCGATGTTGGCAAAGTAGTTAAGTCCTTTCCCAATATAAATTTTTCGGGTGGTTGCAGCCGACCCGTAATTGTGACTCCACTCGCCAAGGCGTTGCCCCAGATAATAACCATCCCAGAAGCCACGGTTAAAGACTGATGCAAGCCGGGTATCCCATCCTTCGATTTTCTTTTCATCAAATTCGTCGGCGAAGTAAGCATCTACTGCTTCATGGTAGCAGGAAACAACTGTTTTTACATATTCTGCTGAGCGGGCACGGCCTTCAATTTTAAGAACAGTGACTCCGGCATCGAGTATTTTATTAAGAAAGTGAATGGTTTTCAGGTCTTTGGGCGACATGATGTATTCATTATCAATATCGAGCTGGTAGCCCAGTTCTTTTTCTGTGACCGTGTAGCCGCGGCGGCACACTTGCATGCAATCTCCACGGTTTGCCGAGGCGTTCATCTCATGAAGGCTCAGGTAACATTTGCCCGAAACGGCCATGCATAATGCTCCGTGAATAAACATCTCAGTCTGAACTAGTTTTCCTCCCGGACCTTTAATCTGTTGCTCTTTAATTTGCCGGTTAATTTTGTACACTTTTTCTAAATCCATTTCACGGGCCAGCACTACAACATCAGCAAATTGTGCGTAAAACTTCAGTGCTTCAATGTTTGTGATATTTAGTTGAGTCGAAATGTGTACTTCAATTCCAATAGTGCGGGCAGCCATTATTGCAGCCATATCTGATGCGATTATGGCTGTTATTCCTGATTCTTTGGCTACAGTTATTATTTCTTGCAACTCATTTAGTTCATTGTCGAAAATTACGGTATTTACGGTGAGGTACGATTTAACATTATGCTCTTTTGCAATGGAAGCAATTTCGCGCAAATCGTTTATTGTGAAATTGTTCGACGATCTTGAGCGCATGTTCAGGTTGCCAACACCAAAATAGACTGAACCGGCACCTGCTTGTATTGCAGCATGTAAAGCTTCATACGACCCAACAGGCGCCATGATTTCTATATCTCTTCTTTCCACTTCAAGTTATTTTCCGACAAAAATAACTTTTTTTGCACCATGCTGAGCATCGTAGCGAAAATCGTTGACTTAGCGTGTGATAGTTGCCCCGATAAATGGAATTTGAATACTTTGGGAAATCGACAGGCTTTTATTCGTTCTGCATATTTAGCCAAAGATCGATTCGGGGGGTACCCCAAGCATAGGGTTTTCCAATGATATCAAAATCTCCGTCTCCATCGAAATCACCAATGCCCGAGTTGTGTGTTCCATAACTGCTCGAGACATCAATTCGTTCGAAATTGTTGTGTACATCGTTTAGTATGATGAAAATCTTTGGGTCGTTTATATCGATGGTTTTCATTTCAGAAACAAAAATGTCAGGATAGCCATTATTGTCGAAATCAATTAGTTGTAGCGAGTGTGCCCTTCGGGTAAATTTTTGGAGAATAGTAGGGATCCATACTCCGTTTTCGTATGAGTACATCACGAGAGGTCCTTCTCCGTCTCCGGCAACCATTACTACTTCCGGTCGATCTCCTTCAATTAATTGACCTACAGCAACTTTTGTGCCTATATACGATTTGTCAATGTCATTGGGAAAATATGCTCCCTGATTGAATGTGAAGTACATACCTCCGGCAACAATATCATCAACACCGTCAAGGTTGATATCGGCAGCACAAACTCCCTGATGTGTGTTGACAGGAAGGTTTTTCAGCTCAGAACCCTCGCTTCGCTGTTGCATTTGACAGTCGCTTTGGTATGAATATATTTTGGACAGGTTCCACTCATCAGCTTTTGTGAGCTTTTCTGGTTGGCTGGCTACATATAATGCTTTATCTCCCTGGCACCAGAAAGCTAGTTCTTTTTTGCCGTCGCCGTTGAAATCACCAAAAGCCATATCATGGTGCAGCGTGGCTCCGCTATTTTTTATATTGTAACGCTTCCAGCTTTTTTCCGGGTCAATTGCCGGATAGGGATTCTCCCACCACCATACTTGGTTTGTTTCTTCACTGCCAACCGCAATATCGAGGTCACCGTCGTTATCTATGTCGCAAAATGCAGCCGACTCACCAGTTGGCATCTTTTTCTTTTCGATTATTGTTCTTGCAAACTTTTTGCCTTCAGTATGGGTAAACATTACTATTGAAGGACCTTCGGTTTTTTCTATAATCATGAACTCCTCCTTGCCATCTTTGTTGAAATCGGCAATTAAACAATCGGTTTGGAACTTTCCATTGTTTGGAAGATCAATTTCCCCATAGGTTGAACTGATTCTTGTCCAGCGATAGTTGGACGAATTTTGTTGGGCTTGGGCAAAAATTGCACAAAAGCAAATGGCAATGGTTATAAAATGCGTTTTCATAGATATTGTATTTTTTGCTGACAATATGAGAGGAACTCTGTTATTTGTAGGGCTAATTGAGAAATTTCTCAACTAAATGTTTTTAATTTCGGTTATAAAGATAAAAAAAAGCCGGTTTAACCGGCTTCATTATTTTACTTTATTCACTTTTTTAATGTATTGCTCTAAGGCCATTGTCATTGAAGGGGCTTCGGGGTTTGGTGCCTGAATGTCGAGCCTGAGCCCGGCTTCTTTAACCGCTTCGGCGGTTGATGCCCCAAAGGAGGCAATTTTTATGTCGTTTTGTTGAAAATCAGGGAAATTCTGCAATAAAGACTTTATTCCCGAAGGACTGTAAAATACTAATATATCATAGTTTACATTTTTTAAGTCAGAAAGGTCGCTGCTCACTGTTCGGTACAGAATAGCTTTGGAATATTTCACTTTTGCTTCGTCGAGCAATTGCGGAATATCTTGATTGTGAACATGCGAAAGGGGTAAAAGATAGGTCTCGTCGAGATGCTTTTTCATTATTTCCAGCAAATCGGAGAAGGGGCCATCGCTATAGAAGATCTTTCTTTTGCGGTATACTATATATTTCTGCAAATAGAAGGCAGTTGCTTCCGACATACAGAAATACTTCATGGTTTCAGGCACTACTATTCGCAAATCGGCGCAAATCCTAAAAAAATGATCGATGGCTGTACGGCCTGTAAATATTACTGCCGTATGATCGAGTATGCTCACCCTTGTTTGACGATATTCTTTAGCAGATACACCTTCAACTTCTGTAAATGACCTAAAGTCAACCTTTACGTTGTTCCTTTCTGCAAATTCGTGATAGGGTGATTTTACCGAGGTTGGTTCCGGTTGCGAAACAAGTATTCTCTTGATTTTCAAAACCTAAGTTTTTATGATTTCACAATTTTTTATACATTCATCAAAAATTTACCCATCAACAAGAGGGGCAAAATTTCGAGGGTACAAAGGTATAAAATCAAATAATAAAATGAAAAAACTTTTTGAGCAATTAATAACATGCTTCTTAAAGTCTTTATAACTAGTATTATAGCTACTATGCCAAGGCCAAAGAAAACTAAGAATTCGGCAAATTCGCCTTGTGCAATAAACAAAGAAAGTACAATGGGAAACATGATAATGGCCATAATGCGGTTTCCTGTTTTCGCATGAAATATGTATTCTCGTGTTTCATCTTTCGTGTCAAAAATAGCCCCGCTTAATAGGTAAAGCGAATATTTCAGATTGATATATAAGAACAGGGCTACAATGCATAACCCCAAATATAGGAACCTCTCATTGTCGTCAAATCCAATAAAATGGTCGGCAAGTTGATATATGAAAGAACCTGTTGTGAGTATAAAAAAAGTATCGAGACGAAAGGTGACACTCATCAATGTGCTTACTTTTTCTTTGAAAAGTTTCGTTGCCGATTTGCGGTCAAACAACGATTGAAACAATTGAACCACATAGTTTTCCGAAGCGGATCGTATTGCAGCCAGTATGGCGAAAAGGATGATTATTAATATGATTGTCCAGTTAGGAATGAAGTCGGCTTTTGCTTTTGGGATGAAACCGTATTCCCCAGACGGTTTAATTTTTATAGTTAACGGGTTTATGAGCTCCTGATAAAGTGAATCAGAAGCACTTAGTACTTCTGGTTGGTAAAAGAGGTAAACAGAATCACTTGCCAAGCTTACTGCCGAGGTGTCGGGATTGACAATATTGTTGCTAACCACTATAAAATCAACCTGTTGTTCCATAATCTGATTCGACACGGATGATTCAATTTTGCTACTTTGATTTGCGGGCAAATATAGTTTTTTATTTTTGCATTCTATGGGAACATCATCGACTAACGACAAAATTAGCGGGGCTGAAATTCATTTTGCGCCCATGCAGGGTTTTACCGATATGGCTTATTATTCAGCTTTTTCTAAACACTTTGCAGGGGTGGGGTATTATTATACTCCGTTTTTTTGTGTCGATGATCGGTTAGAAAGAACTTTTTTTGCAGGCTCTGATCTTGTACGCGAAAAATTGGTATGGCAGATTTTGCCCAAAGATATTGATGAGATGAAAGTGCTGACACATTTTGTTCTGCGGCAAGGTGGTTCAATGTTGAACATTAATCTGGGCTGTCCATATCCAATGGTTACACGCCGGGGTAGGGGGGCTGCCCTTATCAGCAATCCTGAAATGGTAGTGTCGATGATTGATTATATTCGTAATTATACCCCATTAACTGTAAGCATTAAAACCCGTTTGGGACTTTCTCGTGATGATGAGGTCTTTCCACTTCTCGAAGCCCTGGCCAGAAAAAGTTGTACTCAAGTAATAGTTCATGCCCGAACGGCAACCCAATTGTATAAAGGCAACGTCAATACAGAAAGGTTTCTCGAGTGCAGGCTTCGTTTCCCCGAAATCGATTTTGTATACAATGGAGATATAGTTGATACGGAATCGTTCCTGAACTTTACTAATCTATTTCAGGGACAATATAAGTGGATGATTGGCAGGGGCTTGCTTTGTGATCCTTTTTTGGCTGATCGGATTACAGACAATTCTGATTGCTTGTCAGAACTAAAGCGAAAAGATATTCTACAGAATTTTGTTTTTGATTTGATTGAAGGGATTGTGTCGACAAGCAACGATACAGGACATGCTTTAAATCGGGTGAAAAATCAGTTTATATATCTTGCAAATGCATTCCCCGAGCCAAAGAGAATAACCCGCTTGGTAAGGCGCTCAAAATCGACCGATGAACTGAAGACCGAGCTGTGGAAGAAGTTCTAATTGTACTTTTGCCTCTCATAGAATGACACACTTTCGTATTTTTCCATTAGCTTTGACAACTGGATAGCCTCATCATGTTCAGGTGTTCCGGGCTCTGAATCGCAAATTTCCAAAAACCGGATGATCGCTTTTCTGTAATCTTCTTCTGTAAAAATGAATTCTTCCATGCAACTTAAAAATTTAGCATACATCGGGTTTTGTTTCTTCTGATAAAATATCATAGTGTTATTTTAATGGGCCTCAAGCCAGTTCGATCCAATTCCTATCTCAACGGTTAATGGTACTTTTATGTCGAGCGCGTTTTCCATTTCTTCTTTAACAATTTTTTTTAATATTTCGATCTCGTTCTCAAAAGCTTCGAAGTTCAATTCATCGTGAACCTGAAGGATCATTCTCGATTTTAGCCCTTCGGCTTTCATCCGATGGTGTATACCAATCATGGCAATTTTTATTATATCGGCAGCGGTACCTTGTATAGGCGCATTTATCGCGTTACGTTCGGCTACACTGCGTACTACCGAATTGGCTGAATTAATATCAACTAAATAACGTTTTCGGCCTAACAAAGTTTTTACAAAACCATATTTTCGGGCATTTTCAATACTTTTTTCCATATACTCTTTCACTTTTGGGAATGCATCGAAGTAACCGTCAATAATTTCCTTGGCTTCGTTTTTCGGAATGTTGAGGCGTTGAGAAAGTCCAAATGAAGAGATTCCATAGATAATACCAAAATTAGCGGTTTTGGCTTTGCGGCGCTGTTCGGGCAAAACATCTTCCGGTTTTATGTTGAATATTTTCGAGGCTGTCACAGCATGTATGTCAACGTCATGGGCAAAAGCTTCGAGCATGTCGGAGTCCTGGCTCAACGAGGCCATAATTCGCAGTTCTATTTGTGAATAGTCGGCTGATAGATATTTCATGCCTTCTTCTGAAGGGATAAATGCCTTCCTTATTTCACGGCCATTTTCATCGCGAATTGGTATGTTTTGCAGGTTCGGGTTAACTGAGCTTAACCTGCCTGTTGATGCAACTGCTTGGTTGAATGATGTGTGTATCTTTCCCGTACGGGGATTGATCAGGGTTGGCAGCGTTTCTACGTAAGTGTTGAGGAGCTTTTTTAATCCTCTGTAATCTAGTAGTTTGTCTATTATTGGGTGTTTGTGTTGCAGTCGGGCAAGTGTTTCTTCGTTGGTCTGGTATTGTTTTGTTTTTGTTTTTTTTGCATTCGGGTCAATTTTTAATCTTTCAAACAAAATGATTCCCAGCTGTTTGGGTGAAGATATCAGGAATCTTTCACCAGCTAATTCATATATTTCGTCTTCGAGTTTTTCAATAAGTTTTCGCAGTTCCAATGCATAATTGTCAAGTGCATTCCTATCTACTTTCACGCCGTTGAGTTCCATTGAAGTAAGTACTTCAACCAGTGGCATTTCAATTTTTTCGAATAGTTCGGTTAGTTGGTTTTCTTTAAGTTCTGTTTCGAGTAGTGGCTTAAGTTGAAGTGTGAGGTCGGCATCTTCGCATGCATACTCCACAAGTTTTTCTGTTTCAACGTTACGCATGGTTTTTTGAGCCAATCCTTTTCCTCCAAGTAAATCTTCGGTTGGGATTTTTTTGTATTTCAGGTAAAGTTCACACAAGTAATCGAGGTTGTGCCTTAATTCAGGTTGAATAAGATAATGCGCAATCATTGTGTCGAATAGTGGCCCAGTAATTGCTATACCATAACGGGCAAGCATAAGCATGTCGAATTTCATGTTTTGCCCAACCTTAATAATTGACCTATCTTCGAATAAAGTTTTGAATTCCTGCACAATGGCGTAGGATTCGTCATGCTCTTCGGGCAAAATCACACAATAGGCTTCGTGGGGTTTTATTGAAAAAGAAATACAAACCAAATCGGCTCGGTGTGGGTCAATTCCTGTTGTTTCTGTGTCGAAGCAGAAGGCACTTGCAACAGATAATTCAGCCCTAAGAGAGGCTCGTTGCATGGCATTTTCTACTTTATAATATTGGTGTTTTTTCGTTTCCGAAGTTTCGAGTTGTGTAGTTATTATTTGTGGGCTAGCGGCTACCCCTGGCTGGTCGAAAAGTGATCCTTGTGTCGCCTCTTGTTGAACTGCCTGTGTTGCCACTTGCATCTTCGAAGTAAATGTTCTGAACTCTAGTTCGACGAACAATTTGTGCAGGGCTTCATTGTTTGGCCCTTCGTATTTCATTTGGGTATAATCAATCGTAATAGGAACCTGACGATCGATTACTGCAAGTTTTCGAGATAAAAACACTTGATCTTTATATGTTTCAAGGCTTTCTTTGAGTTTGCCTTTTAGCTGCCCAATATTTTCATACACTCCATCAATGTTGCCGTAATCGGAGATAAGTTTTATGGCTGTTTTGGGGCCAATTCCCGGGCATCCCGGAATGTTATCAGCACTATCACCCATCAGCCCAAGAATGTCGATTACCTGTGCAGGGGCTTCAATTTCGAAGTTTTCCTTTACTTGTTCAATGCCCCATACTTCGGCTAAGTTGCCTCCTTTGGCTGGTTTGTACATGAATGTGCGCTGGTCAACCAACTGAGCATAATCTTTATCGGGGGTCATCATGTATGTGGTAAATCCATCTTCCGAGGCTTTTGTGGCTATGGTTCCGATTATATCGTCGGCTTCGAATCCTGTAAGTTCGATTATTGGAATATTGTATGCTTCGATAAGTTGCCGGACATACGGAATGGCACGCCGGATATCTTCTGGCATTGCTTCGCGGTTGGCTTTGTATTCCGCAAACATCTTGTGCCTGAAAGTGTCGCCATGCATGTCGAATGCAACTGCAATGTGGCTTGGTTGTTCTTGATTAAGAACTTGTTCCAGCGAGTTGACAAAGCCGTAAATGGCCGATGTATTGAGCCCTTTTGAAGTGATTCTCGGGTTTTTTATGAAGGCAAAATACGAACGGTATATCAGTGCATAGGCATCAAGAAGGAAAAGCTTCTTTGGAATGTTAGGTTCAGCTGTCATAGTTAGTTGCTAGTTATCGTCGGCATCCCATTCAGCATAGGAGCTGGCCGTTTCGTATAATTTCACTTTTTTAAGTTTAATTCCTTCAGGCAGAAGAGGTAAAATAATTTGCACAAAGTGTACCACAAGGTTCTCACAGGTTGGCTGAAAATCGACAACATGATGGCGAAGGTACATCTCATTGAGTTCGAGTAGTTTTTGTTGTGGAGCTTTTTTGTATACTACAAGTGAATGGTCAAATTGGTCAACAATTTTTTCTTTCACAATTTTTTTCAGATCGCTAAAATCAATAACCATCCCGTTTTTGTTATCATTTTCATTGTTAATTGGTTCGCCTATTACAGTGACGAATAATTTGTACGAATGTCCATGAATATTTTTACACAAACCGTCGTAATTCCAAAGGGCATGTGCCATTTCGAAATCGTAAAATTTGGTTACCCTGATTTTTGCCATGATGAAATGTTTTATTCTTTTTCAAAATAACAACAGATTTTTTAAAATGTTATTCTTTTTTTGTTTTTTCATTTTCCCAATTGTAAACTACACTTCATTGAATTGTTTATTTGTAGGTTTTGCGCCATAGTTTTGAACAAAGTCGAGAGTTATTTTTTTACATTTGGAGCAATAATGAATAAACGTGTCTTCGTTAAGTGAAATAAAAATACCAGTTGCCGACGAACTTCGGCAATTTGAACAATTCTTCAGGGAAACATCCCGTTCTGATGTGTCGCTGCTAAATATTGTGGTTGATTACGTGTTAAGAACCAAAGGAAAGCAAATAAGGCCACTTTTTGTGTTTCTTTCAGCAAAAATGAATGGGGAAATCAATAGGGCTACTTATGTGGCTGCTACAACAATTGAGTTGCTCCACTCAGCTTCGTTGGTCCACGATGATGTTGTTGACGAATCGTATGAACGGCGAGGGGCTTTCTCGGTAAGTGCTTTGTGGAAAAACAAGATCGCTGTCTTAATGGGTGATTTTTTGTTGGCCAAAGGCTTGCTTATTTCCACTGATGAAAACGAATATGAAAACTTGAGAATCATATCGCAGGCAGTTAAAGAGATGATCGAGGGAGAGATGCTGCAGTTTCAGCGAAGCCGTAAATTAGATATTGATGAAGCCGCTTATGTTGAAATCATACGGAAAAAAACTGCATCGCTCATTGGCGCAAGTATGGCCGTTGGTGCAAATTCCGTTACAAAAGATCCGGAGGTTGTTGCTCTTATGAAAGAAATTGGAACATTGGCTGGGCTCGCTTTTCAGATTAAAGACGACATCTTCGATTATCAATCAAAAGGAATAATTGGGAAACCAACGGGTAACGATATTAAAGAAAAGAAAATAACCCTCCCGTTAATTTATGTGTTGGACAATGCTTCTGCTAAAGAAAAAAGGCATATTTTGAATATCGTTCAGCATAAGAATCATCAGCGCGATAAGGTTGACGAACTCATTTCACTGGTTGTGGATCGTGGGGGTATCGATTTTGCTGAACGCAGGATGAACGACTTCAGTAATGACGCAAAGGCCCTTCTTGATAAATTTCCTGATAATCTGGCCCAACACTCCTTGGTGAAATTAATTGATTACATAATTACGCGAAAAAAATAAGAGCAACCAAAAGGGTTGCTCTTTTTAAATAGCCATGAAAACACAAACTTTATCGTAAGATAAATTAAATAGTCAATATTTCAGTATGTTTCTTTTCAACTGCTGCATCAATCTTTCTCGAGAAGTCGTCGGTCATCTTTTGTACCTGATCGGCAGCATCTTTTTCTTCGTCTTCCGACAACCCATCTTTCAGCAGTTTCTTTAATTGTTCGTTTGCATCTTTACGTGCGCTGCGGATGCTTACTTTTGCCGCTTCACCTTCACGGTTAACATCTTTTGTTAAGGATTTTCTCCGTTCTTCAGTCAAAGGCGGAATAAAAATACGGATTATTTCTCCATTGTTATCAGGATTGAAGCCCAAATTTGCATTGAGTATTGCTTTTTCTATTGCGCCTATCATTTGCTTTTCCCATGGTTGAATAGCAATGGTTTTTGCGTCGGGGGTGGTAATACTTGAAATCTGAAAAATTGGTGTCTTCGACCCGTAATAGTCAACATACACACTATCGAGCATTCGTGGCGATGCTTTGCCCGCCCTGATGTGAACCAATTCCTTCTCAAGGTGGCTTAGTGCCGACTGCATGCTGTCTCTTGTGAGATCCAATACCATGTTTACCTCTTCGTTCATAACAAATTGATTGTTTTTCAAAAGCAATGCGACAAAAATAACAAAAAATTAAAAAGTAACACAAGCCTTATTAACTTTTTACGTTTTCATAGGTTTTGTTTATTCGTATCAGCTTTAATCTCCGTGATGTTAGTTACATTTGTTTGTTGATAGAAACTAATTGCTTTTTGGGTTTTTAAGGAATTGAGAGAGTCTTGTGCTTTTTTCAATTTTTACCTAATTGTATACATGTTTATTTTTTTAAAGATGACAGTAACAGGCAATGGCAATGAAGTTTTTGTTTTAATAATGTATTAGAAAGAAGCAGGTTTCATGAGAAATTTTTTTGGATATTTACATTCTTTTTCAAAGCTGGGGCTTGTGGCCCTCGTGTGTTTTCTTTCACTGATCTTCCTCCTGATTGTAGCTTCTGTTGTTGCCATCCCAATTTATGGTCCAGAAAGTTTTTCTCAACTCATGGGTGTTTCTTCTGATTTGTCGGAAGACAATATTTCTTTTTTAAAATTTATTCAAGTTGTTCAGTCGCTTGGGCTTTTTGTTATCCCGTCTTTAATTTTAGCTTATCTGTTCAGCACGTCAATCACTGATTATTTAAAGTTGAAACAAAAGCCTTACTGGTCTTCAATTCTGTTAGCTGTTTCGATAATCCTTGTTTCTAACCCGCTCATTAATTTTACTTCTGAATTGAATTCGCTGCTAACCCTGCCGTCTTTTTTGAGTGGTGTTGAAAACTGGATGCGTCAAACTGAAGATTCGGCCGCTATGCTAACCCAAATGTTCTTAAAGGTTGAATCAGTCGGCGGTCTCATGTTTAACATATTAATGATTGGCTTAATTCCAGCAATTGGCGAAGAATTTCTATTCCGTGGGGTAATTCAGCGTACTTTTTTCGAATGGACAAAAAGCCAGCATTGGGCGGTTTGGTTGTCTGCATTGCTTTTCAGTGCGTTACATTTCCAGTTCTACGGGTTTATTCCAAGGGCAATTCTGGGGGCTATGTTTGGGTATTTATTTGTGATAAGCGGAAATTTATGGCTTCCTGTAATCGCTCATTTCTTTAATAACACCGCAGCGGTAATTGCTTATTTTCTTTATGGGAATGGAGTGATGCAAGTTGATCCCGATTCCATTGGGGCAAATACTCAAAACCCCGTAGCAGCGTTGTTAAGCGTTGTGCTTTTGGTTGTTTTGTTCAGATGGTTTAAAAAGAAAGAAAACAAACGCAATCAAAAGTTAATCGTTGATTGAAAAGGAGTGTGCAGCATTGAAATGGAATAACGATGGTTCAATGCTTCCGTTTCTTTTTCGTATACATATTTCTTAGGTTCTTCTTTTTGTATTGCAGGCTTTGATTCAATCGCTTTTTGTTTTTCTTTTTCAAGAATTTCGCGGCGACGATAAATGTATACAATGCCGTACTCTCCAGCTTTTTCCCGATCGGTTATCCCATCATCCTGCATAAAATATTTTTCAATTTCGTCCCAGACCTGAAGTATGAGCATATCTGCCTCGGGCCTCATGCTGTCAACAAGTTTTGAACCCCGATTAGAAATGGCAATGAGGTTTTTCTGAAAGGTATATGAGTCTGCAAATTTTTCGAAGTTCACTTTCACTAATGCAATTGAGGGATTATAAATAGGACTGCCCCCTCTTTGTAGTCTTTTTTGTTCTCCTTCGATTAGTTTCTTGCCCCAGTCGAGAATATTTTTCTCGGAAATAAGTTGAGGCAGGCTTTCCCTGTTCGCTGGCAATGAATAAAATTCTCTTACATCGGGTTTTAGCTCTCCTCGAGCAATTGAGAAATTGAGAACTTGAATAAAATGAGAGATATATAGCTTAGCTTTTTTGAGCAACTCGATGTGATCTTTGTTTTTCTGAACCTGATTTCGCCGGGCTGCATCGAGGTTAATAATCGCATGCTGAAATTTGGGTAAAAGAACTTGTAATGAGACAAGCGAAGCTTCAGAAATTGGGCAATTGGCAGGATTGTCGGTAAGGCACTTTCTTAGTGCTTTTTCCATGGCTCGCATCCTTGCCTGATCAGTATTGGGTAATCGACGATATGGCATTTTTTGTTTGAAATTACGTCATTCATAGCTTTTTGTCTCTTTTTTAATCTGGAACTTATTAATAAATTATCAACAAAAACAAAAAACCCTGTCAAATCTTATTGATATTGACAGGGTTAAGACTGATTGTCTTAGTGCAAAATTGATGCATGACATTATTTTTTAAAGTTGTAACTATAGTTTTTAACTCCGTCGTTAATGTCGATTGCGTAGGTGCCATTTTCAAGATTGGCCAAGTTGAACCCTGCATTGATGCTGAAATCGTTTCCAAGCGACTTTTTGTATACAATACCGTTTTCATTGCTTACCACTAAGTTTACATCGTTGAGCGAACTGTTTAATAATGAAAGTTTCAGAACATCTCCTTTGATGTCGACAAATGGTGCTGTTGTCTTGCTGCTTGGGCTTACTGTAATCTTGTTGCCTTTAACGTTGAAATACACTTCGTTTTTTCCGTTGTTGTTGGTTACGGTAACTTTGTACTCTCCATTCGAAAGGTTGGCAAAGTCGAATTTTTTTGAGTAAAACGCATCAGAGATCTTTCCTTCACGATAGTAAACTACGTTTCCAGCAGCATCTTCAATACTTAAATCTGAGATTACCTCGTTTTCATTTTCAAGTGCGATCAACGCGCGTTCAGGTGCGTAAGGCACAACTTTAATTTTTGGAGTTCCCGAAGCAGCTGCTTCAATAACTAAGATTGCAACCAATATTACAGCTACTGTAACCTTTGTTGCCAGATAAAAAACTTTTGTTTTCATAATTCTCAATTTTTAATGTTTAAAATCACAATTCAAAAATACATGTTATACAACATGATGTTGTAAAACATGTGTTAATTGTTTTTTAATTTCCAAAATTAACGTTAAATTTTATGCAAATATTTTTTATATTGTTGATAATCAATGAATAATGTATGTGTTTAATTTTTTAGGTTGAATTTTCAATGTTAACTTTCTACTAACAATAGTTTTCTAATGCCTATTTTTTTTATTTATTGCACCTTGATTTTATCTCAATAATGATGAAAATACTGAAGTTGAAGCTTATTGATGGCGCACGTATGGCCAAAGGGGTAGTGGTGGTTATCGATGTTTTCAGGGCATTCTCGGTTGCTCCTTACATGATTCACAAAGGGGCGCAACGAATTTATACAGTCGCAACTGTTGAAGAAGCGTTTTATTTAAAGTCTCTTATTCCAGATGCTGTTTTAGTTGGCGAGCGTAATGAGAAAAAGTGTGCAGGTTTCGATTTGGGGAATTCTCCAACCCATATACTCAATTTCGATTTTTCGGGAAGAACGGTTATTCACACTACTAGTTCCGGTACTTTGGGAATTAGTTTGGCAAAAGATGCCGACGAAATTTTACCCGGGAGCTTTGTTAATGCCAGAGCTATTGCTGATTATTTAATTGGGAAAAATCCGGAGGTGGTTTCGCTGGTAAGTATGGGATACGAGGGAAAAACATCGACACAAGAGGACGATTTTTGTGCCGATTACATTGAAAATTGTATCAATGGTGTTGAAACCGATTTCTTTTCTATGGTTGAAACGTTACGATATGGCGATGGGGCCCGCTTGCTCGATCCTGCAAATCACGAGCATTCTCCGGCTTCTGACTTTGATCTTTGTCTGTCGAAAGATATTTTTACATTTGTGTTAACGGTAAAAAAGAACAACGAAGGGTTTACTTATCTTGAGAAAATAGTAAAATGAGCCACAATTTCGACGAAATAGTTTCACGTGAGAACTCACGCTGCGAGAAATACGACAATAGAGAGATGATTTTTGGGACAGCCGATGTGCTGCCGATGTGGGTTGCCGATACTGATTTCAGAACGCCTGATTTTATTGTTGAGGCAATACGGAAGCGTGCAGAACACGAGGTGTTTGGCTATCCTGCCTTTCCTGATTATTATTTTGAAGCAATAAGAAATTGGCTATGGCAACAACACTCATGGAAAGTCGATAAAAGTTCTCTGGCTTTTTGCCCGAATGTAGTTGTAGGCATTGCTTCAGCGGTTATATCAATGACTAGTCCTGGAGATAAGATTATTGTGCAGCCTCCTGTTTATTTTCCTTTTTTTCATGTAGTTGAGAAAAATAACCGTCTGTTGGTCGAGAATCCGTTGAAGATTGAAAATGGAAAATATTGTTTCGATTTTGACGATTTGCTTGGGAAACTCGATAGCAGCGTGAAAATGCTTCTGTTGTGCAGTCCGCATAATCCTGGCGGTAGGGTGTGGAGTAAAGATGAGTTGCAGAAATTATCGGATATTTGCCGTGCATACAATATAATAATAGTATCTGACGAGATACATTCTGATTTGACCATGCCCGGTGTAACGCATTTTCCATTCGCGGCAATCTCACCAGAGACAGCAATGAGCACTGTTACGGTATCTTCAGCAAGTAAAACATTTAATATTGCGGGGCTTTCGTCGGCTTATGTTGTTATTTCCAATCCTGTTTTAATGGAAAAATACAACCATTTTATGGAGGCTACTCATATTGGCTCCGGAAATATTTTTGGATTAACGGCAACTGAAGCTGCATATAATAATGGAAATGAATGGCTTAATGATTTGCGAGCGTATGTTGCTTCTAATCATCGGTTTTTATCTGAATTTTTCAGGAACTATATTCCAAAAGCAAGAGTTATGGAAGCTGAAGGTTCTTTTTTATCCTGGGTTGATATTTCGGAGCTGGGGCTGAATTCTCGTCAAGCAGCGGTAAAATTGGCAAATGCAGGGATAGGAATAAGCCCCGGATATTTATTTGGTCACGGTGGCGATAATTTCATCCGTATCAATGTTGGTTGTCCGCAATCTGTCCTTGAAAAAGCTTTAATAATAATGAAACAAGTATTTTCAGAATAAACTAAACTGAACTACGGATTGCTTTGCTTGCTAAAACAATGGTTTTATTTTGTTTGCATTCTACAAACCCTTGGGTTATTTCGAAAAAGTGAAGATTTCCCTTCGAGTCCTGTACCTTTATAGTGCCTTCTTTAAGCACGGCTATAATTGGAGCATGGTTATCGAGAATTTCGAATAATCCCCTTTCTCCGGGAAGCTGTATGAGTTTTGCTTCATCGGAGAAAAGGCTTTTTTGTGGAGTTATGATTTCTAATTGCATGATTTACTTCGATTTCGATAGCAACATTTCTCCTTTCTCAATCGCTTGTTCAATAGTGCCGACCAAATTGAATGCAGCTTCAGGGTATTTGTCTGTTTCTCCATTCATGATCATGTTGAAGCCTTTAATGGTATCTTCAATCGACACCCATTGGCCTTTAAGTCCTGTAAATTGTTCGGCAACAAAGAACGGTTGCGAAAGAAAGCGCTGAACCCTACGGGCGCGGTGCACTACAATCTTGTCCGATTCTGAGAGTTCTTCCATACCTAAAATGGCAATAATGTCTTGGAGTTCGTTGTAACGTTGCAATAAGTGAATGACTCGCTGGGCACAATCATAGTGCTCATTGCCAACAATTTCAGGGGTAAGTATTCTGGAACTTGAATCGAGAGGGTCAACTGCCGGGTATATACCTTGTTCCGTTATCTTTCGACTCAATACGGTGGTTGCATCGAGATGGGCAAACGTGGTGGCTGGTGCTGGATCAGTTAAGTCGTCGGCAGGAACGTATACCGCTTGAACTGAGGTGATTGATCCATTTTTTGTCGAAGTAATACGTTCTTGTAGTGCCCCCATTTCGGAGGCTAATGTTGGCTGATAGCCCACAGCCGAAGGCATTCGTCCAAGGAGTGCCGATACCTCGGAGCCTGCTTGGGTAAAACGGAAAACATTGTCGATAAAAAGGAGAATATCTTTTCCGTGCGATGAATTTTCGCTGTCGCGAAGACTTTCGGCAATAGCTAAGCCCGATAAGGCAACTCTGGCCCTGGCTCCGGGTGATTCGTTCATCTGACCAAACACTAAGGTTAATTTCGATTGGCGAAGTTTTTCCATGTCAACTTTAGACAAGTCCCAACTCCCTTTTTCCAGACTTTGGCGAAATTCTTCACCATAATCAATAATCCCGGCTTCTATCATTTCGCGCAAAAGGTCATTCCCTTCGCGGGTGCGTTCACCCACACCTGCAAAAACCGATAGTCCAGAGTGGGCAATAGCTATATTATTGATCATCTCTTGTATGAGCACTGTTTTTCCAACACCTGCTCCTCCAAAAAGTCCAATTTTGCCTCCTTTGGTATAGGGCTCAATCAGGTCGATAACCTTTATCCCGGTAAAAAGGATTTCTGTTTCGTTTGTAAGTTCTTTGTATTCGGGAGGATCCCTGTGTATACTGACACCGTTTTTAGGTTGTTTGTAAGGAAGCCCATCGATGGCATCTCCGGTTACGTTAAGTAAGCGTCCCAGTACTTCTTCGCCTTTGGGCATTATTATAGGAGCGCCAAGAGGTAATACTTCCAAGCCGCGCTTTAGCCCTTCAGTCGAATCCATTGCTATTGTCCGTACGGTTTTTTCTCCGATATGTTGTTGACATTCAAGAATTAATGACGTTCCATCTTCTTTTTTTATTTCTAATGCTTCATATATTCTGGGAAGCGATTGTTCGTTCTCGAAGACAACATCAACAACAGGACCAATTATCTGCAATATTCTACCATTCGCTGTCATACTCATCTGTATTTTATTTCGAAATTTAAAGAATAAATTTCAAAATTGTTTTAATACTGAAAAATATGGATGAAAGATGATTTTTTTAACTTTTTCTTTTCATCAGTTTATTCACTGTTTCGAGGAGTATGCTTTTCTTTTCTGGGCTTACCGGTAATTTTTCGAACTGTTCCATTGATTTATTGTAGTAATAATCAATTTGTTGTAGTGTAACTTTTTCGATATTTAATTCGCTGAATATCTTTTTCATGCAAGCAATTTTTTCTTCTTTATCGAATTCAGTAGCTGATAACCATTTGTTTAATTCTGTACGTTGTTCTTTATCTGCAAGTTGTAAGGCAGAAAGCAATAAAAAGGTTTTCTTGTTTGAAACAATATCGCCTCCCAAATTTTTGCCAAATTCTTCTTTAGTGCCAAATGTATCGAGCAGGTCATCTTGAAGCTGAAATGCGAGGCCAAGGTTATACCCGATATTGTATAGGCATTCTGAATCATATTCGGGGGCATTGGCAACAAGTGCGCCCATTTTTAAACTGGCAGCCAACAATACGGCTGTTTTAAGCCCAATCATTTCAATATAATCAGGTATAGTAACCGATGGATTTGATTCGAAGTCCATATCAAGCTGTTGACCTTCACATATTTGTAGTGCTGTTTGGGTGAACAGTTTTAATTGTTGTTCCAAATTTCCGGCTTCGCTCTTCGATAGAAACTCGTAAGAGAGGATTGACATGGCATCACCTGATAAAATGGCTGTGTTCTCTGAATATTTTACGTGTACTGTTTCTTTGTTCCTTCTAAGCCTTGCGTTGTCCATAATATCATCGTGTAGCAAGGTGAAATTGTGAAAAACTTCAATTGCAATTGCTGCATTTATGGCTTTTTCTATGTCGGAACGATATAATTCATAGGCAATTAGTAGTAATATTGGACGTATTCTTTTGCCCCCCATTTCCAGAGAATAGCATATAGGCTCATACAAAAGTTGCGGTTTGCGTCTGGCTAGTTGGTCTAGTTCAGCGTTTAATTTCCCCGTAAATGAGTTAAATAAAAATTCAAAACTGTTCATAGATAAATCTTATTAATATGGCGCTGATTGTCAGTTGTATGTAATATTATTTTGTTAATTGTTTCGTTGTTGTGAAACTTATCCGAAAGTAATGTTTATCGATGATTAAAACAAAAGGTTAATAAAAGTATGCCGATCGTTCATTTAATCTGGTTTCGAATATTAATTTTGTACATTACAACAAGAGAATATGTCAGTTGCACTTATCATATTAACTATAGCAGGAGCTTCAGCGCTTTTCCTTTATGGATTGAAACTGATGAGCGAATCGTTACAGAAAATTATGGGCGATTGGCTTCAGATTATGCTTGGTTCAATATCATCAAACCGTGCCAAAGGGTTGATGACAGGAGTTTTTATTACCGCTTTGATCCAGTCATCTTCTGCAACTACGGTAATGGTTGTTAGTTTTGTAAATGCAGGTATTTTGCGTCTGTCTGAGGCCGTTGGGGTTATTATGGGGGCAAATATTGGAACCACACTTACTGCATGGATAGTTTCTTTTTTTGGATTTCAAATTGATATTTCTCTTTTGGTACTTCCTTTGATAGGTTTAGGTATTCCTTTAATTTTCTCGAACAACAGAAATGTTAAGAACTGGGGAGAGATGTTGCTGGGCTTTTCGCTCATTTTTATAGGATTGGGCTTTCTAAAACAATTTATTCCCGACGCTGGGGCATCTGTTTTGCTCGAGGCCATCAATTTTCTGAAATCATTTGAATATGGCGCTTATATTGTTTTTCTTTTAATTGGAGCTGTTTTCACTGCTTTTACCCGGTCATCTAATGCTGTTTTTGCTGTAATCGCAGTATTGTGCTTCAAGGGCTGGATATCTTTCGATCTGGCTGTTTCAATGATTCTTGGAATTAATATTGGGAAAACGCTTAGTGCTATCAGAGCATCACAAATAGCCAATACGAATGCACGTCGTGCTGCGTTGGCTCATTTTTTCTACAATTTAATCGGAATTTTTTGGGGAATTATCCTTTTACCCGTTTTGGTTAAAGGGGTAATCTTTCTTTCAGTGTTTGTTGGTATTGGTAACCCTTCGCTTGAGCCACAAGCAGTTCCTTTGTCATTGGCATTGTTCCATACGTTATTTAATGTCGTTAATACGTTGGTACTCTTCCAGTTTTCGAGGCAGCTTACCAAGTACATTATTAAAAAAATTCCCCTCGATTCAAGAGGCGAAGACGAATTCAAACTTACCCATATTAAAACAGGAATGCTTTCAACTCCCGATGCTTCGTTGTTTCAGGCTAAACGCGAAGCGATTGTATTTGCTGAAAGTGTAAGGAAGATGTTTATGAGTGTTGAGCGTATTATTTTCGAGAAATCGGAGAAAGAATACTTAACGTTGAAGGAAGATATTGGGGCAAAAGAAATTCAGGCCGACAGGTTGGAGAAAGAGATTGCTACATTTCTCACCAAAGTGAGTGAAGGCCGGTTGAGCGAAAGCAGCTCGCGTCGGTTACGGGCGCTTTATGAAATGATTGACGATATGGAAAGTATTGCCGATTCGTGCAATAACATTCTCAACATTGTTGAACGGAAAAAACTTAAGAAGATAGAATTCCCTGAGCCAATTAATAACAATATCCAGCTCATGTTCAATATGGTGCAAGAGTCGTTGGACATCATGGTTACTGTGCTTACCCACGATGAGGAACTCCCCTTTAGCATGTCTCAAGAAACAGAAAAAGAAATCAATAACTTCAGGGATATTTTGAAAAATGAACACCTCGATAACCTCGAAAAAGGAATTTACAATTACGATGCTGGTATAATCTACAACGATATTATTTCGCAAAGTGAACGTATTGGAGACTTTGCCTTCAATGTAGTCGAGTCGTACAAAACCCTTTTCTGATTGATATTGTTATTTCTTATTGATTTGCGCCACTTCTTTGTAGCTCCAGTTCTTTTCTAACAATTGAATAGCTTTCAACACAGTGTTATCAATTTCAAATAGAATAGGATAATAGCCTTTATCTCCAATTATATTCCTTGCAATTAATGCATAAAGCTGTTTCTCAAGCAATTTTGATGATTCGTCGTATTCTTTGGCTGAATATTTGATTCCTGCTTTGCGAATATGCGATATAAATTGATTAAAAACTTTTTGTTCAATGAGATAGGATTCAATTTGTGTTGCTTCATCCATCTTGTTTAACGTTGAGCGTTGCTGATCGGCAAACTTGAACGCAAATGGATAGAGAAGGTTTTTGGCAATTATTTCAGAATAGAAGTTGTTGAATGCCAGAGTATCGGCCGGAACAAAAAAGTCGGGCATAATACCTCCGCCTCCAAATACCAAACGGCCTGCAGAGGTATAATACTTCAAACTGTCGGGCAAATGAATGCTGTCTTGGTTAACCATTTCTTCGTTTCTCATCCGGTTGAATAAATCCATTCTGTAAGCTTCGTTTCCTTCTTTATACGATTTCTGAATGCTTCGCCCGCTCGGAGTGTAAAACCTTGCTACGGTGAGTCTTAGTGCTGATCCGTCCATGAAAGGTATCTGTTCCTGAACCAGTCCTTTGCCAAATGAGCGACGGCCGATAATTAGTCCCCGGTCGTTGTCCTGGATGGCTCCTGCAAAGATTTCACTTGCTGAAGCTGAAAATTCATCGATAAGTACGGCAACATCGCCATCTTTCCAAATTCCTTTGTCGGTTGAACGATACTCATAGCGCGGCCTCGATTTACCTTCGGTATAAACGATCATCTTATTGGCAGGCAAAAACTCATCAACCATGTTGAAAACGGCTTGAAGATATCCACCCGAATTCCCTCTTAGGTCAACAATTAGCTTGGATATTCCTTTTGATGACAAATCTGAAATTGCGGCAACAAATTCTTTATGAGTGGTTTCTGCGAATCTGTTAACTTTAACTAATCCAATATTTTCCTTAACAACATACGATACATCGACACTGAAAAGAGGGATTTCTCCTCGTTCGATAGTGTAATCTATCAGTTTGTCAAACCCGTTCCGTTCAATACTTACATCGACAGTTGTTCCTTTTTTGCCCCTGAGGAGCGAAACAATGCTGTCGCTTTTCAGCCCAATTCCCGACACAGTAGATTTATTGACTTGAATGATGCGGTCTCCGGCAAGAATTCCCAGCTTGTTTGATGGTCCGCCTGAAATTACATCAACAACAACAACTGTATCGCTCTGCATTACAAACTGAACGCCTATTCCCGAAAAGTTTCCTCTCATCTCTTCGGTTACATCTTGCATTTCGCTCGCTGGTATATACGAAGAGTGAGGATCGAGTTCGTCGAGGATAACGGGGATAACATTTTCTATTAACTCGTTTTTATTAATTGTGTCGACGTAGTCCTTTTCGATTAAGCGTGTAATTATAGAAAGCTTATCTGGCTGGAAAAGACCGACAGATTCGATATTCGCACGGTTTATGTTTCCTTGTATCTTAGTGCCAATGAGTATTCCAATGGCAATAGCAGCACCCAGTAAAAGAGGAAGTATAATTTTAGTTGACTTATTCATAGCACATGTGAAAATGATGGATTTTTATCATTGGGGCAAATCTAAAAAAAAGTCCGGGACTAATACCCCCGGACTCTATAATTTGTAGATTATTCGATTATGCATTCAAATATTTATTAACGGTATCGAGCAAGTCCTTTGAACGGATTGGTTTTGCCAAATAATCGTCACAGCCAGCTTCGAGGGCTTTTTTGCGATCGTCAGACATGGCAAAGGCTGTTTGTGCAATAATGATGAGCGATGGATAAATCTTTTTGATTTCTCTCGTTGCATCATATCCATTCATTTCTGGCATTTGCAAGTCCATTAAAATAAGGCGTATATCTGAATTTTCTTTGGCAAAGTTTACTGCTTCAACTCCGTTTTTCACCCATTCAACATGCACATCTAATTTTGAAAGAACTGCATTTAAGTAAAGATAGTTTGACTCAACATCTTCAACGATTAAAATCAGTGGCTTGCTATTGTCTTTCATTTGATTAATATTTTGAAATATCCATAAAAGTAATCATTCATTTTCTTATTGTCAAGCATAAAATTTCTAAGATTTATTCATGCCGTTATTAAGTGGTAATTTTATGGTAAAAGTCGATCCCTTGCCCAGTTCCGACGACACCTCAATCGTTCCACCCATAAGGTGTACTAATCCTTTAGAAATGGTTAGCCCAATTCCTGTTCCTCCAAACAGCCTATTTTTATCGCTGTTAACTTTGGTAAAACGGTCGAATATTGTATTGTACTTATTTTTAGGAATACCGATTCCGGTATCACGGATAAATATTGCTAACTGGCTATCTAAAACGTTATATCCAATTTCAATTTCTCCATTGTCGGTGAATTTAACAGCATTGGAGATCAAATGGTTGAGTACTTGATTTAGTCTGTGTCGGTCTGAAATTATGCGAATGCCATTATCACTTCCTTTGGTGCGCAGTAATTTAATGTGCGACTTTTCGGCTGAGACAAGCATATTTTGGGTGTAATCACACGCAGAGTCGAAGAGTGTATCAAAATTGAATTCACCTAAGCTAACACTCATTTGCTCTGTTTCGAGTTTCGAAAAGTCAACTATTGAATCTATAAGAGAGGTAAGTGCATTGCCATTGCTTTGAATTACATCGATAAACATGTTTCTCTCTTCGGGCGTAATATCATCTTCGCGTAACATGTTGGTAAATCCGATGATGGCATTCATGGGCGTTCTGATTTCATGGCTCATATTGGCCAGGAACAATGATTTAAGCCGGTCTGCCTCAACGGCTTTATCTTTTGCTTTAATTATTTCGTCGCGAGCTTTGGCAACCTGGGTTATATCTTCTACAATGCCTTCTATTGTCATTTCTTTGAAACCTTCTTCCAAGAGGGCAAGGGTGAGGTTGGCAATAAATTCTTCGCCATTTTTCCTCTTCATCATTATTTCAGTATTTACCTCTTTGGTCTCTAGGATTGTATCGATGATGAGTTCTTCTAAGTCTGCATCGGCAAGCAAATCCGACTTTGTAATATTTGTTAGTTCTTCATCGGTATATCCAAACATTTTTTGAAACCGGTGGTTGTATTCCACTACTTTCATATTCTTATCGAGCCTGAAAATAGACAAAGGTGCATTTTCAAATAGAGCTTTAAATTTTGCCTGACTTTCGAGCATTACTTCTTCTGCAACCTTAACATCGGTAATGTCGCGGGTTATTCCTACTGTACCAACACACTTCTTATCCGAATCATACAATGGGATTTTAGTGTCGGACAGGTATCTGAATTCTCCGTTTCTCTCAACTTTATGAACTTTATTTATAACAGGTTTTCCCGTTTTAATTATTTCTTGTTCCTCATCAAACGCTTCTTGTGCGTGTTCAAAAAAATCAAAGTCTGATTTTCCAACAGCCTCATCCGGGTTTTTGAATCCTAAGAGTTTTGCCTGTGCTTTGTTGATTTGGGTAAATTTACTGTCGAGGTCTTTAAAATAAATAGTATCAGGTATATTATCGATTAGTGATTTTAATAAATTCTGTTGGTATTCAATGTGTTTTTGCCTTTTGCTTTTCAAGAAGAAGGTTGCTGCTACAAAAAATCCCAGAATGATAAACCCGATCCAAAAAATCCAAGCTCTTTTTAGGCTAATTTGGTCACTTTCCTTGTTATACGAAACAGAACCGAAAATAACCTCTTCCCCTTCTTCATCATTCTCAGTCTGAAGATTGAATAGATTATTTTTGCCCACCGGTATTATGTTGACAACATTCCTAATCAGATTGGTAGCGTTACCAATTTGATCTATTTTGTTTTTATGGTTGAACTGAGTGGCTGCTGTGCTGTCTATCGTAAACACTGCGAGCAAAGCAAAAATAAGCAATGATAAATATAACCCCTTACGCATATCCCCAACTATTAATCATGGGTTGAAAATAATTATTTTATTTAAAATTGGCTATGATTATTCATTTAATTTTACTTTGTCCTCCCTGGATAAACTTTTAAGGCTTCTTCAAGGATTTTCAACGAGATAGCCAAGTCTTCTTTTTTTAGCACATAGGCAATTCTGACCTCATTTTTACCAAGTCCGGGAGTGGTGTAAAAACCCGATGCCGGAGCCATGAAAATGGTTTGGTTTTCGTATGAGAAATCACTGAGGAGCCATTCGCAGAACTTATCTGAATCATCAACAGGAAGTTTGGCTACTGTGTAAAAAGCTCCCATTGGAATAGGCGAATATACCCCATCGATTCGATTAAGACCATCGATCAGGAATTTTCTTCTTTCTACATATTCGTTGTAAACTTCAAGCATATATTCCTCAGGCGTATCGAGTGAGGCTTCGGCGATAAGCTGCCCAATAAGGGGGGGGCTTAACCTTGCCTGACAAAATTTTATTACATTATGCCTCAGTGCTTTATTTTTTGTAATGAGTGCTCCAATTCTGATTCCACATTCACTGTAACGCTTCGAAACAGAGTCGATAAGGACAACGTTGTTCTCAATTCCTTCAAGGTGGAATGCTGAGATATAAGGAGCTCCAGTGTAGCAGAATTCACGGTAAACTTCGTCGGAGAAAAGGTATAAATCATATTTCTTAACCAAATCTCTGATCTTGTACATTTCGGTTTGTGTGTACAAATACCCAGTTGGATTATTCGGATTACATATTAAAATTCCTTTAGTGCGGGGCGTAATGAGTTTTTCAAATTCCTCAACTGGTGGAAGTGAAAAGCCATCTTCAATCTTCGAAGGAATGGTTTTAACAATTGCTCCTGCAACTATTGCAAAGGCTGTATAATTGGCATAAGAAGGTTCGGGAACAATAATTTCGTCTCCAGGATCGAGACAAGCCAGAAATGCATAGGTAACCGCTTCAGAACCACCAGCAGTTATTATTATATCGTTGGCATCGATATCAATCTTGAATTTTTTGTAATAACCGACTAATTTCTCGCGATACGATCTAATTCCTTCACTTGGACTATATTCAAGTATTTCCCGCTTAATGTTTTGGATGGCCTCCATGGCAATTTTCGGCGTAGGCAAATCAGGTTGTCCTATGTTTAGGTGGTATACTTTTTTTCCTGCAGCTTTTGCTTTATCTGCGAAAGGAACCAATTTACGAATTGGAGATTCGGGCATTCGGACGCCCCTTTTTGATACTTCAGGCATATAAAAACTTGTATTTTAACAAATCGCCCAAAGATATAACTAACAATTTGAAATAAAAAATAAGCTTAGACTTTAGTTTCGTTGTCGAGAATGAATTAATTCTTTGTAATTTGTAACGCATCAAAAGGATGCTGGAACAATTGTTCAAAAAGTTCGTATATTAATGAATATCCTCTAATATTTATGGTTTTTATCATGTTTTCCATTTGTATGTACTCTTATTTTTGAAATATAATATTTAAACGTGAAGCTATGATTATAGGGATTCCTAAAGAAATAAAAAATAACGAAAACAGGGTGGCTTTAACCCCTGCAGGTGCTGGTGAACTTGTAAGACATAAACATAAGGTACTAATACAGCATTTCGCTGGCGTTGGAAGTGGATTTACAGATGCCGATTATGAGTCTGTAGGAGCTGTTATATTGCCAAGTATTGAAGATGTATACCAAAAAGCTGAAATGATTCTGAAAGTAAAGGAACCTATTGCTGAGGAATACAATTTAACAAGAGATGGACAAATTGTATTTACTTACTTTCATTTTGCATCATCAGAAAGACTAACCCTTGAGATGATACGTTCCAACGCAGTTTGCATTGCCTACGAAACTGTTGAAAATAGCGACCGGTCTTTGCCTTTGTTGATGCCAATGTCGGAAGTAGCTGGAAGAATGTCGGTGCAGGAAGGTGCCAAATACCTTGAAAAGACTTTTGGCGGGCGAGGGGTGCTTCTTGGTGGTGTTGCCGGGGTTCCGCCAGCAAAGGTTCTTATTCTTGGTGGCGGTATTGTAGGCACCGAAGCAGCAAAAATGGCAGCAGGCCTTGGTGCTGATGTTACTGTAATGGATGTTAGCTTGAAACGGCTCCGGTATCTCGATGATATTATGCCTGCGAATGTGAAAACCATGATGAGCAATGAATACAATATCCGGGAGTTGGTCCCGTCGCACGATCTTATCATTGGTGCAGTGCTTATTCCTGGGGCGAAAGCTCCTTCGTTGATAAAACGTGAGATGCTGGTAACAATGAAACCGGGAACGGTGCTTGTTGATGTTGCTGTTGACCAAGGAGGATGTATTGAGACAACACGAGCAACAACTCACGATAATCCAACATTTACAGTTGACAATATTATTCACTATTGTGTCGCCAATATGCCCGGGGCTGTTCCCCGAACATCAACCATTGCCCTTACAAATGCAACCCTTCCTTTTGCACTCGATATTGCCAATAATGGCTGGAAGAATGCCTGCAAAAGATCAGAGCCGTTGAAAAAAGGCATAAATATTGCTTTGGGGAAAGTAGTTTATCCTGGAGTTGCAGAAGCTTTTGGACATACACTTTGCCCTGTTGATGATATTTTGTAACACATAAGCAATCAAAATGACAAAGTCAATAGGAAGGGGATAATAATTTGCTCTTTGTAAATTATTGAAAATTAAATCAGTTTGAAAAACATTAAAAAAAACTACAAAAAACATCAAAAAAAATGATGCAAATATTTGGAGGATAAATCTAGAGGCTGTATATTTGTATCAGAAATCAATTACAAACATGATTGATTTCAGTCAGATCAAGTCTTTTTCATGTTTGGCGTTTTAGTTTGGGGGATAGTTTTTTGGGAGACATCAGACGATGTCTCCTTTTTTTTGTGCCTATTTCTGAATATTCTCTCACATCCAATCTCAATTTTTTTATTTTTGTACCGATTTTTTAAAAACCATTGATCTTAAATTTTGTCTGATGGAAATTCCCAGTAAATATGATTCTACAGCAGTAGAAAACAAATGGTACCAATATTGGTTGAGCAACAAATTTTTCCACTCTGAACCCGATAGTAGAGAACCCTATACCGTTGTAATTCCTCCTCCAAATGTTACAGGTGTTTTACACATGGGGCATATGCTCAACAATACAATTCAGGATATTTTGGTTAGAAGGGCTCGCATGTTGGGCAAAAATGCATGCTGGGTACCTGGTACCGACCATGCCTCAATTGCTACCGAAGCTAAAGTTGTTTCCAAACTTAAGGCAGAAGGTATTGAGAAGGCGAATCTATCACGTGAAGAATTCTTGAACCACGCCTGGGATTGGACGAATAAACATGGTGGCATTATTTTAGAGCAGTTGAAAAAACTTGGTGCTTCGTGCGACTGGGATCGTACAGCCTTTACAATGGACGATGAACGTTCGTATTCAGTGTTAAAAGTTTTTGTCGATCTTTACAATAAGGGATACATTTATAGGGGAGTACGAATGGTAAATTGGGATCCGCAAGCAAAAACTGCCGTTTCCGATGAAGAAGTAAACTATAAAGAAGAAAAATCGAAACTTTACTATGTTAGGTATAAAATAGAAGGAACCGATGACGAGTGGGTAACTGTTGCAACAACACGCCCCGAAACCATTCTCGGTGACACAGCGGTGTGTGTAAACCCCAATGATTCACGTTTTCTCCATTTGAAAGGAAAACGGGTGTTAGTTCCGCTTATCCTTCGGAGTATTCCAATTATTCAAGATGAATATGTCGACATGGAATTCGGTACAGGGTGTCTTAAGATTACACCAGCTCACGATATCAACGACTACGAGATTGGTATGCGCCACAATCTGGAAACTATTGATACATTCAACGATGATGGAACATTAAGTGAAAAAGCTCAGTTGCTGGTTGGAGTTGATCGTTTTGAAGCCAGAAAGCAAATAGTGCCAATGCTCGAAGTTGCCGGAAATCTTGTTAAAGTTGAAGATTATACTAATAAAATCGGCTATTCAGAGCGGACTGATGTGGTTATTGAACCCCGGTTATCCGCGCAATGGTTTATTGCCATGCAAAAATTGGCTAAACCGGCACTCGATGCTGTTGAAAATGATGAGATTGTTTTTCATCCATCGAAATTCAAAAATCTTTACCGCCATTGGATGAGTAATGTAAAAGACTGGTGTATAAGTCGTCAGCTATGGTGGGGGCATCAAATTCCAGTCTATTATTTAGCCGATGGCAGCTATGTGGTGGCTGTAACGGCCGACGAAGCTTTAGAATTAGCAAAGCAAAAAACAGGAAACAACAATCTTACAATTAGTGATTTACGCCAGGATGAGGATGTCCTCGATACTTGGGCTTCGTCGTGGTTGTGGCCAATTTCTGTTTTTAATGGAATTTCGGATCCGGAAAATAACGATATAAAATATTATTATCCGACCAATGACTTGGTAACTGCACCTGAGATTATTTTCTTTTGGGTTGCCCGTATGATTATTGCCGGATATGAGTTCAGAGGCAAAATGCCTTTTAAAAATGTATATTTTACCGGAATTGTTCGCGATAAACTTCGTCGGAAGATGTCGAAATCGCTTGGAAATTCACCAGATCCGCTCGACCTGATAGAGCAATATGGCGCAGATGGCGTTAGGGTAGGCATGCTGCTAAGTTCACCTGCGGGCAACGATTTGCTTTTTGATGAGGCACTTACCGAGCAGGGACGTAATTTTTCAGCTAAAATTTGGAATGCTTTCCGTTTGGTAAAGAATTGGGATGTTGATGCTTCGTTGCCTCAACCAGAGCATTCAAAACTTGCTGTTGAGTGGTTTTCTAACAAACTGAGCAATGTGATTTGTGAAATGGACGAGCACTTTGCCCGCTTTCGTATTTCAGATGCATTAATGCTTATATATACCACGGTTCGTGATGAATTTTCATCGTGGTTGCTCGAAATTGTTAAACCCGCATACCAGCAACCCATTGACCAGAAAACGTACGATGAAGTAATCGAGCTTTTCGATAAGTTGATGCGGTTATTACATCCTTTCATGCCATTTATTACTGAGGAAATTTGGCAGTTGTTGTTGCAACGTGCTGACAGGGAGAGTATCATGGTTTCGTTGCAGCCCAAAGCTTCACAGGTAAATCCGGAAATGCTCGAAAATTTTGAAGACGTGAAGGAAGCTGTAACCGGAATACGGAATATTAGGAAAAATAACAATATAGCGTTTAAAGATACGATTAAGTTGTTTGTAAACGAAGGCAGTAAAGGATTTGTTGGCTATTATAATCCTATTTTGGTTAAGCTTGGAAACCTCTCTGAAATAGAAATGACCAGCGAAGACAAAAAAGGCGCTGTTTCATTCCTTGTTAAAACCTCAGGATTCTTTGTTGATTTGGGTGAAAAAGTTGATGTTGAAGCAGAACTGAAAAAGCTAGGAGAGGAATTGGCATATACTCAAGGGTTTTTAAGATCGGTTATGGCAAAACTTGGGAACGAGAAATTTGTTAGCGGTGCGCCAGCTCAAGTTGTTGAAAACGAAAGGAAAAAACAGGCTGATGCTGAAGATAAAATCCGTTCTATTGAAGAGCGTATAGCTTCATTGAAGTAACAGTTACAAGCAATAATCTAAAACTCCTTCGGTGTTACTTATTAAGTGAATGCCGGAGGAGTTTTCATTTTTCCTGTTGTAAAACATTTTTCTGCAAACGTTTGCGATTTCGTTTTCGGTGTTTTTTTGCTCTCGGGCATTGCTTTGCCACCGCAAGCAATTATAAAATGGCTTAATTTTACAGGGCTAGTACAGGATTTTGTTTAGCAGATAATAAATTAAGCTATGAAAAGACACCTTATTTTTCTAATAATACTTTGCTTTACCTTGAGTGTTGCCGGGCAAATAACTACCGAGCCTGCCTTTCCTGTTGCCGGTCAGTCGGTAAAGATCATCTTCGATTCGAAAAAGGAACCTCGCTTGGGAGCTTTTTCTGAAGATTTGTATGCACATACGGGTGTTGGCGTTGAAGGAGATGGGAATTGGCAGTATGTTATAGGACAGTGGGGACAAAATGCTACCCAACCAAAATTAACATTTAAAGGCGATGGGATTTATGAGTTGGTCATTACGCCTAGCATACTCGATTTCTACAATGTTCCGGAAGGAAAGCAAGTAGTGAATCTTTCGTTTGTTTTTCGTAATTCGGCTGGTAACAAGCAGACTAATGACTTATTTGTTGTGGTTTATCAGAATGGATTGAACGTTGATTTGCTATTTCCTTCAAATAACTTCATCCTTCAGATTGATAAGCAATACACTTTTTCAGCTATTGCAGGTTCGTTAGCCAATTTAAAGCTATATGTTGATCATGAGCTCGTCGGACAGAATACTGGTACGGAAATTCACCACGATTTCTCGTTCAATTCTGCAGGAGAACATATGGTTCTCGTTGTTGCTGAAAGCCAAGATGGGCAACTCGTTTCTGATTCTGCATTTATTTGTGTTTCAACTGGAACACCTGAGAGTCCGCGACCAGCGGGGGCACAAAAGGGGATAACTTACTTGAGTGATCAGTCGTTAAGGCTTGTGCTTTTTGCACCGAATAAAGAAAATGTGTTTGTTTTGGGAGATTTCAATGGTTGGCGGCCAAAGAATTCTTTTCAAATGAACCGTGATGGCGACTATTTTTGGATAGATATTGATGGATTAATTGCTGGGAAAGAGTATGCTTTTCAGTATCTTATCGATGGGGAGTTACTTATTGCCGATCCATATTCAGAGAAGATTTTGGATCCATGGAATGATAAATACATTAGTAACACAACTTATCCCGGGTTGCTGCAACACTCTGAGGGGAAGATTGAACAAATAGCCACGGTGGTAAAAGCCGGTCAACAGCCTTACCAATGGGAAGTGAACGAATTCACTATTCCTGCAAATAATCAGTTGATTATTTACGAATTGCTTATTCGCGATTTTACTGACGAACATTCATTTCAGGCGGTGATCGATAAACTCGATTATCTGGAAGACTTGCAGATTAACGTTCTTGAACTTATGCCGGTCAATGAGTTCGAAGGGAATAGTAGTTGGGGCTACAATCCTTCGTTTTATTTTGCCCCTGATAAATATTACGGGCCTAAAGACGATCTGAAACGACTTGTAGACGAGTGTCATAAAAGAGGCATAGCCATAGTGATCGATATGGTGTTGAACCATAGTTTTGGGCAGAGCCCGCTGGTTCAAATGTATTGGGATTCTGCGAATAAACGGCCGAGCGCTGATAATCCATGGTATAACGTTGTTTCGAATTTTCAGAATCCTGATGCGCAGTGGGGGTACGATTTCAATCATGAAAGTACTTATACCCGTGAGCTTGTAGATAGTATTAACAGTTTTTGGATGAATGAATACCGCATTGATGGTTTTCGGTTCGACTTTACAAAAGGTTTCTCGAATACTCCATACCCTGCAAATAGCTGGGGAAGTGATTATGATTCTAGCAGGATTGCCAATCTAAAACGTATGGCCGATGAAATATGGAAACGAAAGCCAGGAGCTTTGGTTATTTGCGAGCATTTGGCCGATAACAGCGAAGAGAAAGAATTAGCCGGGCACGGTTTGCTGTTTTGGGGCAATATGAATTATAATTACGGAGAATCGGCTATGGGGTATCTCGAAAACAACAAGTCAAATTTGGCTGGAGCTATTTATTCATACAGAGGGTGGAGCGAACCAAACCTTATTGCGTATCAGGAAAGTCATGATGAAGAACGGCTTACCTATAAGTGCCTGACATGGGGCAATGCAGTGGGCAATTATGATATAAAACAGTTTAATACAGCTATCGACAGAATGAAACTTAATGCAACGTTTCATCTTTTATTGCCTGGTCCCAAAATGATTTGGCAGTTTGGTGAGTTGGGGTATGATTATTCTATAAATACTTGCGATGATGCTGTGACAGTAAGTGATGGCTGCCGGCTTGCGACCAAACCCGTACGTTGGGATTATACTCTCGATCAGGATCGGGTTAAGCTGTATAGAGTGTATGCCGATTTAAATTATTTGAAAAGAAATTATGAAGAATTCTCCTCTGAAGAATTTACGTATTCTCTTTCCGAAGCGCTAAAAAAGATTGTGTATATATCTGACAATAATTATGTTGTAATTTTGGGTAACTTTTCTCTCGATGAAGAAGTGGTAGCACTTACCCTTCCAGTAGGTGGACGATGGTTCGATTATTATAATAAAGAATCATTTACAGTGAGTAATGCTTCGCTTGATTTGAGTTTGGCTCCGGGAGAGTTTAAAATTTTCTCAACGCGAGAGTTTCAACATGCCAATATTTCGGCGGTTGAGAATCGCTCTATTCTTAAGCCTACCATTTGTGCCTTTCCCAACCCTGCAAACACCCAGCTTTTCATAAAAGGAGAGCAACTGGTAATACAAGGGGTTTATTCGGTATTGGGAGAAAAGGCCAATGTGCTTGTTAATTGGCAAACAGACGGAGTCAATTTGGATATTTCTGCACTTCGGAAAGGAATATACATAGTGAGGTGCATTGATAGGGATGGGCAATATTTTGCTTCGAAGTTTATAAAAGAATAAGAAATATCGGCAGAAGTTTTCCCATTCTTTTGGATTTTCTATGGATTACATAGTAGTGTCGCTACTGGTTATTACGATATTATTATTTTTAATTTCTTGTAATATAGGAATTTCGGACTTTCGTTGAAAGCTTGATGGTAGTGGCATCGTATAAATTAGATTTTGCAAATGTTTTCCTAACGAACGGGGCGTGGAGAACTGGCTTTGCTCTTCAACTGAAATGATGTTTCCAATGCCAAGTCGGGTTCTTTTCCCTTTTTTGTTGAACAATTCGCGAGGCATCTGAATTAAGCGAATGCGCCAGTCGATTAGTTCGAGGAAATAGAAAAGTGGTGAATTTTTATCGAAAAAGCGGATAGGCACAATAGGTACTTTTGCTGAATGAATCAGTTTTAAGATACTTTCCTGCCATTCGCGATCGCGTACCTGCATGTGTTTGAACTTGAACATCGAAACAGCCCCTGCGGGAAAAAAGCCGATAGGGTGGCCATTCCGCAAGTGGGTAATGGTTTCTCTGATTCCGTTTATATTTACTGTTGGTTTTAAAGATTGGTTCCCAACTTTGGGTTTTACCGAGATGAAATTTTCTTCCATCGACTTTACCAGCGAAAGAATCTGATTGGCCATCAACTTGTAATCGGGTCTTATTTCGGCCATTAAGTCAACTAGCATAATGCCGTCAATTCCTCCGTAGGGGTGATTAGATACGGTGATAAATGGGCCGTCTTTCAATGCGTCGAGACGGTCTGCATTGCCAACGACATAATTAACACCAAGGTCTTTGAGAATTGAACCGGCAAAATCTGCCCCTAAATGTTGGCACGACCTACCGTATAAGGCGTTAACCTGATCGATGGCGAATACTTTCATAAATAGCTGGGCAAATCGTCGCCCTCTTTCACCCCTGAAAATTGGAGACATCTGTTCCAAATCTTCAAGTTCTATGACGCTCTTTTTCACTCAATTAAATTATTTAAATAACAAAAATATGGCAGAAACCGTTTTGTCGGGAACGCTAAAGATAATTAATGTTCGGTAATTTGCCAAAGTTGTGTCACTGGGCATTCAACTCGCGACACATCTTTTCATGGTTAAAAATGGCGATTGAAAGCAACACATTAAAAATGACAATTTCGACTAAGAAATAGAGCCATTCCAAGTTGGTTACTAATGTTATAAGTATAAGAATGCTACGCGAGTTAAACGTGAAAAAATCGAGCAAAGGCATTAGCCTCAGGCTTCGTGAACGGAATGCTGATATTTCTTCTTCAGGAAAACCGTTCGGGTACGTTGTGTGCATTTTCTTTAGATAGCGGGTCAGATTTGGGGTTTTAAATTCTTGGTTGAGGGTGTAAAGATAATATAGTCGAAAGAAAATTTTGGCTACAGGTTTCTTCCAAGTCAGCGATTTCTGATGTTTTTTAATGGATTCTGATGTTTCGAATTCGCTGTTTTGTCCTCCTTTGAGAAAGTGTAAGTGAAGGGTTTTGTAGTAGTCGATCATTCCTGCTTGTGTGAGGTGCGATATTCCCGAAACTAGTGCAATGCCAATGGTAAAAAGTCCCCATCCTTCGTAATTTATTAGGCGGAGGGTCATTACGGTATAGAACGTGAGGAACCACAAGTCGCCGGCAAACCCGTCAAGGATGCGGCCAATTTCCGATTTGATACCCGTAATGCGAGCCAGTTGCCCGTCTACGCAGTCGAGAATATTTGCGCAAATCAATAATGTGAGTCCAACGAGATTAATTGCCAAGTTGTTGGGGTAGAACAACAGACATCCTCCGATCCCGAAAAATATAGAAATAATAGTTATGGCATTGGGGGTTATACCTGTTGATTTTAAAGACATTGCAATTTTGAAGCCCACAGGTCGATAAAAAATCCTGTCTATAAAATTTTCTGTATCCCACGATTTAAGGGAATCTTTGAATGAAATGCTATTTTTATTATCCATATTGGTACTATTTGAAGCTATAACCGCCGTCGCAAACTACGATTTCGCCGTTCATGTAGCTGTTATTGATTAAGAGCATGAAAACATCGGTGAGTTCTTCTGGGGAACAAAAGCGGCCAAGAGCAATTTTGCGGGTGATGTTGTCGCGAATTTCCTGTGGTTTGTTTTTCTGCCATTCAGTATCGACAAACCCAGGGGCAACACCATTGACTCGGATGCCTTTTTCGGCATAAAATTTAACTAAATTTTTCACTAATGCTAGAACCGAAGCCTTTGTGACCCCGTATGAAAGCGATACTGAGTGGGGTAAAATACCCATGAGAGAACCAGTAAAGGTTATGCTTGCGTATGAATTTATTAAGGGATTGATTTTCTGAAGCAAAAACACAGGATAGTGGACATTCACGGTGAATACTTTTTCCCAGTTTTCGGGAGTGATTGAACCAAATTCAGCACGGTCGGTTATGCCGGCATTTAGGATCACTGCATCGAGTTTCAAGTTGTTGTCGATGAGTAAATTGTTTATGCTTTCAATGCTTTTTAAGTCGGAAGCATCGGCTTCGATCATAAAAAAGCGATTTGGGGCTACTTGAGAAAACTGCCTTTGCGAATCGTCCGATTTTGGGTCATAGGCATAAGTAATCACTACAGTCCAACCTTCGTGTAAAAGGCGCATGGCAATTGCTTTTCCAATGCCTTGAGTAGCACCGGTAACAAGAGCTGTTTTATTCACTTTTTTTAATTTTTTCTGGTTTTGTCTTTTGCACAGCGTTTAAGACTTGGTCATAGGTGTCGTGAATTGTTTTTTTCAGAGACGATGACGAAATTCCATTTCCGTAAGGGAAATAGAAAACCTTAACGCCCAACTCTTCGAGGTAGTCGTATTTGCCGACCCAATCGTCGCCAACCACAAAAGCATCGATGTGGAGTTTTTTAACAATCTCGGTATGGTCGAGGGTGTGTTGGGGAATTGCAATGTCAACAATTCTTAATGCCTCGATAATTTGCAAACGGTCGTTGAAGGGAATAATTGGGGCCGCTTTATATGAACTGACAAGCTCATCGGTACTCACCCCAACGATTAGCAAATCGCCCAGACCGCGTGCATAATTTATCATCTTTAGGTGGTTGGTATGGAACATGTCAAAAGTCCCTGAGGTGTATACTACGGTTTTGTTGTTAAACATGTCGAGTCCTTTTTTATATTGATAATGAGCAAAAAAAAGGGCTCCCGAAAAAATCGAAAGCAGTTTTTTTACACTATGTAAAAATACCTATTTTTTGAATAACTTGTAATTATTTAAATTCAATTGCCATTTTATTAATTTAATGTAATAGTGTATTGGCAGGAAAACTCAACATGCCAAGCAACCAAATTGTTAGTTTTTTGTTCTTTACCTATGGTTTTCGGATATCTGGGTGAGGTTTTATGATATAGTAGTATTTTTGCAACAAGAGAAGAAATTATGTATCAAACAAAAAAGACATATATTAAGTCAGAGATGAAGGTAGCTCCGCTTATTTTCGAGAATCCTTCGTTATTGATGCTGCTTGAGCATTTCAGGTTTGATTTGGTGGTACACGATCATACAGTCGAGCAATTGTGCCTCAACCACAAGGTAAACCCTGCATTATTTGTTACGTTGTGTAACCTATATAACAGTTTTCCTTCTTCGGGTATTGTTGGGCTAGTTAAAGACGATATTCCAACTATTATTTTCATGTTGCGAAATACCCACAATTATTATACTCAGGTAAAATACCCTGAAATAAAGCAACTTATCGATGAGGTTAATGCAAAAAACAATGCTGCAGAGGTGAAACTTGTAGAGCTCTTTTTTAATAATTACTTCGATGAAGTTATTGAGCATCTCGACTATGAAGAGAAGGTGGTTTTCCCGGCTATAAGTGCGAAATTTGGATTTCCAAATCCCACCTGCTTCTCAAGCAATGAAAAATATTCAATGTCGGTATATCGTGACCATCATACTGATATAGAATCGAAATTGTCGGAATTGAAAAACCTGTTGTTGAAATATATTCCGTTGGCCGATGATAGGGTAGAACGTCGGAATTTGTTACTGGCACTCTTCGATCTTGAATTCGACCTTACCATGCATTCCCTTATCGAAGAGACCATTTTAATCCCTCTTGTTAAGAAATACGAAGCCGAGAAAAACCTTGAAAGCTAAGAATATAAATATTGCCATTATTGAACCTTCGCCAATTGTGTACGAAGGTTTATCTACGTTACTGCTTAAAGCGGGTCAGCATTATCAGGTTTTCAAAGTTGATGATTTTGAAGAAATTCCACAAGCTTTTTCTGATTATGGTATCGATATAGTGTTGATTAATCCTTCTCAGGTGCAAAATAGAGCACGAAGTTTCAAAAATGTACGGAAGTTTGTGCCGGTTCATTATATTGCGTTGGTTTATAGCTTTTTCAGTTCAGAATTGCTTGCTTTTTTCGATGCTTCAATCTCTATAACCGATAAAGCAGAAGAATTTGTTCAGACGATAAACCGGCTGGCAGGAGCTTCGCCTGAAGAAGATATTCTTCAACAAGAGCCTTTATCGGAACGGGAAACCGAAGTTTTGGTGCAGTTGGTTAATGGATTGTCGAATAAGGAAATAGCAGATAAATTGAATATTAGCATCCATACGGTGATTAGCCACCGAAAAAATATTACACAAAAAACAGGCATTAAGAGCCAACCCGGACTTACTATCTATGCACTTTCTAATAAAATAATTTCCATTGATAATCTTTCGGTATAAGTAACTTCTCAATTTTTAACACCATCTTACCAGTAGTGTATCAAGTTAAAAAGAATCATGGCTCAATATTCCTGTATTTGCTCTATTTTTGATCTGAAAAACTAACCGGTAATTCTTGAAAAGATGAAAAATGTAATAATGTGTTTATTCCTTTTGGCTACACTTTTTGCGTATGGCCAAGCTTCCTTTTATACATCTAATTTACCTATTGTGGTCATTAACACTAACGGGGCAAATATTCCCAACGAGCCTAAGATATTGGCGCAAATGAAGATAATTTTCAATGGACAGGGGAAAAGAAATAATTTGAGCGATACAATATATAATTATAATGGTACTGTTGGAATTGAGCTGAGGGGCAATAGTTCGCTAAGTTTCAATCAGAAACAATACACCTTTGAAACTCGCGACAATAAAGGAGAAAACCTTAATGTTTCGCTCCTTGGCCTGCCTGCCGAGAACGATTGGGTTCTTAATGCCCCCTATAATGACGTGTCGATGATACGAAATGTGCTGGCATATAGCCTTTGGAATACTATGGGGTATTGGGCTCCCCGAACCCGAATGGTCGAAGTTGTACTTAATGATGACTATCAAGGGGTTTATGTACTGTTAGAAACCATTAAGAAAGACAATAAACGTGTTGATATTGCTGAGCTTACCCCCAGAGATACCACAGGGTTCGAAATTACCGGCGGGTATATTATGCGAATCGATGCTGCCGGCAACGACGATCTTACCTTTACCTCGAAGGTGGATGGGATAGGCACAACAATGAATAAAAAAGTAATATGGATGTATGATTATCCTTATCCTGATCAGATTCATCCTAAACAACAGGAATATATCCGCAGTTATATCGATACCGTTGAATTGGTAATTCAATCTGATGGTTTTGCTGACCCACTTAACGGGTATGCAAAGTATATCGATGTGGAATCGTTTATCGATTATTTTATTCACTCAGAAGTGAGCCTGAATTCTGACGGGTACAAGCGCAGTGCCTATTTCTATAAAGAAAAACTAAAACAAGATGGAACTGGCGGGAAATTGGTTGCGGGTCCGGTTTGGGATTATAATCTGGCCTTTGGAAATTGCAATTTTTGCAATGGCAACAAGGTTACTGCTTGGTGTTACGAAGGTTGTGAAACAAATCCTACGCCTGCCATGTGGAAACGCTTAACACAAGATCCAAATTTTATGAATGCGGTAAAATGCCGTTATCTTGAGTTGCGCGAGAGATATCTTAGTGAAACATTTTTATATCAATTAATTGATGATTATGCCGAGTTGTTGGATGAAGCGCAAAGCCGGCATTTTGAGCAATGGCCCGAGCTTTTTGAAAACAATTCTCCATGGGGCGGTGGCTTTGGTGGTTTTACTGGGTTGTGGTTTAGTGCCTACACCGTATCGAGTTATTCCGAAGAAATTGACACCTTGAAAGGGTGGTTGGCTGCAAGGCTCAGGTTTCTCGACCAAAACCTGGGCGGAACTTGTAACCCGGTGTCGGCAAATAATTATGCAGAGCGGGGATTCTCGGTTTTTCCAAATCCTGCGGCATCTCATCTAACTGTTGAGTCGTTTGTGCCGGTAACCCGTTGCTCACTTTTCGATTTGGAAGGGAAAATGCGCTGGAACAAAGACTTGCCATTGTTGTCGAATTTTACAATTGATCAGCTGGATGGGCTTTCGAATGGTTTGTATGTTTTGTTGTTAGAATGTTCTGATGGCTCGGTGCGACGAACGAAATTGATGAAAACCGGGTGGTAATTAGTGCTGTTGATACCTTCGTTCATTACAAATCGGGACAAAGCAAAAACAAAATCACTATTTTATGTGATTGTAGTTTTCGGTTCAGGCTGGTTATTTTGTAGCATAATTTTATATGTGACGAAATGATCAGGAGAATATCTTTTATACCCTTAATTCTTGGGTTTACCCTTTCTACAATAGCGAGTAATTCAGTAACTTCTACATCTGTTGAGATTGAAGGCCCGCTTGAACTGGAAGCTACATATATTGGCGATATTTATAACAACTTTTCGGGCGGATTAAAAACCGGGGGCGGATTTCTTGGAATGGCCAACCTCAAAATTGGCTTCGACACCGAAAAAGCCAACTGGTGGAAAGGTGGAAGATTCTTTGTCAATGGCGCATCAACCCATGGAAAATCACCAACAGAAAACTATACAGGCGACTTTCAGGTGGTTTCAAATATCGATGCAGGAAATCTGATTTACCTTCACGAACTATGGTTCAAACAGTCAATTAATCGTTTAGAATTTACCGTTGGATTACAAGATATGAATGCCACATTTGTAGCCTCGGATAACGGAAGCTATTACCTGAACAGCTCTTTTGGTGTTCCCCCTGTTATTTCTGGTAATATTCCTGTTCCAATTTTTCCGCTTACCGGTTTGGGTCTTTCAGCCATTTGGAATATAAATGATAATGTTAGTTGGTTAGCAGCCATGTTCGACGGCTCGCCAACCGATTTTGAAAACAATCCTTACAATTTGTATTGGGATTGGGATGAAGACGATGGGTTATTTATTATTTCAGAATTCGACTACACCAGAACAATAAATGAATTCTCAGGAACTTATAAAGGAGGTTTCTATTATCATACTGGTGGATTCGAAGATGATGAATTGGGTCTGAAATCGCAAACAATTGATCGCAACTTTGGTTTTTACTTCATCGGAGACCAAACTATCTGGAGATTGAACGAAAACAAAAAGATTGATCTGTTTACTCAGTTAGCCTGGAGTCCCGGCAGCATTAATTCTCATAATTTTTATGCCGGTGGAGGGTTCAACTTTCATGGTTTGCTTGAAGGGGATCATGAAAATACACTCGGAGTAGCCGTTGCTCATGCAGGATTTCACAGAAGCTTTCAGAAACACGAAACGGTTATTGAAACTTTTTTTAAATACCAATTGAATAATTACATTTCTTTGCAACCTGATTTTCAGCTCATCATAAACCCGGCAAGTGCCGAGGAAAAGTTAAACAATGCATTGATCGGATTTATTAGGGTAGGCATTCAGTTTTAGGCGATGACAATGGAAGAGAAAAAAATATCAAAACGATTTTTGTCGGAACTAAAAGAGGGTGAAACAGCTGTTATTACCCGTGTTAAAGGCTATGGAGCATTCCGTAAACGCATTGGCGAGATGGGTTTTGTTTTTGGCACTACGGTTAAAGTGATAAAGAAAGCCCCTCTGCTCGACCCTGTTGAGTACGAACTGATGAATTACCGTGTTTCGCTGCGGAAATCGGAAGCCGATTTAATTGAAGTATTGTCGGAGCAAGAAGCTGCCAGTCTTGAAATGAAAGATTTTGAAGGAACAATTTCTTCGCAATCGACACGAAAAACCCTTCACGGCAAAAGAAAATCGATTAACGTGGCACTGGTTGGAAACCCTAACTGCGGAAAGACAACACTCTTCAACCTTGCTACCGGCAGGCACGAAAAAGTTGGCAACTACAGTGGTGTAACTGTCGATATTAAAACCGCCCGATTAACCCGAAAAGGGTACGAAATAAACCTAACCGACCTGCCCGGCACCTATTCTATTTCGGAGTACAGCCCCGAGGAACTTTTCGTTCGCAAGCACATTACCAACGACCTGCCCGATGTTGTAGTGAATGTGATCGATGCCTCTAACCTTGAGCGGAATCTTTTCCTCACCACCCAGCTCATCGACATGAACATTAAAGTGGTAATTGTGCTGAACATGTTCGACGAGCTGGAGAAATCGGGGGCAAAATTCAACCACCGTGCCTTGGCCGAGATGATTGGTATTCCCATCATCCCAACCATCGCATCGAAAGGGATTGGGCTCGAAGAACTGCTTGACGAAATAATTGCCATCGACGAAGAAAACGAGCCTGTTTACCGTCACATCCATATTAGTTACGGTTCGCACATCAACAAGGCAATCGAACTTATTTCGTTGGAAATAAAGAAGAATAAAACCCTTACCGACAAATACCACACCCACTACACAGCCATAAAGCTGCTCGAAAACGATTCGGTTTTTACTGCCGAAATTGAAGCAATGCCAGGCACCGAAGAGATTATCAACTGTGCAAAAAGAGAGATTTCGAAGCTCGAAAAGGAGTTCAAAGAGAAATCGTCGTCGCAAATTGCCGATGCGAAATACGCGTTCATCAGGGGCGCATTAAAAGAAACATTGAAACGGAAAAAAGATCAAACCGTTGAGAAAAGCCACCGTCCCGACAAATTTTTAACACATAAATGGCTGGGATTCCCAATCTTCCTGTTCTTTATGTGGGCAATGTTCCAGTCAACGTTTTCGCTTGGCAGTTACCCTGCCGATTGGATAGATGCAGGCGTAAGCTGGTTAAGTAACTTCATTGGCTCAAATATGGGCGAAGGCCCTTTGCACGCTCTTATTGTTGATGGTGTTATTGGTGGCGTTGGTGGCGTAATTGTGTTCCTCCCTAATATCCTGATCCTGTTCTTCTGTATTTCGCTGATGGAAGATACGGGTTATATGGCTCGTGCAGCGTTCATAATGGACAGGCTGATGCACAAAATTGGCCTCCACGGAAAATCGTTTATCCCACTTCTGATGGGTTTTGGGTGCAATGTTCCGGCCATTATGGCCACCCGCACCCTCGAAAGTAAGAAAGACAGGCTGCTTACTATGCTAATTATCCCTTTTATGTCGTGTAGTGCCCGGCTACCAGTTTACGTACTGTTGATTTCGGCATTCTTTGCAAAGAATCAGGGACTTGTACTGCTTTCGATCTATACCATTGGGGTACTTGTGGCCATAATAATGTCGTTAATTTTCAACAAGATATTCTTTTCGAAAAAGGAAGCCCCGTTTGTAATGGAATTGCCACCCTACCGAAGGCCAACGCTCCGCAACACACTTATTCACATGTGGGACAAAAGTGTTCAGTACCTTTCGAAAATGGGAACCGTTATTCTGGGTGCATCAATTATTATATGGGCACTTGGTTATTTTCCCCGCGACAAAGAAGAAAGCCCAATCCGCCCCGAAACAATACAGGTAGCCGAAAACAATCTGACCAATCAGTCTGTTGATAGCAATGTTGAAACAGTCGATTTCGAAATTGCAAAAGAATCGGAACACATGGAGAACTCGTACATTGGGAAGATTGGCCACTTTATCGAGCCGGTTATCAGGCCACTGGGATTCGACTGGAAGATTGGGGTAAGTATTGTAACAGGTCTTGCGGCCAAAGAAATTGTGGTTGGTTCGATGGGCGTTCTTTATCATTCCGATCTTGCAGCCGACGAAACATCAGTAAACCTGCAAACAAAACTTCAGCAGCAAACCTATACCCGTGGGCCAAAAGTGGGGCAGAAAGTTTTCTCGCCACTGGTAGCCTACACGTTTATGATTTTTGTACTGCTCTATTTTCCGTGCATCGCTGTAATTGCTGCAATCAGGCGCGAAGCAGGTACAAAGTGGGCAGTGTTTACAATGGTTTACACCACCGCAGTGGCATGGCTCGTTGCGTTTGGCATTTACCAAATTGGAAATCTATTTTAAAATCAACAAAATGACACAAGAGACAATCGTTTACATCATACTTGCAATAACCGTAGTTCTAATCATTTACTTCTACGGAAGAAAAAAGCGTCCAAAGAAAGCAACCGCAGGTAAAGCCGGCAGTAATTGTGGCAGCTGTACTGGTTGTTCGTTAAAAGATCAGTGCTGTAGTTAATCGGCTTAAAAACATAGTCATACGATTTAATTATTAGTGATATTCAATTATTCCAATTGCAAACCGAAGGTCGGAGAGGTCAAATTTATATGCCATAGAATCTGACTTTGAGGTGATGAATGTTTGCAATGAAGGTGCAAAATGTATTCAATTACGTTTTGCACCTTTTTTATTAAAACCCCACAGCTAAATTTGTTTGGAGTAAAACAACCTGATTTATGAAGACAATATATCGCATTTCGTTTCTTGCCATCGTTTTAGTGGCTGCATTTCTCTCTGTTTCGGCCGGCAACAGCCAACGGGAAAAAATCTTGTTCGACAATTCCTGGAAATTTGCTTATGGCCATCCAACCGATGCCGTTAAAGATTTCAACCATGGCACCTCTTACTTTTCATTTTATGCCAAAGCTGGTTATGGCGACGGCCCTGCTGCCGCACAGTTCGACGACCGTGCATGGCGTATTCTCGATTTGCCTCACGATTGGGTAGTTGAGCAACCGTTCGATGCCAAAGGGAGTCACAGCCATGGGTACAAAGCCGTTGGGCGCAACTTTCCCGACGTAAGCGTGGGCTGGTACCGCAAAGAGTTCTTCGTTCCTGAATCGGATTTAGGACAACGGATAAGTATTACATTCGAAGGTGTTCACCGCGATTCGCGCGTTTGGGTCAACGGGCACTATTTGGGCAACGAAGCCAGTGGTTATAACACCTTCACCTACGATATTACCCAATACCTCAACTATGGAGGGAATAATACCATTGCTGTTCGTTGCGATGTAACCAACGAAGAGGGTTGGTATTACGAAGGAGCAGGGATTTACCGTCATGTTTGGCTCACAAAAACAGCACCTGTTCATGTTGCTCAGGATGGCACTTTTATTTACTATTCGCTAAATGACAATTCAGCAAAAGCCAACATTGAGACAATAGTTCAGAATAATACCTATTCTCTGGTTACTGTAAAGGTAAAACAACAGCTAAAGAATGCCGAAGGAGCTGTTGTTGCAGAAATTATTTCGGACGGTGTAGTGATCGGGAATTCAGGCAAAGCTGAGATAAAGCAAGAGTTTACTATTCCGAATCCACATCTTTGGTCAGTCGATGATCCTTACCTCCATACGCTGGTAACCACAGTTATGAAAGACAATGAAATTGCTGATCTCTATGAAACAACTACCGGGATTCGTACTGTTCATTTCGATCCGAACCAAGGTTTTTTTCTGAATGGGAAGAATCTGAAACTGAAAGGAACCAACAATCATCAGGATCATGCTGGAGTTGGAACAGCTATGCCCGACGAACTGATCGCTTTCAGGGTATCGCAATTGAAAGCAATGGGCAGCAATGCCATTCGCAGTTCACATAACCCGGCTTCCCCAGCATTGCTCGATGCATGTGACCGAATGGGAATGCTTGTGATCGATGAAAACAGGTTGATGGGGACAGTCCCTTTTGTGAAAGATTACCTTGAACGGTTAATCCGTCGCGATCGAAATCATCCTTCGGTAATGATTTGGAGCATGGGAAACGAGGAATGGGCCATTGAAGGCAACATTATTGGCGAACGGATTGTTGCCGAGATGCAGGCCTTTGCCAAAACACTCGATCCAAGCCGTCAGATCAATTGTGCAAGCAGTGGTGGCTGGGGAAATGGAGTTTCGAAAAGCATCGAAGTGATGGGTTTCAACTACCTTAAGCAAGGAAGTATCGACAATTATCACCGCGACTTTCCCAATACCCCAACGATCGGTACAGAAGAAGGATCGACCCATGCCACACGGGGTATTTATTTCGACAATCCCCAGCGAAACCATCTGGTGGCTTATGACCGCCAAACATCGAATACCAATTTCCCAAGCATTGAATATTGCTGGAACTACTATAATTCAAGACCATTTCTTTCGGGCATGTTTATCTGGACAGGCTTCGATTACCGTGGAGAACCAACCCCTTACGGCTGGCCATCAATTAATTCCTACTTTGGCATGTATGATGTTTGCGGTTTCCCAAAAGACAATGTGTGGTACCTGAAATCGTGGTGGGGAAACGAACCTGTGCTTCACTTGTTGCCTCACTGGAACTGGGCAGGCAAAGAAGGACAGCCAATTAAAGTGGTAGCATACAGCAATTGCGACGAGGTAGAACTTTTTGTGAACAACAAAAGCCAAGGTAGAAAAACGATGAAGAAAGATTCTCACCTCGAATGGGAAGTTGCTTATAAAGCCGGTTCGTTAAAAGCTGTTGGGTATAAAAACGGGGTGAAAACATTGACCGAAACGGTTGAAACCACAGGTGAACCAGTTGCCCTAAAACTTACATCGCATAAAAGCAACCTTAATGCCGATGGTAAAGATTTGTCAATAGTTACCGTTTCTGCAACCGACAAAAAAGGGCGCGAAGTGCCTACTGCCGAAAATCTTGTTGAGTTTGAAATTGAAGGACCGGGCAAGATTATTGGCGTTGGGAATGGTGATCCAACCTGCCTCGAAGCCGACAAATACGTCGAATTGGTTCAGCCAATGATACTCAACGATATGAAGATGAAAGTTGTTGACGAAATGACTAATCGCCCCGAAGTTGCTTTCGACTATAACGACTCCGACTGGCAGAAAGCCTTCTCGTTCAGCACAAAAGAGGCCAAAGCAATTGTTTATCGCGCAACATTTACATTGCCCGAAGGTTTCGATAAAGGAAAAGTGATGCTTTACCTGCGCACCATTGGCGAAACCCAGAATGTTTACCTCAACGGAAAACTGATTGGCGAAAACTTGAAACAGAAAACCGACCGCTACTCGTTCGACCCCGAAACATCAGTCCTGAAAACAGGGAAAAATGTACTGGCTTTTGTGGCAACACCATACTTTCTGGAACAAACATGGTCGAACCCAAATACCGATCCGGGTGTAGTTCAGCTCATTCTGCCCGCCCCACAATACAAACGCAGCCTTTTCAGTGGCAAGGCGCAAGTAATTGTGCAGTCGACAAAAGGAAGCGGGGAAATTAGGCTGATAGCAAAATCCTCAGGACTTGCCCCGGCTCAATTATCGCTTGTTTCGGAATAGACTTTTAGTAATTATAAGGTTGAATTTGAAAAGCCGCTCCCCAGGGAGCGGCTGATCAATCTTAAATAGAAAACAGGTTTACCTACCTGTAAAAATTCTGAGTGAGATTTTGAGAACTATTTAACTTGGGGTAAAATTACTGGTAAATAGTTGCTAATTGGTTAATGATCAATTAAATATTTGTAAAAAGTTAGTTTGAGGACTCGAGGCAGATTGCTACAAGATTATCCTTTTTTACATCGAGGTGTTCTACAATATTTTTTTCATACGAGATGTAAGAGGCGACGAGATTGTATTCCCCGGGTTTGAGGTTGCTGAAGGTGAATTTGCCGTCAAAGTCGGTATATACTTTCTGGTTGGTGCCTTCAATTACTATTTCTACGCCAACCAATGCTTCATTTGAAACCTTGTCGGTTACCACGCCGCTTAACTGAATGGTTGCAGTACTTACCGCACTTGTTTCAGTTTCGTTTTTATTTTCGTCGTTACCGGCAAATGATGCAAGCGCAAAACATGCAATTAGTAGACTGAATACTATTTTTTTCATAATGGTTTTTCTTTTAGAATTTTTTAAATCACCTGTCAAAGGTATTCCTGTGCAATTAAAACGGGGTTACACATTTGTTACAGTTCGATTAAAAAAACTGGCATGAAAGAGGTTATTCAGTAGCGATGTTGAAACAGTAATTTTCGGAGAATGAAGGGACAAAAGCCATCTCATTGATGTAGGCTGAAATGTCGATTGCAAGTCTATCGGGATTCTTCTCAAACCAGTTTTTTACCATTACATATTTGTCGTACTGGTCGGTATAATCGAGCAAGCCCACGTTTTGATCCATTTCAGGAATTGAGACAGAGATTGTTTTAGCCAACCTGTTCTTCGAGTTGTTTTTTTGAAGTTTAATCAGAAAGGTGAGAAAACTGTGCAATGAAATATGGTTAAGGAACTGGTTAAACTGGTATTTCTCCTGAGCAATCATCATCGAAAGGTCGTGATGGATGACCGGACTGTAATCGAAAAGGCGTTTTGGGCTGAGGATAAAGATCTGTTCAAATGGTCCATGTTCCAGTATAATTTTCCCCAGCTGTTTCTTAAACTTATTCAAAAGGCCACAGGATGCCCCTTCGTAGTGAGCCCCGATGAACTTAGAATGAACACTTCCTGTGTTACTGTTCAGCTGGTGTGAAGGGAACAGAACGGGCAAAGCCGATGAAGCCATCAGGATATCATCCAGATTGAGTTCACGTTCTTTTTTTGCCCTGCTATTTATCCATTTGGTTTTGTTCTCGTTGACTACTGATGTCAAGATTATCGAATCGAACGGAAGATCGGAGATGGTTGAGAACCCGGCTTCCTGAAGTAGCTCGTTATATTTTTTCCGTTGGGGTAGGGTAATCCAGTGAATAGGGTCGACCTTGATGAATGTCTCATTATCGGCTATCGACGGGATAAACTTATTTTTGAAGAAGTTGTCCCATGAGCAAGGGTTGTCTTTCCTGAAACAGGCGTTTATGGCTACAAGATTTAATGCTCCCGAGCCTGATCCAATAAGTAGGGTTGTGTCTTCGTTAAGTTGAATTTTTCCTGTTTTGATGAGCTGGTCAACAATTGCCGTTTCTTGAGAGAATGATCCTCCGGAGCCGGTAAAAACAACTGCTGTTTTGTATTTTTTTGTGAGATTCATTGTTGTTTCGAATTAGCTATTTGTTTTGATTGTGATTAAACCTTAAGCAGCAGGGAGCTTAGCTTTTTTCTTCTTTTTCTTTTTGGCCTTGATCTTTATGACTCTACCGTTGCTGTCGGTAGCAATGTTGAAGTATTCGACCATTTGCTTGAGAGATCCGATCTGTTGTTCAAGTTCGATGGTGCTTGCGGCCATTTCTTCCGAAGCCACAGCATTCTCCTGGCTCAAGTGGTAAAGCCCATGAATGGTCTGGTTGATTTGTAGAGCAGCAGAGCTCTGCTCCATGCTGGCATCCGATATCTTTTGCGCGAGGCTTGTTGATTTCTCGATGGGTTCGATAATGCCATGAATAAGTTCACTTACATTCTTGGCTTCATCGAGGCTGTTGCGGGTTAGTTTTATGATTTCACTTGCAGCAAGGCTACTGTCGTCGGCCAATCGTTTTACTTCTTCGGCAACCACATTGAACCCTCGTCCGTGAACACCTGCCCGTGCTGCTTCCACCGCAGCATTCAACGCCAATATCTGGGTCTGTTTGGCTATTGCATTGATCATTTCGATCTTTTGTGAAATGATTTTATTGGTTTCGAGTGAAAGGTCGGACTGTTGTTTTATTGCTTAGATCTTCTCTTTTATATCATTGCTGATTTTCTCGGTTTCGAGGGCGTTATCTGAGTTCTTGCCAATATTCTCATTGATCGACCGAATGGTTTCAACAATCTCATCAATCGCTGCGGATTGGTCATATGCTCCTTTTGAAATGGTTTGGGAGGTTAGGCTGAATTGTTGGCTTGCTATTGAAACCTGGTCACTGCTTTTGTAAATATTCTGGATGATGGCGCCTATTTTCCGGGTCATGGTGACCATCGATTTCATTACCCCTTCGTAATCTTTGGTCTCATCGAATTTGATCTGAAGGTTTCCCTTGGCAATGTTATTGGCTATAAGTGCTACCTCTTCAGGTTCGCCCCCAAGCAGAGCAAGAATCCTTCTAAAGATAAACAGGCCAATGATCAAAGCACCTGCGGTACAAATGGCGATGAAGACGATAAGAATTGAAACTGTTTTGTTGATGTAGAGTTTTGTTTTCTGTGGGATATTCTGGCTTAACAGGGTGATCGACTTGTTGAGGTTACCACTGACCGTTTCGAGTGAGGCAACCAGCCCTTCATCTTTGGTTGAACCGATGTAAAAATCTTTCTCGACCAGGTTGATGAAATTGTTGCCGTAAAGTCTGAACAGGTTGAAGATGGTCGATGATTCGGGAATCCCTGCAGATTTAAGGTTTTCGAAGATGGAGTACAACTTACGGTCGAACAGTTAGGTAGGTTTCTGATTTCGTTCCAGAGTTTTTTCAGGTTGGCTTGCTTGAATGTTTCGATAAATTCAATGTCGCCTTTCTTTCCAAAAACAAAACTCAACCCCGAAAGTCTGTACCTGATATCAAAAGGAATGGCAACCTGAGAATTCTTTCCACTTACCAGAATATCCACATCCCCGTATTGTCGAAGAGCCGGAACGATATCGGTGGCACGGCTAAGATGCCCGTTGCCTGTTCCCTGAATGGCATAAAGAATTCTCATGCTTTTGCCCTTAACACATTCATTGGGATAACGTGAATCTCCTCGGCTAATTCGGAGTAGAACTGTTCAATCTTGAAATCGAGCTTAATCTCTTCCGGCTCGGGAGGTATTATTTCATCGATCATTTGAGCAACCGGGTCGTTTGCATAGGCGTAAATGGTCCATTCCTGGTTGTTATATTCCAGTGCGGTGAGGTTTTCAATCCAGTCGCCCGAGTTTAGGTAGAGTACCTCCTGCCCCTTTTTATCGGCAATGTATTGCAGTTTGGGTTGATGGGTGTGTCCACAAACAATGAAATCGTACCCGTTTTGGATGGCCAGCTCTGCAATGGTCTTTTCAAACCGGTTAATATGGCTGATCGCACTTTTCACCCCATCTTTCACCCTCTTTGAAAGCGAAATCTTACCTCCTTTAAACAATCGGGTTACTACGTTGATAAGCATGTTGATCACGATAAGGAAGTTATACCCGATACTGCCCAGTTTTGCCAACCATTTCGAATGGTGTACCGAGTTGTCGAACACATCGCCATGAAAGATCCATGCTTTTTTCCCATCGAGGGGCAACACGATTTTATTCACGATTTCGAGGGTGCCAATCTGAAATCCAGTAAACTTTCGGAGCATCTCATCGTGGTTGCCGGTCACGTAGTATATTTTCTTCTTTTTCGACAAAAGGGAGGTAATGTGCTTAATCACCTTCATGTGAGAGGTAGGAAAGTAGCGTTTCTTGAACTGCCAGATGTCGATGATGTCGCCATTGAGTACCACCGTTTCTGGATCGATCGATTTTAAATACCTAAGAAGCTCCTTCGCCCTGCACCCGTAAGTGCCCAGGTGTATGTCGGATAAGACAACGAGCTCAACTTTTCGTTTACAATCTTTTTTCATTGGTTGTAAAGAAAAAGTCAGAATATTACAGGTTGGTTTAAGCCCGATTAAAAGATAATTAAAAATTAGGTTGTAATCTTTTACAAGTTAACGAACACTCCAAAGAAGGCGTTAATATTTGATGATACAGTTTGGAAATATTTATCATATCTTATATCAGTTTGAAGGAAATCGGTTTCGAGATATGATTTCAAATATATTTTTTTGTTAATCTTAAATTTTAGCCCTGCTGAAATGGTTGGTGCATACATGGTTCTTTTAGCAGGGGTAGAATTATCAGGAGAGACAGTACTGTACCGTTTTGACGAACCAAATGTGGTTGCTACCGAAATTCCAATACCTGCGAGGGGCTGTAACCTGTAATGTTGGTAGCAATAGTACACTGAGGCATTGAAATTTAAATTGTTATACTCAATTATGCTGGGGCTGGTTTTGCTCCCGTATTGGAGTTTGTTCTTGCAGTAAGCTGAATAGAAAGAAACGAATAGCCCTTTGCTTAATGCGGGGACTGTATATTCACCTGAAACACCATATTGCATACTATTGGAGATAGCCGGCTCATTCAAAATATACCCATTACGAATTATATACACTGTATTCTTGTTGTATCCCAATAATGGGCCCATACTAAAAACCGGTTTTATTTTTTTTGCATAAACGGTACACTTCTTATCGGGGCAAACTACCTCGTTGTATTCCTTAATAATGGGTATTAGTTTATCTTGGTTGAGCGTTATTTTATTAACTTTTTGAGCTGTTTCCTGGCTTTCGCTTAGATAGTATACTAATGATCCTCTGTTTGTTATATTGTCCTTGATGTATTTTCTGCCATCATTTCCATAGGTGAAAACCTTTTTGTTTGATACGTATATTGGCTTTTTGCTTTCATCTTCGAAAAAGTAATACGAAAAATCTTTGTCCTTATAGAAAAACATACTTAACTGTCCATCAATGATGTTTTCTGCAAAAACAGTATCAATTACGCCATCGATGTCGATAACTTTAGATACATAATATTTCCCAACGTCTAAGATATATGCTTTAATATCGTTAGGCTTATAGGTTTGTATCGGACTTTTTTTACTTTCCTTAAACCGGCAAACTTGATTGTTGAATTTTGAGCTTCTTAAGTCGATTAACCCTTTAACGGTGTCGTTGCTGTTGAGAATAATAAGCCCTTTTTGAAAATCAGCCTGAGCCGAAGCAATTATTCCATAGAGTGATAAAAGAGCAAAAAGTAGGATAGCTTTTCTTTTCATAATGTTTTCTTTCCTAAAGGATATTCTAATTTTTCTAAGGATAAAAGTATAAACATTTCATTAAATGCTTTCTTTTTCTTCAAAAAGAATTTAAAAAAAGTCTGGATTAAGAATAAATGTTCAATGTATTATAAATGATTAGTCTTTGTTTTTTATATTGCTTTGATTTCCATTATCTTCTGTTCGAAAAGGTCGCGATCGACAATCGTTTTGTTCTTTATTTTTGTTTTATATGTGTAGATTGTATTGACAGAATAGTTCAAAAACTTGGCAATTTTATCGTTGTCGGTTATGCCAAGCCGTATCAGGGCAAATATACGTAGATCAGTATTCAGCAATTCTCCTTTTTCGGGCATTATTTGGTCTTCTGGCCCGAAGAGTTTGTTAAATTCAAATACAAAATTTGGGAAAATCTTTAGGAATATTTTGTCGAAATTGATGAAAAGGTTTTCTCGTTCCTTCTTTAAATCGGTGTTGTTAATTATGTTATCAAGATCGTTGTATTGTTTTGCGACAATCTTTCGGTGTAAGTTCTTCTGGAACGATTCAATTTTTTCGATGTATTCAGAGTTTACGTTGAAAAAATACCCAATATACTCTTCTTTAATTTTATTGGCTTCGATAAGGTGAGTGTTTACTTTGCGGAGATTGTTGTTTGCTTCTTGTAAAATGGACTTAACCTTGTTTATTTTTCTTAGTTGAAGGAAAATAATAGCAAAAAATGAGATTACCAAAATGGAAAGCATAGACACAATGAACGCGTAATTGAGCATTTGCTTACGCTGACGTTCAACCGTCGAGAGCCTTTCACCTTCGATGATGGGCAACACCGAGCCGACTTCAATTTTCCGGTGGCGCGCATTGTATTCTGTGGCATCGTCGAGAGCAATTTTAATATAGTTGTACGCCCTTTTAATATCTCCTTTATTGAAAAGATGAACAGCAAGGTTCCGCAAGGCCACGGTTTCTTTAGTCGATGAAACAATATCGGCATTGGCAGCTTTAATCAGCATGTCGATGGCTTCGTTATCGCGGCCCATTAACGTATACAGGTATCCAAGGCTGGATGTGGCAATGGCGTAAGTGTGATCTGTAATGTCAAATTTGGTAATCAGGTAGTTAAAAGCATCGGCAGCTCCTTCATAATCGTCAACTTTCATCCGGCGTAAGCCCATTGAAGCCCAGTATGTACTGCTGTTCTTGTCGAGTAATGCCAGGGCCGAATCAAGATGTGCAGTTCCCAGTTTTCGGTAAATGCTTGAATAATAGTCATCGCTATTATAATCGGCTAAATCATAATATGTTCTGGCTATTACATTGTAATATTCTGGCTTCAAGGTGTAAGGTAATTTTTCCGATTCGATACTCAACAACGAATCGAGCGATTCTTTAAACATTCCAGACGAGAGCAGTGTAAACCCTGATTTTATTTTTGCCTGTGCAATTTTCTCTTTATCGCCAAGTTTATACGCCAATGAATTTAAATGCGTTACATATTTCGATGCCGAATCAAAATCGAACGACTTGTATTCGTCGATTAGTTCGCTGCACAGGGAAAATGCCGCTGTAGTTTGCCCACTTTTTTCAGTTTGTTTAAGATTTGTAGTCAGTTCCTTTATCCGCTCGTTTTTTTGATTGAAATAGGTCTGCTTTCCCGATAAGTTTTTGTCGAGTTCTTGCAGCATTTTTTCGGTTTCATTGCCTGAATACGCGTGAAGTGTGAGGCAAAAAAACCATACAAAGAGTAATGCAATTCGTTTAAGATATTGAAACATATTTATCACTGCTTCTTGACATCGATGTTTCAAATGTAACAGAAAAAAATCACTTTTGAGCGTTGTTTTTTGCAGTTTGCCTATTTATCTAAGTTGTATTTAAAGGTGAGATAAGTCAGCCATGCATCAGCAAATTTGTATTATTAATGAATACTGTCAAAATTTCTCCCGGCTTTTGTTTTTCTCTGCTTTATTTTTTTCCTTTGATTACCATATTATATTGAATTATGTTGCACGAACGTTTGCCATCACACTTACTGGAGAATGCTGTTGAGGAGTTCTCTAAACTTCCGGGGATTGGTCGCAAAACTGCTTTGCGTCTGGTATTATATTTATTGCGTTGTGAAGAGAGCGAGGTTGAAGACTTTGGAAATGCAATAATTACCCTGAGAAAAGAAGTTAAACATTGCGAGATTTGCCATAATATTTCAGATAATGAGGTTTGCCCGGTGTGTTCAAACCCTTCGCGTGATGCTTCGGTTATTTGTGTAGTAGAAAATATTCGCGATGTGATGTCGATCGAGAATACCAACCAATTCAGAGGGCTTTACCATGTGTTGGGCGGTGTAATTTCGCCAATGGATGGGGTAGGGCCAAGCAATCTTGAAATAAATTCGCTTGTCGAGCGTGTCAACAAAGGGGATATTCAAGAAGTAATTTTGGCGCTAAGCACCACTATGGAAGGCGATACAACAAATTTTTATATTTACAAGAAATTGAAAGATACTGGAATTAAAATTACCACCATTGCCCGAGGCGTTTCTGTAGGGGGAGAGCTTGAATATACCGATGAAATAACCTTGGGCCGCTCAATAATAAACCGGTTGGATTTTACATCAACATTCAACCAGTAAGAAAAGACAAAGAAATGATGTAATTTATCAGCAATATTCAGTTTTATTAAAGCAAAATGCATGAAACTTTCGGTTGTTATCGTAAACTATAATGTGAAGCACTTTCTCGAGCAGTGTTTGCACTCGGTCGAAAAGGCATCAAAGAATCTCGCTACCGAGGTTTTTGTGGTCGACAATAACTCCGTCGATGGTTCGAAAGGTATGTTGCTGAGCAAATTTCCCAATATTAAGCTTATTCTCAACGAAAAAAATGTTGGTTTTTCAAAGGCAAACAATCAGGCTATCCGCCAGGCAACAGGGCAATACGTTCTTCTCCTTAATCCCGATACCGTTGTCGAAGAAGATACGTTCGAGAAAGTGGTGGCTTTTATGGATTCGCACCCTGAAGCCGGTGGCCTTGGCGTAAAAATGATCGATGGAAAGGGAAACTTTCTACCCGAATCGAAACGTGGCTTGCCAACCCCATGGGTAGCTTTTTACAAAGTTTTTGGCTTGTCTGCAATTTTACCACATTCGAAAGTTTTTGGGAAGTATCATTTATCATATCTCGATAAAAATGAATTACATCAGGTAGATGTGCTGGCTGGTGCATTTATGCTTTTGCGCAAAGAAGCGCTCGATAAAATCGGACTGCTCGATGAAGGTTTTTTCATGTATGGCGAAGATATCGACTTGTCGTACCGAATTACCCTTGGCGGGTACAAAAATTACTATTATCCCGATACAACTATTATTCATTATAAAGGAGAAAGCACCAAAAAAGGCAGTCTTAACTACGTGAAAATGTTCTATAACGCGATGATAATTTTCGCCAACAAGCATTTCTCGAGACAGTATGCAGGCTTTTTTTCTTTCTTTATCCATTTGGCCATATATTTCAGGGCGGCTTTGGCTACAATGTCAAGGGTTTTCAAGAAACTGTGGTTGCCATTGCTCGACTTTACCATGATTTTCTTGGGATTTTACTGGCTTCTGCCTGTTTGGGAAAATATAAAGTATGTTCCTGATTATTACCCCGACGCTTTTATTTTCCTAGGTATACCAGCCTATATTTTTATTTGGCTCATAGCAACGTATTACTCCGGAGGGTACGAAAAGCCAGTAAGTTTGCTTAAAATTATCAGGGGTATTGTATCTGGGACTTTTATCATATTAATTATATATTCATTGCTTCCGAATTCTGCGCGTTTTTCGCGGGCGGTAATTCTTATGGGGGCTGTATTGTCGTTTCTTTCTGTTGCGTTTATTCGTTTGGCATTGAATTTCTTCGTTGGAAAAGACTTCACACTTGGAGCGCGAAAACCAAAACGTGTTGCAATTGTCGGTCTGCCTGCTGAAACTTGCCGGATTGAAAGTATGCTTGCCCAAACAGGGGTTCCTGCCAATATTGTTGGATGTGTTTCACCTGTACAAATCTCAGAGCCAGGAGTTTTTATAGGTTCTGTTAATCAGATCGATGAAATCGTGCGGATAAATGCAATTGAAGAACTGATTTTCTGTTCGGCCGATGTTAGCTCGCGAACAGTAATCAAAACCATGCTTTCACTATCTGACTTCAATCTTGAATATAAAATTGCGCCTCCAGGAAGTATTTCAATTATCGGAAGTAACTCAATAGACACTGCCGGCGATTTGTACGTGGTAAACGTAAATGCCATAACCAAGGAAAAAAACCGCCGCAACAAACGGCTTTTCGATATTTTAGTTTCGCTGGCTTTATTGATTTCTTTCCCGTTGACGGTATGGCTAATCGAGAAAAAAAGAGGTCTGTTTTTCAATATTTTTAACGTGTTGGGGCACAGATTCAGTTGGGTGGGGTATCACGTGGTGAATACCGAAATGTTTCTTGGGTTGCCAGTTATAAAACCCGGAGTGATTAAAACTACTGATTTAATGGAGGTGGGGAAAAGAAACTTTGATGCAATCGATAGGGCAAACATGCTTTATGCCAGGGATTACAGTGTAGCAAAAGATTTTGAGTTTGTCATTAAAGCATTCAAAAAACTTGGACAATCATGAATACCTTGTCAAATGGTTTTGTAAAACTTAGGGCGTTGGAGCCCGATGATCTGGAGCTCCTCTATGCTTGGGAAAACGACCCGGAGGTTTGGCGTGTAAGCAACACTCATGCGCCAATATCGAAATACATGCTGGCCAATTATATAAAATCATCTGATCAAGATATTTGGGAAAGCCGACAATTACGGCTTGTTATTGAATTGTTAGATAATCAGCAGGTTGGCTCTATTGAGATTTTTGATTTTGATCCGTTTCATCTTCGAGCCGGTGTAGGTGTAATTATTTTTGCCGATGAGGAACGAAGAAAAGGTATTGCAAGCCAAGCACTTCAGCTTCTAATGAACTACGCCCACAACGAGCTTGGAATCTATCAGTTATATGCAAACGTTGCAGAAACAAACGAAGCGAGCATCGCACTGTTCCGGAAGTTGGGCTTTTTGCAGACAGGTTGTAAGACCGACTGGCTCCGCATTCCGGGTAAAGGGTGGGAGTGCGAACTTATTTTTCAATGTAAGTTATCTTAACAATCAGCTAATTGCAAGCTCAAGGCATTCATGCTAAAGCAATCACCTCAAAGGTCGTATTTCTCCAAAATTAATCAGATTGAGAGTGGTTTTTCAACCTTCTCGTCCATCAACGCAAGGCTCAGTACTTCGTCTATTGTTTTCACATAGTGGAAGTTTAGTCCGTTAATGTAGATTTCTTTTATATCTTCAATATCTTTCCTGTTTTCTTCTGAAAGGATAATGTCGGTAATACCAGCTCGCTTGGCTGCAAGTATTTTTTCTTTGATACCACCTACCGGAAGTACTTTTCCCCTGAGGGTAATTTCACCGGTCATAGCAAGGTTGCGCTTTACTTTTCGTTGTGTGAACGACGAGGCTAGTGATGTAACCATGGTAACACCTGCCGACGGTCCATCTTTTGGAATAGCACCTTCGGGGACGTGAATATGTACGTTCCAATTAGCAAAAATTTCTGGATCGATACTTAATACATCGGCATGGGCTTTTAGGTACTCTAATGCCAGCATAGCCGATTCTTTCATAACTTCACCTAAATTTCCGGTAAGCGTTAGTGCTCCCTTCCCTTTGCTCAAACTCGATTCAACAAAGAGTATTTCGCCGCCAACTGCAGTCCAGGCTAGTCCCGTTACTACACCGGCAAATTCGTTCCCTTGGTATTTTTCTGCGTTGAAGCGTGGAATGCCGAGGTATTCTTTTATGTGTTCTGTTTTTACATCGAGATCAACGGGTTCTTCAAAGGCAATTTTCCGGGCGATGCGCCTGACAAGTTTTGCCAGTTGTTTGTCGAGTTCCCGAACGCCTGATTCTCGAGTGTAATTTTCAATAATATATTGTAATACGCTGTTGCCCAATTGTATTTGATTTTCTGCCAATCCGTGGTTCGAGAGTTGTCTAGGAAGAAGGTGGCGCTTGGCAATTTCAATTTTTTCTTCAACCAAATATCCGCTTACTTCAATAAGTTCCATACGGTCTCGAAGAGGTTGGCTTATGGTATTCAGTGTGTTGGCGGTGGCTATGAACATCACTTTTGATAAGTCGTATTCTATTTCGAGATAGTTGTCGTGAAATTCGCTGTTTTGTTCCGGATCTAACACTTCGAGCAGTGCCGATGCGGGATCCCCGTGGTAATCGGCCGAAACTTTGTCAATTTCGTCGAGGATGAATACAGGGTTCGATGTTTTTGCTTTCTTGATGTTTTGAATAATACGGCCGGGCATAGCACCGATATAGGTTTTTCTGTGGCCTCGAATTTCCGACTCGTCGTGAAGCCCGCCAAGACTCATGCGCATGTAGCTTCGTCCCAATGCGCGTGCTACCGATTTTCCCAACGATGTTTTCCCAACTCCAGGAGGGCCGTAGAGACAAATGATGGGAGATTTCATATCGTTCTTAAGTTTCAGCACGGCAAGATGTTCGAGGATGCGTTCTTTTACCAGCTCGAGCCCGTAATGGTCTTCTTCTAACACTTGCTCGGCATGTTTCATGTCGAAATTGTCTTCTGAATATTCGTTCCATGGCAAGTCGAGCAGGGTTTGCACATATGAAAGTTGAATTGAATATTCTCCCGCTGCAGGGTTCATTCGGCGGAGTTTGTCGGTTTCTTTGGTAAACAGTACCGCAACTTCTTCATTCCATTTTTTGGTTTTGGCTTTTTCCCTCAGTTCCTCAATCTCTTTTTCAATGGGGTTACCTCCAAGTTCGTCCTGGATGGTTTTCATCTGCTGGTGCAGCAAATATTCACGCTGCTGCTGATCCATGTCGGTTTTAACTTTGGATTGGATATCGCGCTTTAGTTCAATCATTTGAAGTTCTCGAACCAAGTATGATATGGCCTGTATACCTCTTTCCCGTAAGTGGTCAAACTGTAAAAGGGTCTGCTTTTCTTCTACTTTTATGTCGGCATTTGAACAGATGAAATTGATAAGAAAGACCGGATTCTCGATGTTTCTTACTGCGAATGTTGCTTCTGGGGGTAGGTTATTCGAGTTTTTTGCAATTTTTATGGCGATATCTTTCAGCGATTCTACAATTGCCTCAAATTCAGGAGAATTTCCCTCAGGTTGAATTTCGGACAACGCCTGAAAGCGTACCGTGTGGTATGGTTCGTCCGATACCAGTTCGAGTGCCCTGAATCGTTGCTTTCCTTGGACAATAACCGTGGTGCTGCCATCGGGCATTTCAAGTATTTTTAGAATCTTGGCAATTGTCCCAATCTCGTATAGGTCGCTTAGCGATGGTTCATCAACTTCGGCATCAATTTGGGCGATGGTTCCAAGTACTCCGTCGCGACGGTATACATCTTTAATTAACTTTAGCGATTTATGCCTGCCAACAGTAATGGGTAAAATCACCCCAGGGAAGAGAACTGTATTCCGAAGTGGCAATAATGGCAGGGCGGTAGGCATACTGTCGATCTGCAATTCTTCGTTCTCGCCATCGGCAATAATTGGTATATATTCGCTTTCTTCACTTCCCATCCCTGTGAAAATAAAACCTTTGCTGTTTTTTATGTTGTTTCCCGCCATTGTGTTTTTCAATTTTTTTTATGCTGACAAACTGTCTTAGTAAAGTATAACAAATTATGAGCTTCTGTGTTTGTCAATAGCTATGCCAAATATTGGTTAAGACCAAATTTTGTCAAGAACCAACAAGAAAACAGTAATTAATTTCAGGCTTTTATTTTCGCGTGAGGTTGATATATGAGTAGTTGAAGTTGTTCTTCTCGTCGAAAAAATCTTCTCGGCTGGTTTCTTTCCATTCACTGTAATCAATTTCAGGGAAGTATACGTCGGCCTCAAAATCTTTATGGACAACGGTTAGGTACAGCTTCCCTGCCAGCGGATAAAACTGCCGGTAAATCATTCCGCCGCCAATAATGAAAGCTTCTTCTTCGTTTTGAACCAATTCAACTGCACCCTTAATGGTCGAAGTCATTTCACATCCGTCGAATACTTCGCCGGGAATATCAGAAATAACAATGTTTCTGCGGTTTTTTAGCGGTCGGCTACCGGGCAACGACAAAAGAGTGTTACGCCCCATGATTACAGGTTTCCCAGTGGTAATTTCCTTAAACCGTTTCAGGTCGTTGGGCAGATGGAACAACAAGTCGTTGTTTTTTCCAATGGCAAAGTTTTGAGCAATAGCCACGATGATAGATATATTTTTATGAATCATAAGTCATGATTAAACTGCAACATCTCCTTTAATGTGCGGATGGGCCTGATAATTTACCAGTTCAAAATCGTCGTATTTGAAATCGAAAATGCTTTTCACCTCAGGGTTAATTTTCATTTGAGGCAGCGGATAAGGCTCGCGGCTGAGCTGAAGTTTCACTTGTTCGAGATGGTTGGTGTAAATATGCAAATCGCCAAAAGTGTGCACAAAGTCGCCGGGTTCGAGACCAGTTACTTGCGCCATCATCATAGTTAGCAATGCGTACGATGCTATATTAAAAGGAACACCGATGAATGAATCGGCACTGCGTTGGTACAATTGGCACGATAGCTTTCCATCGGCCACATAGAATTGGAAAAAGGCGTGACAGGGAGGCAGGTTCATATTGGGCAAATCGGCAACGTTCCAAGCACTTACAATAATACGACGCGAGTCGGGATTGTTCTTAATGGTCTCAACAACTTCTGAAATCTGATCAATGTGTCCACCTTTATAATCGGGCCAGGAGCGCCACTGGTAGCCATAAATATGTCCAAGGTCGCCGTTTTCGTCGGCCCATTCGTTCCAAATTCGTACGCCGTTATCTTGCAAATATTTGGCGTTGGTATCGCCATTAAGAAACCAAAGCAGTTCGTAAATAATAGATTTTAGGTGCAACTTTTTTGTAGTTACTACAGGAAAACCTTCTTGTAAGTTAAAGCGCATTTGGTAGCCAAATGTAGAAATGGTGCCCGTTCCTGTGCGGTCGTCCTTTTTTACTCCAGTGTCAAGTATATGCTGAAGTAAGTCGAGATATTGTTTCATGTCAGAATAAATTATTGAGCAACACCCGTTTTCATCTTTCCGGGATTGTGTTTGTATTTAAAGAAAATCGGGAATAAAATGGCCAGAACAAGGGCGTAAGCCGCAAATGCGAACCAAATGCCCGGCCAGTTTTTAATTCCGTCTATTGTAAAATGGTCTACAACCAATCCGCTAACTAGTCCCCCAATTATTGTCCCGATCCCGTTGGTCATAATCATAAACAAGCCTTGAGCGCTTGACCTGATTTTGGTAGTTGTTTCCATTTCAACAAACAAGGAACCTGAAATATTGAAAAAGTCAAACGCCATACCGTAAATAATCATTGATAATATCAGTAGAATGAACCCACTTCCGGGATTGCCAAAGCCGAACAATCCGAAACGGAGAACCCAGGCAACCATACTCATTATCATAACGTTTTTGATTCCAAATCTTTTCATGAAAAATGGTATGGTAAGGATGAAGAGGGTTTCTGAAATTTGTGAAATGGACATGAGTATGCCGGGGTGTGTAACGGCAAAGGAAGTGGCATAATCGGTTTTAAAATCCATAAGGAATGGCTGACCAAAAGTATTTGTAATTTGCAATGCTGCACCCAGTAGCATCGAGAATACGAAGAAGATAGCCATTTTAGGGTTTTTGAAAAGCACAACTGCATCGAGTCCAAGAGCGGATACTACAGATTTGCTGCGTTGCGAATTGTCTGGTTTGCAAGGAGGCATAAAAAAAGCATACAGGCCAAGCAACAGCGATGCTGAAGCACTGAGGTAGAATTGACCCGGACCTTCTTTTAATCCCATTAAATCAACAATCCACATAGCGGCAATAAAACCAATTGTACCCCAAACCCTTATTGGTGGGAATTCTTTAACTACGTCGTGACCTTGTTTCTCAAGAATGTAGTAAGCAACCGAATTGTTAAGGGCTATGGTTGGCATATATGCCATGGCATAAAACAACATGATCCAGTACAAAAGGTCATAGTTCGTTATGGTTGAGGCAAGAAAGAATAACCCCGCGCCAATAAGGTGGCAAACTCCAAGTACTTTTTCGGCGTTAAACCATCGGTCGGCTACAATACCTAAAAGCCCGGGCATAAACAGCGAAGCAATTCCTGCTGTGGCGTAAATACTCCCAACTTGAAAGCCTGTGAATCCCAATGTGTTGATCAAATATCCGCTGAGTGAAATAAGCCAACTACCCCAGATAAAGAACTGTAAAAAGTTCATCAGGATTAAACGATTCTTGATTCCCATACTAAAATATTGTTAATGTGGATTTTAATTTCCGTCTTTTCTTCTCGAAATCTCGTCACGTATTTCTGAAGCTACTTCATAATTCTCTTCATGAATGGCTTCTTGCAACAATCGTTCAAGCTCTTTTATCGAATATAGTTCATATTTATCCTTTTGCCCGTCAGATTCGTCTGTATCTTCTGGCAAAGTATCTTCTTCACTGTTTTCGCTTACTTCAATAATGATTCCTGCTTTCGAAAGGATTTCCTCTGTAGTATAAATCGGACACTTAAACCGCAAAGCAAGAGCGACAGCATCAGAAGTGCGCGAGTCAATGGCTATACGCGTGCCGTTTTGTTCACAAATCAGTTCAGAAAAAAATATCCCTTCTTCCAATTTATAGATGATTACCTCTATCAGTTCAATTTCAAAAGCCTGTGCAACATTCTTAAATAAATCGTGAGTGAGTGGGCGTGGCGGATGCAAACCTTCAAGCTGGATGGCTATTGATTGTGCCTCAACTGGTCCAATGATGATTGGAATTCTACGGTCGCCATTCTCTTCTGAAAGCACCAGCGCGTATGCCCCGGTTTGGGTTTGGCTCACGGAAAGGCCCAGTACATTTAATTTTATTTTGAGCATATATGTCGTATGAATGCAATAAAACAAAGATAGAAATTGTTTTTTCTTTGAATAAAAAAAAATACGCTATAATTACCCGCGGCATAAAGTGAGCCTATCGATTGTGTTGGTTTTCAACATTTACTCTGTGTTGGTAAATCTGACTATTTGTTTTGGACATTTTTAACGAGAAATCTTTTTCGCTTGTTCATACCGACTGTTGATGAACAACATCTTTAGTGTTTAAAAAAAAACTGTTCGGAAAGATTTTTCAGATTATATATTTGGCAATCATTTGAAATTATATACTTTTGCAGTCCGAAGTTTTCGAGCAGGCTCAAAAAGTAAAGGATACTTTCCTTTCGCCTGACGGAGTAAATTAAAAATTTGATAATTAATATGTTTGCAATTATTGATTTTGGAGGTTTCCAATACAAAGTTGAAAAAAACAGTAAGGTAATTGTTAATAGCCTTGATCTTGAAGAAGGTCAGACTTTCGATATCGAAAAGGTACTTTTGATTGACAATGACGGTGCTGTGAAAGTTGGAACCCCAACCGTTGAAGGAGCTAAAGTTACTGCTAAGGTTTTAGAGCATGACAGAGGCGAAACGCTTATCGTTTTTAAGAAAAAACGCAGAAAAGGGTATAAGAAGAAAAATGGCCATCGCCAATACTTGACCCGTATTCAAATTGAAGAAATTGTAGGATAACGAAAAAAATTAGATACCATGGCTCATAAGAAAGGTGTAGGTAGTTCGAAGAACGGACGCGAATCGGAAAGTAAACGATTAGGCGTTAAAATTTGGGGTGGACAAGATGCTAAAGCAGGCAATATACTTGTTCGTCAACGTGGCACACAGCACAATCCGGGCGAAAATGTAGGTATTGGTCGTGACCATACTTTGTTTGCACTGGTCGACGGTACTGTTCTTTTCAAAAGAAAAGCTAAAAACAGATCGTACGTTTCGGTGGTTCCTTTTGCTGCTGAAGAACAGAACTAATATCGATATTTATTAAGATATTCAGAAAGCCTTCCAAATTTGGAAGGCTTTTTTTGTTGGTATGTTTTCGTTTTTGCAACCCCTGTGATATTCTTCTGTCGTTACTGTAAATAAATTTTTACAGCCATGAAAACACAAATCTTATCTTTATTTCTCATCTTGACTATTGTCCTACAGTCGAACGCACAGACAGCTGAATCGGGTACAGAACTTAAAAAAAGCCCCTTTCAGTTTTCAATTTTTATTCCGCCTATTGGCACTAACGGAATGTATTTTTACAATACAATCAACGATTTCTCTTTTAATACGTTTATTGGTGCCGGTGCTGCCACTAATTTTTGTGAATTGAACGGGTTTATGGGTTTCGATCGGTATTATGCCGATGGGCTTCAAGCTTCGGGGTTTGCTTCTGTAGTGGGTTTTGGTGCCGATGCTCAGGAATATAGCTCTGAAGGTGTTCAGTTATCGGGTTTTTTGAATGCCAATGGAAACAGCTACTCCGGGGTTCAAATGGCCGGTTTTGCCAATGTCAACAATCGCTTTCAGGGACTTCAGGTTAGTGGTTTTTTGAATGCTAACCGGAATGCCGCTAAAGCAATGATGTATGCCGGTTTTTTAAATGTTAACAATATTGTTGACAAAACTGTTGAATTGGCAGGCTTTGCCAACGTTTCATTTAAAGGTGCAAGCATTGCACAACTTTCGGGTTTTGGCAACGTGGCTCAAGATGTGAAAGGGATTCAGGGATCGGGGTTCTTTAATGTTGCTCGCGATATTCAAGGTGTACAGGGAGCTGGCTTCATCAATGTTGCACGCAAAGTGCGCGGGGTGCAGGCATCGGGTTTCATTAATATTTGCGACAGTATTGATGGTATTCCAGTAGGTGTTATCAGTATTGTGTTAAAAAACGGATACAGGAACTTTGAAGTGTCAACCTCTGAGTGGAGTCCTGTTCAGCTCACATATCGAATGGGGGTTGAAAAATTCTATAACATTTATTCTTTGAGTAAGTTAGACGGTACATGGGATCGGTACGCATTAGGTTTTGGGTTTGGCCATAACCGTCAAATCTTTAAAAAGACTGATTTGAACATTGAATTGGTCAACCATCGGGAAATTGTTGTTCAGCCCGACGTTTTCCGTATATTTCACGAACGTGAAAACAATCTTTCACAGTTGAAAATTGGTATCAGACGAAACCTTTTCTCAAATATTTGGCTTAATGTTGGCCCAACGTTGAACATGAGCTGGGCTTATCAGTTGAACGGATTTGCCCTTCAAGGCGAAGATCTTCAACCATACTTATGGAAAGTCGAACCTAAAACATACACTAATTATCCCCGATGGAATTCTCGTTTTTGGGTAGGTTTTCATGCTGGCATAAGCATTTATTAGTGCTTTATACTAGTATTTTAGTGTGATTTTTATTCTCCATTTACCAATATTTATTTCCTTTTCTTGATCCGTTCCCGATCTGTTTTCGGGAGCGGATTTTTATATCTGGAACCTTTTCAGTGTAAACGAGAATTTTGTTCCTTCTCCTTCGTGGCTTTCTACCTTAAATGTTCCTCCGTTTTTTTCAATAAAATCGCGACATAATATGAGCCCAAGGCCGCTGCCTTTCTCGTTGTTTGTTCCGTAGGTGGTGTTCATATCTTTGCTTTTTAAGAAGTTGTCTAGGTTTTCCGGGCTTATTCCAATTCCGTTGTCTTTTACTGAAAATTCAACAGTATCGTTGTTTACTGTTGATGAGATTTCTACTTGTCCTTCGTTTGGTGTAAATTTTAATGCATTGCTTATCAGGTTGCGGAAAATGGTGCGAACCATATTCAAGTCTCCAAAGGCTAGTGTGGTCGAATCGATATTGTTGGCAACGAAGATGTTTTTCTTTGTGTAAATGGGTTTGAAAAGCTCTAGTATATCTTCAATAATTGGTTGAATAAGAATAGCTTCCGGATCGTATACAATCAATCCTCGTTGTGCCCTGGTCCAGTTTAACAAGTTGTCGATCAAGTAAAATGTCGATTTTGTAATAGACGAGAAGTTGCTGAAAATCTTGTTTCTTTTTTCTTCATCAAAGCGTTCAGGGTGCTCGGTTAGCATGTCAATCATGTTTTTAATGTTGCCTAACGGAGCCCTAAGGTCGTGTGAAATTATTGAGAAAATCTTGTCTTTTGAGGCTACCAGCCCTTTAAGTTCTTCCTTTTGAGCTTCAAGTACTGTAGCTTGTGCTTCAATCTCATTTTTTTGCTCAAGCAAGATGTTGCTTTTTTGTTCAATGAGGTTCTTTTGTTCCTTAAGTTCACTATTCTTCTTCAGTATTTCGTGAGTCCTCTCGCTTACAATTTCTTCGAGTTCTTGTTTCTGCTTTTCAAGCTGAATAACCCTGATGCGGTAGAAAAGGTAAGTTATAGATATTAAAACCAGTCCAATAAGGATGTAGAACCATGCGGTTTCGATGAAACGTGGTTTTATGCTGAAGGAATATTTTGTTCCTTGTTCGTTCCATATATTGTCGTTGTTACTGGCAGTAACTTCAAAGGTATAGTCTCCATGTTTCAGGTTTGTGTACGATACCGAACGAATGTTTTCTGTTTCTGTCCATTCATTTTCAAAACCTGTGAGACGGTATTTGAACTTAACTTTTTCTCCATCGTAAAGACAAGGGGCTGTGTAATAAAACGTGTACCGTTTCGCTCCGGGGTTAATTTTGAGGTTTGAAGTTGCCGGTAAAATTGTATTATCGACTTTAATGCTTTCAATATATACTGGTGGTATATAGTTGTTATACATCATGTTGAGTGGATCGATCATAGCAATTCCATCGAGTGTGGGGAAGTATAGCTTACCATCTTGGCTTTTGATCGATTGTGTGGTCGGGTTACATTCCGATTGCTTCATTCCATCATGTTTATCGAAGGTTGTGCAGTGTATTTTCATCTCGGGGAAATCACGCACTTCTATCAGTTCTTTTTTCGACACTTTCATTATTCCCTCGCTGAACGGCAACCAAAGAAAACCGTAGTCGTCTTCAATAACATCGTATGGAGAATCGCTAAGTAAGCCTTTTTTAGAGTTGAATGAGAAGAATTTATCTTCTTTTCTTAGCCAAAGCCCATTATTTGAGGCTATCCACAAAAGGCCATCTTTGTCGTAGTAAATATTAAATACAATTTCACCAAAAAAACCTGATTCAGGTCCAATCGGTTCAATTCGACCGTCTGGGCTTATTTTGTTTAATCCGTTGATGGCTTCGCTGGTTCCAATCCATATATTTCCTTGCTTGTCTTCGTTTATAGCCATTACTAAGTTTGAAGTTAACCCATGATTAACATTGTATAGTTGGGTCTTTCCGTTTTTGTCCATTCTGATTAACCCATTGTTGCGTGTGCCTATCCAGATGTTCCCGTTTAAGTCTTCGTATGCCAACCGTATCTTTGATTCAGGGAAGCCAGTATTTTCGTTTAAAAAGGTTTCTTTTCCTGACGGTTCAATTTTCAATAATCCGTCGTATGTGCTGATCCAAATGTTTTTTTTCGAATCGGTCAAGATGTGGCGGATCCGGTCGCGCGATAAATTTGTTTTAGGCTTATAAGGATAAATTTGACCATTTTTTATTGTCACAAGGTTTCCTTCGTCGAAACCCACCAAAAGTGTATTAGGAGAAATTTCGTCGATGGCGTTGACCACTTTTTCGGGTAAGCCGCCCCTGTAAGTGAAATTGGTAAATTTTCCGTCACTTATTCGTGTTAAGCCTCCTTTGTATTGCGTAATCCAGAAGTTTCCTTCAAAATCGAATAAAAAATCGATGACGAAGTTATTGGCCAAGCCATTGTCTGTTGATATATATTCAAGGCTTTCATCCGATTTGTTCTTCCGATAAAGACCATTTATTGTGCCGAACCACATGTTGCCATATTTGTCGCGAAGAATGTCGTTTACTGTACTGTTGATTTGAGGCAGCTGCCTGCTGAATTGTTTGCCATTGTATGTAAAAACCCCCGAATTGGCACCAATCCATAATTCTCCGTTTTCACTTAATAGAGAATAAATCCATTCATTTTTAAGGTAGTCGGGCATTTCAACCTGACTCAGTTGGTTGTTTTGGTATTTATATATTCCATTTCCTAGGGTGCCGAACCAAATTGTACCATCCTGACTTTGAATAATGGTTCGTACTTCTAAATTTTTCAAGGAAGAACTATGTTCTATAAAGTGAAGTTCTTCATTTTCAAGGTAAAACCATCCAAATTCGGGAGATGCTGACCATATGCGATCCTTGTCGTCGACAAGCAATGCCCGGTAAAGGTTCATCATGCCAATTTCTTTTCCGTAAGTCTTAAACGTTCCATTGTTGTATGCTATTAGTCCGCTACCTTGAGTAGTCATCCAAAGATTTCCTTTGCGGTCTTCGGCAAGACTTCTAATTACATTATTCTCAAGTGCCTCGGTGTTTGATGAATTGAAAACTGTGAATGAATTGCCATCGAAACGAATGAGTCCTGAGTATCCCGAAATCCATAAATATCCGTCAGAAGTTTGATGGATATGTAGCAAAGAGTTACTGGGAAGTCCATTTTCAGTTGTCCAGTTTTTAAAATTATACTGAGTAAGTTTCTTATTTGGGTTCAAATAATACGTCGGAATTTGTCCGTAGATTAAGCCTGATGCTAAAAATAACAATGTGAGAAATAGGAACTTCTTCATTTCAATATGTTTTGACCACACGTAATTTACTCAGAAAATGTTAAAAAAACATTATTAACCGACTAAATTTCAAAGTCGGCATTTATCTTTGTTAACTCTCTGATATTCAATTTTTCATTTTACCTTTTATAAATTAAGCCCCCCCCTTTTAACCTGAAAGCGGGAAAAGACT